>ENA-UEPW01000002-UEPW01000002.1-human-gut-metagenome-genome-assembly--contig:-NODE-2-length-325012-cov-45.772804_pt1 | contig 325012 bp, 273 predicted proteins | sample MGYA00242935_ERZ507936 | MGnify/ENA primary metagenome ERZ507936 (study PRJEB26167, sample SAMN06115469) | human gut metagenome | host: Homo sapiens | place: China:Chongqing | collected 2016-06-23... | reverse complement strand
TAAGCTTCGTCACGCCGATGGTACTGCGCAAGTGGGAGAGTAGGTAGTCGCCGTTTTCCGATCCCCGGTTTCCTTTTTGGATGCCGGGGATTTTTTTTGTTGTTCCTTCACGGTCAGATCTCCCGGGAATAACCTGTTAATGTAAGGTGACAGGGGATCATACTGTCAAATAAATGGATTTATATTTGATAAAATGTAAAGTTCTTTAAGAAATCCTTGTATTGATCTTTTAGACTTCTGTGAAAAATGGATGAGATGTAACATAGGTTGCGAAGTTGTTGCCTTTTTCTGAATACTCATTTAAAAAATATCTAATAAGATAGTTTTGTTTCCTTTTATTTCTTATATTTGGGGCATTGAAATTCCTAAATTTTTAAAAGACTTTCGATTGTAATTAATATTATAAAATACTTTTATCATGGAAAATAAAATTCAGGAGTTAACTGATAAGATTTATCGTGAAGGTGTAGAAAAAGGAAACGAAGAAGCCCAGCGACTTATTGGTGAAGCCCAGAAAGAAGCTCAGAAGCTGCTTGAAGAAGCACGTAAACAGGCTGATTCTATTGTAGCTGATGCACAAAAGAAGGCTGATGAACTGACAGACAATACGAAATCTGAATTGAAACTGTTCGGAGGTCAGGCTGTTAATGCCTTGAAGACAGAAATTGTGAATTTGTTAACCAATCAGACAGTATCTGATGCTGTGAAAGGAGTGACATCCGATAAAGAATTCCTTAATAAATTTATTCTTGCTTTAGCAACCCAGTGGTCTTCCAATGAGCCGATTGTCATATCCGTTAAGGATGGAGAGGCGTTACAGAAATTCTTTGCTGCAAAGGCTAAAGATCTGTTGGATAAAGGAGTGAAGATTGAAGAAGTAAATGGAATGAAAGCCTTGTTCTCAATTTCCCCGGCAGATGGTTCTTATAAGGTGAATTTTGGAGAAGAAGAGTTTGAGAACTACTTCAAAGAATTTTTGCGTCCGCAATTAGTGAAGATGTTGTTTTAAGGTAGGCTTATGAGTGCTTATTACTATCTGGTAGCCGGTTTGCCGGATATCTCACTTGAGGACGGTAAGCTTAGTTATACGATATCTGACTTTAGAGCAGAATCTTATGGAGATTTGTCAGCTAAAGATCAGGCTCTGATAGATCTGTTTTATTTGAAATATGATCATGCTGATTTATTAAGCCTGCTGAAAGACAAAGATGCAGTGACTCAGGGAAAGGGTAATTTTTCTTCGGAAGATTTGCTTCAGCTGATAGCTTCAGTGAAAGAAGGAGAAAAGCCGGATGCAAAATTCCCGTCTTATCTGTATGATTTCATTGCACAATATTTGGCTTTACCTGCTGATGAGTTGTATAAGGCTGAAAATCTGTTAGCTTCGGCATATTATGCATATGCCATGAAGTCTAAAAATCCGTTTATTGCTTCCTGGTTTGAATTTAATCTGAATATCAACAATATACTGGCTGCTTTTGCCGCACGCAAGTATAAGATGAATGTAGCTGAGGTGATTGTCGGGGATACTGATGTTTGTGAGATGCTCCGGACTTCCAATGCCCGTGATTTCGGATTAAGTGAAACCTTGGATTATTTTGAACCCTTACAGCGTCTGGTAGAAACAGACGATCTGGTAGAGCGTGAGAAAAAGGTTGATCAGCTGAAATGGAAATGGCTGGAAGATGCATCTTTTTTCCATTATTTTACGATAGAGCGTTTGTTTGTTTTCCTGCTGCAGCTGGAAATGATCGAACGTTGGGTTTTGTTGGATAAAGAAAAGGGAAGTGAATTGTTCCGTCAGATGATTCAGAATCTGAAGGATGAAGTTCAGATACCGGAAGAATTTAGAAAATAGTAAAATACAATAGAATGGCAACAAAAGGAACTGTTTTAGGCGTTATTGCCAACATGGTTACATTGACTGTCGACGGGCCGGTAGCACAGAATGAAATCTGTTATATCATGACCGGCGGTGACCGTCTGATGGCCGAGGTTATTAAGGTGGTCGGACAGAATGTATATGTACAGGTGTTTGAAAGTACCCGTGGTTTGAAAGTCGGTGCTGAAGCCGAATTTACAGGTCACATGCTGGAAGTAACTTTGGGTCCGGGTATGCTGTCAAAGAACTATGACGGTTTGCAGAATGACCTGGACAAAATGGAAGGTGTCTTCTTGAAACGTGGACAATATACCTATCCGCTGGATAAAGAAAAGAAATGGCTGTTCAAGCCGATTGTAAAGGCCGGAGACGAAGTCGGTCCTTCAGCATGGCTGGGCGAGGTGGAAGAAAATCACCAGCCCCTGAAGATTATGGTACCTTTCCAGCTGACCGGAACTTATAAAGTGAAGTCAATTGTAGAAGAAGGTGAATATACCATTGAAGATACAGTCGCTGTCCTGACCGACAAGGAAGGTAATGATATTCCTGTGAATATGATTCAGAAGTGGCCGGTTAAGAAAGCAATGGTGAACTATGCTGAGAAACCGCGTCCCTATAAACTGCTTGAGACGGGTGTGCGTGTGATTGATACACTGAATCCGATTGTAGAGGGCGGTACCGGATTTATTCCTGGTCCGTTCGGAACCGGAAAGACTGTGTTGCAGCATGCTATATCCAAACAGGCCGAGGCTGATATCGTGATCATTGCAGCCTGTGGTGAGCGTGCCAATGAGGTTGTGGAAATCTTTACGGAATTCCCGGAACTGGTAGACCCGCATACAGGTCGTAAGCTGATGGAACGTACAATTATTGTCGCCAATACTTCCAATATGCCGGTAGCAGCACGTGAAGCTTCTGTCTACACTGCCATGACGATGGCTGAATATTATCGTGCAATGGGATTGAAAGTCTTGTTGATGGCTGACTCTACTTCCCGCTGGGCGCAGGCTTTGCGTGAAATGTCAAACCGTATGGAAGAATTGCCGGGACCGGATGCCTTCCCGATGGATATCTCAGCGATTATTTCCAATTTCTACGGCCGTGCCGGTTATGTACATCTTTACAATGGAGAAACAGGTTCCATTACTTTCATCGGAACAGTATCTCCGGCCGGTGGTAACCTGAAGGAACCGGTAACGGAAAATACCAAGAAAGTAGCCCGCTGTTTCTATGCACTTGAGCAGGAACGTGCCGACCGCAAGCGTTATCCGGCTGTAAACCCGATTGATTCTTATTCCAAATATCTTGAATATCCTGAGTTCGACAATTACATCACTCAGCGTATCAACAGTGAATGGATCGGTAAGGTGAATGAGCTGAAGACCCGTCTGTTGAGAGGTAAGGAAATTGCTGAGCAGATCAACATTCTGGGTGATGACGGTGTACCTGTAGAATACCATGTGATTTTCTGGAAGTCGGAACTGATTGACTTTGTGATCCTTCAGCAGGATGCATTTGATGAAGTAGACTCGGTAACTCCGATGGAACGTCAGGAGGAAATGGTGAACCAGATTATCGATATTTGTCATACCGACTTTGAGTTCGACAACTTCGTAGAGGTAATGGACTATTTCAAGAAGATGATCAATATCTGCAAGCAGATGAACTATGCCCGTTTCCGTTCCGAACAGTACGACGAATTCCGCAAGCAGTTGCAGGAACTGGTGGCTGAACGCAAAGTGAAATAAGAGAAATAAATTGAGAATAAAATGGCAACGAAAGCTTTTCAGAAAATATATACAAAGATTAGTCAGATAACGAAAGCTACCTGTTCGCTGAAAGCAACGGGAGTAGGTTATGACGAACTGGCTATGGTAAACGGCAAGCTGGCCCAGGTGGTGAAGATTGCCGGTGATGAAGTGACTTTGCAGGTGTTTGAGGGTACGGAAGGTATTCCGACAAATGCCGAAGTTGTATTCCTGGGCAAGTCTCCTACATTGAAAGTGAGCGAGCAACTGGCCGGACGTTTCTTCAACGCTTTTGGTGATCCGATTGACGGAGGACCGGAGATTGAAGGAGTGGAAGTTGAGATCGGAGGACCGTCTGTGAATCCGGTACGCCGTAAGCAGCCGTCCGAGCTGATCGCTACGGGTATTGCTGGTATCGACTTGAACAACACCCTGGTATCCGGACAGAAGATCCCCTTCTTTGCCGATCCGGACCAGCCTTTTAACCAGGTGATGGCCAATGTGGCCTTACGTGCCGAAACCGACAAGATTATTCTGGGCGGTATGGGTATGACCAATGATGACTATTTGTATTTCAAGAATGTGTTCTCGAATGCAGGTGCCCTTGACCGTATCATCAGTTTCGTGAATACGACAGAGAATCCTCCGGTAGAACGTCTGCTGATTCCGGACATGGCTCTGACAGCTGCTGAATACTTTGCGGTAGAACACAATCAGAAGGTACTGGTCTTGCTGACCGATATGACTTCTTACGCCGATGCGCTGGCTATCGTATCCAACCGTATGGACCAGATCCCTTCGAAGGACTCTATGCCGGGTTCTCTTTATTCCGATCTGGCAAAGATCTACGAGAAAGCCGTACAGTTCCCTTCAGGAGGTTCCATTACCATTATTGCCGTTACCACATTGTCAGGAGGCGATATTACGCATGCTGTTCCTGATAATACCGGTTATATCACCGAAGGTCAGCTTTTCCTGCGCCGTGACAGTGATATCGGTAAGGTAATTGTTGATCCGTTCCGTTCTCTGTCTCGTCTGAAACAGCTGGTAAGTGGAAAGAAGACCCGTAAGGATCATCCGCAGGTGATGAATGCTGCGGTTCGTCTGTATGCTGATGCTGCCAATGCAAAGACCAAGATGGAAAACGGTTTCGACCTGACCAACTATGATGAGCGTGCGTTGGCTTTTGCAAAGGATTATGCCAATCAGTTGCTGGCCATCGATGTCAATCTGAATACCACTGAAATGCTTGATGTGACCTGGGGACTGTTCAGCAAATATTTCAAGCCCGAGGAAGTCAACATCAAGAAAGAATTTGTGGATCAGTACTGGAAAAAGTGATTTAGTTAAAACTTACAGAGAATGGCTATAAAATTTCAATATAACAAAACTTCGTTGCAGCAGCTTGAGAAACAGCTCAAGATCCGTTTGCGTACGCTGCCTATCATCAAGAATAAGGAGAGTGCGCTGCGTCTGGAGGTGAAGCGTTGCAAGACTGAAGCAGTGGAGTTGGAGGAACGCCTGGAACAGCAGATCCAGGCATACGAAGCCATGTTCGCTCTCTGGAATGAATTTGATGCTTCACTGGTGAAAGTGAAGGATGTTCATCTGGGCGTACGCAAGATTGCAGGCGTCCGAGTACCCTTGCTGGAAGAGGTGGACTTTGAGATCCGTCCGTTCAGCTTTTTCTGTAGTCCCAAATGGTATGCCGACGGCATTCACTTGTTGAAAGGTCTGGCACAGACTGCCATTGAGCGGGAATTTACGCTGGCCAAGCTGGGGTTGCTGGAACATGCCCGAAAGAAAACCACTCAGAAGGTTAATCTTTTTGAGAAGGTACAGATTCCGGGTTATCAGGATGCCTTGAGAAAGATTAAGCGTTTCATGGAAGACGAAGAGAATTTGTCCAAGTCTTCTCAGAAGATCCTGAAATCCATCCAGGAGAAAAGAAAGGAGGCTGAGGTATGATTGCTAAAATGAAGAAACTGACCTTTTTGGTCTATCACAAGGAATATGAAGATTTCCTGAAAGGAATCCGTGAAGTCGGAGTCGTTCATGTGGTTGAGAAAGCTCAGGGTGGTGCCGGAAATGCCGAACTGCAGGACAGCATCCGTTTGTCGTCACGTTATGCGGCAGCGGTGAAAACCCTTCGCGGCATGGGTGTTCCGGCTGGCGCTTCCCATGCAGGCGATGTCCGTAAAGGAGAAGAAGCCCTGAAGGAAATCGAAGCCTTGCAGCAGGAGATGCAGCGCCTGAGTCATCAGGCTCAGCTGACAGACAAGGACATTGCTGTGCTGGAACCGTGGGGAAACTTTGAGCCGCGTGATCTGGCCCGTCTGGCAGAAGCCGGCTATCGCATTGATTTCTATGTCTGTCCGGAAAAGCTCTTCAAGGAAGAATGGATGACGGAATATCATGCGATGATCATCAGCCAGTCTGGTTCGCGGCTTTATTTTATCACGGTAACCCCGGTAAATTCACCGGTGGAACTGGAGGTAGAAGCAGTCCGGCTTCCGGACAAGTCGCTTGCATCACTGAAGGAGAACAAGGCTGCGATTGTGACGAAAGAAGCTGATATACACAAGCGGATGGAAGAACTGGCCGCAACGGCAGTGCCCGATCTGGAAGCAGCTCAGGCCTCTGTACATGCGCAGATAGAGTTCTCCAAAGTGGAACTGAGTGCTGACTCACTGGCAGACAACAAACTGTTGCTGCTGGAAGGATGGGCACCTGCGGCTTCTGTCGGCCAGATACAGGAGTATCTGAACACCAGCAATGCTTATTATGAGATTGCAGATCCGACACCGGACGATGATGTTCCTATCTTGTTGGCGAACAATAAGTTTGCCCGTCTGTTTGAACCGATCATGCGACTTTATATGTTGCCCAAATACAGAGAACTGGATCTGACTCCGTATTTTGCCCCGTTCTTTATGCTGTTCTTCGGCCTGTGTCTGGGAGATTCCGGTTACGGACTGTTCATGGTGCTGGCTGTCACGATTTATCGCCTGGCAGCTAAGCAGGTGAGTGATTCGATGAAACCGGTGCTTACACTGGTACAGTTGCTCGGAGCTTCCACAATGGTTTGTGGTCTGCTCACAGGAACCTGCTTCGGATTTAATCTGTACGACATTCAGTTGCCTCTTTTCCAGAGTCTGAAGGAATCCATTTCACTGGATAACCAGCAGATGTTTAACCTTTCTCTGATTCTGGGAGGTATTCAGATTATCTTCGGTATGATTCTGAAGGCAGTGAATCAGACCATTCAGCTGGGCTTCAAATATGCGGTTGCAACGATCGGATGGATTCTGGTACTTGTCAGCACGGCTTTTGCCTTTGCTTTCCCTTCCTGTATGGCTATGGGAGGTACGGTACATCTGGTGCTCCTGGGTATCGGCTTGCTGATGGCCTACCTGTACAACAGTCCGGACAAAAATATTTTTGTCAACATCGGACTGGGACTGTGGGACAGCTACAATATGGCTACCGGTCTGCTGGGTGATGTGCTCTCGTATGTACGTCTGTTTGCCCTCGGTTTGTCCGGAGGTATCCTGGCCAGTGTGTTCAACAGTCTGGCAGCAGGTATGAGTCCCGACAATATCATTGCAGGTCCGATTGTCATGGCTCTGATCTTCCTGATCGGTCACAGCATCAATATCTTTATGAATGTACTGGGTGCAATGGTTCACCCCATGCGTCTGACATTCGTGGAATTCTTCAAGAATTCCGGTTATGAGGGTGGTGGAAAAGAATACAAACCCTTTAAGAAAGAAGTAATTAGTGAATAAAAGTAATACGAATTAAAAATTTAAAAAATAATTGAATTATGGAAATGAATCTTTTGATTGCCTACATTGGCATTGCGATTATGGTTGGTTTGTCAGGTATTGGTAGTGCCTATGGTGTGACTATTGCCGGTAACGCTTCAATCGGTGCGTTGAAGAAAAATGACAGTGCATTCGGTAATTTCCTGGTGCTGACAGCGCTTCCGGGTACTCAGGGTCTGTATGGTTTTGCCGGTTACTTCATGTTCCAGAATATTTTTGGTGTGCTGACACCGGAAATGACAGCAATTCAGGCTTGTGCCGTGCTGGGTGCCGGTATTGGTCTGGGACTGGTAGCCTTGTTCTCTGCCATCCGTCAGGGACAGGTTTGCGCCAACGGTATTGCTGCAATCGGACAGGGTCACAATGTATTCGGTAATACATTGATTCTGGCTGTATTCCCTGAATTGTATGCAATTGTAGCATTGGCTGCTACTTTCTTGATGGGTTCTGCTCTGGCTTAACTTGCTTAGCCTGATGAAATAGATAGCCGGACACGGATGCCGTGTCCGGCTTATTTTTTGGTTGCTTTTTCATCGTGCGGTCACTGAGGCTGAATCGTGCAGTCGTTGCGGGCAAATTATGCGGTCGTTGGGGCTGAATCGTGCGGTCGTTTGAGCTGAATCGTGCGGTCGTTGCGGGCGAATCGTGCAGACGATGCTGACGAGGCATTTTGAGTTTCTTTCTGACAGCATACAAGTGGCCGGACGGACATTCCAGTGTAAAAAGAATGACATCTTGGTCGATATTCTTGAATAAAATGAATATGAATAGTCGAATTAGGTCTATAAAAACTTTAAAAATCCATACTTTTTTTATACCTTCGCGACTGATTTAGAAAATATTAAAGATGATGATGAAAGAGCTTTTGAAGCCCGATTACATTTTCGAATCCAGTTGGGAAGTGTGTAATAAGGTGGGAGGTATTTACACGGTTCTCTCAACAAGGGCAAAGACATTGCAGGATGCATTTCCTGATAAGATCTTTTTCATTGGTCCGGATGTATGGTCGGGTAAGGAAAATCCTTTATTCTCTGAGGATGAAAATTGTTTGAAAGACTGGTGTGCATATGCACGGGAGAGTGATGGATTGAAGATACGCGTCGGTCGTTGGAATATACCGGGATCTCCCATTACAATCCTGGTTGATTTCACTCCTTTCTATGCTCAGAAGAATGATATTTACGGGCAGGCCTGGTGCGATTTTCAGGTAGATTCACTTCATGCTTACGGTGATTACGACGAGGCCTCCATGTTTGCATATGCTGCAGGAAAAGTTGTAGAAAGTTTTTATCGGCATTGCTTAAGCAAGAAGGATCGGGTAGTCTATCATGCTAATGAATGGATGACTGGTCTGGGAGCACTTTATCTGCGCAAGCATGTGCCGGAAATTGCAACAATTTTTACTACTCATGCAACTTCTATCGGACGCTCGATTGCCGGAAACAACAAACCTTTGTATGACTATTTGTTTGCATATAATGGCGACCAGATGGCTGGTGAATTGAATATGCAATCGAAGCATTCCATTGAAAAACAGACTGCACACCATGTTGATTGTTTTACAACAGTCAGTGAAATCACCAACAATGAATGTCGTGAACTGCTTGACAAGTCGGCAGATGTGGTTCTGATGAACGGCTTTGAGGATGACTTTGTGCCCAAAGGGAATACGTTTGTTGCACGTCGTAAGAAAGCCCGTCAGGCTATGCTGAATCTGGCGAACAAGCTTCTGGGTACTAAATTGACCGACGAAACACTGATTGTCGGAACCAGTGGCCGTTATGAATTCAAGAACAAGGGTATCAACGTTTATCTGGAATCCTTGAACCGGCTGACCCGCGACAAGAATCTGAAGCGTGATGTTCTGGCATTTATCAATGTGCCCGGATGGGTGGGCGATCCCCGTGAAGACCTGATAGCCCGTCTGAAGAGCAAGGAACAGTTTACGACTCCTCTGGAGGTTCCTTTCATTACCCACTGGCTGCATAACATGAATCATGACCAGGTACTTGACATGCTGAAGTATTTGAACATGTCGAATGCACCGGAATCAAAGGTCAAGGTTATCTTTGTACCTTGCTATCTGGATGGAAACGACGGTATCTGGAACATGCATTATTATGACCTGATTTTAGGATATGACCTGAGTGTATATCCGTCTTACTATGAACCCTGGGGATATACTCCGCTGGAAAGCATCGCTTTCCACGTACCGACAGTTACGACAGATCTGGCCGGGTTTGGCTTATGGGTTAACTCCTTGAAAGGACGTTTCAGCGAACTGGCTGACGGCGTAAAGGTGATCCATCGTACAGACTACAACTATTCTGAAGTGGCTGACGTCATAAAAGATACAGTTTCAGATTTCTCTGCCCTGAGTGCAGCTGAAATCAAGAAAATACGGAAGAACGCGGCAGCAATTGCCGAAAAGGCACTGTGGAAACATTTCATACAGTATTATTATGAGGCTTATGACATTGCTTTGCGCAATGCTGAGAAACGCCTTGCTTTGTAACAGTGAATCTGATTTTTAACTTAAAGCATTATTGAGAGATATGAAAATCAAGACAAATTATGCGAATGTTCCTTGCTGGAAGGAAGTAAATGTGAAATCCCACATTCCGGAATCCTTGAAGATGCTGGAAGAAATGGCTCGCAATATCTGGTGGGCCTGGAATGATGAGGCAACTGAAATGTTCAGTTCTCTGGATCCTGAATTGTGGAGCGTTGTCGGACAGAATCCGGTTGCTTTGTTGGAGCGTATAAGTTATGAAAAACTGGAAGATCTGTCTTCTGACGAAGCTGTTCTTGCCAAGATTAACAAGGTATATAAGAAATTCAAAGAATATATTGATGTGAAGCCCGATGCTTCACGTCCTTCTGTTGCATACTTCTGTATGGAGTATGGATTGACTCACGTACTGAAGATCTACTCCGGCGGTTTGGGTATCCTGGCCGGTGACTACCTGAAAGAAGCATCAGACAGCAATGTCGATATGTGTGGTGTAGGTTTCCTGTATCGTTATGGTTACTTCACTCAGAGCCTGTCTATGGACGGACAGCAGATTGCAAATTATGAAGCACAGAACTTCGGCAGCCTGCCTCTGGACCGCGTTAAAGATGAAAACGGACAGCCTCTGGTTCTTGATGTTCCTTATCTGGACTATTATGTTCATGCATATGTATGGAGAGTAAACGTAGGTCGTGTACCTTTGTATTTGCTGGATACAGATAACGAAATGAACAGCGAATTCGACCGTCCGATTACTTATCAGTTGTATGGTGGTGACTGGGAAAACCGTCTGAAGCAGGAAATTCTGCTGGGTATCGGTGGTGTGCTGTTGCTGAAACGTCTGGGCATCAAGAAAGATGTATATCACTGCAATGAAGGTCATGCTGCCCTGTGTAACGTACAGCGGTTGTGCGATTATGTAGAAAGCGGCATGTCATTCGACGAGGCTCTGGAAGTTGTACGTGCTTCTTCTCTGTACACTGTTCATACTCCGGTTCCGGCTGGTCATGACTACTTCGACGAAGGTCTGTTCGGCAAGTATATGGGAGGTTATCCGCAGCGTATGGGTATTACCTGGCAGGATCTGATGGATCTGGGCCGTATTAACCCGGGTGATCCTAACGAACGTTTCTGTATGTCTACATTCGCCTGCAACACTTGTCAGGAAGTGAACGGTGTAAGCTGGCTGCATGGTAAAGTTTCACAGGAAATGTTCTCAGGCATCTGGAAAGGTTATTTCCCTGAAGAAAATCATGTAGGTTATGTAACCAATGGTGTACACTTCCCGACCTGGTGTGCTTCTGAATGGAAGAAACTTTATGCAAAATACTTCGACAAGAACTTCTTGCACGACCAGTCAAATGAAAAGATCTGGGAAGCTATCTACAATGTACCCGATGAAGAAGTTTGGAAGACTCGTGTAGCTTTGAAGAACAAGCTGATCGACTATATCCGTAACCAGTTCCGTGATACATGGCTGAAGAACCAGCGTGATCCGTCGCGTGTGGTTTCTCTGATGGACAAGATCAATCCTAACGCACTGTTGATCGGTTTCGCACGTCGTTTTGCTACTTACAAGCGTGCACATCTGTTGTTCACAGACCTGGATCGTCTGGCCAAGATTGTGAACAATCCTGATTACCCTGTACAGTTCCTGTTTGCAGGTAAGGCTCATCCCCACGATGGTGCCGGTCAGGGTCTGATCAAGAAGATTGTGGAAATCTCTAACCGTCCTGAATTCCTCGGTAAGATCATTTTCCTTGAAAACTACGATATGAAACTGGCTCGTCGTCTGGTTTCTGGTGTAGATATCTGGATGAACACTCCGACTCGTCCGTTGGAAGCTTCCGGTACTTCCGGTGAAAAAGCTTTGATGAACGGTGTTGTAAACTTGTCTGTACTCGACGGATGGTGGCTGGAAGGTTACCGTGAAGGAGCCGGATGGGCACTGACTGAAAAACGTACTTACCAGAATCAGGAACACCAGGATCAGCTGGATGCTGCTACAATCTACAGCTTGCTGGAAACTGAAATCCTGCCGCTTTACTATGCACGTAACAAGAAGGGATATTCTGAAGGCTGGGTGAAGACTATCAAGAACTCTATCGCACAGGTAGCTCCTCATTACACCATGAAGCGTCAGCTGGATGATTACTTCACTAAATTCTATGGCAAGGAAGCTGCTCGTTTCCATGAACTGGCAGCCAACGACTACGCTAAGGCTAAGGAAATCGCCAAATGGAAAGAAGAAGTGGCTGAAAAGTGGGATTCCATCGAAGTTGTTTCTATGGATAAGTGCGAAGACCTTCACAAAGGTAACATTGAAACCGGTAAGGAATATGTTATCACTTGTGTGGTTGACGAAAAAGGCCTGGATGATGCAGTGGGCATTGAACTGGTAACAACTTACACTACCGCTGAAGGCAAGGAATACGTTTATTCAGTAGAACCGATGGAAATGGTTCACAGAGACGGTAATCTGTTTACCTTCAAGGTAACTCACAGCCTGTCTAACTCCGGAAGCTTCAAGGTTGCATACCGTATGTTCCCGAAACATGAGGCACTGCCCCATCGTCAGGACTTCTGCTATGTACGCTGGTTCAACAAGGACTAAGTAAACCGGAAAGATATATAGAATGACGGCCTGTACAGCAGGTGTGGATTGAAAAAGTCTGCACCTGTATGTACAGGCCGTATTTTTTGTTTGCGGAAAAAGCCCGGGGCTTTCGCTTTGCCGTGTCGGGGAATTGGCTATCTTTGCATTCAGACGGACTGGATGTCCGGATACAGATACTTTAAAACAAAAGCCAATGAAAATACTGATTGTAGAGGATGATGCCGACCTGAGGGAGATTACCACCCGTTCGCTGGAAAAGGAACGCTATGTCGTATCCCAGGCTCCTGACTATCGGACAGCCCTGTGTAAAATAGAAGATTACGATTATGATTGCATTCTGCTGGATATCATGCTGCCTGACGGAAGCGGACTTGATCTGCTGGAAGAACTGAAGGCGATGGGCAAGCGGACGAATGTCATTATTCTTTCAGCCAAGGATTCACTGGAAGACAAGGTGCAGGGACTGGATCTGGGTGCAGATGATTATCTGCCCAAACCTTTTCATCTGGCCGAACTTCATGCACGTATCAAGAGCCTGTTGCGGAGGAATCAGCGGGAAGGAGAGCAGAGCTTGCGCTTTGGAAACATTGAGGTATTTCCCGATCGTTTCCGGGTGATGGTTGAGGGAAAGGAAGTCGATCTGAACCGTAAGGAATACGATATCCTATATTATTTTATGTGCCGTCCCGGCAGACTGGTCAATAAGAATACACTGGCAGAGTCTGTATGGGGAGATCATATTGATCAGGTAGATAACTTTGATTTCATCTATACGCAGATCAAGAATCTCCGTAAGCGCCTGAAAGAAGCCGGTGCTACTCCGGAGCTTAAGTCAGTATATGGATTTGGCTATAAGTTTGTCGTAGAATGAAACTGTTTCATCTGATTCTGGGGCGCATGTCCGCCGCACTCATTGTGATACTTACCTTATGGGCCGGACTGTTTTATCTGGCCGTGATGGAAGAAGTCAATGACGAGGTGGATGATTCGCTGGAAGACTATTCGGAGGCATTGATCCTCAGATGGCTTTCCGGTGAGGAACTTCCTGCCCGGAGCAATGGCTCCAACAACCAGTATTTCCTTTATGAAGTAAGCGAGTCGTATGCCCGGATGTATCCCCGGATTTCTTATCACGATGAAATGGTTTATATCACAGAGAAGGACGAAGAGGAACCGGCTCGTGTACTGACTACCATCTTCGAGGCCGAAGGAAACCGCTTTATGGAGCTGGTCGTTTATACGCCTACCATCGAGAAAGCTGATTTGCAGAGAGCTATTCTGGGGTGGATTGTCTTTCTTTATGTACTGTTGCTGCTGGTCGTTATTTTGTTGAACGTATGGGTGTTCCGGAGAAATATGTATCCTTTGTACCGCTTGCTGGCCTGGCTGGATGCCTATCGGCTCGGCCGTTCGAATGCGCCATTGGAGAATAATACCCGCATTTATGAGTTCCGCAAGCTGAATGAAGCCGTGACTCTTTCGGCAGAGCGCAGTGAGAAACTGTATGAACAGCAGAAACTGTTTATCGGAAATGCATCCCACGAGATGCAGACACCTTTGGCTATCTGCCGGAACCGTCTGGAAATGTTGATGGAAGAAGGCAATCTCAGCGAAAAGCAATTGGAAGAGTTGATAAAGACGCATGAAACGCTTGAACGTCTGACGCGTCTGAACCGTTCTTTGCTCTTGCTCTGCAAGATCGAGAACCGGCAGTTTTCCGATGTAAAGGATATATGTTATAATCATCTGCTGGAGCAATACCTGGAAGATTATAAGGAAGTGTATGCTTACCGGGGTGTTTCGGTGGAAGTGATTACGGAAGGTGAGTTTACGGTCATGATGAGTGAATCGCTGGCTTCAGTCCTGCTGACCAACCTGCTGAAAAATGCCTTTGTCCATGTGACGGAAGGGGGCGTGATCCGTATTCTCTTTACGACGGAATCAATGGTTGTCGCCAATAGCGGTGAGCAGCCCCTTGACGGTGAGCGTATCTTTGAGCGTTTTTATCAGGGCCATAAGAAAGAAGGTTCTACGGGACTGGGTCTGGCTTTGGCTGAGTCTGTCTGCAAGTCAAGCGGGCTGGATATCCGTTACGAATTCACTGAGGGCATGCATCGGTTTACGGTCAGCCGTTCCGGATCGGAAAGAGTAGGATAGGTGTTTATATTGCGGAACAGGCTTTCAGAAAAGAATTTTGCATTTTCCCTGAAAATTTTTTCTGATTCCAGATTCTTTTCAGATTCCTGTCGCACCTTTGTATTAGAAAATTAAATGAATGATTAATCTCTTAAAAACAAAGGTGTATGAAAAAGTTAGTTTTTTTATTGGTGTGTGTGTTTACAATGTCTTCAGTTGCTTTGGCTGATAATGACAAACCGATCCAGGTTGGACAGTTGCCGACAAAGGCCCAGACCTTCCTGACCACTTATTTCAAGAGCCACAAAGTGGCGTTGGCTAAGCAGGAGAGTGATTTGTTCTATAAAACCTATGATGTCATTTTCACAAATGGCGAAAAGGTGGAATTCGACAAGTCCGGAGAATGGACAGAAGTGAAGTGCTCACAAAGCGAAGTACCTTCAAAGATTGTTCCTGCTGCTATCCGTGATTATGTGAAAACCAACTATCCGGATGCCAAGATTCTTCGTATCGAACGTGACCGTAAGGGATATGAAGTGAAACTGTCCAACCGTTGGGAAATCTCTTTCGACTCTCAGATGCGTGTGGTAGACATTGACGATTAAGCAGTGCCTGTCAGGTAATAAAGAAATGCACCCGTTTTCCGGATTGTCCGGGAAGCGGGTGCATTTGATTTTGCCGGATCAGAAGCAGTAAGCCAGTCCGACATTTATGATGAACTGGTCGAATCCGTCCACTAACTGATATTTGGGTTCAATGTTCAGTTTCCAGGCAGAACCCAGTTTAAAGTCAGCTCCTACTCCAAACTTGGCCTGAAACTTTCCGTCGGAAGCAGAATATTCATCGAAATGAGCCTTTGCATTGGCATATCCCAATCCTACAGCCGGGTAGATAGCCACATCAGCTGCAACGGGGAAGAGGTAATGGAAGTTTACTCCCAGATCCCAGAAGGAAACATGATCGTGCTTGAAATAGTAATTGAATTCCGGCTCGATCCGTACATGGTTGGTCAGATTATACTGGAATTTTCCGCCCAGACCGAAGGAGGTTTCACTGGCATAATTCAAATTCAGACCGAGTGCCTTGTCACCCTGACTCTGTGCTGCTGCTGTTGCCATTCCGGCAATCAGACAGACAATAAGTAATGTCAACTTCTTCATATTCTTTCCTTTTTAAAATGGATAATATATCAATATAACACTTGAACGGGAAGAATGGTTTTGGTCTGTTTTTGCTTTTTTCAGGTACATTTTATATAAAAAGGAAGTGCATTTCGAACTATACACCCAGGCTTCTATTTTTTATATTTTATAAGCATTACAACAGGATTTGATTCTTCATTCAATTTTTCTGCAATTTCCTTTAGCGGACTTTTCAGCTTATTATCGGCATATGCCTCTACAAGTCGGTCTGCTGCCAAATTCTGATAGGTAGCAACATCTCCATTGCCGACATTTTCTGTCACATTCACTTCCTGTTTATTTATATAATCGGCGTTGAATATCACTGGTTCGAAAAATGAATCTTCTTCTTTATCATACATCAGGTCTGTAGTCGGGAATCCATTACCTTTTGAAAAGTCAAACTTCTTTTCTATTTTCTTAAAAAAATAATATCTGTCTGTTACAGGCCCCATTGTGATAAGTACGTCCGGTTCACCAGACGACTGTCTGACGATGAAAGGACTCAACAGATTCTTGTCCGGTCTATAGCTATAAATAGTATCGGATGATGTCTCGACAAGAAGCCAGTTATCCTGACAAGGTATAAGGGCACGTACTGGGATTGCTGCTATGACATCTCCCTGACGTACAAACGGCGCCTTGACTGTTTTGAATGGAATTGAAATACCACGGGTAACACTGCCGTCCTGCTTCGATATAATGGAATGATAGAATTCCTTCTCCTTTTCTTCTCCGTCCCTATAATATACTGTCATATCATAACAGATGAGATTATTCTTGTCATAATTGAAGACATCCATATAATCCGCATCATCAGCAGTATTGAAACTACGCTTGAAATTGCCGGACAAATCATATACCAGTATTTTCTTTGTGGAATTGACAAAAATCTCTTCATTATCTTCATCCAGAGCGGCACTTACAATGAAAGCATATTCTTCTCCACCCTGTCCTTTTCTGTTTATCTTTCTTATTCCTTTACCGGTTTTCCTGTCAAAGACATATATATTTCCATCATTGATATAGTTTTTTATCAATATATATTTATCACCGATTGACAATACAGCTCCTTGCGTAATGAATTCATCTGTAGTTTCCAACGGAATATACTCAACATCCATAAAGTCCTGAAGGACTAATTCCTTTTCGGGGTAATTCTCATTTACATTAACAGTAATATATTTACTGTCTTTGTCTGCCTGATTACAGCTTCCCAGGCCTATACCTGTAAAAAATAATAAGTTTAGAAACCAAATGTTTGTCTTTCTCATAAGATATTTGTTTTATCTATATTGCATATTATTTACCGGGGAATTGATATTTTTTTATTTCGTAGGAACCAAAATCAGATATGGATTGTCCTCTTCATTCTGAATACTGGAATACAATGATTTCAACTTATCATCATCGGGTATGTCGTTATTGTCTTTATATTCCAACAGATTCATGGAAGACAAAGAATATACTATCTGATTATCTGTATAACCTACTGCTGCCACATTGATATCAGGCAAGCCTTCTACCAGTCGTGTATATATTTCAGTCATATGGTTCTCATGCTTTACAAAATAAGTCTTATCATAGTTGAAAGCAAAGTATATACCCGACTTATATGGTGTGACATCCTTAATCCAACGGTAAACAGTTTTATCCCTATTTATTTTCCCGAATTCATCATCTGACATATCTTTTTTCTCAGAAATCATCTCAAAGAAGTTTCTACCTTTGAAATGGATCACATACTCCGGATTAAGTTTATCAGCCTTAAGTGAATAAATTGTATCACAAACCGGTAAGGAAACAATACCGTTATTATAAAAGTTATAGTATACAAACGGTTTTCCTTTTATTGAATTGGGTTTACTGATACCATAAGCACTGTCTGTTTCAGATTGACAATAGAGGAAATGATTGCTTTTTCCATTTATATTGGAATCAAACAGCCACAAACAATCATCATCTGCTTGAGTAAAAGAAAAATACGGACTGTCAAGTTTGTATTTCTCTGCTATATAATTACCGTCAGAGTCATACTGTTTAATACTTCTGTAGTTGTCAAGAACATACAGATTATTGTTTCTATACTCAAAATCACTGACAAAAAGAACTTCTCCCGGTCCATTACCTCTTTTGAGGCTGTTTATGTATTTCCCATCCAATGAAAATATAAATATCCGCGGATCTATAAGAGACAAAACATAAATCCTTTCATTGCCTATCACTACTTTTGATACATCGCCTATTACAGATTCAGAGGTCATTTCTAGTTTTACATAATCGAATGTTTCAAAAGCCGGTTTGTCGATAGTGAGACTTTTGTCTTCCAGGGAAACAAATATATCTTCTATTCCATCAGGATGTTTCTCACCACTGCTACATGAATACATACAACCTAGAATAATAATGTAAAAGAGTTTCTTCATAGCAAAATAAATTTAAAATTCTATTTACTGAATGTTCCTATAATAATTACATGCTGTGTAAATATCAGAACAGGTGCAGAACTCATATGTGAAAGTGCAAGGTACGCATTTACAAATGCCATTGACCAGGAAAAGCATCAGTATATTTCACGGATCGGGATATATAAAGAAATAGCCCCAACCTTTGTTGGGTTGAGGCTATCTGAATATGCTTTAAATAGGGCTTGTTTTATTCCCACTCGATTGTGGCAGGTGGTTTTGACGAGATGTCATAGCATACGCGGTTGACACCTTTCACCTTGTTGATGATGTCGTTTGATACCTTGGCCATGAATTCATAAGGCAAATGAGCCCAGTCGGCAGTCATGGCATCGGTACTGGTCACGGCACGCAAGGCAACAGCACGTTCGTAAGTACGTTCGTCACCCATTACACCTACGCTCTGAACCGGAAGCAGGATTACTCCGGCCTGCCATACCTGATGATACAGGGAAGTTTCGTTGCCGTTTTCGTCTTTTACCTTCCAGTCACGCAATCCCTGAATGAAAATATCGTCGGCATCTTGCAGGATGCGTACTTTTTCCGGAGTGATGTCTCCAAGAATACGTACAGCCAGACCCGGACCCGGGAAAGGATGGCGGGTGATGAGGTGTTCCGGCATACCCAGCTCACGTCCTACGCGTCTTACTTCGTCCTTGAACAGCAGACGCAGAGGTTCACAGAGCTTCAGATTCATTTTTTCGGGAAGTCCGCCTACGTTGTGGTGACTCTTGATGACTGTTCCGGTGATGGACAGTGATTCGATGCAGTCGGGATAGATTGTTCCCTGAGCCAGCCACTTCACGTCTTTTATCTTGTGAGCTTCTTCGTCGAATACATCAATGAAGCCTTTACCGATGATCTTGCGTTTCTTTTCCGGTTCGGTTACACCGGCCAGTTCTGAGAAGAATTTCTGACTGGCATCTACACCGATAACGTTCAGTCCCAGACATTCATAGTCATGCAATACGTTGCGGAACTCGTTCTTGCGCAGCATACCGTGGTCAACGAAGATACAGGTCAGGTTCTTTCCGATAGCTTTGTTAAGCAATACGGCAGCTACTGAAGAGTCAACACCGCCACTCAATCCCAGAACAACCTTGTCGTTTCCGAGCTGGGCTTTCAGTTCGGCAACAGTTGTTTCGATAAATGAAGCGGCACTCCAGTCCTGTTTTCCGCCACAGATGTCCACTACGAAGTTCTTCAGCATCAGCGTACCATCTTCGCTATGGAATACTTCCGGATGGAACTGTACACCCCAAAGTTTCTCACCTTTTGCCTGATAAGCAGCAACGGCAACCTTGTCGGTCGAAGCGATGATCTCAAAGTTTTCCGGAATAGCTGTAATGGTGTCTCCGTGGCTCATCCACACCTGAGAGTTTTCACGGATACCTTTCAGCAACGGGTTTTCGTGGTTGAACTTGGCCAGATGAGCACGTCCGTATTCACGTGTACCTGCCGGTTCTACGTTTCCGCCGTTTGTGTAAGCCATGAACTGTGCGCCGTAGCAGATACCCAGAATAGGATATTTACCGCGGATTCCGCTCAGGTCTACCTTGAAAGCCTTTTCATCGTAAACAGAGAAGGGGCTTCCTGAAAGGATGACGCCAATGACAGACGGGTCGTTGTGAGGAAACTTGTTGTAGGGAACAATCTCGCAATACATGTTCAGTTCGCGTACACGACGGCCGATAAGCTGCGTGGTCTGTGAACCGAAGTCGAGAATAATAATTTTTTCCTGCATAAAGTTTTTCGGGTTAAAATAACATTTCTGCAAAGATACGAAAATTTTGTGAATATCCTCGTATAAAGAACAGAATCGCGTTGCAGGATGAATTTATTGGAACTTCAATGCCTTGAATCGGGCGGTAAAAACGTCTCGGGCTTTTCATTCAAACGCTTCGGGCTTTTAATGAATACGTCGAATCGTTTTTAAAAAAGCTCGGGGGCTTGTCTGACGGTCTTTCCCTGGGATTGTTTTATACAAAAAATCGCCATCACTCCAGCAAAGAGCGATGGCGATTTTCTGATGGGAGAACGGATCAGTAAATCAAGGTTCCGGAAATGCACCAGTAGCTGTTGCTGCCTCCTTCGGGTGCTCCTTGAGGAATCTTGACCGTGATGGTATGTGTATCGGCATCCAGATCGCCCAGATAGATATATTCCGGATTGGTAACCGTGCCCGGGCACCAGTTGGAACGGCTCAGGTCGGAAGAACTAAGTCCGTTGGAGAAATTACCGGAGCAGGGATTCCAGTTTCTGTAAGTTCCGCAGTCGTCTCTCCACGGAATGAAGGTAATGACTTTTTCTCCGTCCAGATAGATGGTGTTGGGCTTTTGGTTGAACTCGTCGCCGTTTCCCCATCCTCCGTGTCCGGTTGTCACGTAATAAAGCTTGGCGCTTTTCACCGGTTCCTTCAGTGTGAAGGTTGCCTTCAGCGAGTCGTTCAGCATGAAAATCGGATAAGGCTGTCCTGCCTGTTCCATATAATTGACTGTGTTGAACAGCGGAATGGATTTGTAAACCCGGTGTTCTTCGTCCGGATAGTATTTCAGTTTCAGGGAAAGCCGGTGTCCCTTGGCATCCCAGTTGCCGATGTAGGCTCCGATCCAGGCTTCGCCGCTCAGCCGTTCAATCAGAGGAGTGACTTCACTTTTGTAGACAACAGAATCAACCCAGTTCTGTCCCGGTACTTTGTTGTGGTTAAAGCTTCTGACACCGAAACCGGTGAAAAAACGCATCAGTTCCATGGGAACATTATAGTTGTCCGTAGAAACCAGACCATGATAGTCTGTTTCGCCGGAGCGGAAAGCCGGAACACTGTTCAGGTCACGCAGGGCATCCAGGAAAGACTGTTTCTTGTCAGTCGGAATGAGGAAAATGGAACCGGTGCGGTCGTAGGCATCCCCGTCGGAGTATTGGGCCACTTCCACGAAGACAGTCCGGTTGGCTACATAGTCGGGCAGTTTGACTTTCTTCAGAATGATTGTACCTCCGGCAGCACTGTAACATTCCTGATCGTTCACCTCTTCGGGCAATTTGGCTCCGTTGAAGCAGATTCTTTGTTCGCTGAATACCGGAATGCTGATAACGACACTCTGGTTGATGGTGTACTGGAAGTCCGATGCATCCATTGTTTCGCCCCAGGATTCAGGAAAGAGGGGAGCATCAGCTTTCTTCTCCGGGCGGATTGCTGTAGCTTCCTGCACCATGTCTCCGTTTCTGACTACTTTCAGAACCAGTCCGTCGGGTACACCGACATTTGCCTGCGGAGTTCCGCGGAAAGGAATATCCGTTGTATACCAAACCTGGATGGTATTTGAATTGATGGAAGTCTGAAGAATCTTGCAGTTCAGTCCCATGATCTGTTCCGTTCCGACTTCCTTGAACCCTTTTCCGAATTCAAAGGGAGTGGCAGAAGAGATGATCTTTCCGTCGGGCAGTTCGGCTCTTCTGTAGGATTTGCAGGCTTGATAATCAATGTAGTTGTCCACAATGGGAGCCTTGTCCTGTTTGCGTACTTCCTGGGGTTTTTCTTTCTCGGGACGGACTTGTTTCAAGGAAACTTCGTTGCCGACAACTTTCATCAGCAGTTCTCCGGGCATGACTTTTCCTTTATAGCTGCTCTGATAGGTGACTTCTATTCCGGCTGCATTTTTAGTCTTCTTGCGGATATTTTCAGCTCCAGCAGTGGAGAATGTCATGGCATAGCAGGCCAGCAGGCTGCATGTTACGATGTTGATATACTTCATATACGGTGTGTTTTGATAACTTTAAACTTTACAAAAATAGCAAAAAACGGAAAGAGAACATGAGTTTTTCAAAAGATTTACCGGATGAAGCGGGGAAGGATATGGAAACTGGAAATTGTGAATTAGAAAGAAATCGTTAAATTTGCGGTGGAATCCCTGATGTCCGGGATTTTAAAAAGAAAGAAAATATGGGATATGGAAAATGGATAGGAGGTATCCTGGGGTTTATGGCTCAGGGACCTTTGGGAGCTTTGGCAGGTTTTGCCATCGGTTCCCTTTTTGATACGGCTGCCGGTTCGGTGGAACAAGGCGGAGAACGCACAGCCGGAGGTAATATGAATGATTATGAAGATGCCGGGTATGGAGGACGGAGAAACAGTTTCCTGTTTTCTATGCTGGTGATGGCTTCCTACATTATTCGTGCGGACGGGCGTATCATGCACAGTGAAATGGAATTCGTACGTCGTTTCCTGCGTATGAATTTTGGAGATGCTGCAGTGGAAGAGGGACAGCAGATTCTGCTGAATCTGTTTGAGCAGCGGAAGCGTATGGAACAGACCGATCCGCAGTCTTTCCGTCGTACTATTCATGATTGTGGCCGGCAGATTGCTGCAAATCTGGGATATGAAGAACGGCTTCAACTGCTGAATTTCCTGGTTCAGATAGCTCAGAGCGATGGAAATGTCTGCATGGAAGAAATAGATGCCCTGAAGGAAGTGGCAATAGCCATGGGACTGTCCGTTCAGGAAGTGGAATCCATGTTGAACCTGAAAGGAGATTCTCTGGCTGAGGCTTACAAAGTGCTGGAAGTTGAACCTACAGCGACTGATGACGAAGTCCGTGCAGCCTATCGCCGTTTGGCCTTGAAGCATCATCCGGACCGTGTTGCTACGCTCGGTGAAGATATTCGTCGTGCAGCGGAAGAGAAACTTCAGCAAATCAATGCGGCTAAGGAACGTATCTGGAAAGCAAGAGGTCTGAAATAGTCCTATTATTAATAAGGTGTATGCTCCAGCCTGTCTCATCGTTGTGAAGTCATTGCAAATTGCTTTTGCATAAGGTCGTACATCAATAAATTTTTATTAAAATATTAGGGAAAGATACTTGCGTTTCAAAAAGAAATACGTATTTTTGCATCGTAAAAAACGGAACGGGTAATTCGATGAGTGAACCGCGAAGTTTAAATGAAGTGAGTGTTTTAATTATAGTATAAAACCTTTTAAAATTAAACAAAATGATTAAAGTAGGTATTAACGGTTTCGGTCGTATCGGCCGTTTTGTATTCCGTGCAGCTCAGAACAGAAACGATATCCAGATCGTAGGTATTAACGACTTGTGCCCGGTTGATTACTTGGCTTACATGTTGAAATATGATACTATGCACGGTAAATTCAACGGTACTATCGAAGCAGACGTTGAAAACAGCAAACTGATTGTTAACGGTAAAGAAATCCGTGTAACTGCTTGCAAAGATCCGAAAGAATTGGCATGGGATGCAGTAGGTGCTGAATACGTAGTAGAATCTACTGGTCTGTTCCTGACTAAAGAAAAAGCTCAGGCTCACATCGAAGCTGGTGCTAAATATGTTGTAATGTCTGCTCCTTCTAAGGACGACACTCCGATGTTCGTTTGCGGTGTTAACGAAAAGACTTACGTTAAGGGTACTCAGTTCGTTTCTAACGCTTCTTGTACTACTAACTGCTTGGCTCCGATCGCTAAGGTTTTGAACGACAAATGGGGTATCACTGATGGTTTGATGACTACAGTTCACTCTACTACTGCTACTCAGAAGACTGTTGACGGTCCTTCTATGAAAGACTGGAGAGGTGGTCGTGCTGCTTCTGGTAACATCATCCCGTCTTCTACTGGTGCTGCTAAGGCTGTAGGTAAAGTTATCCCGGCTTTGAACGGTAAACTGACTGGTATGTCTATGCGTGTTCCGACTCTGGATGTATCTGTAGTTGACTTGACTGTAAACTTGGCTAAACCGGCTACTTACGCTGAAATCTGCGCAGCTATGAAGGAAGCTTCTGAAGGCGAATTGAAGGGTATCCTGGGTTACACTGAAGATGCAGTTGTTTCTTCTGACTTCTTGGGTGACACTCACACTTCTATCTTCGATGCTAAAGCTGGTATCGCTTTGACTGATACTTTCGTTAAGGTTGTTTCTTGGTATGACAACGAAATCGGTTACTCTAACAAAGTATTGGATCTGATCGCTCACATGGCTTCAGTAAACTGCTAATCAGTTAAACAATCCTATATCAAAAGCCGTCCGGTATTCCGGGCGGCTTTTATTTTTTATACCTTTCTGAACTTTTTTGCGCAAACAGATGTGATGTGTGCAGAAAAAGGCTATCTTTGTTGTCCGAAACTTTTTTCAGCTACTGATATATGAATTATGATCTGATAACGATTCTTGGTCCTACTGCTTCCGGAAAGACTCCGCTTGCTGCTGCGCTCGCCGCACGCCTGCATACAGAGATTATCAGCGGAGACAGCCGGCAGATATACCGCAGAATGGATCTTGGAACGGGTAAAGACCTTGTGGACTATGTGGTGGACGGACAGCAGATACCTTATCATCTGATTGATATCGTTGAACCTGGCTATAAATATAATGTCTTTGAATATCAGCGTGACTTCCTGAAGGCTTATGAAGATATCAGGTCGCGCGGACTGATCCCTGTTTTGTGTGGAGGGACGGGCATGTATCTGGAGTCGGTTCTGAAAGGTTATCGTTTGTTGCCGGTACCGGAAAATCCTGAACTTCGTTCCAGACTGGCAGATAAGAGTCTGGATGAACTGACGGCTTTGCTGGCCACTTACAAGAAACTGCATAATTCTACGGATGTGGATACGGTGAAGCGGGCTATCCGGGCTATTGAAATAGAAGAGTATTATTTGCATCAGGAGACTGAAGCCCGTTCTTTCCCGGAACTCCGGAGCCTGATTGTGGGAGTGGATATTGATCGCGACTTGCGCCGTCAGAAGATTTCTTCCCGTCTGAAGCAACGTCTGGAGGAAGGGATGGTGGATGAAGTCCGTGCGTTGCTGGATGAAGGCATCGCACCGGAAGATTTGATCTATTATGGATTGGAATATAAATATCTGACGCTGTATGTAACAGGACAGCTCACTTATGACGAAATGTTTCAGCAGCTGGAGATAGCCATTCATCAGTTTGCCAAGCGTCAGATGACCTGGTTCCGGGGCATGGAACGCAGAGGATTTACAATTCACTGGATAGATGCTACGTGGAGTATGCAGGATAAAGTAGACAAGATTATAGAATTAATGGATAAAACTCGATAGATTATGGCTGTAGGACCCAATAGATGGGGGGTGATTTATAACCCCAAAGCAGGAAGCCGGAAAGCGCAGAAACGCTGGAAGGAGATTCGTGACTATATGGAAAGCCAGCATGTACAGTTTGATTATGTTCAGTCTGAAGGTTTTGGATCAGTTGAACGTCTGGCTTGTACGTTAGCCAATAACGGCTATCGGACCATTATTGTTGTTGGAGGTGACGGAGCTATCAATGATGCCGTAAATGGTATTCTGGAGTCAGAAGCAGAAAATAAGCATGAGATAGCTTTTGGAATCATTCCCAATGGTATCGGTAATGATTTTGCCAAATATTGGGGGCTTGATTCGGATGACTATAAAGGAGCCGTAGATACCTTGATAAACCGTCGTTTGCGCAAGGTGGATGTTGGAGTATTCAGTTGTTACGATGGCGACAAGCATGTGTCACGTTATTTTCTGAATGCTGTTTATATGGGGTTGGGAGCAACGATTGTGCGCATAACGAATGAAACCCGCCGTTTTTGGGGAATTCCTCTGATCTCGTATCTGTCTTCATTGTTTCTGGTTGCATTCCAGCGTAAACTGCATCGCATGCATCTGAAGGTAAATGACGAACATATTCGCGGGCGTATTATGGCTGTTGCCATTGGAAGCGGCCGTGGTTACGGGCTGACTCCCAGTGCCGTTCCTTATAATGGCTGGCTGGACGTATCGGTTATTTACCGTCCGGAACTTCGTCAGCTTATTTCCGGTCTGTGGATGCTCCAGCGGGGACGTTTGCTGAATCATAAGACTGTAAAACCTTATCGTACCCGTTGTGTAAAGATATTGCGTGCACAGAATGCAGAGATCAGTCTGGATGGACGTCTGTGGTTTGACCGTCATTTCCCGATTGAAGTAACGATAGCTCCTGAAGCACTGACCTTGATAATACCGAATTAATTATGATAAAGAATATTACAGATTTGAAAAAAGCAGATAATTTCTTTCTGCTGGCAGGCCCTTGCGTCATAGAGGGCGAAGAAATGGCACTTCGTATAGCTGAACATATTGTAAAGGTAACAGACCGTCTGGGAATTCCTTATGTATTTAAGGGGTCATACCGGAAAGCCAATCGTTCACGTCTTGATTCTTTTACAGGCATCGGTGATGAAAAGGCTCTGAAGGTGTTGGAAAAAGTGCGTCAGACATTTGATATTCCTGTGGTGACAGACATTCATGCAGCTCAGGAGGCTGAAATGGCGGCTGAATATGTGGATGTATTGCAGATCCCGGCCTTTCTTTGCCGGCAGACTGATTTGCTGGTGGCTGCTGCCCGTACGGGAAAGATTGTAAATATCAAGAAAGGACAGTTCCTTTCTCCCGAAGCCATGCGTTTTGCGGCTGAAAAAGTCGTTGAAGCGGGAAATGATCAGGTAATGCTGACGGAACGCGGAACGACATTTGGATATCAGGATCTGGTTGTAGATTATCGGGGTATTCCGGAGATGCAATCGTTTGGTTATCCGGTTATTCTGGATGTGACGCATTCTCTGCAGAGACCTAATCAGACTTCAGGAGTGACAGGAGGAATGCCGCAGTTGATTGAAACTATTGCCAAGGCAGGAGTGGCCGTAGGAGTGGACGGATTGTTTATGGAAACTCATCAGGATCCGTCGGTAGCCAAGAGTGATGGTGCCAATATGCTGAAACTTGATCTGCTGGAAGAATTGCTGGAGAAACTGGTACGAATCCGCAAGAGCCTGTAATCCCGTATGAAAACCGGAGGATTACTGAAAGGAATTTTGATGTCTGTCCTTCTGGTCGGGGGGACAGCATCTGTATGTGCGCAGAATGAGGCTTTGGTTTCATCCGAGGAGAAGACGTTATTGGAGAAATTGAGTGGAAACAAGCGGAAGATTGACTGGGCCAATATGAATATACAGTTTGCTTCCTCGCTTAAGGCTTCTTTTATTAACCGGGAGTTTGATGAGGCTGCTTTTCGGGTAGATCGGATTCGTCTGGAGGTTCTGGGGGCTTTTCATAATAAGTTTTCCTATCATTTCCGTCAGTCGTTCAATCAGTATACCAATCCGAATATTCCCTTGGACAATCTTTCTGGCTCAGTGGAACTGGCGGTGGTTAACTGGAACGTTAGTGACCGTGTGACACTTTCTGCCGGTAAACAGGCTGTTCAGTTGAGTGGGTACGAATATTGGGTGAGTGCTATAAAGGTCCGTCAGTTTTCGGATTTTAATAATGCAATACCTTGCTATCAGGCAGGACTTAACGTCAGTTATGCACTCAATCCTGATCAGACAATGAATTTTCAGGTAACAAACCTGCGGAACGGTGCGCTTGAAGACCAGTTTATGTATGGTTTGCCTCAAGGGGTGGAACGTTCCAAAGTTCCGGTTCTGGCTACGGCAAATTGGGACGGATTCTTTGTGGATCGTGCCTTACAGCTCCGTTATTCATTGTCGTATGGTCAGCTGGCGAAGAAAAAGAACATCTTTTACTTTACTTGTGGAAACGTCTGGGACAAGAAACCTTTTCTGGGTTATATCGATCTGATGTTTTCTCGTGAGGGTTTGGATTCGAAGGGGCTGCTGAGCGGAATAACGGTAGATGAAGAAGGCAATGGAACGACAATCCAGAATGTAAATTACTTTACTACAATCGGAAATCTGGATTATCGGGTTAATCCGCATCTGAATCTATATATAAAAGGTGTATATGAGCAGGGTGGTGTCTATAAAGAGACTCCCGGATTTGAGGAAGGAACATACCGGCGTGTCTGGAATACGCAACTCTGTGCGGAATATTATCCTATGGAAAACAGTGAATTGCTGCTGTATCTTCATTTCCTGTACAAGAATATTCATTTTACGGAACGCGCGCGTTTGCTTGGAGGGGAAAACCGTAATGAACAGCGTATATCATTGGGCCTGGTTTATACTCTGCCGGTATTTTAGAAATCTCCTTAGAGTTTTGAGAGAATATCATTCTTTCTTGTTATACGTATTCCAATAAAAAGATATATCTTTGCACAAAATTATGCGTAAAGGTCATTCAAAAAGTAAATAAAGATATGCTTACTATTAAACAAATTACAGAGGATACCGACAAGGTGATCCGTGGGCTGGAGAAAAAGCATTTTGCCAATGCCAAAGAAACAATTGCGCAGGTGCTTGAACTGAATGAAAAAAGACGTAATGCTCAAAATCAATTAGATAAAAATCTGGCAGAAGTTAACTCGACTTCGAAAGTGATCGGTGCCTTGATGAAAGAAGGCAAGAAGGAGGAGGCGGAAGCTGCAAAGGCTCGTGTTGCTGAAATCAAGGAAGCAAGCAAGTCTCTTCAGACTGCCATGGATCAGGCTGCAGAAGATATGCAGAATCTGCTGTATACGATTCCGAATGTTCCTTACGAGGAAGTACCGGAAGGTGCAACAGCTGAGGACAATGTAGTAGAAAAAATGGGAGGTATGGAAACTGAACTTCCCAAGAATGCACTTCCTCACTGGGAACTGGCCAAGAAGTATGATCTGATTGACTTTGACCTGGGTGTGAAGATAACGGGAGCTGGTTTCCCGGTTTATAAAGGAAAAGGTGCCCGTCTGCAGCGTGCCTTGATAAATTTCTTCCTGGATGAAGCTCGTGCAGCCGGTTATGAGGAAATTATGCCTCCTACAGTGGTCAATGCTGCATCCGGTTACGGAACAGGACAGCTGCCTGACAAGGAAGGACAGATGTATCATTGCAACCTGGATGATCTGTATCTGATTCCTACTGCAGAAGTTCCTGTAACTAACATTTACCGTGATGTGATTCTGGATGAAAAACAGTTGCCGATCAAGAATTGTGCCTATACTCAGTGTTTCCGTCGGGAAGCCGGTTCTTATGGAAAGGATGTAAGAGGTTTGAACCGTCTGCACGAATTCTCTAAGATTGAGCTGGTACGTATTGATAAGCCGGAACATTCCAAACAGTCTCATCAGGAAATGCTGGATCATGTAGAAGGCTTGTTGAAGAAGCTGGAACTTCCGTATCGTATCCTGCGTCTTTGCGGTGGAGATATGAGCTTTACTGCTGCAATCTGTTTCGACTTTGAGGTTTACTCTGAAGCTCAGAAGCGTTGGCTGGAAGTAAGTTCTGTTTCTAACTTTGATACTTACCAGGCTAATCGTCTGAAATGTCGTTACCGCAAGGAATCTGATAAGAAGACAGAACTTTGTCACACTTTGAATGGTTCTGCTTTGGCCCTTCCGCGTATCGTAGCTGCCTTGCTTGAGAATAATCAGACTCCGGAAGGAATCCGGATTCCGAAGGCTCTGGTTCCTTATTGTGGATTTGATATGATAGACTGATGTAATTATACAAAAAAAGAGAAAGCCGCCTGACAATGTTCAGGCGGCTTTCTCTTTTTGTATATGTTGCGTAACAGAAATTTCACATATTTGTGTTTGAAAAATATGGTTCTTTGAAATATTGTTCTAGAAAAATGAAAAAAATGCTTAATTGATTTTTGTTTTATTATTTAATTAGTAATTTTGAGGTGTATATAATAACATTTTTTTATAGAACTAAGATTATATTATAACCTTAAGATAAAAACTATGAGTTATTTACGATTTGACAAAACATTAATGACAAACCTGGAAGAATCTCTTCCGCGTGAGATTCTTCGGACTAACCGTTCAGGTGCGTATCATTGTTCTACCATTGTAGATTGTAATACTCGCAAATATCATGGTTTGCTTGTCATTCCGATACCGGAACTGGACGATGAAAACCATGTGTTGTTGTCTTCATTGGATGAAACTGTTATACAGCACGGTGCAGAGTTTAATTTAGGGCTTCACAAATATCACGGCGATAATTTCAGCCCTCGCGGTCACAAGTACATTCGTGAATTTGAATGTGAAAAAGTTCCTACGACATGGTATCGGGTAGGCGGAGTAATTCTCAAGAAAGAAAAAGTTTTCGTTCATTATGAAAACCGTATCCTGATTCGTTATACGTTGGTGGATGCCCATTCAGAGACTACTCTTCGATTTCGGCCTTTCCTGGCATTCCGGAGTGTACGCCAGTATACACATGAGAACGCACAGGCCAACCGTCACTACGATCTGGTGGAAAACGGAATCAAAACCAGTATGTATCCCGGCTATCCGGAGTTATATATGCAGTTGAACAAACCGAATGAATTTCATTTCCAGCCAGACTGGTATCGGGGAATTGAATATCCCAAGGAGCAGGAGAGAGGATATGATTTTAATGAAGACTTGTATGTTCCGGGGTATTTTGAAGTCAATATCAAAAAAGGGGAATCGGTTGTCTTTTCAGGGGGAATCACAGCGATGCAGGATACAGCGGGGCTGAATGATCTGTTTACTAAAGAAGTTGAAGAACGAACACCGCGTGCTGATTTCAAGAAGTGTCTGATCAATGCCGCTCATCAGTTTTTAAATAAACAGGGGGAAGATTCCTATATACTTGCCGGTTATCCTTGGTTTAAATGCCGTGCGCGTGACATGTTTATCTCGTTGCCGGGTTTGATGCTTTCTGTTGGGGAAGTAGAAAAATTCGAGCAGGTGATGAATACGGCCTCACATGCCATTTATGCCTTTATGAATGGAGAGGAAACGCATCTGAAAGTCTATGAGATGGAACATCCGGATGTCCTGTTGTGGGCTGTCTGGACAATTCAGCAGTATGCGAAGATGGTTTCCCGCGAAGTGGCAAAAGCTAAATACGGAACTTTGCTGAAAGACATTATGGCCTATCTGACCGCAGGAAAACATCCGAATATGCGGGTGGATGAAAATGGTCTGATTTATTCCGAAGGTATTCAGAAGGCTATTACCTGGATGAACTCAACAGTAAATGGTCGCCCGGTTACTCCGCGTACAGGATATATTGTCGAATTTAATAGCTTATGGTATAATGCTTTGAGATTCACAGGAGATTTGCTGACCGATTTCGGTTGCAATGAACTGATTGAAACCTGTACCTTGATTGCTGATAAGGCCGGACAAGCTTTCGTTGATACATTCCTGAATGAATATGGTTATCTGCTGGACTACGTTGACGGACAGATGATGGACTGGAGTGTGCGGCCTAACATGATCTTTGCTGCTGCACTGGATTATTCACCATTGAATTCCCGTCAGAAGAAGGGAGTGGTTGATATTGTAACCAAAGAACTGCTGACTCCGAAAGGATTGCGTTCCCTGAGCCCGAAGAGTGGCGGATACAATCCGAACTATGTAGGTCCTCAGTTGCAGCGTGATTATGCTTACCACCAGGGAACAGCCTGGCCGTGGCTGGAAGGATTCTATCTGGAAGCTTACTTGCGTATTTACAAACGGAGTGCTATTTCATTTGTTGAACGTCAGCTGATCAGCTTCGAAGATGAATTGACCTGTCATTGTATCGGATCCATTCCTGAGCTGTTTGATGGTAATCCGCCTTTCCGTGGTCGTGGTGCCGTATCGTTCACCATGAATGTGGCTGAGATATTGCGAGTTTTGTATTTGTTGGATAAATATAATTATTAAAAGGAGGAGCCTGTATGAAAGTATTAATGTTTGGATGGGAATTTCCTCCCAAGATATACGGTGGTCTTGCTGTAGCTTCTTATGGAATCACGAAGGGGCTGAGCTTGCAGGGAGATGTGGAGACTACATTCTGTCTGCCCAAGCCTTCCGGTCAGGAAGAGAAATTCCTGAATATTATCGGAATGAATCAAGTGCCTATCGTATGGCGTGATGTGAATTATGATTATCTGAAGTCACGTTTGCCGGAATATATGACACCGGAGCAGTATTATGCTTTCCGTGATCATATCTATGCTGACTTTTCTTATATGCACGTCAACGATCTGGGATGTATGGAATTTGCCGGCGGTTATCCGCAGAACCTGCATGAAGAGATCAATAACTTTTCTATTATTGCCGGTGTGGTTGCCCGTCAGCAGGAGTTTGATATAATCCATGCTCACGACTGGCTGACTTATCCGGCTGGTGTACATGCCAAGATGGTCAGCGGAAAACCTCTGTGTATTCATGTGCATGCTACCGATTTCGACCGTTCCCGTGGAAAGGTTAACCCTACGGTTTATGCAATGGAAAAGAACGGAATGGACCATGCTGATTGTATTATGTGTGTGTCCGAACTGACTCGCCGTACAGTAATCAACGAGTATCATCAGAATCCGAACAAGGTTTTTGCTGTGCATAATGCCGTATATCCGCTTTCACAGGATTTGCAGGATATTCCTCGTGTGGAACATCCGAAGGAAAAGATCGTGACTTTCCTCGGACGTATCACTATGCAGAAAGGACCTGAGTACTTTGTAGAAGCAGCCGCACTGGTACTTAAACGTACGCGTAATATCCGTTTCGTGATGGCCGGTTCCGGAGATATGCTGAATGCCATGATTAATCTGGCAGCAGAAAGAGGTATTGCGGACCGTTTCCACTTCCCGGGATTCCAACGTGGACGTCAGGTGTATGAAGCATATAAGAACAGTGATGTGTTTGTTATGCCGTCGGTTTCTGAACCTTTCGGTATCGCACCGCTGGAAGCTATGCAGTGTGGAACTCCTTCTATCATTTCCAAACAGTCAGGTTGCGGGGAAATTCTGGAAAATGTAATCAAGACGGACTACTGGGATATCAATGCCATGGCTGATGCCATCTATGCTATCTGTACTTATCCTTCACTGTTCAAATATCTGCAGGAAGAAGGACGTAAGGAAGTAGATGGAATTACGTGGGAAAAAGTGGGCTGGAAGATTCGTGGCCTGTACGAGGACGTATTAAGAAATTACGCTAAATAATAAAATGTGATTGCGATATGAAAACAATTTGCCTTTACTTTGAGATACATCAAATCATACATCTGAAACGTTACCGTTGCTTCGACATTGGTCGTGACCATTATTACTACGATGATTATGAAAATGAACGTTGCATTACGGAAATTGCAGAAAAGAGTTATATTCCGGCTTTGGTTACATTGATTGAGATGGCGAAAGCTAATGCCGGTGCGTTCAAGGTTGCCCTTTCACTTTCCGGAGTGGGACTGGAGCAGCTTGAAATACATGCTCCCCGCGTTATTGAACTTTTGCAGGAACTGAATGAAACGGGATGCGTGGAATTCCTGGCTGAACCTTATTCTCATGGTTTGTCTTCTTTAGCCAACGAAGACTGCTTCCGTGAAGAAGTTATGCGGATGAGCAATAAGGTGAAAGAAGTTTTCGGACAGACTCCGAAAGTATTCCGTAATTCCAGCTTGATTTATTCTGATGCGATCGGTGGTATCATTGCAGAAATGGGCTTCAAGGGAATGCTTACAGAAGGTGCAAAGCATGTGCTGGGATGGAAGAGTCCGCACTATCTGTATCACTGTGCCGAAAACCCGAACCTGAAGCTTTTGTTGCGTGATTACAAGTTGTCAGATGATATTAGCCTGCGCTTCTCTAATTCAGAGTGGAATGAATACCCGTTGTTTGCTGACAAATATATGGATTGGATTGCAGCTTTGCCGGAAGGTGAACAGGTAATCAATATCTTTATGGAATTGCAGGCACTGGGTATGGTTCAGCCGTTATCCTCAAATATTCTGGAATTCCTGAAAGCTCTGCCGGCTTGTGCGAAGGAAAGAGGCATTACATTCTCTACTCCGACAGAAGTGGTTACCAAACTGAAATCTGTTGATAAGGTGGATGTACCTTATCCGTTGTCATGGTCGGATGAAGAAAGAGATGTCAGCTGTTGGTTGGGAAATGCCATGCAGCGTGAGGCTTTCAACAAGCTGTATAGTGTGGCAGAACGTGTACACTTGTGTGATGACCGCCGAATCAAGCAAGACTGGGATTATCTGCAGGCCAGCAATAACTTCCGTTTCATGACTACCAAGAATACAGGTATTTATCTGCCGCGTGGTATTTATGATTCTCCTTTTGATGCTTTCACTAACTATATGAACATCTTGGGAGACTTTATTGCTCGTGTGAATTCTTTGTATCCGGTTGATATGGATAATGAGGAACTGAACTCTCTGTTGACTACAATCAAGAATCAGGGTGAGGAACTGGTTCAGCTGAATGAAGAGGTTGCCAGATTGCAGGAGGCATTGAAGAAAGCTGAAGAAAAGGTTGCAGCTCCTGCTGCTAAAAAGCCTGCCGCAAAGAAACCTGCAGCTAAGAAAACTACAAAAAAAAGTGAATAACAGTTTTCATAATAGATAATAAATCTGGAAGTCTGTTTTAAATAATAACAGTCTGAAATACGGAGCCTGTCGGGAGATGGACTCCGTATTTTTATTCTGTGGAGAAAGGTTAGGATGTGGAGATTTTGAGTGCTGACTCCTGAAAGAGATAGGGCTGGCAGGTATGTTGTGGAAGGTTATAAAAAAAGCAGGAAAAAACTTATCGAACGTTTTCTCCTGCTTTTTTATATGTAATATTTTCAGAATGAAATATCTGATTTATTTAGGGTTCTTAGGTTGTGTATAGATGACATTCATCTGGATTTTTTCTCCTTCTTCTCCTCCGATCAGTCGGGCTGAGTTGACTTCCATGTCGTTTGAAACTCCGATAACCTTAGCCTCAGTACTGTTAGAGCCATCCAACTCTTTTTTGACCGGAATCAGCAAGATTTTGTTCCAGTCCGGATCCTGCTTATAGGTATCCGGGTTATTTTCTATTTCAGTAAAAATGTGACTGATGAGGCGGTTCAGTTTAGAGAACGTATAAGAATTGCTTGTATAATCCGCACAGAAAGTAGTCTGGTTGTCATACAGTTTTCCTCCCTCAAAGAAATCTTTCACTTCACTTTTTCTGATAAGAAGCAGTGTTCCCGGGATCCCCATGGGATAAGTTCTTTCGGTTGTTTCTCTCAATCGGGTGAACGTTAGGGATACAGAGTTCAGTGTATCCGTTTTATGGTCATTGTACAGTTCTTCCAACGGAAGTGTAATTTCTGTGCAAAGGCCAGCCGGAGTTTTCAGATAGGTATGTTTCTTTTCTGCTGCCAGTTGTTTCAGGACAGATTTATCATTGTCAAAGCGTGTAGACATAAACACTTCCTTGGTAGCCGGGAAGGGGATATATCCTCTGACGATGGAGTCTGCCGTACCTGCTGAGTTTTTCGTGGTATAGCGGATCTTCATCAGTAACTTGATGTCTGAGATATAAAGGATAGATCCTTCTCCCTGGTTGGTGTGGATATAGAATCCTTTGAGTACATTGTTGATGAAGGCCTGGGCATCCTTGAAGTTTTGATGGTTATTCTCCATGTATTTTTCATACAGATGGTTGCTGAATCCTTCACCCAAATCCAGGGTAATGGAGGAATATCCTACGGCATTACGCAGAGAGTCGCTCATTGTATGATTATGGGCGGCATAATATTTCTGTGCAAGTGCCGGTTTGTTCTTGTCATAATAAGCAGTCGGATCAAGTGATGTGTAATACAAGCGTTTGTCTGATCCGTCATCATTGATGACCTGATTGAGGGTATCCACCTGTACGCGCATCGTTGCCAGAGAATCTCCGTAATAGCTGTTGTAATACATGACCAGAGTTGCTTCTTCAATGGCCTGAAGGGTTGATGGGAATTCATATCCTTCGGGGCAGTTGATTTGTGTCAGAAACTCGGCACTGAAGGTTCCGTATTCCGGATCAGTGAACCTACCCAGATAAGCACTGCTGGTTCTTGAGAAGATAGAATCCAGCAAAATAGTGCGGGTTGATATGTCATAAGAGTCGGAAAACGCTTCGATACCGTCGTTTTCAGCAACAAAGTCGCCTATTCCTGTTGTTGTATCGTCGCAGCTGTAGAGGATAGCGGCAAATCCGATTGCTGCCAAGAACTTTAATTTCATTGTTTTATTGTTTTGTATGTTTACAAATTTTCAGCCTCTGCCCATACTTTATCGTAGAATGCGTCGCATGCATCTGCGTAGGCTTCGGGTGAGGACTGATAGTCAAGAACCGGTTTGTTCAGGCTTCGTGCATAGTCCATGATTCCGGGAATAACGTTTTCACTGTTTTGGATTACTCCGTCAGAATAAGCAATAGCCAGTTTGCATAATTCTTCATAGTTGACCGGTGTCTGAATCATGCTGAGATCCTCGGGAGTGATGCTTTTCAGTAATGCCTGATTGATGAAATTGGGATCCAGATTGGATTTGAATCCATCACCATATACTGAGAACACGACTTTTGAGTCTCTGAAAGATGGTTCATCACAATAAGCTTTCTTAATGTAGAGCGGAACCATAGCACTCATCCATCCGTGGCAGTGAATGACATCCGGACACCAGCGCAATTTCTTTACGGTTTCCAGTACCCCTCTGGCATAGAAGATAGCGCGTTCCCCATTGTCTTCGTATTCCTTGCCGTTTTCGTCGGTCGTGATCAGACGGTGCTGGAAATAATCATCATTGTCGATGAAGTAAACTTGCCTACGGGCAGCTTGAATGGATGCTACTTTAATGATGAGCGGATGGTCCGTATCATCAATGATCAAGTTCATTCCTGACAGGCGGATTACTTCGTGCAGCTGGTTTCTGCGTTCGTTCACATTGCCCCACTTAGGCATAAATGTTCTGATTTCGCGACCCTTGTCTTGAATGGCCTGCGGTAAATTCTGGCCAATGATGGCTAGTTCACTTTCAGGTACGTAAGGAGTAATTTCTTGTGTAATGAATAAAACTTTTTTAGCGCTCATGTTATTATTGTTGCTCATAAACATTGGGCAAAGATACAAAAAAAATCATCGTGAAGGCGAATTTTCTGCCTTTTATTATTCCTTATAGTATGTTAATGTGACAAGATGTAGTATAGGTAAGTGTTGCTTCTTTAGGTGAATGCATGCCTTTTTGCGGATAGATGTGTACATTTTTTAGATTTTCTTCTTCATTATGTGATAAATAATGGCTTACTTTGCAACCGTTTTCAGATTATGGTATAAAACTGAGATAAAGAAAATGAAATTAATTCAAACAATCAATGAGCTTCGTGCTGAACTGGATGTACTTCGCCGGGAGGGCAAGACCATCGGTTTGGTGCCTACAATGGGAGCGTTGCATGCCGGACATGCATCGCTTGTGAAACGGGCTGTTGCCGAAAATGATGTCGTAGTGGTCAGTGATTTTGTGAACCCTACTCAATTCAATGACAAGAATGATTTATTGAAATATCCCCGTACGCTGGATGCTGACTGTAAGTTGCTTGAGGCTTGTGGTGCAGCATTTGTTTTTGCTCCTTCCGTTGAAGAAATTTATCCTGAACCCGACACTCGTCAGTTCAGTTATGCTCCGCTGGATACGGTAATGGAAGGAAAATACCGTCCGGGTCATTTCAATGGCGTATGTCAGATTGTGAGCAAGCTGTTCCTGATTGTAGAGCCTACTCGTGCTTACTTCGGTGAAAAAGATTTCCAGCAGCTGGCCATTATCCGTGAGATGGTCCGCAAGTATCCGTTTAACCTGGAGATCGTGGGATGTCCTATCGTACGTGAATCTGACGGACTGGCTCTGAGCAGCCGTAATGCACGCCTCAGTGCTGAACAGCGTGTGCAGGCTCTTCAGATTTCAAAAACTCTTTTTGCAAGTTGTGAATATGCCAAGACTCATTCTCTGGCTGAAACAAAATTGTATGTAGAAGAGTGTATCGCGAAGGCAGAAGGTTTGCGTCTGGAATACTTTGAAATCGTAGATGGTACAACTTTGCAGACTGTAACTGACTGGAACGACAGTACCTATATCGTAGGATGTATCACAGTATTCTGCGGAGAGGTTCGTCTGATTGATAACATTAAGTATAAGGAGTAAGAGACGATGTTGATTGAAGTTCTGAAGTCAAAACTTCATTGTGTTACCGTGACTGAGGCAAACCTGAATTATGTAGGAAGCATTACCATTGATGAAGACCTGATGGATGCTGCCAATATGATTGCAGGTGAGCGTGTGCAGATTGTGAACAACAATAACGGCGAACGTTTCGATACGTATATTATTAAAGGTGAACGTGGCTCGGGATGTATCTGTCTGAACGGAGCTGCTGCCCGTAAGGTGCAGGTTGGTGATGTAGTCATCATTATGTCGTATGCACAGATGGATTTTGAAGAAGCCAAGACTTTCAAGCCTACCGTTGTTTTCCCTGATAAGACAACCAATAAGCTGGTGTAATTTGCCGGCCTGATGATAAACAACAAAAACGGAGAAACCCGACAGGTTTCTCCGTTTTTGTTGTTTATGCTCTTTGCTTAGAGTGATTTCTCTTTGATCAATCCGGTCCGGTAAGCTACCAGCAGTTTTTTTAAGTCTTCGATCTGAATCATCAGTTCCCGTCCTTTGTCGGTATCCTTTACCATCATGCGCTGGCTGCTCAGTTCTACCAGTTGGGTAGTTGATTTGATGTCCTGTCCTTCCTCTATGGCTTTCTGGGTAGAGGTGAAAGGTTCGTGCTGTACCAGCTGGAAGCCTCGTGAGTGATATACCAATGTATAACCGGCAATACCGGTTTCCGGTTGATAGGCCTTGGAGAATCCTCCGTCTATGACCATCAGTTTACCATTGGCTTTGATCGGTTTTTCTCCCTTTACGGCTTTCACCGGAACATGGCCGTTGATAATATGACGGTGTTCGCCTTCTACACTAAACTCGTCCATAATCATGTCGCAGACGTCTTCCCGGTCACGCAGGGTGTAATACCAGCCTTTGATTTCTTTATGAGTTTCCTTGTCTTCCAGGAAATAACGCTCAAAAGTAGCCATTTTGCTTTTATCGAATGCGGGAGAGTTCTTACCGCACCACAGATACCAGATGTAGTCCATGGCGAAAGGTTTCTCTTCGTTGTCGTTGTCTGCGAAATAGGCCGTACGGATCAGTTGTCCTACCCGGTTCAGCAGGTCTTTGCCTTTGTATTTCTTTCCCAGTATTTCAATTTCTTTCAAGGTACCATCCTCGTTGAGAGGCATGGACGCATGGAAAAGCAGATTGGAGTTGCAGACATTGTACATACATCCGTATCGGAAAAGACACTTCATATGTTTGCGCAGCTTCTCGCTTCGGGTGAACGAGTGATGGAGTTTGGTAACGATTTCCTGTTCTTCCTCCGTAAGTTTATAAGGATCGGCCGGATCAATGGTTGGAAAACTGCAATCTTTCATCACATAATCTTTTCCATCGAGGGTAAACACCTTGCGGTCGAAGTCGATATGATGGAGTAGCATCCGGTCTTCCATTTCAAATTCCGGATGACGCCGGATGATTTCTGCTTCCAGTTTAAATTGGATCACACTGATCGCCTTGTGCATTTGTGCGATCAGGCGTAAGGTCTTGTCACTGTAAGAGTTGTTGGCTTTGTCAATGCGCGGGCCGAACTGGGAACAGGGATCGTTGGCATAGATTTCCATGGCAAATGTTGCCAGCGGAAGCAAATTAATACCGTAGCCGTCTTCCAGAGCAGAAAGGTTTCCGTAGCGCATGGCCAGACGCAGCAGGTTGGCTATACAGCAGTCATTGCCGGCAGCGGCTCCCATCCACAGGATGTCGTGGTTTCCCCACTGGATATCGAAGTTGTGATAGTGGCACAAGGTATCCATGATAATGTGTGGGCCGGGACCTCGGTCAAAGATATCTCCCAGAATGTGAAGCATGTCAATGGTCAGCCGCTGTATCAGGTTGCAGAGAGCGATGATGAAGTCATCGGCCCGGTTGGTATCGATGATGGTGCTGATAATGACATTGATGTAGGCCTGCTTGTTGGGGTCCATGCTGCTTTCATGCAGCAACTCCTGAATGATGTAGGAGAACTCTTCGGGCAAAGCCTTGCGTACTTTCGAGCGGGTATATTTGGAAGATACGTTCTGGCAGACTCTGACCAGCTGGTTCAGGGTAATGACATACCAGTCTACCAGATCTTTTTCTGTTTCCTTGATGAGTTGCAGCTTTTCTGCTGGATAGTAGATGAGGGTGCAGAGTTCTTTCTTTTCTGCTTCACGCAGGGTGTTGCCGAATATTTCGTTCACTTTGCGTTTGATGGCTCCTGAAGCATTTCTCAGTACATGCTGGAAAGCTTCATACTCTCCGTGCAGGTCGGCCAGATAGTGTTCTGTTCCTTTGGGCAGGTTCAGGATGGCTTCCAGATTAATGATTTCCGTGCTGGCTGCTGCAACGGTCGGAAAACTATGTGAAAGCAGTTCCAGATAACGGAGATCCTGCGTGATAATTTCGGGTGTGATCTGTTTATAGATTTTCATTGTTTTATATAATTAAAGGAACAACATCAGGATTAATTGGGCAATGATGACGCGGGTGAACATGCCTAAAGGATAGACGGTGGCATAGCTTACGGCCGGGTTATCATTGGGGATGATATCATTGGCATAGTTGAGCGCCATGGGGTTTGCCATACTTCCGCAAAGCATACCGCAGGTGCTTCCGAAATCCATGCGGCACAGGCGCAAGGCTACCAGTGCCATGATTACCACAGGTACAAAGGTAATGAGGAATCCCAGTCCGATCCATAAAGCTCCTTCCGGGCGCATGACCGTTTCAAAGAAATGGCTTCCTGCATCCAGTCCGAGGCATGCCAGATAGAGAGAGAGACCGATACCGCGCAACATCAGGTTGGCACTTCTTGTTGTGTAAGTGACCAGGTGCAGGCGTGGTCCGTATGATCCGATCAGGATGCCGATGATGATAGGGCCTCCGGCCAGTCCCAGTTTGACAGGACTGCTGATACCGGGAACTGCGATAGGAATGGAACCGACAATAAGTCCGACAACGATACCGATGAAGATAGATGCCAGGTTAGGATCTTTCAGAGTCTTGACGGTGTTTCCCAGAACCTTTTCCACATTGTGAATGGCAGCAGCTTCTCCGACAACGGTAAGCCGGTCTCCCAGTTGCAGTACCAGTCCCGGAGTAGCCAGCAGCTGTACACCGCTACGCAATACACGGCTGATGTTGATACCGTATGTATTTCTGAGACGCAGGGATCCCAGTTTCTTTCCGTTGATTTCCGGGCGGGAAATAACGATATGTTTCGATATCAGTTTGCTGTCAATGGCATTCCAGTCGATATCTTCCTTGTTCCAGTCCCGGTTTTCTTGTTCTCCAAACAGAATGGTGAGTGCCGGAACGTCTTTTTCGGTAGTGATTACCAGCAGACGGTCGTTTTCCTTCAGGATCTTATCAGAGGTCGGGATACTTACTGCTCCGTCTCTCCATACACGTGAGATGACGAACTTGGGATAACCTGATTTTCCGATATCCTGGATGCTCTTGTCGAAAATAGCCGGATTGTGTACCTGGAAAGTGGCAATGTATGTATGATTGGGATCATCGTGTTCATGGTCTTCCATGTCCGAAGGCCGTACAAAAAGTTTCTTTACTACCAGAATAGCCAGAATAACTCCGACAACTCCCAGCGGATAAGTTACGGCACAGCTGAGGGCTGCTCCGCTTGTGGGTTCTCCCAGCTGCTTCAGGGTTTGCTGGGCTGCTCCCAGTGCCGGAGTATTGGTTGTCGCTCCACAAAGGATACCGACCATATCGGGCAGGTCTACAGTTGTTACTCTGCTTAGCAGTACAGCCATGACGGTTCCCAGTACGATAACTCCCAGGCTGAGCAGGTTCAGCCGGTATCCGCCACGTTGGAATGAACTGAAAAATCCGGGGCCTACCTGAAGTCCCAGTGCATAGACGAACAGCACAAGACCGAAACTTTCTGCATAGGTCAACATTTGAGGGTCTATACTGAATCCGAGGTGTCCGGCAAGGATACCCATGAAAAATACGAAAGTAACGCCTAAGGAGATTCCGAATATATGGATCTTCCCCAATCCAAGTCCCACAGCTGTGATAAGGGACAGGATAACGACTGCCTGCAAGGCAGATTGCTCAAAAAACAAATTGTATAACCATTCCATGCCGCAAAGATACGTACTTTTTTATTTCTAAGGGCCGTGAATTTATACGAATTTTATGTGAAGGCGTGACTTTCCTTGCCGGCAGGCACGGGCAGAAGAATAAAAGAAGCGCAGGCTTCATGAACCGGTTGCGGCATTGGACGCAAGGAGTTCATGAATTCTGCGCTTGAATAAACAGGCTTATTGCGTTGCTTAACGGATAAACAGCAGTTCGCGATATTTGGGAAGTGTCCACATCTGGTCGTCCACGATCAGTTCCAGCTGGTCAATGTGTTTGCGGATGTGTTCCAGCATCGGAGCAATGTTGTCGTGGTAAGCGATAGCCTTGGCACGTTCTTCCGTGATGCGGTTGGCTACCTTCCGGGCTTCGACCATAGCATCCACCTGTTCCTTGATGTAAGCCGTGTGACTGGCAATTTCACGGATGATTGCTATATTTTCAGCCGACAACTTCGCAGCTTCTTCTTCCGGGAAGAGTGCTTTGGTCTTATAGGCATTGTCGATCAGTTTGGTCTGATATTCGATAGCTACCGGAACGATGTGGTTCATAACCAGGTCACCCAGTACACGGGCTTCAATCTGTACCTTTTTAGTATACATTTCCCATTTTACCTCGTTACGTGCGGCAAGTTCCTTGCGTGTCATGACTCCGGTAGATTCAAACATCCGGATGCTTTCGGGCTTCAGGTAGTTGTCGAAGATCAGCGGGCAGCTGGTTTCGCAGTCAAGGCCGCGGCGTGCAGCTTCTTCTTTCCATTCGTCGCTGTAACCGTTTCCGTCGAAGCGGATAGGCTTGCATTCCTTGATGTAGCGGCGGATAACCTGGATGATCGCTGAAATTTTCGGTTCGCCTTTCTCGATCAGTTCATCTACGTCGTGTTTGAAGATGATGAGCTGCTCAGCCATGGCCGAGTTCAGAGCAATCATGGCGCTTGCACAGTTTGCTTCAGATCCCGGAGCACGGAATTCAAAGCGGTTTCCGGTAAATGCAAAAGGAGAAGTACGGTTGCGGTCGGTATTGTCGATCAGCAGTTCCGGGATTTGCGGAATGTCCAGTTTGAGTCCTTGTTTTACGTCGAGTGAAACGAGGTCATCATTCGTGCTTTCTTCCAGATGGTCCAGAACTTTGCTGAGCTGGGTTCCCAGGAAAGAAGAAATGATGGCGGGCGGTGCTTCGTGACCTCCCAGACGATGAGTGTTTGTTGCGCTCATGATGGAAGCCTTCAGCAGTCCGTTATGGTGATAAACGGCCATCAGTGTGTTGACAACGAAAGTGATGAATCTCAGGTTTTCTTCAGAAGTTTTTCCCGGAGCCATCAGCAGGACACCCGTATCGGTACCCAGTGACCAGTTGTTGTGTTTTCCTGATCCGTTGACGCCCTTGAACGGTTTTTCGTGCAGCAGCACGCGGAATCCGTGTGAACGTGCAATCTTGCGCATGAGCGACATGATCAGCATGTTGTGGTCAACGGCCAGATTACATTCTTCGTAGATCGGGGCCAGCTCAAACTGATTCGGGGCAACCTCGTTGTGACGGGTCTTGACGGGAATACCCAGTTCGAGTGCCTGGATTTCCAGATCTTTCATGAAAGCAGCTACACGGGAGGGGATTGCTCCGAAATAGTGGTCTTCAAGCTGCTGGTTCTTTGAAGCTTCGTGTCCCATCAGGGTACGTCCGGTCAGCAGCAGGTCCGGGCGGGCTGCGTACAGACCTTCGTCAACCAGGAAGTATTCCTGTTCCCAACCGAGGTAAGAAACGATTTTACGTACGGAAGGATCGAAATAATGCATTACGTCAAGGGCTGATTTGGTTACGGCCCGGATAGATTTCAGCAGAGGAGCCTTGTAGTCAAGAGCTTCACCGGTATAAGCGATAAAGACAGTCGGGATGCAAAGCGTATCGTCCACAACGAAAACAGGAGATGAAGGATCCCATGCGCTGTATCCGCGTGCTTCGAAAGTGTTTCTCACTCCTCCGTTGGGGAAAGAAGAACCGTCAGCTTCCTGCTGTACGAGCAGTTTTCCGGAGAATTCCTCGAGCATACCTCCCTTGCCGTCGTGTTCCACGAAAGCATCATGCTTTTCTGCCGTACCTTCCGTCAGCGGCTGAAACCAGTGTGTGTAATGAGTTACTCCCAGTTCGGTTGCCCATTTCTTCATTCCGGCAGCGACTTCATTGGCAATGCTGCGATCCAGTGCAGCTCCGTTGTCAATAACGTCGACCAGCTTGGCGTAGACCTTGCTCGGGAGATATTTGAACATCTTTTCACGGTTGAATACATATTTAGCGAAGTATTCGCTAGGCCGTTCAGCCGGAGATGGAACTTCTACAGGTTTCTTGTGAAACGCTTCTTCCACTACCTTGAATCTTAAATTTGACATAATACCTAAATCTTATTTTTATGTTGTTCTTGTTTTACTTTAAATGCATTTTCTGATTCGTCTCACTGCTTCCTGGCATTCCTCGTATTTGGCAAAGGTGGAGAGACGGATGTAGTTTTCTCCTTCTGGTCCGAAACCGGTTCCCGGAGTTACGATGGTCTGGGCTTCGTAGAGCAACTGTTCGAAGAATTTCCAGGCAGTTGTTCTTTCCGGAATCCTGATCCATAAATAAGGTGCATGCTCGCCGCCGTAAATCTGAAGTCCGGCATGGCTCAGTCCTTCTTTCAGGATTTGTGCATTGTGCATATAATAAGCAATGGTTTCCTTGATCTGTTTCTTTCCTTCCGGTGAGTAGATGGCTTCGGCGGCCCGTTGCGTAATGTAAGAGACTCCATTGTTTCGGGCAGCAATGCGCCGTTTCCATAATTCATTCAGGGAAATGCGCTGGCCTGCCAGTGTACCTGCCGTCAGTTCTTTCGGGATGACGGTATATCCGCATCTTACTCCCGTAAAGCCGGCTGTCTTGGAAAAGCTCCGGAACTCGATGGCCACTTTCTTTGCTCCTTTGATCTCGTAGATGGAATGGGGCAGATCCGGATCCTGTATGTATGCTTCATAAGCTGCATCATACATGATCAGGGTGTCGTTGGCTATCGCATAGTTCACCCACTTCTTCAGTTCGTTTTTGGTGATGACGGCTCCGGTCGGGTTGTTCGGGAATGAAAGATAGATAATGTCAATGCGTTGACTGGGGATTTGCGGAATGAAGTTGTTTTCCGGCAGACAGGGCAGATAGACAACGTTACTCCATGTGCCGTCCGGTTGGGGAGTGCCTGCCCGGCCGTAAGTGACATTGGCGACAATATATATCGGACAGATCGGTGTCGTCACTCCGATGCTGTTGTCGTGTCTCAGCAAATCTCCGATATCTCCGACCTCTCTCTTCGTTCCGTCGTTGATGAATATTTCCCCGGGTTCCAGAGAAACGCCTCTGGCTGCGTAGTCATGTTTCAATATGGCTTCTGTCAGGAAAGAATACCCTTGTTCCGGGGCGTATCCGTGAAACGAGTCAATGCATCCCATCTCGTCGATGGCTTTGTGCATGGCATCGATGGAAGCCTGTGGCAAAGGGCGGGTGACATCTCCTGTCCCCAGGCTGATCAGATGAGCCTTGGGATGAGTAACCTTGAACGTATTGATCTTTTTCTCCATGTTGAGGAGAAAATGATTGTTCGGCAATTTCAGCAGATGTTCGTTTACTAACGCCATATTTATTTGATGAAACCGTTGTCGTTATTTGTTTAGTCAGACGTTTTGGTCGTCAATTTGGTTGCAAAAATACGAAAATAATATCATTTACAAAAAGAATCCACGGCATGAATCATCGGGAAGCGGCTTCTTTTTATGTTCTTGTTAAAAAAAAAAAGAGGGAGTAAAGGCAATCGAAGTTATTCTTTTCGTAATTTTGCAGGCGAATTTATAATAACCTTGTTTTTAAGATTTATGAATAGTGCTTTACCTACTACACGCCGGCAAAGAATTTGGCGTGAAATGAAAGATTACCTGTTAATCGCTTTGGGAATGATTATGTATGGTATAGGTTGGAATGTGTTCTTGCTTCCTAATGATCTTCCTTCAGGAGCTGTACCTGGTATTGCCTCCATTGTTTATTGGGCGACAGGTTTGCCGGTTCAGTATACTTATTTAGGTATCAATGGATGTCTGCTGGTTCTGTCTCTGATTATCCTGGGATGGAAGTTTAGTGTGAAAACAATTTTTGCCGTATTTGTATTGAGCTCCATTCTGCCTGTGATTCAGAGTATAACCAACGGTGTTTCGTTGATTCACGACCAGCCTTTCATGGCATGTGTACTGGGTGCGTCGTTCTGCGGCAGTGGTATCGGTATTGCTTTTTCTGCCAATGGCAGCACGGGAGGAACGGATATTATTGCAGCAATCGTCAACAAATACCGCGATATCAGTCTGGGACGTGTCATTCTGTTATGTGACCTGGTAATTATTTCTTCCAGTTATCTGGTATTGCACAACTGGGAAAAAGTCGTTTACGGTTATGTGGTCTTGTTTATTTCAAGTTTTGTGCTGGACCAGGTCGTAAACAGTGCCCGCCAGTCTGTGCAGTTCTTCATCATTTCCAATAAGTATGAAGAAATAGGACACCGCATCAACAAAGACCTTCACCGTGGTGTGACGTTTATCGACGGCGTTGGCTGTTATACCCAGAACAATGTCAAGATGATGTTTGTTCTGGCAAAGAAACGTGAATCCAGTACGATTTTCCGTCTGATCAAGGATATAGATCCGAAAGCATTTGTTTCCCAAAGTGCTGTGATCGGCGTATTCGGAGAAGGTTTCGACCGCATAAAGGTAAAATAAAAAGAAGGTTATATTCTTTTCTTGAGTTAAAGATATGGAGGAATGCTTATGATGATGACAAATTTAGAGGCTGCCCGTCAGATGTCTGCCCGCTTTCATTGCCTGATGAGCAAAGAGGCGATGCATGCTTTTGCAGATATACTGGTAAGCAGAAAGTATAAGAAGGGTGAACGCATTCTTGATGAGGGAGATGTCTGCAGAGGGATGCTGTATATTGAAAAAGGTATGACCCGTCAGTTTTATTTCAAGTATGACAAAGACCTTACGGAACATATCGGTTACGAAGGAGGAATGATCATGTGTCTGGAAAGTTTGTTGAAACAGGAGCCGACTCGCCTGATGATTGAAGCACTGGAGCCGACGATCGGCTGGGAAATCAACAAGCTGGAGATGGATGCTCTAGCCTCAAAGAGTACGGAAATCGCTCTGTTGTACAGGAAAATCTTTGAATTCTCATTGATCGAGTCGCAGATTAAGGCGGATATATTGCGCTTTGAACCGGCTCATGAACGTTATAACAAACTGTTGCAGCTCCATCCGGAAATCCTGAAGAGAGCGCCCCTGGTATATGTTGCCTCGCTTCTCCAGATGACACCGGAAACATTGAGCAGAGTCCGTTCTGCCAGCCTGAATTCTTGAGATCAGACGGCAGGAGAGAGGACTTCAGTCTTTACTGAATACCGATTTATCAAAAAGAAAGTAATCCGAAGAAATGGGAGTCAGTGTGATGCGAAAGGAAGCAGAACACTGACAGTCCCTTTTTGATAAAATCTTCATCGGGAAGATCGGATGGATGAAAAAAGAACTGTTTCCGGAATATTCTGCATAATTATACTGATTTGAACGCTGTTTCAGCCCGAATTGTCTGGTCAAACCCGTGGATCTGACGGCAGAAACAGGCTGAAACGTTTAGACGTTTTCCCCTGTTTGTCTAATAAAATTCCTAAAATGCTTCGTTGTATTTCCGGAAATCCGGAAAATGATGGCTTTGAAGCCCCTTTTCACACCGGAATGAGTCCCCCTGAAGTGTTAAAAAAAGGAGTCATTCCCTTGAGAATCACTCCTTCACGTAAAAAATAATTTTTAAATTCCTGCTTGTCTGTATCCTTGCCCGCAAAGAAGCGAATGTGGCGGACAAGAATATACAAAATGTCAATTTGATCCGGCTGCTGATGGGTTAGAACAGCACGATGCCGGCTTCAAATATTCCTTTGTGTTCATAAAGATGATTGCCCTGATAGGTGCGTGTCCAGCTATATCCTCCCGAAACAAAGAAGCCCAGATGGCGTGTCAGGGAGTATTCCAGATTGATGCGGGGCTGCAAGGCATACATGCGTGCCGGATAGCCTTCGTTCTTGTTGTCCATGGTTTCGATATGCTGGAAACCTATGTCTCCGCTGATTTCCAGCTTAGGCAGGATAGGGTAGTACACTCCGGCCCGGTAGAATCCGCTGAGTGAAATTTTCTTGTCCAGTCCCAGGTAATAGGCTCCGGCTCCCCAGACGGTATAGGTATACCGGTTCTTGAAGCGCACGGCAAGATTGAACTTATTGGCATTTCCGCCGGAGACGAGCATCTGTATCCGGGTGTCGGGGCGGATGTTGATGCAGCCAACCTGATGAGCCGCACTGTCTTTGCTTATATTGACCACTCCGACCTGCAGGCCTTTTCTGCCGGTCTGGCTGATGTTGGCGACTCCCAGCTGTAATCCTGCGTTTTCAACTCCGAAGTTGATCGTACTCAATTGCATTCCCTTGTTGCAGACACTCACGTTGCCGAGTGCGGCCAGTTGTAATCCGTTGTTCTGCTTGCCGGCCACATTCAGCAGGGAAGTCAGCTGGACGCCCGATGCTGATTCTCCGGCCACGTTCATCAGACCTCCGACAGCTACTCCTTTCTGGGATTCTCCGCTGATGTTGGCCAGACCGGCCAGTTGCAGACCGTTGGCCTTTTTCCCTCCCAGATTGATCAGTCCGCTGAATGACAGGCCGTTCATATCGGCTCCGGAAATGTTTCCGAGTGCGGAAACCTGCAAGCCCTTGAGGCTTTTTCCACTGACGTTCATCAGGCCGGACAAAGCCACTCCTTTCAGGTCTCTTCCTGCGACATTGGCCAGACCGGAAACCTGGAATCCGGATGCATTCAGGCCTGTTACGTTAGCCAGTCCGGATACTTGAAGTCCATATGAATTGTGGTGTACGATGCTCGAGATGGCATTGATTCCGACGCCATTGAGCTGGGCAAAGTTGCTGAACAACCCCAGATTGAAATACGTTCTGTGAGGTTCTTTTTTCTTGTTGGTGATGTTCAGTGAAACGTTAGGTCCTTTCTTCAGGCCTTTTCTTTGCTGGGCATTTAAAGAGATTGTTCCTGTCAGCAGGAATCCTGCCGACAGAAACAATGCGATCGCTTTCGAATATTGTGTCATTTTCTGTTCTTTATTTTTGGTAGAGGAAACGCTTGATACTCTTTTTAGGCGTCTTTTCAAATTCCTCCGGATAAATCTTAACTCGTGCAATCTGTGAATAAGCCGGAAGTTCAGCATTGAGAGCTGTCCGGTTCTCATCCATTACACGTTCGATGTCTCCATCTGTCAGTCCCTGTTTATAGGCATCTTCAAAGTCCGGATAGATCAGGGCTGCCAGCTTATGGTCGCTTTCCTGGATGATGAGGCTTTCGGCAACATAAGGCATATTGTTCAGCTTGTCTTCGATTTCTTCCGGGTAAATGTTCTGACCGGAAGGTCCTAACAGCATGTTCTTGCTTCTTCCTTTGATGGTGATATTTCCTTCAGCATCCATGATACCCAGGTCTCCGGTGTGCAGCCATCCGTCTTCGTCGATGGCCTGCCGGGTAGCCTCCGGATTCTTGTAGTATCCTTGCATGACATTGTCTCCCCGCGTGAGAATTTCTCCGACTATGTTTGCCGGATCGGGGCTGTCTATCCGTACTTCCATGCGCGGAGCTGCTTTTCCGCAGGATCCCGGCTTGAAGTTATGCCAGTCTTCATAGCAGATGATCGGTCCGCATTCTGTCATACCGTATCCGACGGTATAAGGGAAGTCCAGACTTTTCAGCAGTTTTTCGACATCCTGATTGAACGCTGCTCCTCCGATGATGATTTCGTAGAAGTTGCCTCCAAAGGCTTGAATCATGTGTTCCCGTACGGCAGCCTTGATCTTGTCGTTGATGATTGGCACCTTCAGCAGGATCTTCATCTTGAGAGTTTCCAGCATGGGAAGCACTTTCTTTTTGATGATTTTTTCTATAATCAGCGGAACTGCAATGACGATATGAGGCTTGACTTCGGAAAATGCTTCGAATATGATCTTCGGGCTGGGCATTCGGGTGAGGAAGTACACATGGCATCCGCAGCATACTTCATACAGGAATTCAAAGGCCAGTCCGTACATGTGTGCCATGGGAAGCATGGAAACAATCCGGTCGCCGGGCTTGAGGCTCAGCACCTCGAATGCGAATTGTGTGTTCGACCACAATGCACGATAGGGAAGCATTACTCCTTTGGAGAAACTGGTGGTTCCCGACGTGTAATTGATGACAGCCAGTTCGTCCGGCATATCCCGCCGGTAAGCAACGTGTTCCTTACGGAAATTGCGCGGGAACTTCTTTCCGAACAATTCATTCAGATGATCGCGTGCATACTCCAGCTGTTTGCTCCGGCACACTTGCAGGGTGAAGTCGGTCATCAGGATAATACCTTCCAGCAAAGGCATTTCGGCTTCGTTCAGAGCTTCCCATACCACATCACCTACGAAGAGCAGACGTGCTTCGGAATGATTGACAATATTATGAACGTTGTCAGGCTTGAATTCATGCAGGATAGGCACGGCTACTGCACCATAAGTCAGGATGGCCAGAAAAGCTACGCCCCAATGGGAACTGTTTCTTCCGCATAAGGCAACCTTGTCTCCAGGCTTAATGCCGCTTTCGGCAAGCAAAATATGTAATTTCTCTATTTTGCGTGCGAGATCCTTGTATTGTAAGGTGGCGCCTTTGTAATCTGTCAGAGCATCCAGATCCCAGTTCTTTTTGATGCTTTCTTCGATGAAAGCTAAAAAACTTTGTTCCATAAATAAGCTTTTGAAATTGCACAAAAGTGAATGTATCTGTGCAAAGATACCTTTTTCCTGGGGTTCTGCAATATTTTTGGCGAAAAAATAGGTGTTGTCGTTGTCCTTTGTCTATAAATTGACACGGAATGCTTGCCTTTCAGGAAAGAAAGGAAACATTCCGTGTCATGGGGAAAACAGATTTGCTGTTATACCTTATTTCTTATTCGTGTGAACTGTAATACTTCATGAACTGAGTACGTTCAAACGGATTGATATCTCCGGCTGCACTGGCATTGAGCTTTCCTTTGAATTGTGAAATGGATTCGTATCCGTTCTCTTCCATCCAGACAGAAAGTTCCCGTTTCATGTTCTCGATTTCTTTATTGCCATATTGATAGATGACGCTGCAGATCTGTACAGCCGTTGCTCCGGCCAGGATGGATTTAATCACTCCTTTTGCACAGTGAACTCCGCCTGATACCGCATAGTCTAATTGCGGAATCTGGCTGGAAGCAATGGCAGTCCAGCGTATTTTGTCGGCCAGTTCATTCGGAGTACTCATGACATTGCTGCTGGTGAATGTCTGGGTGTCGATATTGATGTCCGGCTGGTAGAAGCGGTTGAACAGGACAACTGCTGCCGCACCATTGGCATAAAGCTGGTTGATCAGCGCAATCGGATTGGTCAGATTGCTTCCAAGTTTCATGATAACCGGAATCTTAACCACCTTTTTAATGTGGCGTAAAATGTCAATATGCCGCTGTTCGAAGCTGCCGAAAGTATAATCTTTGCTGGTTTGCAGTGAGAGAATGTTTATTTCCAGTGCGTCGGCTCCGGCTTGTTCCATCATCACGGCAAAGTCTACCCATTCATTGTCGCTGTAGCAGTTGATGCTTGCGATGATGGGAATGGAACAGCTCTTTTTGGCTTCCTGAATAAGTGCTATGTGTTCATTGAGTGCATGCGAACGCACGTATGCTCCCAAGTAGTCGTCTGCTTCAGGTGAACCATAACCTTGCATGTTTCCGGCTTGCATGTTGATCTGTTCTTCAAATACAGACTTTAAAACGACTGCGCCTGCACCGGATTTTTCCAGTTCTTTGATTTTTGCCGCACTGTTTGTCAGTCCGGAACTGCTGATAATGATAGGGTTCTGTAATGTTAACCCTGCATAAGTGGTTGTTAATTGTGCCATATCGGTAGTATGATTTAATAGATTCTGTCTCCAAAAATTTTACTTCCCACGCGTACCAGGGTGCTTCCTGCTTCTATAGCCAGCGGATAGTCGTGCGACATACCCATGGATATTTCACAGAATTGTGCCTCGTTCGGGAAGTATGTTTGTTTGAGTTCCGTAAAGAAATCATGCAGCAGCTTGAATTCTTTGCGGATTTCATCACTGTCTTCTGTATTGGTTGCCATTCCCATTACCCCGTTGATGGAAATATTCTTCAGGTTTTTCCATGCACCTTCCTGAAGCATTTCGCGGCAGCTTTCGAAGGTAAATCCATATTTGCTTTCTTCCTGTGCGATGTGAATCTCAAGTAAACAGGGGATGATCCGGTTTACTTTGGAAGCCTGCTTGTTTATTTCTTCCAGCAGCTTGAAAGAGTCGACAGCATGAATCATGCTGATAAAGGGAGCAATGTATTTCACCTTGTTGGTTTGCAGATGACCGATGAAATGCCATTCGATGTCTTTAGGCAGTGTCTGGTATTTTTCAGTCAATTCCTGTACCTTGCTTTCTCCAAAGATGCGCTGTCCGGCCTGATAGGCAGCCTCAATGCATTCGTTTGGATGAAACTTTGATACGGCTACCAGTCTGACTCCAGAAGGCAGCTCTGTCAGAATCTCCTTTATGTTTGTCTGAATATCCATTTCTTTTTATCTTTTGTCAGCATCAGGGAATTCCGGTTTGACATTGGGTTCGGCTGAATACGGATAAACATCCATGATGGCCGTTTCGCTGACCGATGCGATGCTGTAGTCTGCCATTGTTCCCTTCATGCCTTCATCCAGTTTCTTTACTGCATCTCGTAAATCGGCAGCTTGTACTAACATGTTGGCTGCTGTTTTTTTCTCTGCTCCGCTTTTTTCATCGATGGTGATGAAATAAAGCTTGCATTTGAACCAGCGGTCGGCTGCATCTTCTTCGCAGGGAAACAATTCACTGTAGTTGGCACGCTTGATGTCTGAAACCGTAAATTCTCCTGTGATGAAGGGAGTTATTTCCTCGATAATTCGTGATTCTGCTTCTGTGAAGCTGAGAGCGTCTACCAGGTAGGGCTCGGTTACCTTCTTAGTCATGCCGTTTTCGGCAATTTTTTCATAACGTATTTTGCATTCAAACCAAGTGTGCATCATAATTCTTTTCTTAAATATTATTTCTTCATGCAAAGATAAAAGATCTGATTTGAAAATTGAAGTATAAGAATTGGAAAAATACGACAGGTACTGATTTATTCCCGAACCTTACATCTGTTTTGTTGCATGAATTCCTGTATAACTTCCGTATAATCTCCTTTTATCAGGATGTGGTGATTTCCTAACGGTGACTGAAGGAAGTAATTGACATCTTTCTGAAGTTTTATTTTCACCTGGGTGCGGCAGGCAGCCATCAGATTGGTGTTTTCCTTTAGATAGCCGGAAGATACAAAATATTCGTCCAGACATTCGCCTCCGCATTTGAAAAGAGTAATATCTCCCTCGTGAAGGAGGCCCTGGATAGCTATACCTGAATTGGACTCGAAATGATTGCGTATGATGAAGTCGTCTGTCATTTTGGTCGGGATGCAGCAATGGGACAGAAGGATCTCGTTCTGTCGGGAATTGACAAACGTCGGGTTGGCCATAAAGCCCGGCTGGCCGATCAGTTCCCGGATCATGAGCAGTGACATGATTGACTGCAGGTCGCCTTCACATCCGGCCGGAATACCTTCATCATTGAGCAGGGACAGAGTCAGGCAGCCTGTAATACCCAGATCCTGAAGTATGGCAAAGCAGGCAAGGGTGATTGCGTCCAGATGCTCTTCCTCGCATATTTTCTTGACGGCTTTGTACAGCCGCATGGCTTTCAGCAGATCTTCAGGCGTTGCATCCTGACATGCTTTGGCGCGATTGGCGAAAACAGATGCTTCTACACCTACTTCATCATCTGTGATATGCTGGTAATGATTGTAAACATTGTCCAGCGGAATGTCCAGATAAGTGACTCCCCATCGTTTGCTGGCCAGCAGGTAATTGACGTGACTGGATACCAGCCAGGAAGAAGGAGTACCGATGACGCCGATACGTTTTCCTTTCAAGGACCGTCTGGCTGCAAAGGCCTGATGGTGCAGCAGCACCTGCTTGACCATTTCAGGAACCGGCCCGTGAATAATCCTTACTTTCATGTCTTTGGACTGTACCCAGGCTGCTATCTCAAGGGCTGCGGCGAGTGAGTTGTTTAATCCGTCGGCCAGTAATGTAATGGGATATGGGAAAATGCTGAAGTTGCTTACCACTTTGGCTTCCACACCTCCGCTGGAAATGAAAGCCATTTTGTATTCATGGCTGGGGATACTGTCAGCATCCTGATAGTTGACTAAATAAAGCGTAAAGTATTTTTCAAGTTCGACAAAAAGTTCTTTATGATTTTCATAGACTTGTTCTTTTTTGTTGATTTCGGACGAAAATACAATGAGGTATAAGTTCATGGTTCTTGTTTTTATTAATCCAGAACAAACTTAATTCTTTTTTTTGAATAAGCCTAGAAAATGAATTCTTGATAACAAACATTGACAAATGGTAAGACTCTTGATAGCTAACCGTGGGCCTAAATGAATTCAAGGTTAAAAATAGGTCTTGATTCAAAACAATTGTTTATATTTGCATCTCTAACTTATTTTAAAATTATAAATTATGCCACAAATATCCATCAGAGGTAATGAAATGCCTGAGTCGCCGATTCGAAAATTGGCGCCTTTAGCTGAGGCAGCCAAAGAGAGAGGGATTCATGTTTATCATTTGAATATAGGTCAGCCGGACCTGCCAACTCCCCGGGCAGCCCTCGATGCGATTCGCAATATAGATCGGACTGTTTTGGAATATAGTCCCAGTCAGGGATACCGGAGTTATAGAGAAAAATTGGTCGGATATTACCGGAAATATGATATTAATCTGACAGCAGATGATATTATTATTACGACAGGAGGCTCAGAAGCTGTCTTGTTTGCGTTTATGAGCTGTCTGAATCCTGGAGATGAAATCATTGTTCCGGAACCTGCATATGCCAACTATATGGCCTTTGCCATTTCTGCCGGAGCCGTGATACGTACGGTGACTACCACGATTGAAGAGGGTTTCTCATTGCCCAAAGTGGAAAAGTTTGAAGAACTGATCAATGAACGGACCAAGGGTATATTAATCTGTAATCCCAATAATCCGACAGGTTATTTGTATACACGCCGTGAAATGAATCAGATTCGGGATTTGGTGAAGAAGTATGATCTGTTCCTCTTCTCGGATGAAGTTTATCGTGAATTTATTTATACAGGTTCACCTTATATCTCAGCTTGTCATTTGGAAGGTATCGAACAGAATGTCGTACTGATTGATTCTGTATCGAAGCGATATTCAGAATGTGGTATTCGTATCGGTGCGCTGATCACAAAGAATCCGGAAGTCCGCAAGGCTGTCATGAAGTTTTGCCAGGCCCGTCTGAGTCCTCCTTTAATTGGTCAGATTGCTGCTGAGGCTTCTTTGGATGAACCTGAAGAATACGCCCGGGAAACATACGATGAATATGTGGAATGCCGTAAGTGTCTGATTGATGGACTTAATCGGATACCGGGAGTCTATTCTCCTATACCGATGGGAGCTTTCTATACAGTAGCCAAGCTGCCGGTTGATGATTGTGAGAAATTCTGTGCATGGTGTCTGACGGACTTTAATTATGAAGGTGAAACGGTGATGATGGCTCCTGCCAGTGGATTTTATACAACTCCGGGAGGAGGCAGAAATGAAGTTCGTGTAGCGTATGTCTTAAAGAAAGAGGATTTGATTCGAGCCTTGTTTATTTTGCGGAAAGCACTTGAAGCCTATCCTGGAAGAGTGGATGAATAATGGCAAACTGGAAATTATTCATAGCCCGGCGAATTTATCGGAGTAATGACGGGAAGAAAGAAGTGTCTAAGCCTGCTATGCGTATTGCCATAAGTGGCATTGCCGTGGGACTGGCTGTAATGATTGTTTCTGTTTCTGTTGTTTTGGGCTTCAAGCATCAGGTACGTGATAAAGTTGTGGGGCTGGGCTCAGATATTATTTTGTCGGGTATTGAAGGAACCCAGCTTTATCAGATGTCTCCAGTGGTATGTGATGACAGCTTGATGCATGTTCTGAAGGACCTTCCGCTGGTAAGTCATGTGCAACGTTATTCCACCAAACCGGGAATGATCATGACTTCCGATAATTTTCAGGGAATGGTATTGAAAGGGATTGCCGGAGAATATGATGTTTCTTTCCTGCAGGAACATTTGCAGGAAGGGGAGATACCTTCATTCTCAGACTCGGTTGCCAGCAATCAGGCGCTTGTTTCACGTACCATAGCAGATAAATTGTCCCTTAAAGTGGGGGATAAATTGTTTACTTACTATGTTGAAGGGAATGTCCGGGCACGCCGGTTGGAAGTGGCTGGTATTTATTGTACCAACTTGTCTGCTTATGATGATTTCTTTCTCATCACAGATTTGTATACGGTAAACCGTTTGAATAACTGGGAGCCGGAACAAGTGGGAGGAGTGGAAATTGAAGTCTCTGACTATAGCCGGTTGAATGAAGTGAATGAGTCCGTTCTTGCTTTGTTGGGAAATCATAAGGATCGTTATGGGCAGGGATATTTTTCCCGTACGGTGGAAGAAGCTTATCCTCAGATTTTTGATTGGCTGGGATTGCTGGACACGAATGTCTGGGTGATTCTGATTTTGATGACCGGAGTAGCTGGTTTTACCATGATATCGGGATTGCTCATTATCATATTGGAACGTACAAACATGATTGGAGTATTGAAGGCCATGGGAGCAAGCAATGTGTCCATCAGAGAAATTTTCCTTTCTTTTTCCGTCTTTCTTATCGGAAGAGGGATGTTATGGGGGAATGTCATAGGAGTCTCTGTTTGTCTTGTTCAATATTTCTTACAGCCGTTTAAGCTGGATCCTGCCGACTATTATATTAGTGCGGTACCGATAGAGTTGAACCTGGGCATTTATTTGTTGCTGAATGTGTGTACGTTGCTTGTTTCGCTGTTAATGCTGGTTGGTCCTTCTTGTCTGATCAGTCGTATTCATCCGGCTAAATCAATAAGATTTGAATAATAAAAATTAAAAAGAGAAACGGCATGAGGAAAGATCGAAATATTTTCTCATGCCGTTTCTTTTTTTGATAGAATATTTATGGAAAAAAGGTTTTATCCGATTTTGCTTATTTTCTTGAGCTTGTCTTCTTCTATAAGTTTGATTTTCCGACCGTCGATGATAATCAGTTTCTCAGCAGCAAAATTTGATAATGTACGGATAGCATTCGAGGTTGTCATGTTGGAAAGATTTGCCAGATCCTCACGTGAGAGATAGATGCTTAGTGTACACTGATCTTCTTCAACTCCGTATGTATCTTTCAGGAACAGAAGGGATTCTGCCAGTCTTCCTCGAATGTGCTTCTGTGTAAGGCTTACTGTTCTTTCATCAGAAATACCCAGGTCGATGGATAGCTGGCGGATGAAGAACATTGCCAGTTCGGCATTTTCCTGAATCAGGCTGATGATTGTCGGCATAGGAATCAGGCAGATTGTACATGGTTCAAAGGCAGCCGCTGCCGTGACATAATCTTCTTCAGCAAAGTAAGCCCGGTATGCGAAGTACTCATGGCTTTTGATGACTCGTATGATCTGGCTTCGGCCACCTACTCCGTCCTTATAGATTTTTACTTTACCGGTGAGCAAGCACATCAAGTGTGTAGGAGTTTCCCCTTCACAATAGATGGTCTCATTCTTCTTGTATTTTTGTATAGTAAAATTTTGAGCAAGGAGTATGCGTTGCTCTTCTGTTAAAGGTTGCCACAAGTCAGGTATACTTTCGGCAATTTCGGCTTCTGATAATTCCTTTTTTACCATAAGTGTTACAAAATCGTGTTATTAAGCACAAAAATAGGAATAAAAAATGAAATTCGACTTTTTAATGAGTAAAAAAATCAGATTAAATAGTGTTTTATTATATATTTGTCTTGAAATATGGAAAAAGTGTACAGGTCATATTATATATATAAGGTACTAATAGGATTTGCATTATTTTTGTGCTCGTTGGCAGGAGAAGCCCAGAATTTATTTCCCAATCTTCCCCGCAAGAGTGCTGTTGCTGATTCTATATTGGAATGTATTTTTAATTCTGCTTCTCTGCACTCCAATGAAGTGAAAGAGTACAAGGCAGACCTGTATCTGAAAGGAAGGCTTCAGGTTCATAAGCAAAACCGTATAATCCGCTATCTTCCTTCTATGTTCCGTTTTGAGAAGGGAATAAATTCTTACTTACACGAGTCGGTTAGTGAATTACATTATACGGCTCCGGCTTTATATGATCGTAAGGTGCGTGCTATTTCAACAACCTTTCCCAGTTCCAGAGGGCAGGTATTTGACGTTCTTGATTATATGAAGTTTAATATATACTCATCGTCATTAATGGGGAATAAGGTTCTTTCTCCTTTGAATAAAAAAGCAAAAGTACATTACCGTTATATATTGGATTCTATCTCACATACTTCGGAAGGAGATCTGTATGTCATTCAGATAATACCGCGTTATCGAAGCACGCAATTGCTGGAAGGTACACTGGAGATCCTGGCGGGTGAGTGGACTATACGGCATATCGATGTAAAAGGACATTATGATCTGATCCAGTATAATATGTCACTAAGTATGGGAAATACGGAGGCAACTCGTTATTTGCCGCAAGAAATAGAACTGGACTTGAATTTTAAATTTCTTGGTAATCATTTGGAGATGAAGTATACCGGATGGATGCAATATAATGAAGTAACGTTTTGCGGACCGGAAGAACCTTCCCTGAAGCGATTGGTGCGTAAGAATTATAACCTGTCCAATTCGTACACTTTGTCGTGTGATACCAGCCGCCTGGTGACAGACCGTGATTCTTTTGATTTGATTCGTCCCATACCTCTTCTGCCTGTTGAGGATTCACTTTATCAGGCAATGGAGGAACGGAATCAGCGCCGTATTGCAGCTGATACGGTAAAGAAAGAACCTACAAAGTTACAGAAGAATCTGGTGTATCTGGGGCAGATTGGAGATGCGCTGATCAGCAGCTATGATATCGATATGTCAAAAGTGGGCAGTATCAATTGTTCTCCATTGATAAATCCTTTATTGATCAGTTATAGTCATCGCAATGGTATTTCTTATCGGCAGGTATTTAAATATAACAAACTGTTTCATGATGGCCGTTTGCTCCGTATTGCTCCTCAGGTCGGATATAACTTTACGAAGAAAGAACTTTATGCCAAAGTGGATATGGAGTATTTGTACAATCCTCGGAAGCATGCCGGTTTTGAAGTCCATGCGGGTAACGGTAACAGAATTTACAGTAGTGTCGTTCTTGATCAGTTGAAGCAGTTGCCGGACAGTACGTTTAGTTTTGATGGGCTGGAGCTTGATTATTTTAAGGATATCTATTTGAACGTATCTCATAATATTGAAATAGTAAATGGTTTGCGGCTCTGGACGGGTGTGTCCATGCACCGCCGTTATACTAAAAGCTCTCCGGAAGTTGAACAGCGGGTACGCTCACATTATAACAGTTTTGCTCCTCGCATCCGGATTGAGTGGACTCCAGGCATGTATTATTACATGAATGGTCCCCGTAAGGTAAATGTCGGTTCCCGTTATCCTACGTTTATGGTGGATTATGAGCGGGGCATCCGCATAATGAATAATTTTGGTGAATATGAGCGAATCGAAGCTTCAGCCGAACAAATGATCCGCTTACAGGGAGTACGTTCAATTGCCTATCATATAGGGATGGGATGCTTTACGAATCAGAAGGATTTGTATTTTGTGGATTATGTGGATTTTGCCAACCGGAATCTTCCACAGGGATGGAACGATGATATAGGTGGAACTTTCCAGTCACTGGACGGCCGCTGGTATAATGCTTCAAGTCATTATGTAAGAGGTAATATGACTTATGAAGCTCCGTTCATTCTCCTTTATCCGGTAAGTCGTTTGCTGTCGTTTATCCAGAAGGAGCGTATTTACGGAGGTATATTGTTTATGCCACACTTGAATCCTTATATTGAATTGGGTTATGGCTTTGCAACCCATATTTTTGATGCAGGAATCTTCATTGGCAGTGAAAAAGGAAAATTTACGTCTGTGGGCTGTAAGTTTACTTTCGAATTATTTAATAAGTAGGGATAGTCAGTCTTTTTACCCGACAAACAAAGCCCTTTTCCGGTGGAGGCCATTTCTGGAAAAGGGTTTTGTTTGACTGGAAAATATCCGATGAAAGTTATTTGCGCAGGAAATCACTCTTGGCCCGCATGAAGTAAAGCAGCTTGAGTTGTAAGCTTAAGAGCGGGCGGAAAAGATCGAATACGGGGAATACGCAGCACAGTTTTTCTTGCATATCCTTGGCCGTATTCCTGAAAACTATCATCTGAATGATGAATCGGACAAGACCTAAAAGGAAGAATACACCAGTTGCTATCCATTGAAAAGAGATGATGGATAAGATCAGGCCTGCCAGTGTGATCAGATGAAACAAGGCACAAGTCCAGGTTTCGAAAGCGTTGCTGAATCTTGCCCATCCGTGGTAAAGATGTCCGGTTACATGTTCTCCGATCTTTTCTTCAAACCAGATCCGTTTGTAAGGAGGTATAGGCATGCGCACGATGCTGTCCGGATGAACAGCTACTTGTGTATTATAGGAGTTGGCTACGGAATTGATGAACAGGTCATCCTCACCCCGCTGTAAGACAAGCTGGTCTGAGAATCCTTTGTGGTTTTCATAAATCCGTTTCCGATAAGCCAGATTGCGTCCGATACCCATGTAGGGCTTTCCTGCCAGAGCCATCCCCAGATACCGCATGGAGTGGAATAAAGTGTCTGCGATCAGACGCCGTGCAAAACATCCTTTGGCGGGGAAGTAGTTGCTGTAGCCCAGCACAATGTCCGTTTCGGGGGTGAAATGAGAAGCCAGACTGCGTAGCCAGTTGGGGCTGACAGGCCGGCAATAGGGTTCTGTTACTACAATCCATTCGTAGCGGCTGGCTTTGATACCCATGGCGATGCCTAACTTTTTCCGGCTGATATAACGTGCTGTCTGAGGTATGAAAGTGCGGTAGAGGTGATGATATTTTCCCTCCATCCGTTTCAGTATGTTTTCGTCTTCGCCGGCAGACTGGTCATTGACGACGATAACTTCAAACTGAGGATAATCCTGTTCCAGTATGGCCGACAAGTTTTCTTCCAGAACTTTTCCGGTATCTTTCGTTACGATAATGACCGAAAGAGGGGGAAGGGGAGTATTGCTGTCTGCCGGAGAGCCGGAAAGTTTCTTGCAGGCCTGATGTATGCGGTTGTAAATACCAAGCACAAATGCCAGCTGTATGAGAAACAGCGTACAGCAGGCAATGATTAGTGTCAATAAGACTGGTGAAAGAGGTACTACTGTCATATTGTTCCGTTTTTGATTGTATTACGCCGAGATGTGTTATCTAAAGAATGTGCGTGAAACGGAGAAGCACACAGACTACTCTTCCGGAATTTGCGGATTTGCGGTCTGCGTGCTAGGGCGTTTAAAGTCACATCATAGAGATGTGCTGTTTTGTTATACCAGTTCGTCTGAAGTATATCCCTGAGGAAGCTGACGACAGTTATAGCCGGATGCCATGATTTCCCCGTAGGCTCCTGCTGAACGGAGGGCAATGAGATCACCACGTTTCACTTTGTTTAAGTCGATAGCTTTTCCGAATACATCAGATGATTCACAGATCGGACCTACCACATCGTAAGTTTCGGTTGCTTCGTCAGAAGTGATATTCTCGATTTTGTGGTATGCCTGATAAAGAGCTGGCCGGATAAGGTCTGTCATACCTCCGTCTACAATAGCAAACTGCTTGTTGGTTCCCTGCTTTACATAGATCACCTTTGTGATGAGGCTTCCGCATTGTCCTACAACAGAACGGCCCAGTTCGAAGTGGAGTGTCTGTTGGGGGCGGAGCTTCAGATGCTTGTGATAAGTTTCGAAGTAGGAAGCAAAGTCAGGTACAGGCTGGCGGTTCGGGTGGGCATAATCGATACCGAGTCCGCCTCCCACATTAATGTGCTCTACAATAATCTGACGGGCATAAAGCTTTTCCTGCAATTCATTGATGCGGTTGCAGAGAGCAGTGAAGTCACCCATGTCGAGAATCTGTGAACCGATATGGAAGTGGAGACCGACAAAATTAATGTTGTTCATTTCCAGTGCCCGATCGATTACATGATCCATATCCTTCATGCTGATACCGAATTTGTTTTCGGCAAGGCCGGTTGTAATGTTGGCATGCGTATGTGCACCCACATCCGGATTGATGCGGAAGGCCACTCTGGCGATTTTACCTTTGGCTGCAGCCAGTTCATTAATGACTTCAAGTTCCGGAACAGATTCCACGTTAAAGCAGAAAATGTCATAATCCAGTCCGAGGTTGATTTCTGCATCTGTTTTGCCGACTCCGGCATAAACAATCTTGTTTGCCGGGAATCCTGCCTTAATTGCAGCTTTGATTTCACCTCCGCTTACACAGTCGGCTCCCAGTCCGCTTTCCCGGATGATGCTTAAAACCTTAGGATTTGCATTGGCCTTAACAGCGTAATGTACACAGAACTTGTTGTATTTTCCGGCTTCTTTGCGAATCGTATCCAGCGTATGGCGCAGCAGATTCGTATCGTAATAATAGAAGGGAGTTTCCAGTTCGCGGAATTTATGAATAGGGAATGTTCCTTTCATGCTTAGTTCAGTTTTTTATTTTTATTGAATAGATAATGTAGCAAGAGCGGACGACGCGGTGTTTAAGAACCGTGAACATCCGCTCTTCTAGAGTTTCATTGATATCTTGTCCCTGTTGCTGACAGGGCTTTTTTTACTTGTTGTTGAACAAGGCGTCGCTCAATGACTGCAATGCTTTCTTCTTGTCAGCTTCGCGGATCAGGAACGAAATGTTGTAGTTGCTGCCTCCGAAGGAGATCATGCGTACCGGGATGTCGCGCATCGCATCAAGAGCTTTGGCTTCGAAACCGACATTTTCCCATTCCAGGTCACCTACAACACATACGATACACATGTCATGGTCAACAGTAACAGTACCGTATTTCTTCAGGTCGTCTACGATTTCATTCAGATGCTTGGTGTTGTCGATAGACATAGATACACCTACTTCTGAAGTACAAACCATGTCAATGGCAGTCTGGTAGCTTTCGAAGATTTCAAATACTTTGCGCAGGAAACCGTGAGCCAGCAACATACGGCTTGACTTGATCTTGATGGCAGTGATGTTATCTTTGGCAGCAACAGCCTTGATCTTGCCCTTTTCTGTTTCGTTTGAAATCAGGGTACCCGGAGCAGTCGGTTCCATTGTGTTGAGCAGACGTACGGGGATGTTGGCATATTTGGCAGGCTGTACGCAAGTCGGATGCAGGATCTTTGCACCGAAGTAAGCCAATTCGGCAGCTTCTTCAAAGTGAAGCTGGCGCACCGGAGAAGTTTTGTCCACGATACGCGGATCATTGTCATGCATACCGTCGATGTCTGTCCAGATCTGGATTTCGCTGGCGTTGACAGCTGCTCCGATAAGAGATGCAGTGTAGTCACTGCCACCACGCTGGAGGTTGTCGATTTCTCCGTATGCATTACGGCAAATGAATCCTTGAGTGATATAGATTTCATAGTCCGGATTTGCTTCCAGTTGGATGGCCAGTTTCTCACGGATATATGTGAGGTCAGGTTCACTGTTCTTGTCCGTACGCATAAATTCCAGAGCCGGAATTAAGGTTGCTTTCACGCCCTGTTCACACAGATAATTAGTCACCATATTGGTAGAGATAATTTCTCCCTGTGCCAGGATGACCTTTTCTTCAAACAAGGTGAAGATGTCTTTGGTGTATGAGCGGATGTAGTCGAATACGGATTTGACGAATTCCAGAGTTTTCTGTTTATACTCTTCAGTGGAATAAAGCTCCTCAATATGCTGTTTATATTTAGCCTCCAGCTTATTGATGACTTCGTTAGCACCTTCAGGATTTTTCTTGTACAGATAATCCGAAATCTCAACCAGTGTATTGGTTGTTCCTGACATAGCTGACAATACTACGATCTTTTGTTCGCCGTCAGTAATCAATTTGGCTACATCCTTCATTCTCTGTGCAGAGCCTACGGATGTTCCTCCAAACTTTAAAACCTTCATTTTACCTTCCGAATTTTAATTTTGTTGGTTAATCGTTCTTTTTATTATTTCTCGTGCAAATGTAGTAATAAAAAAACAGACTTTTTGAGTTTATCGGGAAAAAGTGATTGCCCGTTAGGTCTTTTTTATAAATTCGTGTCTTTTTGCAGGCGATGATCCTTGCAACAGTAGACTGTTCCGGGGTATTCAGTCAGCAGATTCAGATTATGAGTCGTCATGATGATGGCTGAACCCTGCCGGCAGATGTCGCGCAGAAGTTCCACGATGTGGCGTCCGGTTTCTACGTCAAGGTTGCCTGTCGGTTCGTCTGCAAGAATGATTTCCGGCTTGTTCAGAATGGCTCTTGCAATGACGATACGCTGCTGTTCACCTCCGGATAATTCATTGGGCATCTTATATCCTTTGTTCTCCATTCCCACTTGTGTCAGAACTTCATGGATGCGGTTCTGGATGGCGGTCCGGTCTTTCCAGCCGGTTGCCCGGAGAACGAACTTCAGGTTTTCTTCCACGGTGCGGTCGGTCAGAAGCTGGAAGTCCTGGAACACAATCCCCAGCCGGCGGCGGAGGGCAGGGATCTGACCTGGCCGGATCTCACGCATGTTGTATTCCAGTACCTGAGGTTCTCCGTTACAGGCGGGCAACTCTCCATAAATGGTTTTCAGGAAAGTAGATTTCCCACTTCCTACTTTTCCGATGATGTAGACGAACTCTCCGCGGCGAAGTTCAAAATTGACATCGTTCAGAATGCCGAGTTCCTGCTGGTTGATGTCTACGTTGCGGTAGACGATGAGTGGTTGTTCCTCCATCTGCTTAGTGTTTTTTCCAGTTTTCACTATGACGTTCACGGAGTTCACGTGCCAGATCTTCGATGCGGTACCCTTTGGAAGTAAGGAGTACAATCAGGTGATAAATCAGGTCTGCTCCTTCATAAATCAGTCGTTCGTCAGTGCCGTTGCATGCTTCGATGACGGTTTCCACGGCTTCTTCTCCCACTTTCTGGGCCATTTTGTTTACGCCGGAGCGGAAAAGGCTGGTGGTATATGATTTCTCGGGCATTTCTTCGTGCCGTTTGTCGATGAAGTCCTGCAGTTCCTTGAGGAACATGATGTCTTCCGCTTCATTCTTTTCGTTCCAGCAGGTATCAGCTCCTGTGTGGCAGACAGGGCCGTGAGGATTGACCTTGATGAGTAGCGTATCCTGATCACAGTCGGCACTGATGCTGACTACATCCAGATAGTGTCCGCTGGTTTCTCCCTTGGTCCACAGCTGGTTGCGTGTCCGGCTGAAGAAAGTGACTTTTCCTGTTTCTATTGTTTTCTGATAGGCTTCCTGATTCATGAATCCCAGCATGAGTACGGTACGGGTGCTGTTGTCCTGGATGATGGCAGGAACCAGCCCGTTCATTTTGTCAAAATTCAGTTCCATAATGCGTGGTATATAGTTTCTTTAAAATATTATAATCTGACATTGATGCCTTCCTCCCGGAGATATTCCTTGAGGGAAGGGATCGGAATTTCACCGAAATGGAATACACTTGCAGCCAGGGCTGCGTCTGCTTTTCCCTGCAGGAATGTATCGCGGAAATGTTCTTTGGCTCCAGCTCCTCCGGAAGCGATTACCGGAATGGAAAGCGTCTGTGCCAGATGGGCAAGCGCTTCATTGGCATAGCCTGTTTTCACTCCGTCATGATCCATGCTTGTGAACAGGATCTCGCCGGCTCCGCGCTGGTTGGCTTCCTGGGCCCATTCATAGAGATAGCGGTCGGTTTCGAGCCGTCCCCCGTTCAGGTAACATTTCCATCCGGCGGGCGTCTGCCGGGCATCGATGGCCACGACGCATACCTGAGAGCCGAAGTGTCTGGCGATATCGTCAATCAGTGCAGGATTCTTCAGAGCAGCCGAGTTGATGGAGATCTTATCCGCACCGGCATTGAGCAGGCGGTCTACATCTGCCAGTTCGTGGATGCCGCCACCCACGGTGAAGGGAATATTGATTTCCGCAGCAATCCGTTTCACCAGTTCGGTGAAGGTTTTCCGTCCTTCATGGCTCGCTGTGATGTCGAGGTAAACCAGTTCGTCTGCTCCCTGTTCGCTGTAAGCCTTGCCCAGCTCCACCGGGTCACCGGCCTGTCTCAGGTTGACGAAGTTGGTTCCTTTTACGGTTTGTCCGTCCTTGATGTCCAGACAAGGTATGATTCGTTTGGCAAGCATAGTTTTCCGTTTTTTTTAGAGGTTAGAGAAAATCTGCCAGTTGCTTCAGGGTGATCCGTCCTTCGTAAAGGGCTTTGCCGAAAACGACGGCAGGAATCTGCTTTTCTTCCAGACGACGGATGTCATCTATACAGCTCACACCTCCGCTCGCGATGAGGTGAAGGGTGGGGTGCTGGCTGATGATGTCGTGATACAAGTCCGTTGCGGGGCCCTGCATCATTCCGTCACGGCTGATGTCTGTGCAGAGAACCTGGGTTACACCTTTCTTTATATATGCATCAATGAAAGGTTCCAGCTGGTCATTGCTCTCTTCTTTCCATCCGTTGACGGCTATCTTTCCGTTTTTGACATCGGCTCCCAGAATAATCTTCTCGGGGCCGTACTGGGCAAACCATTTGTCGAAACGTTCCGGGTGTTTGACCGCAACGCTTCCCAGTGTTACCATCTGTGCGCCGTTGTCAAAGGCTATGACGAGGTCTTCGTCAGTCTTGATGCCTCCGCCGAAATCGATTTTCAGGGAAGTTCGTCCGGCAATGCGTTCGAGAACGCGGTAATTGACTACGTGCTGTGAGGCTGCTCCGTCCAGGTCGACAACGTGCAACCGCTGGATTCCGTAAGCTTCCAGCTGCAATGCCATTTCTACGGGATCCTGGTTATATTCTTGTTTGGATGCATAATCACCTTGTGACAGGCGGACACATTTTCCGCCGATAATGTCAATGGCTGGTATGATTTCTATCATGGTATGAAAATCTGTATTCGTTGATATTAGGATAAATAACAGTCCGGATCTTACAGTTCCAGGAAGTTGGTCAGGATCCGTTCCCCGATTCTTCCGCTTTTTTCCGGATGAAACTGGGTTGCATAATAATTGTCTTTATGCAAAGCTGCGCTGAAAGGCAGGATATAGTCGGTCACGGCAGCAGTAAATGGATTGACCGGTACATAGAAACTATGTACGAAATAAACGTATTCCTCCGGCGAAAGCCCTTTGAAAAGCGGATTCTGCAGGCTGGAAATGGTATCCCATCCGGTATGGGGCACTTTGTCTTCCTGCCGTTGGGGAAGAAAACGTTTCACGTCGGTGTCAAAGATGCCGAGGCAGTCCACATCCCCTTCCTCCGAATGCCGGCACATCAGTTGCATGCCCAGGCAGATTCCCAGTACAGGCTGTTTCAGATCCCTGATGAGGCGGTCCAGCCCGTGTTCCTGCAAGTGCTTCATGGTTGTTCCGGCTTCTCCCACACCGGGGAAGATAATTTTATCGGCACTCAGCAGTTCCTCGGGGTTGTCTGTAAGGATAGCTTCCACCCCAAGCCTTTTGAGGGCATGGCTGACGGAAAAGATGTTTCCGGCGTTGTATTTGATAATAGCTGTTTTCATGAATCTGAAATTTGGTGTTTGATAGACACTTTTCCGCAAAAATAACTAATTATTGTTTATCTCCTAAGAATAATGACAAAAAGTTGATGGTACAGGCCTTTTTGCAGGCTGTTTGTTTGGATGACGCTTCCGGATATCCGGAGAGTCGATGCATTTTTTTTAGAAAAAAGAGCAAGAAGTATTGCAGAATAAAGAATTTGTTGTATCTTTGCATCCGCAATCGAGAGAGAAAGCAACAAAACAAAAAATACTGGTGCGTTAGTTCAGTTGGTTAGAATACATGCCTGTCACGCATGGGGTCACGGGTTCGAGTCCCGTACGCACCGCTGAGGTTCAGTGAAAACTGAGAATCTGAAAGCGAAGAAGCTCACAAATGAAGGATTTGTGAGCTTCTTTTTTTATCTCCTCTTCCTCATGTTCCTGAAAAGATTGCCTCTGCTTTGGCTCCTATATATAATAAGGTATAAGGAGACGGATCCGTAAGATCTGTGTGCTTTGGTGCGTTTTGTTTGTCAAAAATTCCTTTTCTGACCTAATTTTTCGTACTTTTGGACGCGATAAAAGGAAAATTACTAATCAAAAACTATAGAAGCGCATGAAAGAAGAACAAGAAAAACCGGTTGGATTGCCTGAAAACGCATTCCGGCCGCTGAAGCCGGGGGAAAAGTATGAACCTTTGATGTCTCCCGACAAAACTTATCCGGAAGTTAACCTCTGGTCTGTAAGCTGGGGTATTGTGATGGCTGTCATTTTCTCGGCAGCAGCGGCCTATCTGGGCCTGAAAGTAGGACAGGTGTTTGAAGCCGCCATTCCCATTGCCATTATTGCCGTGGGTGTGTCAAGTGCCACCAAGCGCAAAGGCGCACTGGGAGAGAATGTCATGATTCAGTCCATCGGTGCCTGTTCAGGCGTAATCGTAGCCGGTGCCATCTTTACGCTTCCTGCTCTTTATATCCTGCAGGAAAAGTATCCCGAAATGACGGTCAACTTTATGCAGATGTTCATCAGCTCCCTGCTGGGCGGTGTGCTGGGTATTCTTTTCCTGATTCCATTCCGTAAATATTTCGTAAGTGAGAAACATGGTGAATATCCTTTCCCGGAAGCTACGGCCAGTACTCAGGTGCTTGTTTCCGGTGAGAAGGGAGGCGATCAGGCCAAACCGCTGCTGATGGCGGGCCTTGTAGGAGGTCTGTATGACTTCATCGTGGGAACTTTCGGCTGGTGGAATGAAAACTTCACGAGCCGTGTCTGCGGATGGGGAGAAACCCTGGCTGAGAAGCTGAAACTGGTTTTCAAGATCAATACGGGTGCTGCCGTACTGGGACTCGGATACATTGTCGGACTGAAGTATGCGGCCATCATCTGTGCCGGTTCACTGGCTGTCTGGCTGATCATTGTTCCCGGCTTCTCTTTGCTTTGGGGAGATCAGGTGCTGAATGCATGGAATCCTTCGATTGCAGTGGCCGTAAAAGACATGTCACCCGAACAGATTTTCTCCGAATATGCCAAGAGCATCGGTATCGGTGGTATTGCGATGGCCGGTATCATTGGCATTGTCCGTTCCTGGGGAATCATCAAGAGTGCGGTGAGTCTTGCTGCCCGCGAAATGGGTGGAAAGAAAGTTGAAGCGAAGGCTGAACGTACGCAGAAAGATATTTCAATGAAGATCATCGCTTTCGGATCTATCTTTACCCTGTTGCTGGTACTGCTGTTCTTCTACTTCGATGTAATGCAGGGAAATGTGTTGCATACAGTGGTAGCCATTCTGCTGGTAGCAGGTATTTCGTTCCTGTTCACAACGGTCGCAGCCAATGCGATTGCCATTGTGGGAACCAATCCTGTATCGGGAATGACTCTGATGACACTGATTCTGGCATCGGTTATCATGGTTGCTGTTGGCTTGAACGGAGCGACAGGAATGGTGGCTGCCCTGGTAATGGGAGGCGTTGTATGTACCGCTCTTTCCATGGCCGGAGGTTTTATCACTGACCTGAAGATCGGTTACTGGCTGGGAAGTACTCCGAAGAAGCAGGAAACCTGGAAGTTCCTCGGAACTCTGGTATCGGCTGCTACCGTAGGCGGTGTGATTATGGTTTTGAATGAATCATACGGCTTTACGAGCGGACAGCTGGCTGCCCCGCAGGCCAATGCCATGGCGGCTGTGATTGATCCGCTGATGAACGGAGTGGGAGCGCCCTGGCTGTTGTATGGAGCCGGAGCCTTGCTTGCTCTGATCCTGACTTTCTGCGGAGTGCCTGCACTGGCCTTTGCGCTGGGAATGTTCATTCCTCTTGAACTGAACCTCCCGTTGCTGGTCGGCGGTGCTGTCAACTGGTATGTCACAACCCGCAGCAAGGACGAAGCAGTGAACAGTGCACGTGGTGAGAAAGGAACCCTGCTGGCTTCCGGATTCATTGCCGGAGGTGCTCTGATGGGCGTGGTAAGTGCCATTATGCGTTACTGCGAAATCAATCTGATCAACGAAAACTGGCTGGCAAATCCGATGAGTCAGATCGTATCGTTGCTGGCTTATATCCTGCTGATCACTTATCTGGTGAAAGCAAGTATGAAACTGAAAAAATAAACGCTGAAAAGTATTTGCCGTATGAAAAAGTCATTGCTTTTCCTTTTGTTTCTCCTTCCGGCCGCTCTCTTTGCCCAGAAAGCAATTGAGATTAAATTATGGCCTGATGGTGCCCCTAACGACAACGGCATCCTGCAGGAAGATCTGACGGATCCGGATTATCCCAAGAATACCCGGGAGGCTATCCTGTATGTCTATCCGGCTGAAAAAGGAAACGGACTGTCCGTCGTAGCCTGTCCGGGAGGAGGATATTCGATTCTGGCCATGCACCACGAGGGAACAGATATGGCAGCCTGGTTCAACAGCCAGGGGATCACGTATGCAGTACTTCGCTACCGGATGCCCAACGGACACGATGAGGTACCTCTGAGCGATGTACATCAGGCTATCCGTGTCATGCGCAGTCATGCGGATGACTGGCAGGTGAAGAAAGTCGGTGTGATGGGTGCTTCGGCAGGCGGACATCTGGCAAGTACTGCCGCTACCCATTTTGATGCGGAAACCCGTCCTGATTTCCAGATTCTTTTTTATCCGGTCATCAGCATGGACCCGAAAATAAACCATCGCGGATCCCGCATCAATCTGCTGGGGCAGAATCCTTCCGCCGAGAAGGTCAGGGAATATTCCAATGAACTTCAGGTAACACCGCAGACGCCGCCCGCCTTTATCATGCACAGCAGTGATGATACGGCTGTTCCTGTTGCCAACAGCCTGAACTATTTTCAGGCGCTTGTGAACAATCAGGTACCGGCCAGCAGTCTGCATGTTTATCCTGTCGGAGGCCACGGATGGGGATATAACGACAGCTTCCCCTACAAGCGCCAATGGACCGGCGAACTGGAAAAATGGTTGCGGGAAATCAGTAAATTATAAGATAAAGCTTGGTGGAATAAAAGATTATTCGTACCTTTGCCGCGCCATTACGAGTTGATGGCATAATTCAAATCAATAAAAACTAAAAAAGAAATTTTAAAAGAAAATGGCAACGAAAATCAGATTGCAGAGAAACGGACGCAAAGGATATGCGTTCTATGCTATTGTTATTGCAGATGCAAGAGCACCACGTGATGGTAGATTTACTGAGAAAATTGGTACTTACAACCCGAATACCAATCCTGCCACAGTAGATTTGAATTTTGAACGTGCATTGCACTGGGTGATGGTAGGTGCTCAGCCTACTGACACTGTACGCACTATCTTGTCTCGCGAAGGTGTTTACATGAAGAAACACTTGCTGGGTGGTGTTGCTAAAGGTGCATTCGATGAAGCTACTGCTGAAGCTCGCTTCAATGCCTGGAAAGAAAACAAACAGGCTGGTCTGGACGCTTTGAGAGCAAAAGACGCAGAAGCTAAGAAGGCTGCTGAGAAGGCACGTCTGGAAGCTGAAAAGAAAGTAAATGAAACAATCGCTCAGAAGGTAGCTGAAAAGAAAGCTGCTGAAGCTGCTGCCAAAGCTGAAGCTGAGGCTGCTGCAAATGCAGAAGAAGCTCCTGCTGAAGAAGCTGCTGAAGCTCCTGCTGAAGCTTGATTGCTTGCATCACACTTGCAGTAAAAGAAACTGGAGGATGTGTCCTGAGGGATGCATCCTCTTTTTTTATACTCTTCCGGCGAGGTTTCTCTCCGGGAAGACGGAGGCGGGCAGGAGCCTGTTCTGAAGGGTTTGCAGGAAGGGGAAAAATCGACCGCACGATCCAGCCCCAACGACCGCATAATTCAGCCCCAACGACCGCACGATTCCGGCTCATCGACTGCACGATTTTTTCCCTGGTCCCGGATGCCCTGGAAGGGGGTGCCGGACCTTTGGGGAATTGTTTCAGAAGCCGCCGGAGTTTTTTAAAAACGTTTCGGCGTTCAGGGGAAAAGCCCTCGGGCTTTTCATGAAAAGAATTCGACGTTTTTACGGGCATAAAAAACCCCGGCTTTTCGGGGCCGGGGGATGATCCGTATTATTTGTCAGCCGATGGCATCATGTCTCCTTCAATGACCAGTCGGGTGATTTCGTCTTTGCTGTTCGTGCGCAGGGTGATGGTCTTGCGGAAATGTCCGGGGAACTTGCCTGCACCGTCGTAAGTTACTGTAATGATACCGCTTTCTCCCGGTTTGATGGGTTCTTTCGGATATTGCGGTACGGTGCATCCGCAGGAAGCAATGGCCTGGTGGATCACCAGCGGGCCGTCACCGGCATTGGTAAACTTGAAAGTACAGGTAACTTTCGGGTTGCTTTCAGAGAAAGATCCGAAGTTGTGGCTCGTCTTTTCAAATTTAATCAGAGCCGTTCCCTGAGCAAAAACGAATAGTGCACTCAGTGTAATCAGGAGTGCGCTGAGAAAAATTTTTTTCATTGCTATGTCCTTTTTAGTTAAACCGCTGTAAAAGTACTGATTTTTGTGCGATTTAGGTTGTCTTGATTAGGTTTATTAACGAATAACTATCCTCTGTTGACCTGTTTCACCCCTTTTACGGTTTTGATCTTCTTGATCAGTGCTTCCAGTTTTCCCGTATCGTCTACCATTACGGTCAGCATGCCCGAGAAGAGTCCGTCGTGAGAATCGATGCTGATGGACCGCAGCAGAATGTCACTCTCCTTATTGATGATGGAAGTGATATTCGTCACGATACCGATATCGTCATGTCCCACGATGCGCAGGGTGATGGGGTATTGCTTGCCCTGGCTCTTTCCGGCCCATTTGGCGCGTACGATGCGGTAGGGGAATCTGGACTTCATGTCTTTGGCGTTCGGACAGTCGCAGCGGTGGATCTTGATTCCTCCCGAGATGCTGACGAATCCGAATACCTCGTCGCCGTAGATGGGGTTGCAGCAGCGCGCCAGCGTGAAGTCAAGTCCCTTCAGATTCTGGTCGATGACCAGTACGTCGTCCTTGTAATAATCCTTGCCTTCCACAGGCTGTTGCAGGTTGTAGGCCTCGGCGCTTCGGTAAGTGATTTCGTCCCGCTGCTCGCTTTCCCGTTTCTGGAGTTCCAGGTATTTGTCGATGATGGTATTGACATCCATGGTCTCGTCGGCAATGCCCTGATAGAAGTCGGTGACATTCTTGTAGCCCAGCTTGCGGATGAGTCTCATCAGAATGGCTTCATCGTATTCCAGCTTGCGGTTCTTGAACTTGCGTTCCAGGGTTTCCTTGGCAAACTGGGTCTGCTTGGCCGCAATTTCCTTCAGGGTCTGGCGGATCTTGGTGCGCGCCTTGGAGGTCGTGACGAAGTTCAGCCAGTCTCTTTTCGGAGTCTGTGTGCTCGAAGTGATGATCTCCACCTGATCACCGCTGTTCAGGGTTTGCCGCAAAGGAACGTTCTTTCCGTTGACGCGTGCTCCGATACACCGGCTTCCGATGCTGGTGTGGATGGTAAAGGCAAAGTCGAGGATGGTGGCTCCCTGTGGCAGTTTGTAAAGGTCGCCTTTGGGAGTGAATACGAAGACTTCATCTTTGTAGAGATCCAGTTTGAACTGATCCATAGCTTCCATGTCGCTGTCTGCATTCTCCAGTGTCTCGCGGATGGAGTTCAGCCATTCGTCCAGTCCCGTTTCTCCCTTGATACCTTTATATCTCCAGTGGGCTGCAAGTCCTTTTTCGGCGATTTCGTCCATGCGTTCGGTACGGATCTGTACTTCCACCCATTTCCCTTCCGGTCCCATGACGGTGATGTGCAGGGATTCATAGCCGTTGCTTTTGGGGACGGACAGCCAGTCACGGAGTCGCTTGGGGTTGGGCAGATACATGTCGGTCACGATGGAGTAAGCCTGCCAGCATTCCTGTTTTTCCTTGTCAATAGGGGAGTCGAGGATAATGCGGATGGCAAACAGATCGTATACACCTTCGAACGGACAGCCCTGTTTCTTCATCTTCTGATAGATGGAATGGATGGACTTGGTGCGTCCTTTGATGTGGAATTTCAGCCCGGCCTCTTCCAGCTTTCTGCGTACCGGTTCGATGAAAGCGTCGATATACCGGTCGCGTGCTGCCTTGGTGGCATTCAGCTTGTCCTTGATGTGGTAATAGATGTCGTGCTGTGTATATTTCAGCGACAAGTCCTCAAGTTCTGATTTCAGCTTGTAAAGTCCCAGCTTGTGTGCCAGCGGAGCATAGAGATAGGCCGCTTCATTGGCCACTTCCAGGCGTGCCTCTTCGTTGGGGCAGTCTTTGATCTGCCGCATCAGGTTGACGCGGTCTGCAATCATGATGAGAATAACCCGCATGTCTTCGGCAAACGAAAGCAGCAGGTTGCGGAAGTTTTCTGATTCGATGGTCGGGCTTTTGGTGTAGAGTTCGTTGATCTTTACCAGTCCCCGAATGATTCCGGCCACGTCTTCTCCGTATTCCTGTTGCACGGACTCCAGGGAACAGAATCCGCATTTCACGGATTCATGCAGCATAATACCCAGGATGGAAGCCCGTCGCATTCCGATTTCTTCGCTGACAATGACGGCTGTCTGCATGTCCTTGATGATGGGATTCATACCGAACACGTTTCGGGGAATGCTTTTGCTGGAAGCGGCAGCAATCAAGTGGTTCTTCAACTTGTGGCAGTCGTCTTTTAGTAGAGTCTCTCCGGATAGTTGCAGGATCTTTTTATAGAGTGCAATCAGTTGTCTGTGCTCCTCCGGAGTAAAGAAAAGTGCTTCTTCCATGATGTTTTGTTTTAATCTTCGAGGGTAAAGTTAGTTTTTTTCTTCCTTTTTGCTATAAACTTTCGGCATTTTTTTATACTTTTGGATATCTTTCGATGATGAAATTCATTTTTAACCTAAAAATATACTAGCGTATGTTGACGTGCGAAGACAAAGAGTTATTAAAACAGAAAGGGATTACCGAAGAACAGATAGCCGAACAGCTGGCTTGTTTTGAGAAAGGTTTCCCGTTCCTGCAGCTGGCCGGAGCTGCATCCGTGGACAACAATGGGATCATGGTCCCGGATTCTGAGGCTCAGAAGAAATATCTGGAAGCATGGGATGCTTACATGCAGGGCCCTTCAAAAATTGTGAAGTTTGTGCCTGCTTCGGGTGCGGCCAGCCGTATGTTCAAGAATATGTTCGAATTTCTGGGTGCGGATTATGATGTCCCGACTACAGACTTTGAGAAAAAATTCTTTGACCACATCCATAGTTTCGCCTTCTTCAACGACCTGAATGCTGCTTGTATGGACAATACAGGCAAGACCATCAATGCTTTGCTTGAAGAACGTCAGTACAAGGCCATCGTTTCCAACCTGCTGGAAGCTGCCGGCCTGAATTATGGTGCACTGCCGAAGGGCTTGCTGAAGTTCCACCGGTATGCAGACGGTGTGCGTACTCCGTTGGAAGAACATCTGGTGGAAGGTGCGCTTTATGCAGCCGGAAAGAGTGGAGAAGCCAATGTTCATTTCACCGTATCAACGGAACACCGTCAGCTGTTCCAGCAGCTGGTGGATGCCAAGGTGGCGGAATATGAGGCTAAGTATGGCATCCGTTATCATGTAAGTTTCTCTGAACAGAAGCCGAGTACGGATACAGTGGCTGCGGACATGGAGAACAAGCCGTTCCGCGACAAGGGCAAACTGCTTTTCCGTCCGGGTGGTCACGGTGCGCTGATTGAGAACCTGAACGACCTGGATGCTGATGTGGTATTCATCAAGAACATTGATAATGTGGTGCCCGACCGTCTGAAAGGTGATACCGTTACTTACAAGAAACTGCTGGCCGGCGTGCTGGTAACTTTGCAGGCGAAGGCTTTCGATTACCTGCGCTTGCTGGATGGCGGACATTACAGCCATGATCAGCTGGAAGAGATTATCCGTTTCGTGCAGCGTGACTTGCGCTGCCGCCGTGCCGATCTCAAGCAGCTGGAGGATGCGGACCTGGTGATTTACCTGCGCAAGAAGCTGAATCGTCCGATGCGTGTCTGTGGTATGGTGAAGAACGTAGGCGAACCGGGAGGTGGCCCGTTCCTGGCTTATAATCCGGACGGAACTGTTTCCTTGCAGATTCTGGAAAGTTCACAGATTGATATGAAAGATCCTGAAAAGAAAGCCATGTTCGAACAGGGAACTCACTTCAATCCGGTGGATCTGGTCTGCGCCGTACGCGACTACAAGGGCAACAAGTTCAATTTGCTGAACTATGTGGACAAGGCAACAGGTTTCATTTCCTACAAGTCAAAGGGCGGCAAGGAACTGAAGGCACTGGAACTTCCGGGCTTGTGGAACGGTTCGATGAGCGACTGGAATACGGTATTTGTAGAAGTTCCTCTGAGCACGTTCAATCCGGTGAAGACGGTGAACGACCTGCTGAGAGAACAGCATCAGTAATTTTGACTTCGGGGAGGCGAATGGCTTCCTGAGGTTCGTTAAAGTCCGGAGTCAGTCTGTCCGTGTACAGGCGGAAGGTCCATTCCGTGTGCGGCAGACTGGTCCCGGTCTTTTTCGTGTTGAAAAAAGAATGGACAACCGACGTCCGGCGGGTTCCGGGCACTCTTTAATAAATTAATAGATCAGAAAGTAAATTTATGTGGAAAAAAGTTCTTCCTTATGTGGCGGCCGGTGTGGCAGCCCTTTCTTTTGCGGCGTGCGGGCCGAAGGAATATCCTGCACAAGGCGACTGTAACCTGACGGTGTTTCAGCAGGAGCGGGTGCGCTTCTGTCCCGATTCGATTGCCAATTATACGGCTCCGGACAGCAACGGAGTGATGCGTCTGGTGAACGGACGTATTCTGTTGAAGAAAATAACGCTTCCCAAGTACCAGCGTAACATTGATGTGGATATAAAGGTAGAACTGGCTTCCAACGGAGACCGCTGGGACAAGTCGGGTTCTGTCTTTGTGTTACCGAAGGAATCTGTCATCAACCTGCTGAACATTGCTGAAGGAAAGCAGAAGTTTCCGGAAGTGGACAGCACCAAATATGAGAACATGATCGGTATTGTTCCAGGCAAGGATTATCTTCCTACGGTGGAACTGATGCGTTTTATGACGCCTTTCGGGGTGGGACACTTCAGTGCGCCCGACGATTCTTTGTCGGCAACCCGCCGTCCGGTCTATATCCCTCACTGGGAAAAATCCGTTACCTGGCAGCAGGACATTACGCAGCTTTATCCTTTGCTCGAAGGAGAAGCCTATGTGGGTGTGTTCATTGATACCTGGACTCCGGAAGGATATGTGGTCAGCATGGAACTGGACATCAAGGAAAGCAAGCTGGCCAATGACGTGATGCCGAAGCGTCATATCACTCCGCTGATGAACACCGTGTATTACATCGGACAGACGTATCCCGACATTTTTGCCCGCCGTGCGGTGACAACGGACTTCACTTTGCCGCGTGATGCGCGTAATGTGGAGCTGAAATACATCGTGACCGGACATGGAGGCCATAGCGGCGGCGACGAGTTCGTGCAGAAACAGAACATTGTTTCCGTGGATGGTAAGGAAGCATTGAATTTCATTCCCTGGCGTGACGACTGTGCTTCATTCCGCCGTTTCAATCCCGGTACGGGAGTCTGGCTGGTGAAGCGTCTGGCTTCTTATATCGATGGGGAAGGATACGCCATGAAGGAAGTGGAAGAGCCGCTGGGTTCATCTGATTTGTCCCGCTCCAACTGGTGCCCGGGCAGTGACGTTGTTCCCGAAACAGCAGCACTCGGCGATCTGAAAGCCGGTACACATACCTTTACGGTCAGCATTCCGGAAGCCCAGCCGGTGAAAGGAAATGAGCTGAACCACTGGCTGGTTTCTGCTTATCTGGTTTGGGAAGAATAAGCAGACCATATCAGTTCGGAAAAAGACAGATGGCTGCAGGAAAGCTTGTTGAAGCTGCCTGCAGCCATCTGTCTTTTCCGGGAAATCCTGAGGGTATTCAGTCTTTCTGCGGAAGCGGCAGGATATCCATTCCCATGATGTAATCGTTCATGTAGAATCCGTTTCCGATCGGGAAATCTCCTTCGTGCACTTTCTGCATGCCCATGTGCTCATAGAATCCTCTGGCAGGATTATGGCGGTTGACATTCAGTTCCATGCGGCAAGGGGTGGGGTGAAGATCCCGGATGGCATTAACGGCCACTTCAAAAAGTCTTCGTCCCAGTCCGTCCTTCCAGAAAGCGGGGAGTACATAAATCTTTTGCAGGTGAAACAGGTCGTCGCCTTCCTGCTGGATAGAGACGTAGCCGGCTGCCTGTCCGTCCTTATATATAAGGTAATAGTGATGGCCTTCTTCTTCCATTTGCCGTCTCAGGCTTTCGGGAGAATACATCCAGTCCATCATGTAATCGATCTGTTCGGGAGTCAGTATCTCGCGGTAGGTATAGGGAAATGCTTCCGTTGCCAGTTCATTGATCAGGGAAATATCAGCTGTTGTTGCTTTTCTGGTAGTAATCATCAGGTCCTTCTTTCATTGGTTATTCACCTGCGAATATACATCTTATCTCGTTTTTTTAAGGAAATTCCCCGTTAAAAACAATAAAATATAGTACTATGTATTGCATAGTATTTAAATAATGCATATATTTGTGCTATACCAATAAAAGATAAACACGATGAATGTAGACAATGTAAAATCGCAAATGCGCAAAGGGATGCTGGAATACTGCATTCTGTTGTTGCTGCATCGGGAAGCCTCCTACGCTTCTGACATTATGCAGAAGCTGAAGGAAGCCAAGCTGATTGTGGTGGAAGGTACACTTTATCCGTTGCTGACCCGATTGAAGAATGACAATCTGCTGTCGTATGAGTGGGTGGAATCCACGCAAGGACCGCCTCGCAAATACTACCGGCTGACAACGCAAGGAGAGGAATTCCTGCTGGATCTGGAAGCAGCCTGGGATGAACTCTCGGACACAGTAAATCACTTAAGACAAAAACTTTTAATGTAACGATTATGAAAAAGACACTGACTGTAAATTTGGGAGGAACCGTCTATCACATTGATGAGGATGCCTATGTATTGCTGGATAATTATCTGAATAATCTCCGTTATTATTTCCGCAGGGAAGAAGGAGCTGAAGAAATAGTGCGTGATATCGAGAACCGTATCGGAGAACTCTTTGATGAATATCTCCGGAACGGCCAACAGGTCATTACGGTGGAGAATGTTGAAGCCGTGATTGAACGTATGGGAAAGCCTGAACAGCTGGATGAGGAAACTCCGGAATCGGAATCTTCTGCCGGAACCAGACGTGAAGAAAGACCTCGCCGTCTGTTCCGTGATCCGGACGACCGGGTTCTGGGAGGTGTGGCTTCCGGACTGGCTGCCTATTTCAACTGGGATCCCATGTGGGTACGTATTGCTCTTATTCTTCTAGCCATTCCGGTTCATGGACTGATATTGGTCTACCTGATTGCCTGGATTGTGATTCCGGTGGCCCATACGGCTACTGAAAAGTTGCAGATGCACGGGCGTACCATCAGCATGGAAAACATCGGACGTACGGTGACAGACAGTTTTGAGCGTGTGAACGATTATGTGAGATCCGACAAGCCCCGTTCCATACTTCACCGGATCGGGAGTGGAATCGTGCAGATGGTCGGTCTTTTGATGAGACTGGTATTGATCCTGATTGCCATCTGTCTCGCTCCGGTTCTGTTTGCAGGAATTGTAACCGTATTTGCCTTGATTATGGCTGCTACAGGTATTCTGATCAGTGTTCCGGCCTTTGTTTATAACGCTTTTCCCTATATCAACTGGGAACTGGTGGCTTCATCTTCCGGAATGGCTGTCGGGCTGGCTGTTTGTCTGTTGCTGGTGGTATGTATTCCGTTCATCGGACTGTTGCAGCTCATTTTCCAGGGCCTGAAAATATGGGGACCGATGAGTACGACGGCCAAGGTAGTGTGGGTGATCTTATGGTTTGTGGCATTGGGTGCAGGTATAATTCTGTTCATACAGGCTCCTTATTTGAATTATCCTTATCACTTCCTGCTGTAAAACCGGAGATTTCTATTTAAAAATGATTATCTTTGCCGTACAGACGATAAAATACAAAAGATATGACTAAGAAAATACTTTTGCTGGGTTCCGGCGAGTTAGGAAAAGAGTTTGTAATCGCAGCACAGCGACTTGGACAGTATGTCATTGCGTGTGACTCGTATGCGGGAGCTCCCGCGATGCAGGTAGCCGACGCTTGTGAAGTGTTTAGTATGTTGGACGGTGATGCCCTTGACAAGGTGGTCGCAAAGTACCATCCGGACATTATTGTACCTGAGATTGAAGCCATCCGTACCGAACGTCTTTATCATTTGGAGAAGGAAGGCATTCAGGTTGTACCGAGTGCACGGGCCGTTAACTATACAATGAACCGTAAGGCTATTCGTGATCTGGCAGCCAAAGAACTGGGATTGAAGACTGCAAAGTATTTCTATGCAACTTCTTTTGAGGAACTGAAAGAGGCCGCTGAAAAGATAGGTTATCCTTGTGTGATCAAGCCTTTGATGTCGTCTTCCGGTAAGGGACAGTCCATTGCCAAAGGACCTGAAGATCTGAGCTACTCCTGGGAATACGGATGTATGGGAAGCCGGGGAGATATCAAGGAACTGATTGTTGAAGAATTTGTGAAATTCGACAGTGAGATTACCTTGCTTACGGTAACTCAGAAGAACGGACCAACTTTGTTCTGTCCTCCGATTGGCCATGTGCAGAAAGGCGGAGATTATCGCGAAAGTTTCCAGCCGGCTCATATAGCTCCGGAACATCTGGCTGAAGCTCAGCGTATGGCAGCAAAGGTAACTGAAGCCTTGACCGGATATGGTTTGTGGGGAGTAGAGTTCTTCCTGAGCCATGAGAACGGAGTTTATTTCTCTGAATTGTCTCCTCGTCCGCATGATACGGGTATGGTTACTTTGGCCAATACGCAGAACCTGAATGAATTTGAACTTCATTTGTATGCTGTACTGGGTCTGCCTATTCCGGGTATTACTCAGGAACACATCGGGGCAAGCGCTGTCATTCTGTCACCGATAGCCAGTCAGGAGACTCCACGTTACAAAGGTGAAGAACTGGTTTGCTCTCAGCCGAACACTTATCTCCGCATCTTCGGTAAGCCATATACCAAACTGAACCGCCGAATGGGAGTTGTCGTTTGCTACGATAAGAATGATGGTGATCTGGATGCATTGCGTGACAAATGTAAAGCTTTGGCTGCAAAGGTGGAAGTCTATTAATACAGGTAAATATCTTTCCGCGGATTAAGAGTCCGTATGGTTGAATGAAAGCGGGTATCTGAGCGAATGATCTTTTCGTTCAGATACCTTTTTTTATTATATTTTCTTCCTGCTGATCGGGAAATATGTACTTTACTATTCTGAGAAATCTGATTTTTTTCTGAGAAAAAGTCCTTTAATAGATTGATAATTAGAAATGAACGTCAGCTCAGACTTCTTTCAGGAAATCAGTGGATGTTTTTTTGAGTACTTTTGTTATGAATAATTTTCCGGCAAACTTTACAAATGCCGGACAACTTAGGTTTAGACCGGAAATTGAAAGTTTTGTCCTTTATGGAGTTTCTTAATTATGATTATCATGCTGAAAAATATGAAGTTATCGGCCGGGAAATGTCCATTGCCTGATTTGGAGATTTCGTTTATATATCCTACATTTGCGGTATCTGACGAATCAGAAAGACCTTAATCACGGATTAGACATATTGATCATTTGATTTGAAAACATATTAATTTAACAAAAGATATCTACTATGGATAAGCGCCAACAAGCATTGTTGTTTTTATTGATCGCTGCCGGTGCATTCAGCGGATGTAAGGATCAAAAGCAGAATGCTCCTGAAAAAGAAGGGGTGGAAACAGTTCTTCCTGCCCAAGTAAATGAAGTAACGGTAATAACTTTAAAGAAAAACACCTTTGAGCATGAACTGGTAAGTAATGGAAAGGTGACTGCCTCTCAATATGCTGATTTATCGTTTCGTGTGACATCGGAACCTGTTGCTCATATTTATGTGAAGAATGGAGATGTGGTCAGGAAAGGACAAAAGATAGCAGAGCTGGATCTCTTTACCTTACAAAATAGTCTGGAAAAAGCTGAAGTCAGCCTTCGTCAGTCTGAACTGGAAATGAAGGACGTATTGATAGGACAGGGCTATTCGCTGGACAAAATGCAAGAAATACCTCAGGATATTGTGAAGCTGGCTGAAGTGAAAAGCGGATATGCCCAGAGCCATGCTGCCTATGAACTGGCCAAATATGAATTGGACCATGCGGTATTGACTGCACCTTTTGATGGAGTCATTGCGAACCTTGAAACTCGCGGATTTAATCGTCCTGATGCAACCAAAGCTTTTTGCCGGGTGATTGGAGGCAGTGGCATGGAGGTCAGTTTTCATGTCTTGGAGAGCGAGTTGCCTCTTGTAAAAAGAGGAGACAAGGTAGAGGTCTCTTCCTTTGCCAATGCGTCGGGAACGTGCAGCGGTACTATTTCTGAGATCAACCCGTTAGTAGATGAGGACGGACTGGTCAGTGTCAGGGCAAAGGTGAACGGAAATATCCGCCTGTTTGACGGCATGAATGTGAGAGTCAGTGTAAAGCGTTCTGTTCCTGATCAGTTTGTCGTGCCTAAGACGGCTGTAGTTTTGCGTACCGGAAAGCAGGTGATATTTACTCTTCAAGACGGAAAAGCCATGTGGAATTATGTTACGACCGGACTGGAGAATATGACGGAATATACTGTGACAGGCGATGGAATGGAAGAAGGAGCACAGATCATTGTAACCGGAAATGTCAATCTTGCACATGAAGCTCCTGTTAAAGTGATACCTTAAACGCTTTGTATATGGTAAAATTTCTGATAAAACGGCCGATAGCGGTACTGATGGCATTTACCGCCTGCTTTATTGTGGGACTGGTGACTTATTTCTCTTTGCCTGTATCGTTGCTTCCGGATGTGGATATTCCGCAGATAACCGTACAGGTCAGCGGGGAGAACTCATCGGCAAGAGAACTGGAGAATACGATGGTGGCACCGGTCAGACGGCAGCTTATGCAGGTTTCCGGATTGACAGAGATGAAGAGTGAGACGCGTGATGGCTCGGGTATTATCCGTCTGTCGTTCGATTTCGGGACGAATACCGACCTTGCCTTCATTGAGGTGAATGAAAAAATCGATGCAGCCATGAACGGACTTCCGAAGGATGCTGTACGGCCGAAAGCCATTAAAGCCAGCGCTACGGATATTCCGGTGTTCTATCTGAACATGACCTTGAAGAATGATCTTCCATACAGGCAAACCAATGAAGATGCCTTCCTGAATATGTGTACCTTGGCTGAAAACGTCGTGAAGCGGCGTATAGAGCAGCTTCCTCAGGTGGCAATGGCCGATATGACAGGAGTTCCTCAGAAGATGCTTCGTATTGTTCCTGATATGGGAAAGATGGAAAGTCTGGGAATGGGGATCACTGATCTGGAGAATATACTCGCTGCAAATAATGTGGAGCCGGGGAGTATGCTTGTCCGCGACGGTTATTATGAATATAACATACGCATTGCATCTATTCTCCGTACGCCGGAAGACGTTGAGAATATATATTTCAACCGCAATGGGCTTGTTATGCAGCTCAAGGATATATGTCATGTACAGACTGTAACCCGAAACGAAACCGGGCGTTCTCTGGCTGACGGCAAGCGGGCCGTAACTCTGGCCATCATCAAGCAGGGAGAAGAAAATATGGATAATCTGCGAAAGGAACTGAAGGAAACAACGGATTATTTTTCGGAGATTTATCCTGATATCGAGTTCGGTATTTCACGCAATCAGACGGAATTGCTGGATTATACGATTTCCAATCTGCAGCAGAACTTTACGCTGGGTTTCCTGTTTATCTTTATTGTTGCTGTGTTCTTTATCGGTGATGTACGTTCGCCTTTGGTGATCGGTATCACTATGATCACATCGGTTGTGATTACTTTCTTCTTTTTCTATATCTGTCACATATCCTTGAATGTCATCTCACTTTCCGGTCTGATTCTGGCCGTAGGTATGATGATTGACAACGCAATTATCGTTACGGAGAATGTGTCTCAGTATCGGGAGAAAGGATATTCGTTACGGCGTGCAGCAGTAGCCGGAACCTCAGAAATGATTACTCCGATGCTCAGTTCCTCACTGACCACTATTGCTGTTTTCGTACCTTTGGTTTTTATGAGTGGAATTGCCGGTGCCATTTTCATGGATGAGGCCTTTTCTATTACTTCCGGACTGATGGTGTCTTATTTCACAGGTATTATGCTGCTTCCGGTTCTTTATATGCTGTTTTATCGTATTGGAATCAGAAAGCATAACTGGTTTACCGCCAATTTCAAGAATTTGCTGAAGAATGAGTGGCTGACAAAATTTTATGATGCGGGTATAGAGTGGGTATTTTCTCATCGTAAACTTAATCTTGCCCTGGCATTGTTTTCATTGCCGTTGTGTGTATTTATGTTCTGGATCATAGAAAAGGAACGTATGCCGAAGATTGATCAGAATGAGACCATAGTCAGTATCGAATGGAATGAAAACATTCATGTGGAAGAGAACCACCGAAGAGTCAATGCTTTATTGGCCCTGACGGATAGTCTGGTGGAAGAACATACAGCTTATGTGGGAATGCAGGACTATCTGCTTGGAACGGAAAATGAGCTGGCTTCCGGTGAGGCGGAACTGTATTTCAAGACAGAGAAACCTGAGCAGATTCCTGTTCTTACCGAGATGATCAGCAAGAATATTCATCAGGATTATCCTGCGGCGACTGTTACATTCTCTCCTCCAGTGACAATCTTTGAAAAATTGTTCGTTACCGGTGAACCGGATCTGGTTGCACAGCTTCGTTCGTCTGACCGTACTTCAATGCCTGAAGCAGATGATGTCAGAAATATTGAGAAGCGTATAGCGGAGGAAACCGGATACACGCCGGAAGGAACTCCTTTCAGAAGTCAGCTTAATCTGGAAATAGACCGTAACAAGCTGCTTATTTATAATGTTGACTATAATGATGTGGTAAAAGTGCTGCGGACAGCCTTGAAAGACAATCAGGTCTCTACGCTCCGTTCGTATCAGCAGTATCTTCCCATTGGTATAGCCGGACGGGAAATGAGTGTGAACCGCATTCTGGTAGAAACTATGGTAGAAACTTCCGGTGATAAAACGACTCAGGAGAAGAAATATATTCCTTTGCGTGAGCTTGTAAGAATTGTTTCCGATGAGGACTTGAAGGAAATCACTGCCGGACGTAACGGGGAATATATACCCGTGAACTTCTATCAGGTTGCGGATGTACCGGCAGCCATAGAGGGCGTAAGAAAGGCTGTAGATGAGGACAGCCACTGGGATGTCAGTTTCGGAGGAAGCTTCTTTTCGAACCAGAAGATGATGGGAGAACTGACTGTGATCCTTTTCATTTCGATTTTGCTGATGTATTTTATCCTGTGTGCCCAGTTTGAAAGCTTCCTGCAACCCTTGATAGTGCTGGCAGAAATTCCGATGGATATAGCTTTCGGACTGGTAGTGTTATGGGCGGCGGGACATACCATGAATCTGATGTCGGCTATCGGTATCATTGTTTCCTGCGGTATTGTTGTCAACGACTCCATTCTGAAGTTGGATTCGATCAACGAACTGCGGAAGGAAGGAATGCCTTTGCTGGAAGCCATTCATACTGCCGGCCACAGAAGACTGAGAGCAATTATCATGACAACCCTGACTACCGTGTTTGCCATGGTTCCTTTGCTTTTCACTTCTGATCTCGGTTCAGAAATGCAGCGTCCGCTTTCCATTGCCATGATAGGCACCATGATGGTAGGGCTTTTTATAAGTCTTTTTATAATTCCTTTGATTTACTGGTATATATATAGAAAACATGAAACTCACAAAAATTAGTATATGCTTCCTGCTTGCGCTATGCGGAGCAGGGGTGCAGGCCCAAAGCGTATTGAGGCTGGATCTGAAAGAAACTATTGCCATGGCCAATGACAGTTCATTATCGGCCTTCCGCTATAAGAACATGTATTTGTCCGGCTATTGGGAGTATCGCAGCTACAAGGCTGCACGTTTGCCGAGCCTTACCCTGAACATGACTCCGGCTCAATACTACAGATACATTACCCAGCGATACGATTCTCAGGAGAATGTTGATGTGTATCGTGAGCAGCAGATGCTGAGTGCGAGCGCAGGGTTGAGCCTGGCACAGAACTTCGATCTTCTCGGAGGTACGTTCTATGTAGATACACAGTTGGATTATATGCGCAACTTTGGAGATTCTAAATCCACTCAGTTCTCTACCGTACCGTTCCGTATCGGTTATCAGCAGGACTTACTTGGATATAATGCTTTCCGATGGGACAGGAAGATTGAACCTCTGAAATTTGAGAAAGTCAAGAAGGAGTATTTGTATAATGCTGAGAGTGTGTCGGAAGAAGCTGTTACTTATTTCTTTGATCTTGCCATGGCACAGGCGGACTATAAACTGGCCTTGGATAACGTGGCTACGACGGATACGTTGTATGCCATCGGAGAACAGCGCCAGAAGATTGCTGCGATCTCCCAGGCTGATTTGCTTACGTTGAAGCTGGATAAGGTCAATGCCAGAAATACTTTGCGCAATGCTGAGATTACGAGAAAGCGTGCCATGTCTGCCCTTGCCACCTTCTTGAACCTGGACCGGAATTCATACATCGAGATAGATCTTCCGGCCCGTCCGAGATATATTGATGTTTCTGCAGATCATGCCATGACTCTTGCCCGGGAAAATAATCCTACCTATCTGGCCCAACGCCAGAATGTTCTGGAAGCCGAACGGGATGTGGACCGTACAAAAAAGGAATCCCGCTTCAATGCCAGCTTCAATGCCAGTGTGGGCTTTAACCAGGTGGCGGATAACATCAGTGCGGCCTACCGTAACCTGCTTCAGCAGGATCTGGTTTCGTTCACCGTATCTGTTCCTCTGGTTGACTGGGGAGTACGTAAAGGCAAATATAATATGGCCAAAAACAATCTGAATGTTGTGAAGATTGCTGCCCGTCAGGAAGAAATCAGTCTGGAAGAAGATGTTATGATGACGGTGAGTGATTTCAGTGTGCAGCAGGACCTGATAGCCAGTGCTGAAGAAGCGCTTGACCTTGCCGAACTGGCATATGATCAGACCCGTAAGCGGTTTATTATCGGAAAGGCAGACATAAACAGTCTGACACTTGCCTTGAACCGTCAGCAGGAAGCCCAGAAAAACTATATTCAGGCCATGCAGAATTATTGGTTGAACTATTATAAGATACGCAAGCTGACCTTATTTGATTTTGAGTCGGGTATGTCACTTTCCGAACGTTTTGATTTCGATAACCTGAGAAGATAGTTGAATAACTATGAGAGAAAAAGAAAACAGGCAACCTGCAACATGGTCGTCTTTCACCTTAATTGTCACATTCGTGTGCCTGTCACTGGTGGGATTGGCACTGGCACCTCTTTTGCCGGTAAAGCTGTCTCCCTCCCGCAATATGCCGGGACTTTCCGTCTTTTTTACGATGCCCGGCAATTCGGCAAGAGTGGTAGAGACGGAAGTAACCAGTCGGCTGGAAGGCATACTGTCCAGGGTGAACGGGATCAAAAGCATAACTTCCACTTCCGACAACGGAAGCGGTTATATACAAATATCGCTGGATAAGCACGCAGATATTGATGCAACGCGCTTTGAGGTGTCTACATTGGTCAGACAATTATGGCCGCAACTTCCTGAGGGAGTAAGCTATCCGCTTATTTCCACGCAGCGGAGCGATGATAACGCATCGCGGCCTTTCATGACTTATACGCTGAATGCTCCAGCCACACCGATTGTGATTCAGAGATACGGGGAGGAACATATCAAGCCGCAACTAGCCGCCCTGAATGGAATATATAAGGTAGAACTTAGCGGTGCTACCCCAATGGAGTGGCGGATTGTATATGATAATGTGCAGTTGGAACGTATTGGAGTCGGTGTTCAGGATATTCTGACAGCTATATCGGAAAGATATGGCCGGGAGTTTCTGGGCATCTGTGAGCTGGAGACTGCCGGTAAAACAGAGTGGATCAGACTGGTTCGTACTACGGAAGGAAACCCGAAGGGATTTGTTCCATCTGAGATTTATGTGAAAACCAAGGATGGAAGCATGCTTCCTCTTGACCGTCTTGTGAAAGTTATCCGTTCCGAACAAGAGCCGACGTCCTATTACCGCATCAATGGTCTGAACTCGGTATATCTTTCCATTACGGCTTCAGAGACAGCCAACCAGCTGACATTGGCCGAGGATGTAAGGAAAGTAATTGCCGAGGTGGAGGCAACCATGCCGGCCGGATATGAGATACATACCAGTTATGATGCTACGGAATACATTTCAAAGGAATTGGATACCATTTATTTCCGAACCGGAATAACCGTATTGATTCTGTTATTGTTTGTAGCAGTTATCACCCGCAATTTGCGCTATCTTTTTTTGATCATCACCGGACTGTCGGTCAATATTGCTGTGGCTGCCATCCTTTATTACGCTTTCGGGCTGGAGATTCAGCTCTATTCGCTGGCCGGTATTACTATTTCATTGAACCTGGTGATCGACAATATTATTGTCATGACCGATCATATCCTGCGGCGACGCAACCTGAAGGCATTCATGTCGGTTCTGGCTGCTACGCTGACCACGATCGGTGCACTGGTGATTATCTTCTTCCTGGATGAGAAGATCCGTCTGAACCTTCAGGACTTTGCAGCTGTGGTAATTATCAACCTGGGTATATCCTTGCTGGTTGCCCTGTTCTTCGTTCCTCCGATGATTGAGAAGATCGGTCTGGCCGAAGGAAAGCCCAGACACGCCCGTATGTGGGTAAAACGGGGGACGGTGTACTTCACACGTTTCTATCGGAAAATGATCATTCTGCTGAGCAGATATCGGGGATTTGCTTTTTTTGTGCTGGTATTGGGATTTGGCCTTCCGGTATTTATGCTTCCCGAGAAAATTGAAGATGCGGAAAAGAAGGGGAAATGGGCGGAATGGTATAATACGATTTTTGATAACAATACCTATAAGGAAGATGTGAAACCCATTGTAGATAAGGTGCTGGGCGGTTCTTTACGTCTGTTCGCCGAGAAGGTATACGATGGAAGTTACTTTAACCGTGACGAGAGTGAGGTGGTGCTTTACATCAATGCCACGCTTCCCAACGGAAGTACGCTTCAGCAGATGGATGTGCTGATTCGTAAGATGGAAACCTTTCTGAGTGAGTTCAAGGAGATCAAGCAGTTTCAGACTTCCATCTACAGTGCCCGCCGGGCAAGTATTCAGGTATATTTCAAGAAAGAATACAGTCATACGGGATTCCCTTATGTCCTGAAATCGGACGTCATCAGCAAATCTTTGGCTCTGGGCGGAGGAAGCTGGGGAGTCTATGGTTTGCAGGATCAGGGATTCAGCAATGATGTACGCGAGTCGGCCGGAAGTTTCCGGGTGAAGATGTATGGCTACAACTATGACGAGCTGAGTTTCTGGGCTGAAGAAATGAAGAAGCAGCTTCTTTCACACCGGCGTATCAAGGAAGTAAATATCAATTCCGAGTTCTCATGGTGGAAGGATGATTATACTGAATTCAGCCTGGAATTCAACAAACAGAAGATGGCTGAGGAGAATCTGACCGCACAGGAACTGTTTGCCGTGTTACAACCGGTGTTCATGCGTGACCAGATAGCGGGAGAGATACTCTATGACAATAGTCTGGAGCGCTTGTGCCTGTCGTCACGTCAGAGCAGTGAATATGACGTATGGGCTTTTATGTCGGTACCGTTCACCGTCAATGGTAAGTCGTATAAATTATCTGATCTGGCTGTACTTACCAAGGGACAGGCACCGAAACAGATTGCCAAGGAAAACCAGCAATACCGTCTGTGTCTGCAATATGAATATATCGGTTCTTCGGAGCAGGGGCGTAAATTGCTGGACAAAGATATCGAAGTGTTGCGCAAACGCCTGCCTATGGGGTATACCGTTGAGAATGATAACGCCTACTGGAGCTGGGGAAAGGATGATAACAGCCAGTATTTCTTGCTGGTGATCGTGATCCTGATCATCTTCTTCATCTCGGCCATTCTGTTCAATTCGCTGAGCCAGCCGCTTGCGATTCTATTCGTGATACCGGTATCATACATCGGTGTGTTCCTGACATTCTATCTTTTCGGACTGAATTTTGATCAGGGAGGTTTCGCATCCTTCGTATTGCTTTGCGGTATTACGGTCAATGCGAGCATTTACATTCTGAACGAATACAATGCCATCCGCCGTAATTTTCCGAATCTCTCCCCGTTGCATGCCTATACCAAGGCCTGGAATGTGAAGGTGATTCCTATTTTCCTGACCGTCATGTCTACAATTCTGGGATTTGTTCCGTTTATGATTGGCGAGAAAACTCCTTTCTGGTTCCCGCTGGCTGCCGGAACAATCGGAGGCCTTGTGATGTCCGTGATCGGTATCTTTATCTATCTTCCTGTACTGAGTGTATCGGGAACGGTGCGGAAACGTCTGGTCCGGGTTGCTGTACCTCCAGGGAAGAAGATACGTTTCCGTCTGATGAATCTCTTGAAGTTCAGAAGAAAGAAATAACGGAATAAAGCTTGTTCCGGAGGGTGTGTCACAATATTCAAAACCGTTTTTCCTGGCTACAACTGTCTGTAGCAAGGATAATGCTTAAGGTTTGAATGTTGTGACATGCCCTTCCGGATTTTTTATTTGGATCTTAAAATTATTTAAATAGGAAAGTGTGATTTCTTAATTAGTGTGTGATCTGTTATTTTTGCAAAAAAAATAGATTACAGAAGAATGTTATTGCGTAAAAACACTAAAAGACATATCCTGCGTGTTGTTTGTATGATCATGCTGATGCTCATACATTTTGATGCATATGGTTATGAGCTGGCAGCTGTTTTTCAGGAAGTGAACGCAGAGCATGTTCTTCCCGTTTCGGAAGCCGAAACACAGATCGTTCAGGGTAATGATGTTGAAATAGAATGGGCTGATCCCGTCTATCGTCATTCTTCTTTACAGCAACGAAGTGTCGTTAAAATGTTCTTTACCTTATGTGGCTTCTGGGGACTTCTGGTAACCTGTTTCCGGTTAGTTCTACCCCGTTACTATGTTTTTGCTGATTTTGGGAAAGGTAAGATAAGGCAAGTTCATCTACTTTATTGTCTTTTACTTATTTAATACTTGTCACCTTTCCGTTTGTCCCCGGCGTTGCCGGAGGACTTCTCTTTGTATATTAACATAGTTATCTTTTTTTATTTTATTTGTATCTTATGAAAATGTATTTTCACAAGGTAGTGGCTTTGTCGTGTATGACAGGGCTGCTTCCTGCTTGCCAGTCAGCAAGCGACAAGAAGGTTGGGGGAGATGAAACAATACCGGTGACCTTACTGCAACCGACCACGATTGAATTGCCGCGGTCGTATGTGGCCGATATCCAGGCTATCCAGTTTGTAGAAATAAAGCCGAAAGTGGAAGGCTTTGTAGAACAGGTACTGGTGGACGAAGGAGAACTCGTCAAGAAAGGACAGCCGCTGTTCCGTTTGAGCTCGGAAAATTATGCGGAGGCCGTCAAAGAAGCTGAAGCGAACTATAAGCAGGCTCAGGCTGAGCTGGAAATGGCAAATTATGAGACTGAACGTGTACAGCGTCTGGTGGAGAAACAGATTTTCTCTTCCATCCGTCTGGATCAGGTGAAGCGTGAACAGGAAGTGGTTCGTATGAAAGTGGAACAGGCACGCGCACAATGGCAGCGTGCACAGATGGACTATGGCTATACGACGATTGTATCTCCTTTTGCCGGATATGTAGACCGTATACCATATAAGGTGGGAAGTCTTGTGAATCCTGAAAGTCTGCTGACCACCGTCAGTGATATTTCTGAGGTCTTTGCTTACTACAAAGTGAATGAGAGCGAATACCTCCGTTTCAAGCGGGCTCAGCTGAAGGGAGAGAATCTGCAGCAGGAAGACAATGTGGAACTGGTTCTGGCCGACGGAATGGTGTACAGTCATAAAGGACGGCAGGAAACCGTGGAGGGAGACTTTGAAAGAGGTACCGGCTCCATTGCTTTCCGTGTGCGTTTCCCGAACCCTGACGGACTGCTGAAACACGGTGTGACAGGTAAGGTTCGTATGCTGACACGCATGGAGGATGTCTGTCTGGTTCCGCAGAAATCTACTTTTGAAATTCAGGATTTCACCTATGTTTATCTGGTCGATTCGCTGGGAGTGGCCAAAGTCCGCAGCTTTGATCCCATCGAACGTTATCAGAACTATTACATTACTCAGGACTTGCAGCCGAATACAGCTATTGTATATGAAGGAGTCCAGATGGTGAAAGACGGAATGAGCATACGTGTAGATACGGTAGCGTTTGAAGATGTGAGAAAAGAACTTCATCTGGATAACCTTCAACGATAATCTGTCGGCCTATGTTCAAGTTATTTATTCGCAGGCCGATTCTTTCGGCCGTTATCTCCGTGATCATTGTTTGTCTCGGAGCCCTGGCTATTGTTTCGTTGCCCATTACCCAGTTTCCGGACATTGTTCCGCCTTCGGTCACTGTTACTGCGCGCTATACCGGAGCGAGTGCTGACGTAATGTCCAAGACGGTGGCTACTCCGCTGGAGCGGGCCATCAACGGTGTGTCTGGCATGACTTATATGACGACGGTGTGTACCAATGACGGTATGTCGCTGACCACGATTTATTTCAAGGTCGGTACAGACCCTGATGTGGCGGCGGTGAATGTGCAGAACCGTGTGACGACTGTACTGGACGAGTTGCCGGAAGAAGTAATCCGTGCCGGAGTCGTGACGGAAAAAGAAGTAAACAGCATGCTGATGTATCTGAATGTGTTCAGTACGGACAGTACCCATACGGAAAAGTTTGTCTACAACTTTGCTGATATCAATATCCTTCGTGAGTTGAAACGTATTGACGGAGTCGGACTGGTAGAGATTATGGGTAGCCGGGATTATGCCATGCGTGTGTGGCTGAACCCCGGACGTCTTGCCGCCTACAATATGGTGCCTCAGGATGTGACAGAGGCCATCCGCCGGCAGAACATCGAGGCTGCACCGGGAAAGACCGGTATCGGTTCGGACAAACTTCCCCAGCAGTTGCAGTATGTGCTGCAGTACACGGGTAAATTCAGTACGCCCGAAGAATACGGTGAAATTGTGTTGAAGGCCATGCCTGACGGTTCGCTGCTGAGGCTGAAGGACGTGGCTCAGATAGAGTTTGATTCAGAAGACTATAACATGATTTCAATGACTGACGGACGTCCGTCGGCCTCCATCATGATCAAGCAGCGTCCGGGGTCCAATGCCCGTGAAGTGATCCAGAACATCAAACAGCGCATGGAGGAAATCAAGGAAAGCAGCTTTGCACCTGGTATGGATTACAACATTGCCTATGATGTTTCCCGTTTTCTCGATGCATCCATCCAGTCGGTTCTGAAGACCCTGCTGGAAGCCTTCCTGCTTGTATTCATCGTTGTATATATCTTCTTGCAGGATTTCCGTTCGACCTTGATTCCGGCCATTGCCGTTCCGGTGTCGCTGGTCGGTACCTTCTTCTTCATGCAGTTGCTCGGTTTCTCCGTCAACATGCTGACTCTTTTCGCACTTGTGCTTGCCATCGGTATTGTGGTGGACAATGCCATCGTGGTGGTGGAGGCAGTCCATGTAAAGATGCACGAGGAAAAACTTTCTCCCTACAAGGCTTCTGTGGCTGCCATGAAAGAAATCGGTGGTGCGATTGTGGCCATTACTCTGGTAATGTCGGCCGTGTTTGTGCCGGTAGGTTTTATGGAAGGTACGGTCGGTATCTTCTATCGCCAGTTCTCTCTGACGCTGGCCGTAGCCATTGTCATCTCGGGAGTCAATGCCCTGACTCTTTCGCCGGCCCTGTGTGCCCTGCTTCTCCGTCCTGCCGGAAAAGGTAAGAAGAAAGCAGTCTGGCTGCGCAAGTTCTTTGTCGTGTTTAACCGGGGATATGACCGTTTCGAGCGGCGTTACGATCTGGGACTGCACAAATACCTGGGACGTAAATTCTTCACTTACGCCACACTCGTGATCTTTTTGCTGGCAACCTACGGCATGAACCTGATCTTGCCTACCGGATTTATTCCCAACGAAGACCAGGGAATGGTGTATGTAAATGTGGATGCTCCTCCGGGAGCGACTGTGGAACGCAGTGAAAAAGTATTGAATGAGATTCAGGCAGCCCTGTTGCCCTTCGATGAGATTGAAAGTATATCCACTCTGGCAGGTTACAGTCTGATGACAGAAACGGAAGGTGCCAGCTACGGAATGGGAATGATCAACCTGAAACCCTGGAGCGAACGTGAACAGGGAGTAAACGAACTTCTACAGGTGTACAAGGACCGTACTTCGCATATCAAGGATGCGGATATTCAGTTCTTTCTTCCTCCTTCGGTTCCGGGCTTTGGTAATGCGAGCGGTTTTGAGCTGCGTTTGCAGGACAAGACGGCAGGCGACTTCCACGAGTTTGCTGAAGTAGCCGACCGTCTGGTGGAGAAACTGAATGCTGATCCGCGCCTTCGCGGTGTAACTTCCGGCTTCAATCCGAACTTCCCGCAATATATGCTGAAGGTGGATCTGGCCAAGGCTGCCAAGCTGGGAGTTGATCTGGACAAGTCGATGGAGACTTTGCAGGCATATATCGGAAGTTTCTATTCGTCCAACTTCATTCGTTTCGGTCAGATGTATAAGGTAATGATTCAGGCTTCTCCCGAATACCGTATGAAGCCCGAAGACCTTTACCGCCTGTATGCCAAGAACAATGACGGCAATGTGGTGCCTTATTCCAACTTCATGACCATGGATCGCGTATACGGTCCCAGCCAGATCACCCGTTATAACATGTTTACCTCGGCACTGATCACCGGTGAAGGAGAGCCGGGAGTCAGTACGGGTGATGTGATCCGTGTGGTAGAGGAAATCTGCAAGGAAGTGCTTCCCCGCGGATACGATGTGGAATGGTCAGGTGTTACGCGTGAAGAAAAAGATTCCGGCGGACAGACATTCCTGATCTTCGGTATCTGTCTTTTGTTTGTTTATTTGTTGCTGGCTGCCCAGTATGAGAATCTGCTGCTGCCCCTGTCCGTCATCCTTTCTTTGCCGGCGGGTGTTTTCGGCTCTTATTTCTTCCTGCAACTGGCCGGACTTGAAAACAACATCTATGCACAGGTTGCCCTGGTCATGCTGATCGGTCTGCTTGGAAAGAATGCCATTCTGATTGTCGAGATGGCCAATCAGTTCCGTCATCAGGGCCTGTCTGCCTTTGATGCAGCCGTGAAGGGGGCTGTCAGCCGTCTGCGCCCCATCCTGATGACCTCGTTTGCCTTTATCTGCGGACTGATTCCGTTGCTGATGGCCAGCGGCGCAGGTGCTTTGGGTAACCGTTCCATTGGTACGGCGGCAGCCGGAGGTATGTTTATCGGAACCGTTGTCGGTATTTTCCTGGTTCCCGGATTGTATTTGATTTTTGAAACACTGTCGGCTCGGTTAAGCCGCAATAAAGTTCAGTATGAAGATGATGAAGACTAAATTGAAATATGTTCTGATTGCAGCCATGGGGCTGTCGGTGATGGGAGGGTGCAAGGCACCTTCCCTGACACCGGACGAAGCTGTCCGGCTTCCGGAGATGTATACGGAAGATGCAGATACGGTGACGGTAGCCACGCTTTCCTGGAAAGCTTTCTTCCCGGATGACTATCTGAAAGCCTACATTGATACGGCCTTGCTCCGGAATCCGTCTTTCCTGCAGGCCGTGGAACAGGTATCCATTGCCCGTGCCCAGCTGCGTGTCGGGAAAGGGGCCTTGCTGCCTGAAGTTTCATTGGGGCTGGCCGGAGGCATCCAGCGCTTTGGAGAATATACGATGGACGGTGTGGGAAACAGCACGACCAACACGCCGGATCTGGCCAAAGACAAACATATCCCTGATCCTTATAAAGACTTGAACCTCGGACTGAACTTCAGCTGGGAGGCAGATATCTGGGGCAAGCTGACAGACCGCAAGCGGGCTGCTGCCGCACGCTGGATGAAATCTGTCGAGGCACAGGAACTGGCCCGTACCATGCTGATTTCGGAAGTGGCCTTGCAATATTACAACCTGGTGGGACTGGATAAGAAACGTTCTGTCCTGAAGGGAGCAATCAATAAGACTCGTGAGTCGTATTTGCTGACGAATGAACTGATGAAAGAAGGAGAAGTTTCCCGTCTTTCCGTTGACCAGTTCCGTTCGCGTCGCCTGAAACTGGAAGAGATGCTGCTGGATACCGAGCAGCAGATTGCCGAGGCAGAACGGGCGATGGCGCTTTTGCTGGGCAAGCTTCCTTTCGAGATCCGCCGTTCCACTTTTGAGGAAGTTTCCGAGTACAGTTTCCCGGCCGATGTCGGTATTCCGGCACAGTTGCTCCGGAACCGTCCGGACGTGCGTGCGGCAGAGTTTGAACTGCTGGCCAGCAAGTCGGATGTGTCTGCGGCGCGTAAGGCTTTCTTTCCTTCACTGGTGATCGGAGGAGGGGGAGGATTCAATGCGTTCAGTCTTGAAAAATGGTTTTCTTCTCCCGCTTCGCTGGTCTACAACCTTGCAGCAGGAATCACGGCACCGGTTTTCCGTCGTAACGAGCTGCGCAGCCTCTGGCAGGAAGCAAAGAGCCGCCAGCGGATAGCATTGCTCGGTTACCACGATACGGCCTTGCGGGCTTATCAGGAGGTGGTGAACCTGATGACGGCTTCTGAGCAGATGAATCAGCGGAAGGCTTTGAAGAAGGAAGAAAGCCGCATTCATCACCGTTCCATCTATAATGCCAATGAATTGTTCAAGACGGGATTCGCCGGTTATCTGGATGTGCTTTCAGCCGATGAACGTTATCTGGACTGCGAGCTGGAACGTATCGAACTGAATATAGCCTACTGTCAGCTGCATGCGATGCTTTACCGCTCGCTCGGCGGCGGACGGTTCTAGCCGGAAGTCTTTCGTCCGGACGGGGGATGAACCTTTCGTCCGGACGGCAGACTGCCGGACAGATATTTTGTCCCGGCACGGGTATGCCGTATCTGAATTGTTATTACTTTTGCGGAGATTTTTAAAGATGAAGCGAAATGGAAACTTATACGTTGGATGATCTCACCATCAAGGAGCATCTGCTGGAACTGGCGGAAAAGGGAAACAAGCCGTTTACCGAAAGCCTGAATCCCGGCGTAGAGCATGTGCTGGGCATACGTGTCCCGGATCTTCGCAAGCTGGCAGCCCGTATTGCCCGGACAGACTGGGAACGTTTTCTGGAAACGTCGGACACGTTCTATATGGAAGAGCGTATGCTCTATGGGATGGTGCTCGGATGCATCCGCCCCGACGAAGACGTGGAAGTCTATCTGCATCGGGTGACTTGTTTTGTCTGGATGATCAACAGCTGGTCTGTGTGCGACACATTCAAGTTCGCGGGAGGACAGCGTTTTGTGGACCGTCATGCCGGACGTCTGTGGGAATATCTGAAACAATGGATGAATGCGGACGGAGAATATGAAGTGCGTTTCGGCGTAGTCATGTCAATGAGTTATTTTGTCGATGAGGCCCATCTGGAGGAACTTCTGGCCTGTTATGATTCCATCCGTCACGAGGGCTATTATGTAAAGATGGCAGTAGCCTGGGCCCTGTCCGTATGTTTCGTCAAGTTTCCGGAACGTACCATGGAGTATCTGAAAAACAATTCACTGGACACCTTTACCTATAACAAGACATTACAGAAGATTGTGGAATCCTTTCGGGTGGACAAGGACACCAAAGCCTTGATCCGTTCCATGAAGCGTCCCTCCGACAAGCAGAGGAACGTCATGGAGTAAGTTCCGACCGGGAGGCTGCGATACGCTATTCAGCATTTTTTCTCAGCCATTCCAGTCTGCGCTGGTCGGGCAGGTGTTTCACCTTGAAATGTTCGAAAGTAGCCTTGAATCCTTTTCCGTCAGGGCAGGCAGCCATCAGTCCCACCTGTACAGGTGTGTTGTCCTGGAGCCAGGCATTCCGCATCAGTGTATAGTTCTTGTCATCGAATGAATAGAAGATTTCCACCGCATCGAGCCGTCTGACCGCTTTGATCCAGATATAGGGAACGGCTTTTTCCAGGGTGATGACACTCCAGTCTGATGTATTGTGGGTGACAACGGTGCTCAGGTTATATTTCCCGTCTACAAACTCAATACCGGCCTTGATGTAGTTCTTGTGGTCGATACGGATCATGATGCCGGCCTGGTCGAAACGGGCCTGATAGTCTCCGGTGATCTTTACCTTCGCTTCGAATTCCCCTCCGTAGGTTGCATAGTAAAAAGGTGCGTCGTCTACGGTAAATCCATAATGTGAGATACGCCAGTAGTCGCTTTGCGGAGTGACGAACAGGGAAAGTGTCTTGTCTTTGATTTCCCATTGTTCCGGTTCGTTGAACCATTGCATTTTTTCCAGTGACTGTGCCATGCCGGTCTGTAAGGACAGCAGCAAGGCAGCACCTGCTAACAGTTTTTTCATCTTGCTTGTTGGTTAGTCTGAATTATGATTCTTTTTTGATTACTTTTGCAAAGGTAGCATCCTGAAGCAGGACGTGCAATGATTATTAATAACCATTTTATCGGTATGGACATTGTAGATAAACTGAACAGAAAGTTGTTGAAGCAGGATTTTATTCCTCGGGGAAAGGCCGCGTATCAGGAAGAACTCGAAATGTACAAAGGCATTGCGCGGGGGTATGCGGTGATGGAGAATGCTGTTGCCGTGTTGAGCGATATGCGTTCGGACTTCAGTTATATCTATTATGGCGGCTTTGCCCGGACGCTGGGGCTGGCCGGCAGCGTTTCTGCTGAGCAGGTGGATTCCATCTGGGAAGAGAATATCCTCCGCCTGATCCATCCGGACGACTTGCATGAGAAGTATTTGCAGGAGCTGCGTTTTCTTCATTGGATCAGCCGTCTTCCGGAGAAGAACCGGAAGGATTATTATCTGTCAAGCCGCCTGAGAATGCGGGATGCTTCGGGCAATTATCAGCCCGCATTGCATCGGATGTTTTATGTGCCTGCTCCCTGGGACCGTGGCTTGTGGCTTGCCCTGTGCCTGTATAACCCGTTGCTTACGGAGTTTCCGGAAGGTTGTGTGGTGGTACATGCGGTGACGGGACAAGTCAGAAGACTGGAAAAATGCCATGCAGGAAGTATCCTGACCGAGAGGGAGAAGCAGGTGCTCCGGCTGATTGATCAGGGAATGATGAGCAAGACCATTGCCGAACAGCTTTCCATCAGCGTGAATACGGTCAGCCGGCACCGGCAGGAGATTCTGAAGAAACTTCGGGTGAGTAATTCCATCGAAGCGTGCCGGGTAGCCAGGGAGCTGGATCTCTTCTGAATGAAGGACGGGAAGTGACTGCACGATACCTTCGCATTGACTGGTCAATGCAAAAAAACGACCGCTCGATCGGGCCGCAACGACCGCACGATTGAGCCCCAACGACCGCTCGATTCGGCTTCAATGACCGCACGATTCCGGCCGGAAAAAACGTCGAATTCTTTTGATGAAAAGCCCGAATTCTTTTCCCTGAAACGCCGAAACGTTTTTTAAAAAGCCCGGCGGCTTTTTCTGAATGCAGAAGTCTTCCGGGTGATGAAGGGAAAACAGAAATACCGGTTACGCATGTGAGAGAATCTGTGCGTAACCGGCATTTCTGTTGGAGGCTGTGTCAGATGCAGCCTTTGCTGGAAGGAATTTCGTAATGGTGGATATCCCTTCGGGCAGCCATCCGGATGCTTCGGGCCAGAGCCTTGAAGATGCCTTCAATCTTGTGGTGCTCGTTGGTGCCGCTCGCCTGGATATTCAGGTTCATGGCTGCGGCGTCGCTGAACGACTTGAAGAAATGAAGGAACATTTCGGTCGGCATGTCTCCGATGCGTTCCCGTTTGAATTCAGCATCCCAGACAAGCCATGCACGTCCTCCGAAATCGAGTGCCACCTGGCAGAGACAGTCGTCCATGGGCAGGCAGAAGCCGTATCGTTCGATGCCCCGCTTGTCACCCAGTGCCTTTCGGAGGCAGCTTCCCAGGCAGATGGCCGTATCTTCGATGGTGTGGTGTTCGTCCACTTCCAGATCTCCTTTCGTGTGAATGGTCAGATCCATGCCTCCGTGTTTGCCGATCTGTTCGAGCATGTGGTCGAAGAATCCCAGTCCGGTATGGATGTCGCAGGTTCCGTTTCCGTCCAGATTGACGCGGATATAGATGTCTGTTTCCCTGGTAGTCCGGCGTTCTTCCGCAATCCGTTCTCCGGCAAAGAGGAATTCAGCCACGCGGTCCCAGTCGCGGGTGGCCAGCACGCATACATCCTCCAGATCCTTTTCCTTCAGCAGATCCTTGTTGTCCTGCAGGAGGATGGCCTTGCAACCCAGGTTCCGGGCCAGTTCCACGTCGGTTGCCCGGTCGCCAATCACAAAGCTGGCACTCAGGTCGTATTCCGGATTGTTGAGGTAGTCGGTCAGCATGCCCGTGCGCGGTTTCCGGGTCGGCGCGTTGTCCTCGGGGAAGCTCCGGTCGATCAGTACCCGGTCGAAAGTAATGCCTTCGTTTTCCAGACTCTTCATGATCAGGTTGTGCACGGGCCAGAAGTCTGTTTCGGGAAAAGAAGGAGTCCCCAGTCCATCCTGATTGGTCACCATGACAAACTCGAAGTCCAGTTTATACCGGATGAAGTAGAGATTGCGGAACACCTTCGGATAGAATTCCAGTTTTGCGAAGGCATCCAGCTGATAGTCTATGGGCGGTTCGATGACAAGTGTTCCGTCGCGGTCGATGAATAAGACTTTTTTCATAGGCGTTGTTCTAGGCTTTATATTCTCTCAATGCTTCCAGCAAGGCGTTGTTTTCCGGCCGCGTTCCGATGGTGATTCGCAGACAGTCGTGACAGAGGCTGACGTGTGTACGGTTGCGCACGATGATTCCCTGATGAACCAGGTAATTATAGATGGCATTGGCGTCCGTTACCCGCGTCAGGAAGAAATTGGCATCCGTAGGGAAGATGGTCTGGCAGCAAGGCAGTTTCCGGAATTCTTCCATCATGCGGGTACGTTCTTCCTGCAGGGATTTGATCCATTGCAGCACTTGCGGATGCTTGTACAGCATATGGATGGCTTCCTGCTGGGTAAGGCGGTTGACGTTGTAGGGATATTTGATCTTGTTCATCAGTCCGATGATTTCGGGGCTGGCAAAGGCCATGCCCAGTCGGATTGCTGCACATCCCCAGGCTTTGGAGAAAGTCTGAAGCACGATCAGATTGGGAAACTCGTCCAGCCGGGACAGGAAAGACGGAGCCTCGGAAAAGTCTGCATAGGCTTCGTCGACGATGACAATTCCCTGGAACTGCCGGAGCAGTGTCAGGATTTCCTCGTGGCTCAGATCGTTGCCGGTCGGGTTGTTGGGCGAACAGAGAAACATCAGTTTGGTCTGCTCGTCGGCTGCAGCCAGCAGGTCTGCTGCCCTGAACTGGAAATGTTCGTCAAGCTTTACTTTACGGTATTCCACATCGTTGATGTCAGCACAAACCTGATACATGCCGTAAGTCGGGTCGATGGCTACCACATTGTCTGTTCCCGGCTGGCAGAAGATGCGGTAGACCAGGTCAATGCCTTCATCGCTTCCGTTACCCAGGAAGATCTGTTCCTCACGTACTCCTTTAATCGGTGCGATCAGGGCTTTCAGCTCATTCTGCAACGGATCCGGATAGCGGTTGTTGGGATTGTTATAAGGATTTTCGTTGGCGTCCAGAAACACGGAAGCCTCAATGCCTTTGTATTCATCGCGTGCAGATGAATACGGCTTCAGGGCGAGGATGTTCGGACGCACCAGTTCTTGCAAGTCTTTCATGATTTATTTTTTGTCTGTTAAACGTACGGTAATCGCATTCTTGTGCGCATCCAGGTATTCATTGGCAGCCATGATCTCAATGGCCGGGCCGATGGTACGGATTCCTTCCTGAGTTACTTCCTGGAAAGTGATTTTCCGGATAAAGCTGTCCAGACTTACACCGCTGTAAGCGCGGGCATAACCGTTGGTCGGAAGCGTGTGGTTCGTGCCTGATGCATAGTCGCCTGCACTTTCGGGAGAGTAGGAACCCAGAAATACGGATCCTGCATTGACTACCTTTTCTGCGAGTTCTGCGTAGTCTCTGGTTTCGATGATCAGGTGTTCTGGAGCATAACGGTTCACCATTTGCAGAGCTTCTTCCGTGTTCTTCACCAGAATCAGTTTGCTGTGATCCAGTGAACAGGAAGCTATTTCCTTGCGCGGGAGTGCCTGCAGCTGGCGTTCCACTTCCTGAGCCGTCTGTTCCAACAGGCTTTCGGAAGTTGTGATCAGCAGGGACTGGCTGTCTCTTCCGTGCTCTGCCTGTGAAAGAAGGTCGGCGGCAACGAAAGTGGGATTTGCCGTTTCATCTGCCAGAACGGCTACTTCCGACGGCCCTGCCGGCATGTCGATAGCCACGTCCCGGAGTGAAACCTGCTGCTTGGCAGCGGTGACATACTGGTTGCCCGGTCCGAAAATCTTGTAGACTTTGGGAACGGTTGTGGTGCCGTAAGCCATGGCACCGATAGCCTGTACACCTCCGATCTTGAATACCCGGGTTACTCCCGCTACCTTGGCCGCATACAGAATGGCAGGATGAATTTTGCCTTCTCTGTCGGGAGGTGTGCAAAGGATGATTTCCTTGCATCCGGCAATCTGTGCCGGTGTGGCCAGCATCAGTACCGTAGAAAACAGGGGAGCCATGCCGCCCGGTATATAGAGTCCCACTTTCTCAATGGCTACGGCTTTTTGCCAGCAGGTTACTCCAGGCAGTGTCGTTACCTTTTTGGTTTCAAAGCGTTGTGCAGAATGAAAAGTCTTGATGTTATTCAAAGCCAGCAGGATGGCTGCCTTCAGTTCGATGCTGGTCAGCTTTTCAGCCTCGTCAAATTCTTCGGGCGTTACCTGAAGATTGTCCAGACGGACTTTATCAAACTGTTCTTCGCAGTCACGTACGGCCTTGTCGCCTTCCGTGCGGACGCGGTTCAGAATTTCGCGTACCGTCTCGTTCAGGTCTTCTGAATTTAAGGTCGGACGTTTCAGTAATGCATCCCATTCGTCGGGATTGGGGTATCGGATGATGTTCATAGTTGTATGGAATAAGGTAAATGTCAGATAATCATTTTTTCGATGGGAAGAACCAATATGCCTTGTGCACCGATGGCCTTCAGCTTTCCGATAATGTCCCAGAAGCGTTTCTGGTCGAGCACCGTATGAATGCTGCTCCATCCTTCGGTGGCCAGCGGCATGATGGTCGGGCTTTTGATACCGGGCAATACTTCCAGAATGGCATCGATCTTGTCGGTCGGTACGTTCATCAGCACGTATTTCTTTTCTTCAGCTGCCTGTACGGCCTGTATGCGGAAGATCAGTTCGTTCAGGATTTCCTGCTTCTCTTCGCTGAGCTGCTTGTTGGCAATGAGCAGGGCTTCGCTTTTCATCACCACTTCCACTTCTTTCAGGTTGTTGCTGATGAGGGTAGATCCGGAACTTACGATATCGAAGATTGCATCGGCCAGTCCGATTCCCGGAGCAATTTCCACCGATCCGGTAATGACGTGGATATCTGCTTTGATCTGGTTCTTTTCGAGATAGCTTTGCAGGATGCCCGGATAGGACGTAGCTATTTTCTTTCCGTTGAACCATTCCGGTCCGTTGTATTCTGTTTCTTTGGGAATGGCCAGTGAGAGGCGGCATTTGCTGAATCCCAGGCGGTAGGCGATGTCGGCTTCTTCAGCCCGTTCTACGAATTCATTTTCACCTACGATTCCCAGATCGGCCACTCCGCTGGCAACGCATTGCGGGATATCGTCGTCACGCAGGAACAACACCTCTACCGGAAAGTTGGAGGACTGGGTGAGCAACGTACGTTTCGAAGTGGACAGCTTGATGTCTGCTTCGGCGAGAAGAGTCATTGTGTCTTCGAACAGACGACCTTTGGATTGTACAGCGATTCTTAGCATAGTATGAAATTTTAAATGTAAAAAAAGAGGCTTACCGTCAATATATAACAGCAAGCCTCTTGTATCAGTTAACTACACGCATCGTCAGCCTACCGTTCATTCGTTAGGTAATGATGATGGTGGTGATGATGTGTAGCTGTAAAAATCATGGTTCTTTTCTTCTTTTAGTTTCCACAAAAGTAGAGACTATAAATTAAAAATCCAAATATTTTTCAGGAAAAAACTTCGTAATCCACACATGCGCGGTCTTCCTTGGCCTCTTTCAGGATTCCGGCTGCAGCCAGATGATCGGGGTGCTGGGCATAGAAGCTGACGTCTTTCAGGCTGTCGAATTCACTTTCCAGACAGATGTCCCACTTTTCATCGGCATTACAGTTAAGACCGACAAAGATCTTCCGGATGACACTTATCTTGGAGGGCAGGGCCTCGATGGCTGCTTTGAAACGGTTCATGATGTCTAGTTTTTCCTCCTGAGGGAGACTTTCTTTCAATTTGAATAAAACAATGTGCTTGACCATAGTTGTTTTTTTTATGAATTATCGTATTTTTGTATAACATTGCAAATGTATAATTAATAATTGAAATATGCTATGATTATCATCGGAATTGCAGGAGGTACAGGCTCCGGAAAAACAACTGTAGTGAGAAAGATTGTAGAGAGTCTGTCGAAAGATGAAGTGGTAATCCTTCCTTTGGATTCATACTATAAGGACAGCAGCCATGTCCCTGTGGAAAAGCGTCAGGACATTAACTTTGACCATCCGAATGCATTCGACTGGGAACTGCTTTCGCAGCACATCGAGATGTTGCGTCGCGGAGAAGCGATCGAACAGCCGGTTTATTCTTTCCTGACCTGTACCCGTCAGCCGGAAACTGTCCATGTAGAGCCGCGCAAGGTGGTGATTATTGAAGGGATTCTGGCTTTGAGCGACCGGAAACTGTGTGAACTGATGGACTTGCGTATTTTTGTGGATGCTGATCCGGACGAACGCCTGATTCGGGTGATCCAGCGGGATGTCGTGGAACGCGGACGGACGGCCGAAGCGGTGATGGAACGTTATGTAAAGGTGCTTAAGCCCATGCACCTGGAATTTATAGAGCCTGCCAAACGCATTGCCGATCTGATCATTCCTCAGGGAGGTCATAACCGGAAGGCCATTGAAATCCTGAAAATGTATATTGAGAAGATCGTCGGCCGATGAAGTGGGGGAGGTTATGCTGTCTGTGTCTGCTGATAGGCTGTCTGCTGGCCTGCCATTCCGGTTCGAATCATTCGGAAGAAACGGGTGAGGAGAATGATTTGCCGCAAATCATTGACCGGGGAGAGCTGGTGGTACTGACGGTCAACGGTTCCACTTCCTATTTCAATTATCGGGGTGAACCGATGGGATTCCAGTATGAACTGGCTCAGCAGTTCGCGGCTTCATTGGGCGTCAAGCTGAAATTGAAGGTCGTGAAAAACACGGAAGAACTGGTCCGTCAGCTTCTGAATGGCGAAGGAGACCTGATCGCCTATAATCTGCCGGTGACGAATGCCTTGAAAGACAGTGTGATTTATTGCGGCGAGGCCAATATCACTCATCAGGTGGTGGTGCAGCGGAAAGGGAAGGATGCCTTGAAGAATGTCACCCAGCTGGTGGGCAAGGAGGTATATGTACAGCCCGGAAAGTATCAGGAACGTCTGATCAACCTGGACAAAGAACTGGGAGGAGGCATACAGATCCATACGATTGCTGCTGACAGTATTTCGGCGGAAGAACTGATTTCCTGGGTGGCAGAAGGCAAGATTGACTATACCGTTTCTACGGATGAACTCGCGAAGATCAACCGTACCTATTACCCGAACCTGAATATAGGGCTGGCCATCAGTTTCGACCAGCGTGCTTCATGGGCTGTCCGGAAGTCTTCACCCCTGCTGGCACAGGCTGCGGACAAATGGCACAAGGAGAACATCAACTCGCCGGAATTTAAGGCCAGTGCCAAACGATACTTTGAACTTGACAAGCATGTGCCGCATGGCACGATTCTGTCCTTAAAGGATGGACGCATTTCACATTTCGATCAGCTTTTCCGGACTTATGCCAAAGAAATCGGATGGGACTGGCGTCTGCTTGCGTCGTTGGCTTACGTGGAATCAAACTTTGATCCGAAAGCTGTGTCGTGGGCCGGAGCAAAAGGACTGATGCAGCTGATGCCGGCTACGGCCCGTTCTTTCGGAGTTCCGGCCGGAAAAGAACAGGATCCTGAAGAAAGTGTCAAAGCTGCGGTTAAGTATATTGCGGCCTTGCAGCAGTCTTTCGGAAAGGTAAAAGACAAGGACGAGCAGGTGAAGTTTGTTCTGGCTGCCTATAATGCGGGAGTCGGTCACGTGACTGATGCGATGGCTTTGTCAGAGAAATATGGCCGGAGCAGTACGGTCTGGGAGCATCATGTGGCACACTATATGCTTCTGAAAAGCAATGAGGAATTTTATCAGGATCCGGTATGTAAGAACGGTTATTTCCGTGGGACGGAAACCTATAACTTTGTCAAGCGGGTGATTGCTCTGGCAGATGATTACCGGAAAAAGATAAAATAAGGGCAGGTTATTTGAACATATTGATAATCTTGTTCAGATTGACGGGATCGATTACGCCGCTCTGCCGCCATACCTGCTTCCCGTTCTTAAAAAGAATCAGCGTGGGTATAGTCTGAATAAAAAAATGGGAGGCTACGGAGGGATTCTTGTCTATATCAACCTTGATGACGTGCATAGCTTCTCCTTGCAGGTCTTTAATCTTTTTCAAGACCTTGACCATTGTCTGACAAGGCGCGCACCATTCTGCATGAAAGTCCACAAGCACAGGCTCAGGTGAAGAGATCAGTTCATCAAAGGTTTCCATAACTCCCAAATGTTATAGTTTTTACTTATTTTCTAGTTATAACATTTGGGAGGTTATTTTTGTTCAGGTTATTTTTTACTTATAAATATGGAAAATGCGGGTCATCATTTTCCATTTTTCATTCGACGTGTCTTCGGGCGAACATTTCTGGAAGCGCGAAACGAAAGCTTCCCATTCAGCCTGCCGGGGAAGCGTTGCCAGCCGTTCCATGGCTGTGTCCCAGTCAAAGTCAAGAGGAGTTTCCACAATCATGAAGAGTCGTTCCTCCAGCTGGTAAAGTTCCATTTCCAGAATACCGATGGTGTGGAAGCCTTCCAATATTTCCGGCCACATTTCTGATTCACTGTGGTATATCTGATAAGTTCTGATGAGTTCAGGATCATTTTTCAGATCGAGAGTCTGACAATACCGTTTGGTGGGTTGTCCGAAATTACGGGTGGGGTATCCTTGTGTCATTTTCGGGAGATTAAGTGGTTAAACAATCAGACACAGATTTCCGGGAAGCAGAATGTCCTCCATGAAATCTGTGTCTGTCTATATAAAAGGATTGGAAATTATTTTTTCAGGTTCGGAGTGTAGCGTGCATTCAGACCGTCTACAATTTCCTGAGTGATATCGAAAGCTTTGTCTGCATACAACAGGTTATCGAAACCGCTGTTGCTGATGATCAGGCTGTATCCCTTAGTCTTGTTGTAGATTTTCAGGAAAGAATTGATGGAGTCTCTCAGCTGCAGACTGTTCTTCTGATTTTCATCGGCCAGTTCTTTGCTGAGTTTTTCCTGCAGCTGTTGCAGTTCCTGCTGCTGTTTCATCAGGCGGGCCTGCTGTTGCTGTGCGCTTTCCTGACTTACAAAGCCGTTGTTTTCATATTTTCTCTGGAAGTCTCTCATGGCTGCATCCAGAGCTTTTGCCTTTTCGTTCAGGGTTGTACGGATATTTTCTTCTTTCTGGATCATCAGTTCGTTCAAGTCATTCCAGAAACGGTATTTAGTCAGTAATGAGTCAATTTCCACATAAGCGATTTTCATGCCTTCCACACTTCCTCCTGCAGCAGGAGCAGCCGGGGCGGGAGTTGTGTTCTTATTTTCTGTACACTGAGTGAACAGGAATACGATAGCCAGTGCTAACAGACCTTTCAAGATGTTTTTTGCTTTTTTCATAATCAATGTAATAAGTATCATTTTTGTTAGTTATTCGTTTCTTCGGCCAGACTTCTCCGTTCGGGGATTGCGTGCGGGTTGTCTTTCTGTGCTTCCCGGTCTTGCGACTGAACGCATCCGATGCCTCTTTTGCGCATGGCTTTGCTTCCGCTGACATGGGTATTCGGGAAACGGCCATTCTTCTTAAAAAGAATTTTCACGGATAATAGTACTATGCAGATAGCAACTATTAACATTGTTATAAGGATAGTCTTGAGCATTTCTATTAATTTTGTGCTGCAAATATATAGTTTTTGTCACTATGTCTGTTGGCTTTGGCCTTGAAAAAAGTATTTATACAGCTTTAAACCCTGTATTTAACTTATTTTTGCGAAATAAAGAACGGATTATTTACTTCAACGAATGAATTTGTATGGAAAAAAAGGATTTGAAACCAGCATCGGTGTTTCACTATTTTGAAGAGGTTTGTCAGGTTCCCCGTCCTTCCAAGAAGGAAGAAAAAATCAGAACTTATCTGGTAAACTTTGCGGTATCTCATGGTCTGGAATATCAGATGGATGAGGCAGGAAATGTTCTGATCAGAAAAGCTGCCTTCCCGGGTAAGGAAAATCTGAAGAAAGTAGTTTTGCAGTCACACATGGATATGGTGTGTGAGAAGAATCGCGATACAGTACATGATTTTGAAAAAGATCCGATAGAAACTTATGTAGACGGTGAATGGCTGAAGGCGAAAGGTACGACACTGGGAGCCGACAATGGTATCGGTGTAGCTACCCAGCTGGCAGTACTGGCTGACAAGGATATGGTACATGGACCGCTGGAATGTTTGTTCACTGTGGATGAAGAAACAGGACTGACCGGTGCTTTTGCCTTGAAGGAGGGATTCATGAGCGGAGATATCCTGATCAACCTGGATTCGGAAGATGAAGGCGAACTCTTTATCGGATGTGCCGGTGGAGCAGGTACGACTGCCACTTTCCCCTGTCCGATGGTAAAGGCTCCGGAAGGATATTTCTTTTTCCGTGTAGCAGTCAAAGGTCTGACCGGAGGACATTCAGGAGATGATATCAATAAAAACCGGGCTAATGCAAACAAGCTGTTGAACCGCTATCTGATGCAGCTGATGGATCGGTATGACCTTCACCTGTGTGAGATTGACGGAGGAAATCTGCATAATGCCATTCCCCGTGAAGCACATGCGGTCTGTGCTGTGCCGATGAAGGATAAGGAATCTGTACGGGTGGATCTGAATGTTTTCCTGGCTGAAGTGGAAAACGAATACGCTGTTACGGAACCGAATCTGACCATGGAGCTGGAATCGGAAACAGCTTGTGCGGAAGTGATGGACAAAGAAGCCATGAAGCGTTTCCTCCATTCCATCTATGCGGTACACAACGGAGTGTATGCCATGAGTCAGGATATCCCGGGACTGGTGGAAACTTCTTCCAACCTGGCTTCCATCAAGCAGCGTGACGGAAAGATTGTAGTAGTAACCAGTCAGCGCAGTTCCATTCTTTCTTCACGGAAAGATATGTCACAGATGGTTCGTTCAGCTTTCATTCTGGGTGGAGCTGACGTGGAAACCGGGGACGGTTATCCGGGCTGGAAACCGAATCCTTCTTCCGAAATCCTGAATGTGGCAGTGGAAAGCTACAAGCGTCTGTTCGGTACCGAGCCGAAGGTGAAAGCTATTCATGCCGGACTGGAATGCGGTCTGTTCCTTGAAAAGTATCCTTCACTGGATATGGTTTCATTCGGACCGACCTTGCGCGGTGTGCATTCTCCTGACGAACGGATGCTGATACCGACCGTAGAAAAATTCTGGAATCATCTGCTGGATGTACTGGCACATATACCGGAGAACGCATGATCAGCCTGAAAACTTTTTTAAGCGGGTTGGCGCTTTTCTGTGCGCTGGCCCCTTCCCAGGCTCAGGACAAGTTCCGGGTGATGGAATATAATGTGGAGAATCTGTTTGACTGCAGCCATGACTCCCTGAAGAACGATTATGAGTTTCAGCCGGACAGCCCGAGAGGATGGACGAAAGCCCGCTATTATGACAAGCTGGCTAAAATAGCCAAAGTGATCCTGGCGGCGGGAGACAAGCAGGTTCCTGATCTGGTGGGATTGTGCGAAGTGGAGAACGAACACTGCGTACAGGATCTGGTGAAGAACTCTCCTTTGCGTGATGCCGGCTATGACTTTGCCATTACCCAGTCTCCGGACGAACGGGGCATTGATGTGGTATTGCTGTATCAGCCTGCCACGTTCCGTCATCTGTCTACCCATGCCATCGGCATTCCCAGCAAGGAGATTGACCGCCGGCCTACCCGTGACATTCTGCATGTGTCCGGACGGATTGTGACCGGAGATACGCTGGATGTATTTGTCTGTCACATGCCATCCCGTTCAGGCGGCGAGAAGCAGAGTGAACCTTATCGTCTTTTCACGGCAGGTTATCTGAGACGGGCTGCAGACTCTGTGATGGCAGTGCGTCAGCATCCCAATGTGATCGTAATGGGGGACTTCAACGATTATCCTTCCAACCGCTCTATTGCAGAAGTAATCGGAGCCGTCAGACCGGGCGATCAGATAGAGAAGACCCGCCTGTATAATCTGATGGACGGCAAGGAAGGCGGAACTTATCGTTATCGCGGAGAGTGGGGAACACTCGATCAGATGATGGTAAGCGGTTATCTGCTGGAAGGTAACGAACGTATCCGTGCCAAATATGAAGATGCACAGATCCTGAAATTTCCTTTCCTGCTCGAAGAAGACGACCGGTATGGGGGCGAGTCACCGTCGCGTACATACTGGGGAAAGAAATATCATGGAGGATACAGTGACCATTTGCCGGTGTTGCTGGAACTGGAACTGAAGGAAGAATAAGAACCTGAATTCCTGAAATCAGATAAGAGGGCGATGAAGTTTCGAAAGATATTTCATCGCCCTTTTTGGGTGAATAACGATCCGGCAGATATATAGTCTCGTCAGAATTTTACTGCCGTTTGTCGCACATATTATCTTCCTGTAAGATTAAATCATTGGTATTTAGTCTGTTATTCTGTCGCTCAAGTTTGTATTCCTTGTCTGCCCGTTTTGCAGATTCCTCCCTAACTTTGCCTTAAACTTTAAATAAAAGATATCATGAAGAAAAACTTTTATGCAGCTATGCTGGGAGCAGGTCTGTTATTGACCGGGTGTCAGAATCAGTCATCGGCCCGTCATCTGTGGGTAGCTGATGTGCGCGAAGCAATCCGTACGGAAACTCCGGTTTCCTTAAAAGAAGATGTGGCGTCTGTTTCTTATGTTTCTCTTGAAACAACGGATTCCTGCCTGATCAGTAATGTTAGCAATCTGGTGATGGATGATGAATTTATTTTTGTAGAGAACGGAAAGACCCAGCAAATCTTTCAGTTTACCCGTGAGGGGAAGTTTGTACGCCAGCTGGGCAGAGCCGGAAACGGGCCGGGGGAATATGCTCCATATGCCATTGAAAGCATGACACTCGATTCTTCCCGGCGTGAAATCTATCTGAATGCCCGTCAGCTTCCGGCATGGGTATATAGCTACGACGGAACCTTTTTGCGGCGGGATACGCTGGTTTCACAGGCAGTCGGATACCGTTTCTTTCTGGATCGGGAACATGTTGTTCTGGGAGGCGCTCCGGTTACTCCTTTCGCACAGTCGCCCTGGCTCGTGGCTCTTGCCAATGAGAAGCAGGAAATATCTGCCTGGAAAGATCCTTTTTCTCCGTCTCTCGGTCAGGAGGTACGCTATATGCAGGAAATTCAGTTTATGCCTTATTCAGCTTCCGTAGTAGCCTATACTCCCTGCAATGATACTTTGTTCCGGGTTACTTCCGGAGGAATCTCGCCGGCTGTTGTGCTGGATCGCCGGAACGGGAAAGAATATTATGAGCAGATTGCAGACATCAATTACATGCAAACCGGAGGAGCATCCCTGGCTGGAGCTCTGGATCTGTATGGATTTCTGGAAACAGACCGCTGTTTCTTTTTCCGGATCATGAGAGGAGAAGATGGACGCTTCTATATTCTTCGTCTGGACAAAGAGAGCCGGAAGCTCAGTTCTACACCTGTCAATGAAACTTTTCAGGAGATGTCGTATGGACTCGGTGACGGAAATATTGCCGGACTGGACAATGATGTGGACGGAGGAATTCCTTTCTGGCCCTGTTATGTATACGGTGATCAGGTACGTGTGCAGGTCGTGAATACAACCTTACTGGAAGAGTTGAGGGAACAGGGATATCTGCAGCATGCTCCGGAGGCCTTACAGACTGGTCCGGATCAGAATCCGGTGGTTATTATCTATACATTCCGCTGACCGGATTCGTATATTTCAAAGGAAGAACGTATTTTTGTGAAGGTAATTGAAAAATAGCTTGAATGAAAATTCTTATATCTGTTTCCCTCTGGCTGGTGGCGTCTGCCTGTTTCTTCGTTTCATGTCACAAAGAGCAGTCCGTACCGCAACTGGCCTGGGGGAAATATTATGTCTGGTCGGACCCGGATTCTGCCTGTCAGGTGCTGCGTTCCATCGCTTTTCCCGAAAAGCTTTCTCCGGAAGATTATGCCCGATACGCCTTATTGACGGTGCAGGCCACCTGTCGCAGTGGGAGAACCTTGCCACCGGATTCGCTGGTAGAGGCAGCCTGTATATATAATAAGGTGTATGGATCGGCGGATGATAAGGCACTGGCCTGTTTTTATAAAGGGTATGTCTATGAGAACCAGGGGAAGGAAGAGGAAGCTTTGTTAAACTACAAGCAGGCAGAGGAAGCTTCGGCATCCGGTGATGACCGGCGTACGCGTTTTCTGATTTATACGGCATTGGGAAACCTGATGGCCCGCCATTCCGGTTATGAATCGGCTATCGGTTATTTCAGAAAGGCATTGGACCTGAAGCTTTCTCTTCAGGCCTGGAATGAAGTAAAGGCAGACTGGATTCTGATTCCTCCTTCGATGCAGGTGAAAGGTTCTGATGCCTATCGGGAAGAAAAGCGCCTGATGTATGAAACATTGTCGGATGTGATTGAACGGATGGACTTTGCATCTCAGGAAAAGATTTATTATCGGTCGGCCCTGAAGGCCATGGATGACTATCGTTGGCCGGAAGCAACCGATTTCTTGCTTCTGGCAATGGACCGGACTGTTACGAAGGAAGACCGGCATCCTTATGAACTGACTTTGGCAGAGGTTTGTCTTCAGACGGGAAACCCTGTAAGGGCAGACAGCCTCCTTCGGGAGGTTGCAAAAAGTTCGTTCCCTTTCATGCGGGCCAAAGCTTTCCGGAAAATGGCAGAGACTTTGCAGGCGGAAGGAAAAACGGCAGAGGCACTTCTCCAGATGCAGCATTATGCAGAGGCAATGGAACTGACGGTCACATCGGATACCCGTGCTGATCTGCTGGAGATAGAGAAACGGTATGACTGTTCGGCTTTGGAACGTCAGAATGATGCTTTCCGGAATCGTTGGGCACTGACAGTTCTGCTGACGGTTGCCGTTTTGTCTTCACTGGCATTACTTGTCTTTCTCGGCTGGTCTTTCTTCCGGAAACAGCGAATGGAACTGCTGAAGCGTTCCAGGCATGAAGTAACCTGCCTGCAACAGCAGATAGACTCCTTGCAGGAGCAGATTGACGATAATCAGGGAGAAGCCCGTACGTTTCAGGAGAAGCTGATGGCACTTGAGGCTGAAAAGAAAAGTAAAGAGATACGCATCCGTCAGTTGGAAACGACTTTCCGTTCAAAACATATTTCGCTCTCCGTGGAAACAATTGAAGCGGCTCAGGTTTATTTGCAGGTTGTGTCCCGAAAGACACCGGCATATCATCCTTCTTCGGACCGTTCGGCTCTGGAGCACTGGATGAACCTTTCCCTTGATTGCTGGGCCGAACGCCTGGCAATCCGTTATCCCTCACTGACCAATGGCGAAAAGGACATCTGTTATTTGTGCCGGCTGGGACTTGGGTTTGATGAGATGGCCTTGTTGCTGGGAGTACAGTCCCGTTCCGTAGAACGGACCGTCTATCGGATTTGCAGGAAGATGGGACTTTCTCAGGGAAGTAAGGAGGAATTTCGTTCCCGTATCTTCACGGTGAATTAAAAAGAATGTTTATTTTTGCCCTGCTATTATAAAGTGAGATTGTATGAAAAACAGCCCGATGAAGTTCCCGCCTTTGATATTTTTCCTGATCATTCTGTTGTCAGCCTGTTCTCCATCGTCCGGATATTTGCTGGAAGAGGCCGAACGGACAAGCCGGATATCGCTGGACAGCTGCGATTATTATCTGATGCAGATCGAACATCCCGAACGCATGGATGCTTCCGGGCGGGCCCGCTATTGCTATCTGAAAGCCCAGCTGAACTTTAATACAGGCAGACCGGCTTTGCTGGATTCACTGATACAGGCTGGTCAGGAGGCTTGTCGGGAAGCAGACAACCAGCGCCTGATGAAATCATTAAAGATGATGGAGATCCGGATTGCGCTTTGGAAAAACCAGTTTGACTCAGTGTTGTCGATGTCAGATACATTCCAGAAGGAATATCCGGCCTTGTCGGATACGCTTCTCGTTCAGATTTATTCATTCAGACGGGAAGCCTATATTCAGAAAAAGGAAGATTCACTGGCCCTGCAGATGGCTGATCAGGCTATCGCCTTAGCCTTTGATACGATATCTAAAGTCCGTACAGCCTGTTATCGCATTTCCCTGTTGTCGAAAAACGGATATAAGGAACAGGCAGAAGAGGAATACAGGCATCTGTTTGCTTCTTTACCGGAAGACGAGGATTACTCCTGGCTCCGGCACGAGGTGGTGATGTTCCGGATGTCCTGGCTGGAGAATGAGAAACGCTGGAAAGAAGCCTTGCAGGCCAGCCAGTATCTTCGTATTCCCAACCGGGATGGAGCGGCAGTACGGTTGTACCTTCGGGGAAAGTCGTATGAGTCTGTAATGGCTCTGGACTCAGCTTACCATTATTTTCAGCTGGCATCGCAGAGTCTTTCAACTGATGTATCCCGGATGGCATCCCAAATCCTGCTCGACCGTTTCCAGAAGTTCCAACTGCCAGAAAACTTATATTGGCAAAGTGAACGGTTGCGTCATCAGGAGGAAGATGCCCGGAGGGGACTGAATTTTACGAAATCGGCTGAAGAGTTCCGACGTGTCCGTGTGGAAAATGAACTTTATCTGGTAAGGATGAAACGTCAGCAACAATTGATCTGGCTGATGAGTGGTCTTTTGGTGGCTTCCCTGCTTGCAGGCGGATTGATGATCGGTTATCTGCGGGAGAAACGTCGCCGGATGCTGACTGACGAACGGCTTCGGAATGAACAGATTGAAGAGGAAACCCGTAAGTTGCGCTATGAGAATGCACTTCTTCAGAAAGAAACGGAGTTGACTACGCTGAGAGAGCAGGAAGCACAGCAACAGGTTAAGGTGGCCGATTTGCGTGCGGCGCTGTTCCGAAAACTGTCGGTCTATGGGAAACTGCCTTCCTTAGCGCAGAAAAGTGAGAAGGATCCTTCTGCACGTATCACGCTCAGCGAAGAGGAGTGGGGAGAAATCCTGCAGACCGTCAATGAAGCTTTCGACGGTTTTACAAAAAGGCTGGCTGAGGCCTATCCGTTGATGACGGAGAAGGATCTCCGTTTCTGCTGTCTGGTTAAATTAAATGTCAATATGAAAGACCTTTCTGACATTTACTGTGTAAGTAAAGCTGCAATATCCAAACGCAAATTCCGTATCAAGACCGAGAAGATGAATGTGACAGATGAACAGCTCAGTCTGGATGATTTTTTACGTTCTTTTTAGCAGATGTCCATCATACAGGGATAATGGCTCCTTTGTATCTTTTTGATAATCAATAAAAACAAGGTTTGTCTGTAACGGGGAAATGTCCAATATATTTTAGGGAATAATTGAAGGGGAGTATCTAACTTTGTGCTGTTGAAGAAAGCAAAAGTCAAAAAGTATAATGCTAACCTTATTAATGACAAACTAAAATAATAGGATTATGAGAACAAAAGTTTCCTTTTCATGGCAGGTACTTGCCGTTGCACTGACGGCAGTCGGTATGGTTTCCTGTTCTGACACAAAGAACGTAATGACTGATATGCCGGTTATAGCCGAACGCGTCCAGCTCCCGACCGGTGACTTAATCGCCTGTGATCTTTCAAAGGCTAATGATACGGTTGATGTCCCTTTGAGCCTGCTGACCGAAGAACTTCAGGTCGTAAAGCTTGATAACCGGGATGAGGCTCTGGTGGGAGGATGGGTGAGAACCACTGTGTCCGACAACTATATATTGGTGAGCAACAACAAGCAGGTTCCTTATAAACTGTTTAAGCGTAACGGAGAGTTTGTTTGTTCCATAGGTTCTTACGGACAGGGGCCTGATGAATACATGAATACTTACGCAGAGCAGCTTGACGAGAAGCATAACCGCATCTATATTCTTCCGTGGCAATCCGACAGAATTCTGGTATTCGACCTGAAGGGAAATCCCCAACCGAACATCCCGCTTGGCGTACGTGTGGGTAAAGGAAAGTTCAGAGTCAATACATCCGATTCCACAGTGACTGTTACTGCTTTGCCTTTCGAAAGTATAATCAATGAAGTGGTTTGGGTGCAGGATATGCATGGAAAGAGAATACAGTCAGTCGCTCCACGCCATCTTACCGTACCAAGGGATTACAGTAACGAAGTCTATGATGCCAGAAATACCTCGGATTATGATGTGATGCTTTGCGTTATCATGCCCGATACCAGACCGGATTCTTTGTATCACTATAATTATGAGAAGAATCAGCTTGAGCCTAAATTTACCGTAAGATTCAATCAGGATCCAATACCCTGGCACGGATTTTATGAATTGCCGCATCATTTTATCGGAGATGCTTCTTTTCCGGTACAAGTGTCTAAAACTAGCTGGACAAGTTCTGAACCTGTATGTTATATCGTAGATAAAGAAACCTTGAAGGGTAACTTCATGCGATTGAGAAATGATTATCTGAATATACCAGCACCCTGGATCAGTTTCTCGAATGGGTATCATGTAGCGAACATGGAACCGCTTACTTTGAAAGATCGGCTGGAGAAAGCCCTGGAAGACAAGGAACTTTCCGATGAAGTCAGATCGCGTATCCAGTCATTGCATGACGACATTGATGAGAATGACAATAATATTGTATTGTTTGCCAAACTTAAAAACTGATTTATCTTGAACTTCTCGTTCACGAACTGAAGGTTTTATCAAACTGTGTCAATATGAAAAAGAATTTGCAATCCTGTTTATTTATCTGTATATCTTCTCTGTTCTTCTTGTCTTGTGGAAATAAAAAAGAACAGGCTCAAGACGTATCTGATTTAACCGGATATCCTGTTCATATTCCTTTTGAGCAGGCTGTCGGTTCGGAACGGGATTTAAAACTCAGTGAAATAGCAGACTCTGTACGTTTTATTCCGCTGGAAACGACGGATGCTTCCCTTATGAACCGTATTCAAAAAGGTGGAATATTGAAAAGTTCCCGGTATTGGTTCTTGTATTCGTATAAGAATGTTTATCAGTTTACCGATGAAGGAAAATTTGTTCGGACAATAGGTTCACGCGGAAACGGCCCGGGTCAGTATACTTCTGCAGTGTGCATTGATATTGACGAGACTTTGGGACATGTATATGTATTGTCACCGGGTAAGAATATTAATGTATATGACATGGAAACAGGATCATACTTATATACCCGGAAAACTCCATCCTTTTCTTCATGGGCATTTGCCATGCTTAATGACAGTGTTTCGGCATGCTTTCAATATAATCTTAGCGGAAAGGAAAAAGACAGAATATTGGTGGCCGGTGAAAAAGGGGATACAATCAGAGCCTTTTCACGGAGTGACCTGTTTGACACTAAAACAGATTATGTTTCTCTGGTACATTTTGATGACGATCGTTATATGTTCCGTTATAAGGATATGGTATGTTATAAGGAATATTACAATGACACCTTGTTTGTTGTTACTCCTGATTCGCTGAAGCCACGGTATGTCTTTGACCTGGGCAGATATTCCATGCCCGTTGAACACAGGCCGGAAGTTATAGGGGCGGACAGGAAAACCTTTGAATCGACTTCATCCTCTTACATACGCACCCAGGCACTGGAAACTGATGCCTGGATTTTCATGCCGTACTGTTATTGGCAGTTGAAGAGTTCGGCTATTGATGATATGCATTTGTTGGTTTATGACAAACATAAAAAGGAAAGCTTTGAGGTGCGTGACGGTGCTATCTTAAATGATATGTGCGGTAATGCCAGCATTCCTTTCTGTCCGCAAAACGTCGTAGGCTCCAATATCTTGTTGTCTCTATTACCGGCAGAGAAGATTGTTGAAATGGCAGAGGAGAATCCTTCAATCCTTAAGCATCCCCAGCTGATGGAACTGACGGAGGACAGTAATCCGGTTCTTATGGTGGTTTATTGTAAAGAAAAAGTTTGATAAATAAAGACAGAAACACTTGCCTGTTCTCCTGTTCCTTTTGTTTGGTGACTGATGTAGAATCAAAGAGAGGAACAGGAGAACTTGTATATATGGGAAGGGGTGGATAACTTACATGTGGCTTGATGGCCAGCTAGATGATTATATGAAGTAGGGAGGTTAATAATTGTGAAAATGGGGGGGGGTAAAATTCTTTCATATAATTTTGCAGAAATTATCTTTAATAGTCTGCTTATCATATTGTATTACCTTAAATAGAAAAAAGAAAACCAGATGAAAAGAATTACCTTAAATTTATTTTTTTGCTGCTTGACAATGGGTGCTTTTGCCCAGCAGCCATTAGGTGGCTTTCTTTATGGAACTGAGGCAGAGCCGAAAGGAACAGAATGGGAGGCACCGGAAAAACTGTCATTAAACAAAGAACAGCCGCGTGCTTATTTCTTTTCTTTTGCTGATGTGGAAAGTGCCAGGAGAGTACAGCCGGAAGCCAGTTCTTACTGGCAGAGTCTGAATGGAACATGGAAATTTCATTGGGCTCCTAATCCGGATGAACGTCCGAAGGCCTTTTATGAAACTCAGTTTGATGTTGCTGCCTGGGATGATATTACTGTTCCTTCATGTTGGAATGTTGTCGGTATACAGAAAGATGGTTCCTTAAAATATGGAGTGCCGATATATTGTAACCAGCCTGTCATCTTTAAACATACAAAGGTAGTTGGTGACTGGAAAGGAGGAGTGATGCGTGAGCCGAACAAAGACTGGACAACATATAAATACCGTAACGAAGTCGGTTCGTATCGCAGGACTTTCCGCATACCTGAGGACTGGAGGGAGCGTGAGGTATATATTAATTTCGATGGTGTCAATTCATTTTTCTATTTATGGATTAATGGAAAATATGTAGGATTCTCAAAGAATTCAAGAAATACGGCATCTTTTAATATCAGTGATTATCTTGTCAAGGGTGAAAATATGGTAGCCGTGGAGGTTTATCGTAATTCCGACGGATCATTTCTGGAAGCTCAGGACATGTACCGGCTACCGGGAATCTTTCGTGATACGTATCTGACTTCTACATCGAAGGTGGAATTACGTGACATGAAGATCAATACCGATCTGACTGCCGGCGGTGCTTCCGTAGAGGTAAATGCCATGTTGCGCAACCTGGGGGCTAAAGCAGTTAAAGGTTATTCCTTGACTTATAGTGTATATCAGAACAAATTATATTCTGATGAGATTGTAGGGCAGGTGGGAAAACCTGTTGTTTCTGAAACCTTTGTCTTAGATAAGGACGCCAGTCGGAATGTATCAACCAGATTTGAAATTGCAGGAGCCAGATTGTGGTCGGCAGAAGAGCCTAACCGCTATACTTTGGTTGCTGAACTGAAAGATAAAAAAGGCAAGACCATCGATATTGTATCTTCTTATTTTGGCATTTGCAAGGTGGAGATACGCGATACGGAGGCTAAGGACGATGAGTTCGGTCTGAAAGGGCGTTATTTCTATGTGAACAACAAGCCTGTGAAGTTAAAAGGAGTAAACCGTCAGGAAATCAATCCGAATAGTGGTAACAGCATTACACATGAACAGATGGAAGAGGAAATCATGATTATGAAGCGCGGAAATATTAACCATGTCCGTAACTCTCATTATTCATGCGATCCTTACTGGTATTATTTGTGCGATAAATATGGTATCTATCTGGAGGACGAAGCCAATCTGGAAAGTCATGAATATTATTATGGAAAAGAATCCCTGTCACATGTGCCGGAATTTGAAGATGCTCATGTTGCCCGGGTTATGGAACTGGTTCATGCACATGTAAATCATCCTTCTATCGTAATATGGTCATTAGGAAACGAGGCCGGTCCGGGCAAGAATTTCGTGGCTGCATATAATGCGATTAAGGCATACGATGTCAGTCGTCCTGTACAGTATGAGCGCAACAATGACATTGTAGATATGGGATCTAATCAATATCCGCCTATACCCTGGACCCGTGAGGCTGTCAAAGGAACTTTTAATATCAAATATCCGTTCCATATATCAGAATATGCTCATTCTATGGGTAATGCTGGTGGAAACCTGGAAGATTACTGGGAGGCTATTGAGTCTACTAATTTCTTCTGTGGGGGTGCTATCTGGGATTGGGTTGATCAGTCTCTTTATAATTATGATAAGATAACCGGCGAGAAATATCTGGCATACGGAGGCGATTTCGGAGAAAAGCCCAACGACGGAATGTTTTGTATGAATGGTATTTTGTTTCCCGGTCACAAGCCTAAGCCTGAATACTTTGAAGTTAAAAAGGTTTACCAGAATGTTGGAGTAAAGGCGATTGACATGAAGAAGGGACAGATTGAAGTGTTCAACAAAAATTATTTTGAACCGATGTCTGGTTATGATATGGTATGGTCTTTATGGAAAGACGGAAAGAAGGTTCAGGAAAGCAATGTATTTAAAGGGACTCGCAGTGTGGCAGGGCCTCGTGAAAGGGTTAGTTACACAATACCATATGACTTCAGTAGTCTGGATGCTCAGAGTGAATATTTTGTCAAGGTACAGTTCTTGCTGGCCGAGGATATGCCATGGGCCAGAAAGGGATTTGTACAGATGGAAGAACAGTTGCCGGTGAAATCAGCTGAAACTTTTGCAAGTATTGCTGAAGTGTCTGGAGGTGGTCGGATAAGTCTGGACAGATCAAAAGACGAATATATTGTCAAAGGTGATGATTTTACTGTTGTGTTTAATAATATGACAGGCACAATCCATAGCTTGCAGTATGGCAATAAGATGATATTCACAGACGGTAATGGTCCTAAGCTTGATGCATTCCGTGCACAGACGGATAATGATAACTGGGCTTACGGGCAGTGGTTTGCAAAAGGATTGAACAATTTGCATCATAAGGTTTTGAACCAATCAGTTTATACGCGTAAGGATGGCTCAGTAATTATTGCTTATATTGTTGAGTCTCAGTCTCCATGTGGCTATAAGATCCGTGATCTGGGTATCAGTTCCGGAAAATATGAGATTACCAAATCCAGGGATTTCGGACCGGATGATTTTAAATTTACTACCAATCAGATCTGGACTGTTTACACGGACGGCTCCATAGAACTGCAGGCAAATATCATATCGAATGAACCAAGTCTGGATCTGGCACGGTTGGGATATGTGATGAAGACTCCTGAAGATCTGGGCTGTTACACGTATTATGGTCGTGGCCCTCATAACAATTATAATGACCGAATGAACGGTGCTTTTGTGGAGTTGTATAACAGTACGGTGAAAGAGCAGTTTGTAAACTTCCCCAAACCACAGTCCATGGGGAATCGTGAAGGGGTACGCTGGTGTGCTTTGACGGATTCAGAAGGGCAAGGAGCATTGTTTATTTCGGCTGCTTCACCTCTTTCGGCTTCTGCATTGCCATGGTCTGCCATGCAAATGGTGGAAGCTCCCCATCCTTATCAACTTCCTGAATCAGACGGTAACTATCTGCATCTTGACCTGAAGATGATGGGATTAGGCGGAAGCAGTTGTGGACAGGATGCTCCTTTGGAAGAAGATCGGATCAAAGCGGGCAATCACATGATGGGTTTCATCATTCGTCCGGCTGGAAATGATTTGACTCAGAGGGCAAAGGTTTCGGCTGCCGGTGAAATGCCTTTGGGTATGTCACGGGACCGTGCCGGCATGCTGAATATAACAACAGCCAGAAAGAATGCAGTGATATGTTATAGTATAAATGACTCAAAGAAGGTTTTCGATTACAAGGAACCATTTGATCTGCGTGAAGGCGGAAAGGTTACAGCCTGGTATAAGGATAATGAACAACTGAGAGTTACGTTTGAGTTTAATAAGATTGAAAGTATACCGGTTGAGGTTATTTATGCAAGCAGTGCGGAGAAAGGAGAAGGTGATGCCAGCCATTTGGTTGATGGTGACCCCAATACATATTGGCATACTGTATATTCTGTTACGGTGGCGAAATATCCGCATTGGATAGATTTTGATTGTGCGGAGGTAAAAACAATCAAAGGATTTACTTATTTGCCACGTCAGAACAGCAGTAACGGAAACATCAAGGATTATCAGTTACAGGTAAGTAATGATGGTAAGAACTGGGGAGAAATCATCGTTAAGGGTTCATTTGAAAATAATCAGGAGGAGAAACGTGTCATGTTCACCAAACCTGTAAAGGCACGTTATGTACGTTTCACGGCTCTAAGTTCACAGAACGGTGATGATTTTGCGACAGGTTCGGAAATTAAGATCTTGAACTAAATCAATTATAAGATTGATACTTTCTGATATTTTTTAAATGAATTAGTAGTATCAGAACAGAAGTTCGTTAATAACCGGCTAAGTCTAAACGGCTCTGGCTGTAAATAAAATGAGTTCATTGAAATGTTTGTCAATTCATTCTTGACAGTATTTCAATGAACTTTTTAATATAATTTTGAACCGTCTGATATTGATTCTATTGTTTAATTTTAATTTGTCGGTAAAAAATTACTGAAGTCTCGACTCGTGTATTATGAAAATATTTAATATCCTGTTATTGATGGGTTTAACTTCCCTTGCTGCAGCCTGCTCAGGTAATAAGACTATTGAAAAAGATGGTGTGATAAACGTTGCAACCCATATGCAGCATCTGAATCAATTATGTTTAGAAGATATACAAAGTAAGGAGGTTAGTTACGTTCCGTTGGAAACAACGGATAGTTCATTAATCGGCGATCGTCCTTATGTGAGATTGTTGAAAGATAAAATCCTGGTATCCTCTCAAGGTCAACCTTTGAAAATGTTTGATGCCCAGACAGGTAAGTTTATATCCACAGTAGGATTGATAGGGCAAGGTAAAGGTGAATATAATCTGATAAGTGATATGCCCGTATTCTGGGTGGATGAAAAGGCAGAAAGGATTATGATTAAGTCTTCGGGACAAAAAATTCTTTGCTTTGATTCCAACGGTGACTTCATAGAGAACTTAACGATACCCGATGAAATTATTCTTCAATTGGCCTCACAGATTTCATCAGGAGGAAAACTCTACTTCTATTTTCCAACAGAGACAAGTAAAATCTCAGTTTATGATTTGAAAACTGGACAGATAAGCGAAACAATATCCGGTTATTCAGAAGAAAAAGCCATACAAAATGATTATCAGGGCATTCCTATTATTTACAATGGATATGGAAATGTGCCAACATGTCCATCCTGTATTATTCGTCAATTAAAAAATGACGGGTTATTTTTCCACTATAAAGAAGATCCGGTGATATGGAAATTTGAAGGGAATACTTATTTAAAAGAAAGATTTAATGATACGATTTATGTGGCGTCCGAGAACAAGCTGGAATCCAGATTGATTTTCGACTTAGGCAGCTGGCATTGTCCTTACGAAAAGCGTTTTGATGTGGATGGCTGTGAAAACCGTATTTCGATAGACTACGTGCTGGAAGGCAAGAAATGTCTCTATTTCGTTTTTCAAACAAATTATTACAATATAGGAAAAACCAAAAACTTTTATGGCGTATTTGACAAGCAAACTCATGAAGTGAAGATTTCGGATACGGAGTCTATTCTTGATAACAATAAGAATATCTGCATCAATAAGTTGCAGACTGCAACTGAAGACGGGACTTTCCTCGGCCTTATTCCTGCAACGGAATATAATGAAAGTGCCAGCGAAGAAGATAACCCGGTAGTTGTGATATTGAAGTAACTGATACCTCAAAAAACGTTTCGGCGTTTGATTCAAAAGGCCGAAACGTTTTTTTTATTTGTCGAAACGTTTTTAAAAAAGCCCGCGGCTTATTTCGAGGCAGGTTGCAGAGAGTATTGCTGATACACTCCTTTGATCAACTGGCAGGCTGTCTGAAGACCGATGGCTCCCGTATTAAGCATCAGATTGTAGTGGTGAGGCTCTCCCCATTTCCTTCCCGTGTAGTACTCATAATGATGGATGCGGTTGCGGTTGATCCGGCGGATTTCCGTTTCTGCATTTTGCCGGGGAATTTCATATTCCTGTACGCAGCGGGTCAGAGCGTGCTGCAGATCGGAATAACAGAACACTTTCACTACCCTGGGATAATCTTTCAGAATGAAATCAGCGCACCGTCCGACAATGATGCAGGATTCCCGGGCTGCCAGTTCCTGAATAATCTTGCTTTCGGATACGAACAGGACATCGTCTGAAGAAAGGCTGGATTCCAGCGGCTGTTCACTGTTCTTGGAGAGGATACACTTCAGCCAGAAGGAGGGAATGGACTGTTCGTTCCGTACGATGTACTGTTCGTCCATACCGCTGCGCTGGGCTGCCATGCGGATAAACTCCTTGTCGTAAAGTTTGATCCCCAGTTCTTTGGAAAGCATTTCGCCAAGCAGATGGCCTCCACTGCCGTATTCGCGGGCAATGGTGATGATGGTATGCTGGTTTTGTTGCAGGGCGATGTCTTGCCGGAGAGAAGGATCGGTGATCCATTTGTCCAGAAAATTGTAATACGGGCTGACAAAATGAACGATCGGTCCGACAATCAGTGCAGCCACGACGGTACCTTCGCGTACACCATAAATGCCCGACATGAAAATCAGGGACAGCAGGCAGGCGATGGCAACCAGTGTGACATCGAAGCCCAGCTTGACATATCCGAACTCTCCGTGGAAGCGTTTCGTTATGACCTTGACAAAATATTCTCCGGCCATCATGGCTGCATTGGCTTTTACCTCCAGTGCAATGCCTACGGCCAGAATGACACAGCCGATCAGCAGGGCGACAATCATGTGAAGATATTCGGCGGGATTCAGCCAATAAAGAATACAGTGCATGCACAGGTCAATAAACATACCGAAGCAGAAGGAGATCGGGATCTGAAGCAGGTACATGCGCAGATCGGATTTCAGATCCTTGCGTGTCATCAGGAAAGGTTCCACTACTACAAAGAGGAGGTTCAGCATGATGGTCCACTGGCCGATGGTGAACGGCGTGAACATGCTCAGTACATACGTGACACTTGTGATGGGAGAAGTTCCCAGGGCCGCTTTGGTGATAAATGCAATGCCGAGTGCATTGACAAACAGGGAGACGCAGAACAACAGGTAGCGCCGGAGAAGTATCTTACTCATATCAGCTTATATTATAGTTTCTGAAAACGCCGCAAAGTTCAGCTTATTTGTTGTTTGTCGTATAGAAAAGCACAACTAATTTTGGTCGAAAACGAAACAAAGCCTATTTTTGTTTGTGAAAATTCGATGATGATGGAGACTTCTTTGCTTGAGATGATCCGGACGCGGGGAATCTGTGCCGGGCATACGTGTAGTTGTGTTGTAGACGATTCTTTTTCGGTTTATGGACCGATGCAGATCAGAAAAGGTTTTTTCTTTCTGCTCGTCACAAACGGAACAGCCTGTCTGGATGATGTCTATCGGCATTATGAGATAGGAACAGGGAATCTGGTTGTACTGACTCCCAGTACCGAGAGTGTGCTTGGGCAATTGAGTTTCGGCTTCCGCATGCAGGTGCTTTATGTGGTTCCTGATTATTTTGACAGTCTGCCTGACGGACAGGCTCTGTATAATCAGGTGGCCAGACTGCTGGGTAACTTCCGTCTGCCGGTCTTTGTCCTTGAACAGTCGCGGATGGAATACCTGTCGCAGACATTGTCTTTGTTTTCCCGTCAGCTGGAGGATCTTTCCCTTTATCGGGATGGCATCATCCGTCACCTGTGCAGCTTTGTCCTCTTGCAGATGGCCGATGCCCTGTGCCGGGAGAATCTGGAATCGTCCGTTTATGTGAAGCGTTCCAGTGAAATTTTCCGTCAGTTCAAGAAACTGCTTGTGCAACATTACCGTCAGCATCACGATATCGGATTCTATGCCGGCTGTCTGAATATCTCTACCACGTATCTGTCGCGTATCGTAAAGAACATTACAGGACATACCGTCCGCTTTCATCTCTCGGAATTACTGGGGGCAGATGCCCGGAGAATGCTGGAGTGTACGGATCTGGATGTGCAGGAGATCAGTAATCAGCTGGGTTTCTCTGATCAGTCGGTTTTCGGGAAGTTCTTTATTCGTCAGACCGGACTCTCACCTCTGAAGTTCCGGATGCGGAAGGAGGAACTTCGGAAGCAGTGAAAGCCCGGCCTTGAAATTAAGGACGGTATGTCCATCCGCAGTCGTTGTGATACACCATAAGCTTGCTCATGCCTCCGTCGACCGTAATATTTTCTCCGTTGATGAAGGTGTTCCGTTCGTCACAAAGAAAATCGATTGTCCGTACGATGTCTGCCGGTTCTCCTACCCGGAGTGAAGGATGCTGGGCAATGTCTCCTTCCGTATAGTCTGGTACATAATTGTTGTCATCATGATAGTCGCCTGTATCGATCCAGCCGGGAGCAATGGAATTGACTCGGGCTACACCCTGCAGGCTTACAGCGAGCGCATGGGTCAGCGCAGTGATGCCCCCTTTGGCAGCCGTATAGCTTTCCGTATTGGGCTGTGACTGGAATGCCCGGGTAGAGGAAATGTTGACGATGGATCCCAGGCCGCAGAAATGATCCTTGAAGAGTTTGGCCAGCATATAGGGAGCGGCTACTCCTACACGCTGTATGTAAAGAAAGTCCTCGTAGTCACACCCTTCCAGAATGCCTCCATGCATCAGACAGGCATTATTGATAAGGCAATGAATGCCTTGAGGCTGTTCGTCGAGCACCCGTCTGGCAAAATCTTCCAGAACTTGTTTTTCTGCAATGTCACCGGTATAGCCTGTTACGTTCAGTCCTTTCCGGTGCATGCGTTCTGTCAGGGCAAGAGTGGCTTCCTGGTTGTTGTCGATAAAGTAAATCCGGTCGCCCTTTGAGGCGAAATATTCAACGGTACAGCGACCGATACCGGCAGCTCCACCTGTTACGACGATAATTCTATTCATGGTTGATGTCTGTTATAGGTTTCTTAAAATCTTGTCCATTGGTTTGCCTTTGGCCAGCTCGTCCACCAGCTTGTCCAGATAACGGATTTCCTGCATTAGCGGTTCCTGGATTTCTTCCACCCGAATGCCGCAAATGCTTCCTTTTATCAGTCTGCGGGCAGGGTTGGGAGCAGGAGAGTTACGGAAAAAGTCGCCGTACGTAATGGGTTGGTCCAGCAGTTCCTTCAGTTGCTGCAGATTGTATCCGGTCAGCCAGCAGATGATTTCATCGACTTCTTCCTGGGTACGTCCTTTCCGCGTAGCTTTGTTCACTAGCAGCGGGTAGACTTTGCCGAGAGGCATCTGGTATACTTTTTCAAATCCCGTATTTCCATCTTTCATTTGTTTTCTCATTTTATAATTAATCAGTTGCAGGCGGTTAGCCTGTGCGCGTTGTTCCAGTTCCACGATATACCCCTGTTTTTCAAAGAAAGGGCGGGCTGTGATACTCACTTCCGAAGTGATTTCACTGATTCCATGTTCAGCGGCATATGCTTCGATACGGTGCAGAAGGGAGCTGGCGATGCCCTGTCTCTGATAGTCTTTATGAATGAACATAGAGTGCAGGTATCCGTCGTTTCGGATGGAAGTAAAGCCGATGATGCGCCCTTGCCCATTGCAGGCAGCAATGAAATGCAGGGTTGCAAGCAGTTTCTCCCAGTGTCCCGGGCGATTACCGCATGAAGCCCAGTCAGCTACTTCTTCCGTTGTATAATCACGGGCGTTGACAGTCAGTACGGTGTTGCAGAATAATTCTTTCAGCTCTGGTATGTCGGCGGTTGTGACGGAACGGAAGATGATATCCTGCGGCCGGATGGTCTCTTCCGGTTTCGAGGCACGTATGATGTGGTTTGAATTCCCCATATTTTATCCTGTTAAAATCAAATGCGAATAAAGATAGGAAAGTTTTTTATGAAAATATGTTTCTGAGTAAGCTTTTTATCTGCCGGATAAAAAAAGAGCAACATCGTAACGAAACGATGCTGCTCCATGATGAAAGTAAGTTTCCGGTATCAGCCGATTATAACTTCGCCGTCGGCAGTAACCTGATTGCCCCAGGCATTGATAGAACCACCTTCCACAGTGATTCCTTCACGGCTGACCTTTAAGGTCAGTGTACAGCGTTTGCTTCCGTTCAGTTCCGGTTGGGCGGAACCCAGCTGTTCCAGTAATTTGTCTAAGGTCAATGACCTCGTGTCATTTCCTATGCTGATCTTCAATGTGATTCCTGCTGTGCTCTGTGGTACCAGATAAAATGAAGCTTTGGTATTGTTGGCTGTATATGTGCCTGTTTCACTCTTTACTCCTTTTATCTTGCCTTGCAGTCCGTCTACCACACAGGTTGTTTTGGCATTAAGACTGATGGAAAGTGATTCAAGGTCTTCGCTTGTGTAACTTTCACCCGGTGTGAAGGTCAGATCCAGACGATGCAGGGCATGACTGAAGTTCAGGTATACGGCTTCGGAAGTTCCTGCAGTTACAGACTGTGCAGGGGCAAGCAGCAGATCTTTGTCTGAAGCCGTGAGTGTATTGAACTCGAATTCGCCGTTCTGTATTCTGTCCTGTTGCGGGTAACAGGCGGCTAAAGTAATTTTTGCGTTGCTGTCTGCAAGTCCGAGGCTTCCCCAGGTCAGGATACCTGAACCGTATTCATAATCTACAGACTGGTTGTTTGCGTCATCTTCTGTCAGGAACAGTGACATTTTATCTCCTTGAGAGAAGCTTCCGCTTCCGTCATTGGCCAGCTGAGGGGCACGGGCTTGTGAGGCAATGCTGGCTACGATATGAATTGCATTGTCTGCTGCTGACGGGGTTTCCAGTACATTTTTCTTACACGAAGTTAGAGCCAGCGTTGTGGCTGCGAGTGCATAAAATAGAATCTTCTTCATGATCTATAAATTTATTGTTATTATTTACTTTACATTAGGAAAAGCTTTCTGCCAAAGGTCAAGGCGCAAATCAACCAATGTCAGGGAAGTGAAACGGAAACGGGCTTTTGAGGGAGTTCCGTCTATGTTGTCCAGTGGGGTCAGATAAGCATAATCTCCTTTCATTTCGGGTACGTTTGATTTCTCATAAACGACTTTATAGCGCTGGAGTGATGCATGATTGGGTTCATCCTCTGCACGGTTATTGTCACAGATATAAACGTAAGCGACATTTCCTTCGGCATCGAATTCTGCTCCCCAGATAACCATGGAATGGCTCTTGGTATTGGGACCGGCAAAATCGTAAGCGGCAAATCCGATGGCCTGATTATACCGGAAAGCATCTTTGAACCAAAGGTTGAATGTTTCCTTGGATGTGTCGGATGTTCCTTTTGCCACAGCATCATCTTTTGAAAACACCTTGCTGAAGAATCCATGGAAGTTCTTTTGGGAACAATGTATCAGGTTCTTTCTGTTTCCGTTTATGAACCAGTTGACACCTCCGGTATCCCAGCTTCCCAGATTATCGAAAGAGGATTTGAAGAAGTTGAAAACCTCGCTATGCTGCTGGTTGCTTTCTGTCATTCTGTTGTATTTCTCCGGCCGGCTGAGATCTTTGTATTCAGGACCATATTCCTTGTCATAGGCTTCAATGTATTTTTGGTTCTGTGCCAGCCACCAGTGAATCAGATTGGATGCTGCTGCCGCCCAACACATGTTGCCATCTCCGTAATAATTGAAGGTCTTGTTGCAGTCGAACCAGCCGGATCCTTCTTTCCAGGTCAGATATTCTTCCTCAAACAGCAGCGGGGGATACATCGTTTCATTAGCATAACGGAACCATAGCCCGTCTTCGAATTTTTTGATCCCTGGTCTGGCAGAGTAGATATTTTCCTTGCCCGGAAAGTCGGGAGCTGTAACTCCGTACACCCAATAGGTCTGGTTGCTGAATTCCAGATCCACATTGCTGTCTTCTGTTTTCAGGGTCAGATTGAGAGTTGTCTGCATACCGGCATCGAACTTCTCCGCATTACCGTTAAATGTATACGAGGCTGATTTGCCTTCTGTTGTCAGACGAATCAGTCCTTCACCGCTACAGAATGCCTGGGTTTCCTGTGGAAGAATAATGAGGCTATAGGATTCGTTGCTAATCCGATATGGCTTGATCCAGACATAGTCCGCAGACGGATTCGCAGTCGCATTTCCATCTTTCAGGGAGATCTGTCCGTTGGCAAGACTTTTCACCTCAATGGTCAGGTCATCAGGAATAGTGCCTTTTAAGTTTATGTTGATGCGGTGTAAGGCATGGTTGAATTGCAGGGTAGCCACAGCATCACTGGCACCGACCGTTGTAGTTGCAAAAAGAACATCGGCATCCGAATGATTCTTTTCGTTGCTTTGATCAGTGGGGATGCCGATATTCCGCATAATAGGATTGTCATTACTGGCCGGCAATACCGGATAAATTGCGGACAAGCCGAGACTTCCTGTTCCATAGTCGTTGCGCTGCAGCGAAGGAGTCCAACGGTTGTCTGTATATTCCAGTTGGATATTTGCCGTTTGTTGATTGCCTGTTGCCAGAACTTCAATTCTGTCACCTTCGGAAAAGCTGCCTTGACCTTGGTCGTTTGTAACTGCACGGGTATCTGTCCATGAGGCCTGGACACATGTCATAGTGAGTTCGTCACTGGCAGCCGGATATTTTTCATCCGACTGATCGCAGGATGACAGAACCCACATGCAGCCTGAAAGTAAGGCAAAAATTGTCTTTAGTTTAGTCTTTGTCATAAAAGCTTTTGTGAAAATCTGTATTAATATACAAATGAACGCGTATAATGTTCATTCGGACAGGGTAAAAAGTCTGTTAAATACAGATCTGGACTTTAAAATTCTATTTGTCCTCAATGTTTGGCTGTCTGTCCTTGCCGGTGACATACAGTTCCTGTTGCCTGATAGGTAGGCATGACAAGTACCTCGGCTATCTGAACATGAGCCGGAGCCGATGCTGCGTAATATACCACGTCAGCAATGTCGTCGCCTGTCAGCGGACGGATTCCTTTGTATACGGCGTCAGCTTTATCCTGATCTCCCCGGAAGCGGATAACGGAAAAGTTTGTCTCGACCATGCCGGGCTTGATGTTGGTGACACGTACCGGTGTATCTACCAGATCAATCCGAAGACCGTCGGACAAGGCTTTTACAGCAGCTTTGGTTGCACAATACACGCTGCCTCCTGCATAGGCTGCATCGCCGGCAATGGATCCGATATTGATGACATGTCCGCAGCCTCGTTCCACCATTCCGGGAACAATCAGACGCGTCATGGCCAGTAATGCTTTGATATTGGTGTCGATAACGATATCCCATTCGTCTAAGGAGCCTTCATGTTCCTTGTCCATACCGATTACGAGTCCGGCATTGTTGATCAGTACGTCAACATGCTTCCACTGGCCTTGCAGGGAATCTACGGCTTGCTGCATAGCCTTGCGGTCGCGTACGTCAAAAGGAAGAGTAAGCACTTCTACACCTTGAGCTGTCAGTTCCTTCTTCAGGCTTTCCAGCTTTTCTGTATTTCTTCCGTTCAGAATCAGATTGCTGCCCATGGCTGCAAACTTACGTGCGCAACCTTCACCTATTCCGCTGGTTGCACCGGTTATAAATATTGTTTTTCCTTTCATACGACTGTTCTTTATATTGGCTGATTATTAATCATTGGTTGAATCTTTCTTTTTTCTTAGGAATACCGCCGTGGGTACCGGAAGAAAATACTGAGTAAAGCTACGACTCCCAGAATCATGGGATAATACAGATAGCCGATGATGCTGATGGGAGAGAGTCCGGTGAGTTCAGCTGCAATCAGCATCTGTGCTCCGTAGGGAATAATTCCCTGTACGACACATGAGAACGTATCCAGAATACTGGCACTTTTCCGTTTGTCGATTTTAAATTGTTCTGCAATGCCGTTTGCCAGTGAGCCGACGGTAATGATGGCAATGGTATTGTTTGCTGTACAGATGTTGGCCAGACTTACCAGAGCTGCGATACTGAGTTCTCCGCCCCGTTTGTTGTTGACTTTCTGAGTAAGGCGGTGCAGGATATAATCAATTCCTCCGTTGAAGCGAACCAGTTCCAGCATACCTCCTGCCATCAGGGTGATGATGATCAGTTCGCCCATTCCGGTGATTCCATTTCCCATGGCACTGAACCATCCGAAGAAGTCAAAGCTGCCATAGATCATACCGATAATTCCCGTTGAAAGTAATCCCAGCAGCAGCACCAGCATGACGTTGATACCGGCAATGGCGGTTCCCAACACGATAAGGTAGGGAATCACTTTTCCCCATTCGACGGAAGTTATGTCTTGAGCCACTTCTATCTGACTTCCATAAATGATGTAATAGACAAAGACGACAATGGCTGCCGGAATGGCAATCATAAAATTAGCCCGGAACTTGTCGCGCATGGCGCATCCCTGTGTCCGTGTGGCAGCGATCGTGGTGTCGGATATAAATGAAAGATTGTCTCCGAAGAATGCTCCGCCAATGACCAGTGCCGTCATAAAAGGCATGCTGACGTCTGTTTTTCCGGCGATACCGGCTGCAACGGGTACCAGTGCAACGATTGTTCCGACAGAAGTCCCGATGGAAAGGGAGATGAAACAGGAGGCCAGAAAGATACCTGCCAGCAACAGGTTGTTCGGAAGCAGATGTAAGGTCAGGTTGACGGTTGCATCTATCGCTCCCATGGCTTTGGCCGATTGGGCGAAAGCTCCTGCAAGAATAAAGATCCAGATCATCAGCATGATGTTCTTGTTGGCGGCTCCCGCCGAGAACTGGAGAACGCGGTCGTTCAGACTGAGCCCTTTGGTTGTCGCTACGGCATAGACGGATGCTACCAGAAAGGCAACCGTGATGGGAACTTTATAGAAATCATTTACGATGAGAGAGGTTACAAGATATAGACAGAGAAAAACTGCCAGGGGAGCCAGTGCCCATCCGTTGGGCTTGTTGACGATGGGAGTCAGTTTCTTCAGATTCATGAGTTGGACAATACTTTTTTTAATTACGCTGCAAAGATAATCATTTCTGTGCATATATAAAAAAACACAGGCACACATGGATGAACCATGTGGCCTGTGAGTAAATTATGGATATGGTATTAAAGTATAATTAATTACTTCTTACCTTCCAACTGCTGTTTCAGAGCTGCCAGAGCGTCGATGTCACCCAGGGTAGTAGAAGCAGCCTGGTTCTGAATCATCGGAGTTTCTTCTTTCTTAGAAGAAGCTTTCTTTGCAGCTTTCTTTTCTGCTTTTTCTTCTGCCTTTGCAGCATCTTCGAAGATACGGCTGTGAGACAGGATGATACGCTTAGCGTCCTTGTTGAATTCGATCACCTTGAACGGCAGTTTTTCATCCAGCTGAGCCTGTGAACCGTCTTCCTTAACCAGGTGTTTCGGAGTAGCGAAACCTTCTACACCATAAGGCAGAGCAACAACAGCACCCTTATCCAGCATTTCGATGATAGTACCTTCGTGAACAGATCCTACAGTGAATACTGTTTCGAATACGTCCCAAGGATTTTCTTCCAGCTGCTTGTGGCCGAGGCTCAAGCGACGGTTTTCCTTGTCGATTTCCAGAACCTGTACTTCGATGTCTGCACCGATCTGAGTGAATTCAGAAGGATGTTTGATCTTCTTAGTCCATGACAGGTCAGAGATGTGGATCAGTCCGTCTACACCTTCTTCGATTTCTACGAATACACCGAAGTTAGTGAAGTTGCGAACCTTAGCAACGTGCTTAGAACCTACAGGATATTTTTCTTCGATAGTTTCCCATGGGTCAGCTTTCAGCTGTTTGATACCCAGAGACATCTTACGTTCTTCACGATCCAGAGTCAGGATAACAGCTTCTACTTCGTCACCAACTTTCATGAAGTCCTGTGCAGAACGCAGGTGCTGTGACCAAGACATTTCAGATACGTGGATCAGACCTTCAACGCCCGGAGCGATTTCGATAAATGCACCGTAGTCAGCCATAACGACTACTTTACCCTTCACGTGGTCACCAACTTTCAAGTTAGGATCCAGTGCGTCCCAAGGATGCGGAGTCAGCTGCTTCAGACCCAGAGCGATACGTTTCTTTTCGTCGTCGAAGTCCAGGATAACTACATTCAGCTTCTGATCCAGCTGAACAACTTCGCGAGGATCGCTTACACGGCCCCAAGACAGGTCAGTGATGTGGATCAGACCGTCTACGCCGCCCAAGTCGATGAATACACCGTAAGATGTGATATTTTTAACAGTACCTTCCAGTACCTGTCCTTTTTCAAGCTTACCAATGATTTCTTTCTTCTGCTGTTCCAGTTCAGCTTCAATAAGAGCCTTGTGAGAAACAACAACGTTCTTGAATTCCTGGTTGATTTTTACAACCTTGAATTCCATAGTCTTTCCTACGAATACGTCGTAGTCGCGGATAGGTTTCACATCGATCTGAGAACCCGGCAAGAATGCTTCGATGCCGAATACGTCTACGATCATACCACCCTTCGTGCGGCACTTGATGTAACCCTTGATAATTTCTTCGTTTTCGAGAGCTGCGTTTACGCGATCCCAAGAGCGGGTAGCGCGAGCTTTCTTGTGTGACAGGATCAGCTGACCTTTTTTGTCTTCCTGATTTTCGATGTATACTTCAACAGTATCACCTACTTTCAGATCCGGGTTGTAACGGAACTCGCTCAGAGGAATGATACCGTCTGATTTGTAACCGATGTTAACTACAACTTCACGCTTGTTCATAGCGATAACTGTACCGTCTACAACTTCGCGGTCGTTTACTTTGCTCAGTGTGCTGTCGTAAGCCTTTTCCAGATCTTCTTTGCTTACGGTTGTTGTTGCATCACCGTTTTCGTAAGCATCCCAGTTGAAATCTTCAATGGGAGCAATGTTTTTGAGGTTTTCCATTAAATTAAAAAATTGTTTGTAAATAACTAATTGTGTTAGACTTTATATTGTTTATAAAACCGGGTGCAAAGGTACAATAAATTCCTGAAATACAAAAGAAATCTGAGTGATAAAAGTTTTTTAACAGAGAGCCGACCGTACAATGCGCCCGGATCGACCGCACGATGAGGCTGAATCGACCGCACGATTGAACGGCAACGACCGCACGTTCAGGCGGAATCGTGCGGTCGTTGTTGCGGCCTTGTCTCTTCGTATTTTTGCCGGAGAATTTATCAGTTGTCCAGTGAATAGTCAATGGTGGTAACCACGCGTACTTTCTTTATGTAAGGAGTATTGGCGTCGCGGTCGTTGATGCTGAACTGTCCTTGATAGGCATGCATGATCTTGCCCAGTTTGCTGTCGGAGTCTTTGGCAAATTTTTCAGCAGCTTCACGGGCATTCTTGGTTGCCTCTTCGATCATCTGAGGCTTGATCTTGTTCAGGCTGGTGTATTCGTATTGTACGTTGTAACGGTATTCTCCGCCGACAATGGCAATACCGTATTTAAGCAGTTCGCCTTGTTCGCTGATAAGGCCACGCACCAGATCCACCTTATCGGATGTTACGGTGATGACACTTGTCACGTTATAGCGGTATGCAGGGGCAGGAGTGCTTCCGTACCGTTCCGCCTTCATGTCGATGATTTCCGGTGCGCTGATACTGATTTCCTTTTCTTCCAGTCCTTTCTGTTTCAGGAACTGTACGATGGTCTGATTGCTTTTCTTGATTTCATCATAGAGAGAGTTCAGGTCGTTGCCCAGGCTTTTGTAGACTAAAGGCCAGGTCACTTTGTCGGCCGGGACTTCCATTTCTGCCAGTCCTTTTACGTTGACTATGCGGTCTTTCTCAGCGAAGGTGCTGAATCCGCGTTCAATAAATACGCCTAACAGCAACATTCCCACTGCGAGAATGATAGCTTCTGTTCTAAAGTTCTTCATAATGATTTATTAAATTTAAAAGTGATATACTTTGAGGCCTTCTATTGGACTTTTAACAAATGTTCCGACCGAAATGTTCATCTGGCGGGCTGTCTCCTCGATTTCTTTCCGGAAAAACCAGGCAATGGAGCCGACAAATGAAACGGGCTGATCAGACTCGTAAGGAAGTATGTTGCGAAGGAAAAACTCCCGGAAGCAGTCCGACAGGAAATGCTGTACTTCCGTTTCCTCCTTGTGTCTATATATATAAGGTGTAAATCCGGCCAGAAAACGGTTGGCTTGCGGCTGGCGGTACACCCTGTCCAGAATATCAGCCATCGTGAGCTTGTATTCTTCCAGCAGGCCGTCCCGTAATTTTTCCGGAAGCTGTCCTTTCAGACAGTCGCCGATAAAGCGCTTGCCCAGATAGGCTCCGCTGCCTTCATCGCCGAGAATATATCCCAGAGGCGGAATGTTCCGCACAATCTGCCGGCCGTCGTACAGGCAGGAGTTTGATCCGGTTCCCAGAATGCAGGCTATTCCCGGATGATCCTTGCAGGCAGAGCGGGCTGCGCCCAGCAGGTCGCTTTCTACGGAAATCTGTGCGTTGGTGAAAAAAATCTGTAAGATTCGGGCTACCTCCAGGCTTTTGGCTGGTGTACATCCGGCTCCGTAGAAGAAAATCCGGTGGCAGGAAGCCGGAGAAACAGGGAGATGGGGGAGCAGTTGCTTTTCCAGAATCGTGCATATTATGGAGGGAGACTGATGGAATGGATTGATTCCTTCTGTCTGGAATTGCAGGCCGTCGGTCGGATTGTTTCCGATATACCAGTCGGTCTTGGTTGCTCCACTGTCAGCTAACAGCAACATGTTTAGATCAGTTTTAAGGTGTGTGTAAAAAGAATAAAAGGGATTCCTCCCTTTTATTCCGTATGATTTTGATTAGTGGCAATGTCCGCATCCGCCTCCGCAGCAGCCGTCTTCATCGTGATGATGACCGTGACCTCCGCAGCCTTCTTCGTGTCCGCCGCATCCGCCTCCACAGCCTTCACATCCGCCGCCGCATCCATCACCGCTCATCATGTTGAGCAGGCTTTCGATTTCTTTGTTGGTAGCCGGACGCATTTCGATGATGGTTCCTTCGAAAGTCAGGTCCTTGCCTGCGTGCGGGTGGTTCAAATCCAATACGACTTTGTCTTCTGTGATTTCACCGACATTGGCATAGAAATGATTTCCTTCGGCATCGTTCAGCATAATGATGTTGCCCGGGAAAATGTTTTCGCTGTCAAATTTTCCGTCTGCTCCGTTGAACATGCTCTTGGGAACCTGACGTACGTTGTCTTCATCGCGTTCGCCGTATGCTTCCTTGCACGGGATGGTGAAGCTGAAGTTGCTTCCTTTTTCAAGGGCAGTGATTTCCTTTTCAAAGCGGTCGAGTGTGTAACCGATTCCTGAGATGAACTGGAACGGATGGTCAGCCGGAGCTTCTTCCAGCAGTTCTTTCTTTCCATCTGTAAGGGTATACAGCTTATAAGCTACTGTGATGTACTTATTTTCCATTATAGTCAATTTAAATAAAAAGTGAATAAATTCTTCGCAAAGATACGAAGAACTCATGGATTTCCCAAATTATCCTTCAGGCGGATGGCGTGATGTATCCTATAAATAAGGTGAAAACCGGAAAAGCAATTATTCCCGGGAAATGGTCAGCCGGCTTTGACCGGGAGGTGTCCAAACGTGTTTTTGTTTGCTGAAATGATGTTTTCGGGATAAACTGATAGCTGGATGTGTTAAATTCTTACGAATATTCGTTGTTATAGGGAAAAAAGTATCAGATTTATTTGTTTGTTACAAAAAAGCCTTTACCTTTGCAAGTGTAAAATAAAAAACGAGAGATATGAATCCAACAACTATTCTAAATAACCTGGCAGTCCTGCATATTATTCACGTCGTGGTCGAAATTCCAAGAGGTGAGTAAGGTTTGTGCGTATAGTTGTATGATAAAGATATGAACGAAAGCCTTTCTCGCCATTAGTGAGAGAGGCTTTTTTAATTGAAAAATAAAACGGAAAGATGAAACATCAGTTACGCAGTTCGATGAGTACACAAGGCCGCCGTATGGCAGGTGCCCGCGCACTATGGGTGGCCAATGGTATGAAAAAGGAAATGATGGGTAAGCCGATCATTGCCGTTGTCAATTCATTTACACAGTTTGTTCCCGGTCACACTCATCTTCATGAGATCGGTCAGCAGGTGAAGGCTGAAATTGAAAAGCTGGGATGCTTTGCAGCCGAATTCAATACCATTGCCATTGACGACGGGATTGCCATGGGACATGACGGCATGCTGTATTCATTGCCTTCGCGTGACATCATTGCCGACAGCGTTGAATATATGATCAATGCCCACAAGGCGGATGCGATGGTGTGCATTTCCAACTGCGACAAGATTACTCCGGGTATGCTGATGGCGGCCATGCGTCTGAATATCCCCACCGTATTTGTTTCCGGCGGCCCGATGGAAGCCGGCCAGTGGAAGGGGAAACAACTGGATCTGATTGATGCGATGATCCAGTCGGCCGATCCGACAGTCAGCGATGAAGACGTGGCAGAAATTGAGCGTCACGCGTGTCCGGGATGCGGAAGCTGTTCGGGAATGTTTACCGCCAATTCGATGAACTGTCTGAATGAAGCAATCGGACTGGCACTTCCGGGTAACGGAACTATTGTGGCGACTCATGCCAACCGTCAGCAGCTGTTCCGTGATGCCGCTGCCCTGATCGTGAAAAATGCTTATAAGTATTATGAAGAAGGTGATGACAGTGTACTTCCCCGCAGCATTGCTACCCGGGAAGCTTTCCTGAACGCCATGACGCTGGATATTGCCATGGGTGGTTCGACAAATACCGTGTTGCACCTGCTGGCCATTGCCCATGAAGCCGAAGTCGATTTCCGTATGGACGATATCGACATGCTTTCGCGACGGGTTCCCTGCCTTTGCAAGGTGGCCCCCAACACCCAGAAGTATCATATTCAGGATGTGAACCGTGCCGGAGGAATTCTCGGTATTCTGGGAGAACTTTCCAAGGGAGGCTTGCTGGACACTTCGGTTCGCCGGGTAGATGGTACGACATTGGCTGAAGCTATTGCCCGCTATGACATTTGCGGACAGACGGTTGATCCGGAAGCCCTCCGTATCTATTCCAGTGCACCGGGCGGAAAGTTCTGCATTACGCTGGGAGCACAGCAGCAGCGTTATGAAACGCTGGATACCGACCGCGCGGAAGGATGTATCCGGGATCTGTCTCATGCTTACAGCCGCGACGGCGGACTGGCTGTACTGAAAGGAAACATCGCTCTTGATGGCTGCGTGGTGAAGACGGCAGGTGTAGACGAAAGCATCTGGAAGTTCTCGGGACCGGCCAAGGTATTCGATTCACAGGAGGCTGCCTGTGAAGGTATTCTGGGCGGAAAGGTTGTGAGCGGAGATGTAGTCGTCATCACTCACGAAGGCCCGAAAGGAGGTCCGGGCATGCAGGAAATGCTTTATCCTACGTCCTATATCAAGTCGAAACATCTTGGCAAGGAATGTGCCCTGATTACAGACGGACGTTTCAGCGGAGGTACTTCGGGACTGAGTATCGGACATATCTCACCGGAAGCTGCCGCAGGCGGAAATATCGGAAAGATCACAGATGGAGATATTATTGATATTGACATACCGAACCGCAGCATCAACGTACGCTTGAGTGATGAAGAACTGGCTGCAAGACCGATGACTCCTCTGACCCGCGACCGTCAGGTTTCGAAAGCGTTGAGGGCGTATGCCAGCATGGTAAGCTCGGCCGACAAGGGAGGAGTAAGAATGATTTAAAAAAGGAGAAAACTATGGCAAAGGAAAAAATAACAGGATCAGAAGCGTTGATGCGCTCGTTGGAACATGAAGGAATCAAGACCATCTTCGGTTATCCGGGCGGGGCAATCATGCCTGTTTTCGATGCGTTGTATGATCATCGGGATAAATTGAATCACATACTGGTTCGCCATGAACAGGGAGCAGCTCACGCGGCTCAGGGCTTTGCCCGCGTTTCGGGAGAAGTCGGAGTCTGCCTGGTGACAAGCGGTCCCGGTGCGACCAATACCATAACCGGAGTGGCGGATGCCATGATTGACAGCACACCGATTGTTGTCATTGCCGGACAGGTAGGAGCAAGTCTGCTGGGAACAGATGCCTTTCAGGAGGTGGACCTGGTAGGTATTACTCAGCCTATTTCGAAATGGAGCTATCAGATTCGCCGGGCAGAGGATGTAGCCTGGGCTGTATCACGTGCTTTCTATATTGCAAGAAGCGGACGTCCGGGCCCTGTCGTACTGGATTTTGCAAAGAATGCCCAGCAGGAACTGACTGAATACGAACCGGTAGACGTTGATTTTATCCGCAGTTACGATCCTGATCCGGAGACTGATCCGAAGGCCGTTGCCGAAGCGGTTGCACTGATCAATGAAGCACGCAAGCCTCTGGTACTTGTCGGACAGGGAGTGGAACTGGGCAATGCGCAGGAAGAACTCAGGGCCTTTGTGGAGAAAGCAGACCTGCCGTGCGGCTGTACGTTGCTGGGACTTTCGGCCTTGCCGTCCGATCACCCTCTGAACAAAGGAATGCTGGGTATGCATGGAAATCTGGGACCGAACGTGAAGACCAATGAATGTGATGTATTGATTGCGGTCGGAATGAGATTCGATGACCGTGTGACCGGCAAGCTGGAGACTTACGCGCGTCAGGCTAAGGTGATCCATCTGGATGTTGATCCTTCCGAAATCAGCAAGAATGTGGCAGTGGATGTTCCTATATTGGGAAACTGTAAACGTACGCTGGCCTTGCTGACAGAACTGATTCAGGCGCAACGTCATACAGAGTGGATTGAAAGCTTCCGTCCGTACGAAGAAAAAGAATATACTCAGGTAATCGATCGGGAAATCCATCCGAAGGAAGGTCCGTTGAATATGGGTGAAGTGGTACGCAAAGTAAGTGAGGCAACCCGTAATGAGGCTATTCTGGTGACAGATGTCGGTCAGAATCAGATGATGGCCTGCCGTTATTTCAAGTTCACAAAGAACCGGAGCGTGGTAACGTCCGGCGGTATGGGAACGATGGGATTCGGCCTTCCGGCTGCCATCGGAGCTACATTCGGACGCCCTGACCGTACGGTATGCGTCTTCATGGGCGACGGGGGACTCCAGATGACCATGCAGGAGCTGGGAACAGTCATGGAACAGAAGGCACCGGTAAAGATCATTCTGCTGAACAATAATTATCTGGGTAATGTACGTCAGTGGCAGGCAATGTTCTTCAATCGCCGTTATTCGTTCACACCGATGATGAACCCCGACTATATGCAGATTGCGTCAGCTTACGGTATTCCTTCGCGCCGCGTGGCAGAACGCGGAGAACTGGAGGAAGCCATCCGCGAGATGCTTGACACCGACGGCCCGTTCCTGCTCGAAGCCTGTGTCATTGAGGAAGGAAACGTGTTGCCGATGACTCCTCCGGGAAGTTCGGTAAACTATATGATGTTGGATTTGGATTGTTAAGAGGAGTATAGGATTATGGACAACAAGACTTTATATACGATTATCGTTCATTCGGAAAACATTGCCGGTATTCTGAACCAGATTACAGCTGTGTTTACCCGTCGGCAGATTAACATTGAGAGCCTGAATGTGTCGGCTTCTTCCATCAAGGGGGTACATAAATACACCATTACCTGCTGGACGACGCATGACATTGTGGAGAAGGTAGTCAAACAGATTGAAAAGAAGATGGATGTCATTCAGGCCCATTACTTTTCAGACGATGAAATCTTCTTGCGTGAGATTGCCATGTACAAGGTTTCCACACCGGAATTCCAGGCTAATCCCGAGGCTTCGAAGGTGATCCGCCGTTACAGCGCCCACATTGTGGAGGTGAATCCTGTCTTTTCCATTGTCGAGATGACGGGCATGAGCGATGACATTACCTCGCTTTACCAGGAGCTGAAAGCCCTGAACTGTGTGCTTCAGTTTGTGCGCTCGGGAAGAATCGCCGTTTCCACCAGCTGTTTTGAACGGGTCAATGAGTACCTGGCCCACCATGAAGAAAGATACAGAAACCAAAAATAAACAGAATGATGTCTGACGAAAATAAAGTAGGAACCTATCCGTTTGTAGCTGAACCGTTTCATGTGGATTTCATGGAACGCCTGACGGTGGGAGTGCTGGGAAATCATTTGCTGAACTGTGCAGGATTTCATGCGGCTGAAAGAGGCTTCGGCATTGCAACCCTGAATGAGAACCATTATACCTGGGTGTTGTCCCGTCTGGCTATCGAGATGGAGGAAATGCCCCGGGCATATGAGAAATTCAGTGTGCAGACGTGGGTGGAGAATGTTTACCGTCTGTTTACGGACAGAAACTTTGCCATCCTCAACCAGGAGGGAAAGCCCATCGGTTACGCCCGTTCCATTTGGGCGATGATCAGCATGGAAACCCGTAAACCTGCCGATCTGCTCACGCTGCATGGCGGAAGCATTACGGATTATGTCTGCCAGAAGGATTGTCCGATTGCCAAGCCCGGCCGCATCAAGGTGGAAGAACAGCAGGCATTGGACGAGTATAAGATCCGTTACAGCGACATTGATCTGAACGGACACGTGAACAGTGTGAAGTACATTGAGCACATTCTCGACCTTTTCCCGATGGAATGGTTCCGGCAGAAGACTGTGAAGCGCTTTGAAGTGGCCTATGTGGCTGAAAGCTATTACGGAGATACTTTAAGTTTCTACCGGCAGCAGATCAGTGAAAACGAATTTGATATTGAAGTGAAGAAGAACGGCCAGGAAGTCGTTGTTCGCAGTAAAGTGATATTTAACTAATTGTTTTAATAACTTGCGGCCCGCAAGGGCTGCTTAAAAGATTGAATTGAAAATGGCACAGATGAATTTTGGCGGTGTTATGGAAAATGTCGTAACCCGCGAAGAGTTTCCATTGGAAAAAGCACGTGAAGTATTGAAAAATGAAACCATCGCCGTTATCGGTTACGGAGTACAGGGACCGGGTCAGTCACTGAACTTGCGCGACAATGGCTTTAATGTGATTGTCGGTCAGCGTCAGGGTAAGACTTACGAAAAGGCCGTGGCTGACGGATGGGTACCGGGCGAAACTTTGTTCAGCATTGAAGAAGCCTGCAAGCGTGCTACCATTATTCAGGTGTTGCTGTCCGACGCTGCTCAGATTGCCTGCTGGCCTACCATCAAGCAGTATCTGACTCCGGGCAAGGCCCTGTATTTCTCACATGGATTTGCCATCACATACAAGGAACGTACAGGAATTGTTCCGCCCGCTGATGTAGACGTTATCATGGTTGCTCCGAAGGGTTCCGGTACATCTTTGCGTACCATGTTCCTGGAAGGACGCGGACTGAACTCTTCTTACGCTATTTTTCAGGATGCTACCGGACGTGCTTTTGAGCGTGTGATTGCACTGGGTATCGGTGTCGGTTCAGGTTATTTGTTTGAGACTACCTTCAAACGGGAAGTTTATTCAGACCTGACCGGTGAACGCGGTACGCTGATGGGAGCTATTCAGGGATTGTTGCTGGCACAGTATGAAACCCTTCGTGAACACGGACATACTCCGTCGGAAGCTTTCAACGAAACAGTTGAAGAGCTGACTCAGTCACTGATGCCGCTGTTTGCACAGAAAGGTATGGACTGGATGTATGCTAACTGTTCAACAACCGCACAGCGTGGTGCTCTGGACTGGATGGGCCCGTTCCACGATGCTACAAAACCGGTTTTCGAAAAACTGTATAAGTCAGTAGCTGACGGTGAAGAAGCACAGCGCTCTATCGATTCTAACTCTCAGCCGGACTATCGTGAAAAACTGAACGAAGAGTTGCGTCAGTTGCGCGAGAGCGAAATGTGGCAGACTGGTGCCGTAGTTCGTAAATTGCGTCCGGAAAACAACTGATCTGGTTGTTGGACTTAAAAGGGCGGGGGAGCCCGTCACGGGAAGAGAAGCCGGAAGCCTGGAGGGGCTGCTGATTCTCTTCCCGTTTTTTGGCCGGGAGGCAGATCGTTACCAGGCGGTTTCCCGCTGCTGTTAAACCATTAAACGTAGTAAGAAGATGAACAGAGAATTCTTAGAATTGATCAAGACTCGTCGCAGCTGCCGGAAGTATAAGCCGGAACAGATTACAGACGAAGAATTACAGGCCGTGCTGGAAGCAGGAACTTATGCGCCGACCTCACGCGGCATGCAGTCGCCTTATATTGTGGCAGTGCAGAATCCTGCTTTGCGCGAACAGCTGGCAGCCATGAATGCCCGTGTGATGGGTACGACTTCCAATCCGTATTATGATGCACCTACTTATGTGCTGGTGCTGACTCCGGCTGATGCCAACAATCCGATTCAGGATGGCAGTTGCGTACTCGAAAACATGATGCTGGCTGCCCATTCCATCGGTCTGGCCAGTTGCTGGATTCACCGTGAGCGTGAGATGTTCTCAACGCCTGAAGGAAAAGCTTTGCTGAAAGAATGGGGATTGCCCGACGGACTGGTTGGTATCGGAGCTTTGGCACTGGGTTATCCGGATGGAGATCCGGGCCAGGCAAAACCGCGGAAAGAAGGCTATACACGTGTGATCCGGTAAGTCTGTGCGGGGCATTGTATGACGATAAAAAAAGCTCTCCAGCTTTTTTCAAAATGTTTCGGCGTATAAAAAAAACGTTTCGGCGTTTTACTCTAAACGCCGAAACGTTTTTTTGACCCTTTTTCAGCCGTCTGGCCGGAAGGATCATGCTTCAACCGGTAGAAGCTGTCTTATTTCTTTTCAGGAGCCGGGATGCTGTCTGTCGGCTGCTGACCGCTGCGCGGCAGGTCTGTCAGCTCATCACGGTAAGCCTTGTAACTGTCCTTTTTCTGAGTGTAGGCCGTAAAGGTTACGGCATCGGTTCCACTGAAATGAATTTCTCCGATTTCTTCTCCGTTGGAACCAACGACAGCATCTGTCGGAAGATTCTTGAAAGTTCCGTTCCATTCAAAGTATTCACCGCTTCCGAAATCTTCATATGTACATTTCATGGTATATCCGTCTCCGCGTGTGCCGATGGTGATAACGGTATCATCTGCACCGGTCAGGTTTCCGTATTTACCGGTAATGTCGCCCGAGATGTCTTCTTCAGAACAGGAAGCGATACATGTAATCAGGAAAAGAGTAGCCATCAGGCTGCTCGCCAGGCGGAACCATCTGTTCCGTCGGATGGATTGTGAATTGTCTGTTTTCATTGTTTAGTTATTGAGTTTAGAATAAAACAAAACAGGAGGGCGGATGTTCGCCCGTAAAAAAACTTCAGGCAGAGGACGGCGGTCTGCAAGACAGTTCCGGAAAAATCTCCGGAGAATGTTTGCTTCGTCTGGTGACGAGAAGAACCGTAAATCCTGTGCCTGAAGTGATTCGTCTATTGAATAGCGGGATCAGCCGCGATGATTACTTCGCTACACGTTCCAGCCATCTTACCATAGACAGCATGACGATCATTGAGCAAGCCGTTGCGCCGACGAATACCAGCCAGCATACCCAGATAGGTACTGAGGTGTAGAGAATACCGCCGATGAACAGCAAAGAGTTTCCGACAGCTGTTGCGGCCAGCCAGCAACCCTGCATCAGTCCCTGCAAATGAGGAGGAGCTACTTTCGATACGAAAGAAAGACCCAGCGGAGAAATGAAGAGTTCGGCAACGGTCAGGATGAAGTAAAGTCCGATCATGATCCACGGAGTTACACGGATTGCATTGATGGCTTCAGTAGACATGGTGCTGAGTTCGTCCTTGGCAGGAAGTGTCAGTGAGAACACTGTCAGGAAGATGTAAGCCAATGCAGCGATACCCATACCGATAGCGATCTTCATCGGAGTAGAAGGTTCTTTTCCTTTTGCTTTTAAAGATGTGAAGATCCACATGATCAGCGGAGTCAGTGCAACAACAAAGAACGGATTGACAGACTGGAAGATTTCAGCGCCCTTGATCTGGGTAAATCCAAGATCAATGTTGATGACGCTCAGGTCTACATAGTCGCGTGCAAAGTAAGTCAGTGAATAACCGTTCTGGTGGAAAGACAGCCAGAAGAAGATAACCACACCGAATACGGCGAACAGGGCGTAGATGCGCTGACGGATTTCCGTAGCACTCATCTGAACTTCTTCTTTGGTTACAGTCTTTGCAGAAGCAGCTTCCACAACCTTCTTTCCCGGATCGGGGAATTTGCTCTTATTGGCAAGGTAAATGACCAGAGAAACCAGCATGGCAACGATAGCGGCCATGAATGCATAATGGAATCCGCGGCTGAACACGTCCAGATAACTGTTGGCAAAAGCAGTCATGTCGGTAACCTGAGTACCGTCGAGTGATACGGTATTTGCCAGGGTAGTCAGCTTTTCCAGTTCCTGCGGAATCATGTTCTGTCCCTGTTCCAGATACTTGTGGCAAAGTTCCGGCAAGGTTGCATCATAGTCGAAGTGGTTTACCTTCAGCCACCAGTTACGGACACCGATAGCGATGAACGGAGCGAAGATAGCGCCCACGTTGATAAACATGTAGAAGATCTGGAATCCGGCATCACGCAGGCTGGAGTACTTCTCATTGTCGTACATCTGTCCCACCAATGCCTGGAGGTTTCCTTTGAAAAGACCGTTACCGAAAGCAATGACAGCAAGGCCTAGACAGGTCAGTCCCAGATACAAAGGCATGTTGGGAACCGGTGTCGGAGTCGGAATGGCAATGATCAGATAACCCAAAGCCATCAGCAGAAGGCCGACCAGAATGGTTCCTTTAAAGTTTTTTGTTTTGTCTGCAATGATACCGCCCACCAGTGCCAGCAAATAGATGGAAGCATAGAAAGCGGAATAGATATAGCCGGTAGTCGTTTCAGACAATCCGAACTTGGCTGAAATGAAAAGAGTCAGGATAGCCATCATGATGTAGAAGCCGAAACGCTCTCCCATGTTGGCCAATGCCGCAGCAACGAGTCCTTTTGGATGTTTGTTGAACATAGGTTAATGAAGATTTTAAATTAATATTAGTGTTATTGTTCGCAAAGTTAAGACTTTTTTATGAAGAACCATGTTCCTCGGTGTTTAATTTATTCCTGGATCATCTTTTGCAGCTTGCCTGCCAGGAGGAACAGGATAACGGCTGCAGCTCCGCTCATGAAGACAAACAGCATGAAGAAATCAAACAGATTCTCCACCTGATATCCGAGGAAGCTTTTGGCTACTCCGGCTTCGGGGTAATAGCCGCTGAGCATACCTGCAAATTTATTGGCTGCCGACGTACTGAGATACCATACTCCCATTAATAAGGAAGAGAAGCGTGCCGGAGAGAGTTTATATACCAGTGAAAGTCCGATAGGAGCCAGGCAGAGTTCGCCCATTGTATGAATCAGATACAAACCGGTAAGCCAGATCATGCTGACCTTGACTCCGGGTTCGACGTGTTTCACTCCGAAAGCAATGAACAGGTAACCCATGGAAAGAAGGAAAAGTCCGATGGCTTGCTTGCGTGGGGAACTGGGTTCCAGCCCGCGCTTGCCCAGGAACGACCATACGGCAGCCAGTACAGGAGCCAGTGTGACGATCATGATCGGATTGAACGACTGGAAATAAGCAGCCGGCATTTCCCAGCTTCCGATGTGACGGTCGGTCTGTTCGTCGGCAAAGAAAGTGAGTGAGGCACCGGCCTGTTCATAGGCTGCCCAGAAGAAGATGACGAAGAATGCAATGATGTAAATCACTCCGATGCGGACCTGTTCGAGGCGGGTCAGTGAACGGTCGGTGATGATCAGCAAAGGCATGATAATGGCAGTTGCATAAATCAATGATCCGATCCAGTCAGCATCTGCAAAGATTCCTTTGTCCATTGCGTTCCAGTTGACGGAAAATAAAAGTGTCAGTGCTACAGTGCCGGCAACCATTAACCATGTGCGGCTGTTGCTGGCCGGAGACTGCTGTGTCTGTTGTTTCTTTTCGTGAGATACGGCCGGAGCCATGCCTACCGGATTACCGTCCGGATCACAGATGTATTTGTTTTTGAACAGCTGGAATACAGTTGCTCCCAGCAGCATACCGATACACGCTGCGAGAAATCCCCATTTGAAGTCTTCCGGATGTCCGGTGTTTCCCAGCAGTCCGCATACCAGCGGAGCGAGGGTAGAGCCTACATTCACACCCATATAGAAGATGGTGAAAGCAGAGTCTTTACGGTTATCGTCTTCCCGGTAAAGCCGTCCGACCATGGTCGAAATGTTTGGCTTGAAGAATCCGTTACCCAAAATAAGCAGTCCCAGTCCGCAGAACATCAGATATTTTGCCAGTTCTGCCTGCTGGTAATAACAGGCACTCAGAAACAAAAGGAACTGTCCGAGAGCCATTGTCAGTGCACCGGTTACGATGGAGCGACGGTTACCCCAGTAGCGGTCGGCAATGTAGCCGCCGATGAGCGGTGTCAGATAAACCAGTCCGGTGTAACTTCCATATACCTGTGATGCTGTTTCTTTATCAAACAGCAGGGCCTGTACCATGTAAAGCATGAACAAAGCCCGCATTCCATAATAGCTGAAGCGCTCCCACATTTCGGTAACGAACAGCAGATATAATCCTTTAGGATGCCTTTTAGTGTTATTCATTTGCCTTTTATAGAATAAAATGTTAGTAAAAAAGATATTTGGCGTGCAAAAATAGCAAAAAAAACCTTTTTCACAAAATCTTGAGAATATTGGAGTCTGCGGAAAGGGCTGTGAGCCTCTGCGCAAATAAAAATCTGCCGATACATGGGAATAATTGAATTCTTTTCTATCTTTGCAGAAATAATCATAAAACTTAAAATAATTAGAATACTATGGATTCAATGAATCAGATCGTTCTGAAGTTCCCAGAAGTCGGGGAAGTCGAGAGTATCAAACCGTTAACATCGGGACTTATCAACCAAACCTATTTGGTAAGAACCGCAGATAAGGCTGCTGCCGATTATATTTTGCAGTGTATCAATCATAATATCTTTACGGATGTAGAAATGCTTCAGCATAACATTGAAGCTGTAACAGCTCATATCCGCAAGAAACTGGAAGCTGCCGGTGAAGACGATATCGACCGCAAGGTGTTGCGTTTTGCCAAGACTGCAGAAGGAAAGACCTATTATTTTGACGGAGAGAAATACTGGCGTATGTGCGTCTTTATTCCGGGTTCACAAACGCTGGATGCTGTAACTCCTGAATCTTCTTATCTGGTAGGATTGAAGTTCGGTGAATTTGAAGCGATGCTGGCCGACCTGCCGGAAAAGCTGGGTGAAACTATTCCTGACTTCCATAACATGGAGTTCCGTATGAAACAGTTGCGTGAGGCTGTTGCAGCCGACAAGGCAGGCCGTATGGAAAAAGTTGGCGGACTGGTTGCAGACATTGAAAAAGATGCAGACGAAATGTGTTGTGCAGAGCGCTTGTATCGTGAAGGCAAGTTGCCGAAACGTATTTGCCACTGCGATACCAAAGTTAGCAACATGCTGTTTGATGACAAAGGCAACGTACTTTGTGTGATCGACCTGGATACCGTAATGCCTAGCTTTGTATTCTCTGATTTCGGTGATTTCCTCCGTTCTGCTGCCAATACAGCTCAGGAAGATGAACCGGATCTGACAAAAGTAAACTTCAATATCGAAGTGTTCAAGCCGTTTGCAAAAGGTTATATCGAATCTGCAAAGAGCTTCCTGACTCCTCAGGAAATCGAGCTGTTGCCGTATGCTGTGACTTTGTTCCCTTACATGCAGGCTGTACGTTTCCTGGCTGATTATATCAACGGGGATACTTACTATCAGATCAAATATCCTGAACATAATTATGTACGTACACTGGCTCAGTATAAACTCTATCAGGAAGCGAAGAAAGCTGTACCTGAAATGAAAGCATACATTGCTTCTCTTCTGGGCTGACCGTAAGTTTTAAGGATCATATAAACAGGAAATAAGGGATGACTCTCTTGTTTCCTGTTTTTCGTTGTTATCTTATTAAATTCCGGGCACTTCTTTGGGGCAGAGGTGCCATATATACACATAGCAGCATTTATTAACTTTTAAACAAACCCATTTTGAATGGGAGACGAATGATGAAATATAATAATTTATTTTGGGCATTTTCTGTATTAAGCTTGCTGGGCTGCTCTTCTTCACAAGAGGTTAAAACGATACCGGATTCTTTATCCGGGATTTATCCTAAACTGGCTTATTATAATAATGAAGGTGAATGTGGTACAGGCGCTGTAGTTCCGTGGGCTGACAGATTGTGGGTTATTACTTATGGTCCGCATCTTCCTGAAGGATCATCTGATAAATTGTATGAAATAACTCCGGATTTAAAGCAGATTGTGCATCCGGAGAGTTTGGGAGGAACTCCGGCTAACCGTATGATTCATAAAGAAAGCGGGCAGTTGTTCATCGGTCCTTATGCCATCGATTCTTTAGGGAATGTACGTTCTATACCTTATAATATTATGCCTGGACGCCATACCGGAAACGCACGTCATCTGACAGATCCGTCTGGCAAGATCTATTATGGAACAATGGAAGAGGGGCTTTATGAAGTAGATGTTCGTACGCTGGCTGTTCGTGAAATCTATGAAGATGCAAATTTTACGAAGAGGGAAAAAAGCAGTAAAGAGTATGGTCCTATTGGAGCAATGCTTCCGGGAGTACACGGTAAAGGATTGTATTCAGGACAAGGGGTATTGGTTTTTACGAATAATGGAGAGGGTTCCAACGAAGCTCTTTCTAAGTTTGATATAGAAGCCGGTGTATTGGCTGAATGGGACGGTAAGGATTGGAAAGTCGTGCGTCGTAATCAGTTTGTTGAAGTGACAGGACCTGGTGGAATCTATGGAAATACAAATCCAGAAACCGATCCTGTCTGGGCAACAGGCTGGGATTATAAGTCTGTTATATTGGGAGTACGTGACGCAAAGAAGGGATGGACTTTCTTCCGCTTGCCGAAATCCAGTCACAGCTATGACGGAGCCCATGGATGGAACACTGAATGGCCGCGAATCAGAAATGTAGGAACAGAAGCGCATCCGGATTATCTGATGACTATGCATGGTATGTTCTGGAAGTTTCCTGCTGATTTCACGGCTGATTCCAGTGCGGGCATACGTCCACGGTCTGCTTATCTGAAAGTTATCGGTGACTTTACCCGCTGGAATGACAGACTTGTTTTTGGTTGTGATGATTCTGCGCTGAAAGGATTCCTGAACGCAAGAAAAGCTAAGGCAAATTTCCCTGGTCCCGGTCAGTCAAATTCTAATTTATGGTTTACGTCTTTGACCAAGCCCGATGAGTTGGGTCCTGCCACTGCAACTGGTTCTGTTTGGGATAAAGATCCGGTAAAGGCTGGTGAATATTCTGAACCCTTCCTGTTCAGCGGCTGGGATTATCGTATGGCCTGGGTTAAGAATGACTCTTCTCATTCTGTATCATTTGCTTTTGAAGTGGATAAAAAAGGCAATAATCAGTGGACTCCTTTGAGAGAAATCAAGGTGGAAGCTGGAGAATCTGCCCATATACTGTTTGACAGGGAAGAGCTGGGAGAATGGATAAGAGTTAAAACCGATGCTCCGACTCTGGCTACTGTCAGTTTTACATATACAGACAGTGACGAAAGAAGTACAACATCAGATGAGATGTTTGAGGGGCTTGCTGAACTGGACTGTAACCATTCAATAGGAGGATTGTTGTATTCATTAGGCAACAACAGACGTGCACTGGGAATTGTATCTACTCAACAGAAGGATGGAAAAGTTGTTGAATGCGGATATTATGAAATGAATGATACCTTGAAGCTTGTAAGAAAAGGCGATCCGGAATCAAGAGATTTTATTGTAGAGAAGTGTGCCATCCCTTCCAAGGTTGTGACAGTGGAATCCTCTTCTGTCCTCGTTGTTGATGATAAAGGCCGCAGATGGAGATTGCCGTTGGGAGACGAAGCATATACTGGACTGATGGATCAGGATGCCCTTAGGATTTGCAGGGAAGTAGTGACGGAAAGAGATTTGTTCAGCTGTATGGGAACATTCTATGAATTACCTGCAGAAAATGCCGATGGTTACGCCAAGATCCGTCCTGTTGCTACACATAATTATAAGATCAATGACTATGCTTCCTACAGGGGTATGATGATTCTTACAGGAGTAGATCCGGAAGAAGGTAAAAAGAATCCTCATATTATCGTTTCTGAAGACGGCAGGGCCGCAGTCTGGGCAGGAGCGATAGATGATTTATGGGAACTGGGAAAACCGGTTGGTCATGGCGGTCCATGGAATGACACTCAGGTCGCTTCCAACGAACTGTCTGATCCTTATTTGATAGCATTCTATGACAGAAAGGAAATGAAACTGTCTCATAAATCTTCTGAAACTGTTAAGTTTACAGTTGAGGTTGACCCTACAGGTAATGGTAAATGGATGACTTATGCCAAGTATGATGTAAAGCCTGGAGAGACATTTACTTATCAATTTCCCGATGGTTTCCAGTCCAGATGGATCCGGTTCAGTGTAGATAAAAGCTGTCAGGCTACGGCTTTGTTGAATTATCGTTAGGGCTTTATTCAATAAAAAAGCAGACAGGAAAACAATGTTTCCTGCCTGCTTGAAATGAATTGTCATGAAAATCTTATCTTGGACAGCATTCGCCTGGCTGATGCTGGAGAGGACATCCGTTTCCGCGCATCGGCTTTTTATTGCACTGGGGTGCACAGGGACCGGCCTGCATATGTTTGTTGTGACGGGGTGCAGCAAATAATTTCTCCAACTGGCGGGCATTCAGAATCTTTTCGAACTTGGCCAGATACGTTTGTTTGGTTTCTACCACTTTCTTCTGTTTGGCCAGCCGTTCTTCCAGTTGCTTTTTGATTTCAGCGTCTGTCCGTTCAGCTTTGCGCTGTTGAGGCTTCTCCTGTTTCATTTCCGTACGGCAAGCTTTGAGGGCTTCCAGATATTCTTTATACAGAGGAGCAAACTTCGCAGCCGTTTCATCGTCCAGCATCAGAGATTTCTGCATTCGGTTAATCTGCATTTCCTGACGTTGTTCAGGAGTGAGTTTCTTTTTCTGGTTCGGAGCCTGTGCGTTTTGTGCCAACATGTTTCCGCAGCTGAAGATAGCTGCCATCATTACGGTAATAAATAAGCGGTTTGTTTTCATTGTCATTTCCATTTTAAAAATACATTTATACTTCTAGCGCGCTCTTTTCCGTTAAGACAACTTCCGGTCGGGATGGTTTAGCGGGAATAACATTCTTTAGCGTTTATGCTCCTGTTTGCTTATCTCCCGTTAAAAAGGAGCTTCCTTGCAAAGGCGGATGGTTTCGCCCGTAACGGGGTGGGTGAATTCCAGTTCGGCGGCATGCAGGTAAAGGCGGTCGGTTTGATTTCCATACAATGGATCTCCCAGAATCGGACTGTCCAGTCCTTCGGGATGGGCGGCGTGCACGCGTAACTGATGAGTCCGTCCGGTGAGTGGCCAGAAGCTTACACGGGTTGTTCCGTCTGATCTTTCTTCCACACGGAAACGGGTAACCGCTTTCTTTCCCAGTTCCCAGTTGACCTGTTGCCGGGGACGGTCGGAGAAGTCCGGACAGAGAGGAAGGTCGATGGTTCCTTCGTCCTGACGGGGATTGCCCTGCAGGAGGGCTGTGTATCGCTTTCGGATCTGGCGGGTTTCAAAGAGAGCTTGCAGACATTGATGTATGTTTTTGTCTTTTGCGGCCAGCAGAAGACCGGAAGTATCCATGTCCAGGCGGTGAACCAGCAGCGGGCTGTCACTCTCGGGATAAAGTTCCTGCAATCGTTGCAGGACGGAATCCAGACCGCTTTTCCCGGGAACGGAAAGCATACCGGCAGGTTTGTTTACCACGACGATCCAGGGATCTTCGTAGATTATTTCCAGAGGAGTATCGTGGTGACGGTTTTCTACCAGTGGATTGGGATCGACTTCCAGACCGATCAGCATGTGTTTCAGGATGGGGGCACACTTTCCGCTGCAGGAAGGATAAAAATGTCCGTGACGGCGTATCTCGTTTTTCGGAGAGTTGCCCCACCAGAATTCTCCCATGGCCAGCGGTTTCAGCTGGTGAAGGTAGGCATATTGCAGCAGTTTGGGTAAGGCGCATTCACCGGTACCTGCGGGTGGAGTACCCTGAGGAGTGTCGCGGAACAGTTCGCAGAGATCTTTCGATTCTCCCCGGGCATTGAGCATGTGAAACTGTTCGAACAGTTCTTTTTGCAGACGGGCAGAACGGGATTTGCGCTCCTGTTTCATCTGTTCCAGCCGCTCGCGATATTGGCCTGCCTTTTCCTGTAGATGCTGCAGCTGATCTTTGAGCCGTTTTTCCAGACGTTTGTATTCGGCTTTCTGGAACTGGCTTTCCCGGATCAGCGCTTCCTGCTCTTCCGGAGTGAGAGGTTCTCTGCGCCTGGCTTCCCGGAGTGCTCTGGCATTCTTCAGTTCTTGCCGGGCACGTTCCAGTTCCTGTCCGGCGCTGTTCCGGGCATCCCGAAGGGCGGCTTCACAGGATTGATATTCCGGAGAACTTTCCAGTTCCCGGATCTGTCGGTTAATGGCTGAGATATTTGCTTCTTCTATCCGGAAGAAACCATCCGGCTGCAACAGGTCGTATACAGGAGGCACAAAGAATGGATGCAGGTTGCTTCCGGCCAGATTGCCGGAAAAGGCGGCCAGATATCCGCAGTTTCCGTCTGCCTGCTGTACGATCAGTACTCCGAACATTTTCCCCTGTTGTAGTTCCTCCTGCCAGTCATTGCGGGTACTCAGGTAGTGAAGTACCTCTTCGGCTGCCAGCCGGACGAGCGGATGGGGAGTGTAATGAAAAGGATAGGTGAAACGGACAGGCAATGGAATTCCGATTGCTTGTCCGGGTAAAGGGTGAAGATAAGAGTCAGAGGACAGTTTGTTCATGACTTAATCCATTTCCCGCTGACGGCAGAAATAGCCGGAGAATTTTTCGTCCACGTTCTCAACCGGTTGCTTGAATATACCGTAAACGGCAGAGCCTGATCCGGTCATGGAGGCATAAACAGCTCCCAGATCATAAAGCTTGTCCTTGATGGCTGCTATTTCAGGATGGCAGGGGAAAATACTTTCTTCGAAATCATTCTTCATCAGGCCTTTCCAGTTTTCGATGGGCTGGGTGGCAATTTCTTTCAGAGAAACTTCCGGATGCTTGGGATGAATGTTTGAGAATGCTTCTTTCGTTGAGATCGGAGTATCCGGTTTTACCAGTACGAGATGATATCCTTTCAGTGTAAGTTCAATCGGTTCGAAAATGTTTCCTGTGCCGGAAGCGAAGACTGGCTGATTCTGGATGAAGAACGGACAGTCTGCACCCAGCTGGGCTGCATATTGTTCCATCTCCTTCACGCTCAGTCCTAACCGGAATTTTTCATTCAGCAGCTTGATCATGAAGGCACAGTCGGCAGAACCTCCTCCCAAACCGGCTTCGGTCGGGATATGCTTGAACAGGTGAATATCTACCGGCAGAATTCCGGAGTGATGCTGTCTGAGCAGGTTGAGTGCCTTTACCACCAGATTGTCTTCCGGGCTTCCGTGCAGGTTGGCACCGCTTACGCGTAGTTTATAAGGAACTTCGGCATGCTCGAGACGATTCACCTCGAGTGCGTCTTGCAGTTTGATCGGATAAAAGATGGTTTCCAGATTATGGTAACCGTCAGGACGGCGTTCTACGATATTCAGTCCTAAATTTATTTTTGCATTTGGAAATGTTATCATGGCAGGTTCTTTTTTTATTTTTCACAAATGTAATGGAAAGTTTTGAAAAATGCAGGTCTTCCGAAAGGAATTTTTATGCTCCCTCCATCGCCTGCGGGCTCTCGGCAGGGACGGAGCCGCAGAATTCCAGTGCGATAACAGGGGATTGCCGGACCCTGCCGGAGGGTGATTTGCGGAGATTTTTGAGCCTTGCAGATCAGGTGTACAAAGAAAATATTATCTTTGTGCCCCACAAAAAAGAAGATAACGAATGGCAGAGACGAAAAGAACAACGCGTGTCCCCAAAGCGGCAAAGACTAAGCCGGTGGACGAATATGGACATTTGCAGCCTCAGGCTCCGGAACTCGAGGAGGCGGTGCTGGGTGCATTGATGATTGAAAAGGATGCTTATTCCCTGGTGAGTGAAATACTTCGCCCGGAGTCTTTCTATGAACATCGTCATCAGTTGATTTATGCAGCCATTACCGATCTGGCCATTCGCCAAAAGCCGGTTGATATTCTGACTGTGACAGAACAGCTCCGTTCCCGGGGAGACCTGGATGAAGTGGGAGGACCTTTTTACATCACTCAGCTGAGTGGTAAGGTGGCTTCTTCGGCTCACATTGAATATCATGCGCGGATCATTGCGCAGAAGTTCCTGGCCCGTGAGCTGATTTCATTTACCAGCAACATCCAGACCAAAGCGTTCGACGAGACGCAGGATGTGGACGACCTGATGCAGGAGGCAGAAGGTAAGCTGTTTGAAATCTCGCAGCAGAATATGAAGAAGGATTATACGCAGATTAATCCGGTCATTCAGGAAGCTTACGAGATGCTGCAGAAAGCGGCTGCCCGAACAGACGGTCTGAGCGGTCTTTCGAGCGGTTTTCATCAGCTGGACAAGATGACATCCGGCTGGCAGAATTCTGACCTTATTATTATAGCTGCCCGTCCGGCGATGGGTAAGACTGCTTTCGTTCTTTCCATGGCCAAGAACATGGCGGTAAACAACAAAGTGCCGGTTGCCCTGTTCTCGCTTGAAATGAGCAACGTGCAGCTGGTAAACCGTCTGATCGTCAATGTGTGTGAGATACCGGGTGAGAAGATCAAGAGCGGTCAGCTTGCACCCTATGAGTGGGGACAGCTGGACTACAAGATCAAGGAACTGTATGACGCCCCGCTTTATGTGGATGATACGCCTTCTCTGTCCGTGTTCGAACTTCGTACAAAGGCTCGCCGTCTGGTACGTGAACATGGCGTAAAGATCATCATTATCGACTACCTTCAGCTGATGAATGCCAGCGGAATGTCGTTTGGAAGTCGTCAGGAAGAGGTCAGCACCATCTCGCGTTCACTGAAGGGGCTCGCCAAGGAGTTGAATATTCCTATCGTGGCATTGAGTCAGTTGAACCGTGGTGTGGAAAGCCGTGAAGGTATTGACGGAAAGCGTCCTCAGTTGAGCGACTTGCGTGAATCGGGTGCCATCGAGCAGGATGCGGATATGGTATGTTTCATTCACCGTCCGGAATATTATAAGATTTATACGGATGAAAAGGGAAATGACCTGCACGGAATGGCTGAGATTATCATTGCCAAGCATCGTAACGGTGCGGTGGGAGATGTCCTTCTGCGTTTCCGTGGCGAGTTTGCACGTTTCCAGAATCCGGACGACGAGATGATCGTACCGATGCCGGGCGAGGAGAGTCCTGCTCCTGTGTTGCGCTCGAAGATGAACAATGGTGGAGGCCAGGGATTTGTTCCTCCTCCTCCAATGGACATGGCTCCTCAGCCGGAAAACCCCTTCGGTGCACCGGTTCCCGATGTACCTTTTTGAAATGGAATGCCTTATTTTTTATTTCTTGCATTCGATATTCAATTTAAAAGTATTAAATTTGCGCATTATTCCAAAGATTTTATAAAAACTATACGATATGAATATCTCTTATAATTGGCTGAAAGAGTATGTCAATTTCGATTTGACACCTGATGAAGTGGCAGCCGCATTGACCTCAATTGGTCTGGAGACCGGTGGAGTGGAGGAAGTTCAGTCCATCAAAGGCGGTCTGGAAGGACTGGTAATTGGTGAGGTACTGACTTGTGAACCCCATCCCAATTCGGATCACATGCACATTACAACCGTGAACCTGGGACAGGGAGAACCTGTTCAGATTGTTTGTGGTGCAGCGAATGTGGCAGCCGGACAGAAGGTTGTTGTTGCTACCCTGGGTACCAAACTTTATGACGGTGACGAATGTTTCACAATCAAGAAATCAAAACTCCGTGGCGTAGAATCAAACGGTATGATCTGCGCTGAGGATGAAATCGGCATCGGAACAAGCCATGAAGGCATTATAGTATTGCCCCAGGATGTAGTGCCTGGAACACTGGCAAAGGATTATTATCAGATCAAGAGTGATTATGTACTGGAAGTGGATATTACACCGAACCGTGCAGATGCCTGCTCACACTATGGTGTAGCCCGTGACCTTTATGCATGGTTGATTCAGAACGGCCGTCAGGCTGAACTGAAGCGCCCGTCAGTGGATGCTTTCCGCGTGGACAATCACGATATGGATATTGCTGTGGAAGTGGAGAACACGGAAGCATGCCCCCGTTATGCCGGTGTGACCATTAAGAACGTAACCGTAAAGGAAAGCCCCGAATGGCTACAGAATAAACTGCGTCTGATCGGAGTTCGTCCTATCAATAACATCGTCGATATTACAAATTATATCCTTCATGCATACGGCCAGCCGATGCATTGCTTTGATGCAGACAAGATCAAGGGCGGCAAGATTGTTGTCAAGACTTGTGCTGAGGGAACAAAATTTGTGACTCTGGATGAAGCTGAACGCACTTTGTCTGAACGCGACCTGATGATCTGCAATGCAGAAGAGCCGATGTGTATTGCCGGTGTATTTGGCGGACTGGATTCAGGAACGACAGAATCTACCAAGGATGTCTTCCTGGAAAGTGCTTATTTCCATCCGACCTGGGTACGTAAGACAGCCCGTCGTCATGGATTGAGCACAGACTCTTCTTTCCGTTTCGAAAGAGGTATTGATCCTAATGGCGTCATTTATGCCCTGAAGGAAGCTGCTTTGCTGGTGAAGGAACTGGCTGGCGGTGAGATTGCTTCGGAAATCAAGGATAACTATCCTGCACCGATTGCAGATTTTGCCGTAGAGCTTTCTTATGATTATGTAAACTCTCTGATTGGAAAAGTTATTCCTGCTGAAACAGTGAAGAGCATCGTTTCCAGTCTGGAGATGAAGATTGTGGAAGAAACGGCTGAAGGACTCTCTCTGCTGGTTCCTCCTTATCGTGTGGATGTACAGCGTCCTTGTGATGTGGTGGAAGATATCCTCCGTATCTATGGATATAATAATGTGGAAATACCGACTTCCGTGAAGTCTTCATTGAGCGTGAAGGGAGAAGTTGATAAATCCGTGAAACTTCAGAACATCGTATCAGAACAGCTGGTTGGCTGCGGATTCAATGAAATCCTGAACAACTCGCTTACTGCTGCCGCTTATTATGAAGGGCTGGAAACCTATAAGCCGGAAAACCTGGTTCGTCTGATGAACCCGCTGAGCAATGACTTGAACGTGATGCGTGCGACTCTGCTCTTCGGTGGTCTGGAAAGCATCCAGCACAATGCGAACCGCAAGAATGCCGATCTGAAATTCTTTGAATTCGGTAACTGCTATCATTTCCATGCAGAGAAAAAGAATCCGGAAAAGGTTCTGGCTGCTTATTCGGAAGAGTTGCACATGGGCTTGTGGCTGACCGGAAAACGCGTAAGCAACTCCTGGGCACATGCAGATGAAAATTCTTCAGTTTATGAACTGAAAGCATACGTGCTGAACATCTTCCGCCGTCTGGGCGTGAACTTCGGCGGACTGGTATTCGGTAACCTGACTGACGATATTTATTCGGTTGCCATTTCTGTACATACCCGCGGAGGTAAGTTGCTGGCTACTTTCGGTGTGGTTTGCAAGAAGATTCAGAAGGCATTCGATATCGACAACGAGGTTTATTATGCCGACCTGAACTGGAAGGAACTGATGAAAGCCATCAAGGGTAATGCGGTAAGCTATAAGGAAATCTCCAAGTTCCCGGCTGTGAAACGTGACCTGGCACTGTTGATTGACAAGAAGGTGCAGTTTGCTGAAATCGAAAAGATTGCCTACGAAACCGATAAGAAGCTGCTGAAATCAGTAGAATTGTTCGACGTATACGAAGGCAAGAATCTGGAGGCCGGCAAGAAGAGTTACGCAGTCAGCTTCATGCTTCAGGACGAAAATGCTACGCTGAACGACAAGCAGATTGACAAGTTCATGCAGAAGCTGATCGGAAACCTGCAGAACAAACTGGGAGCTGTGCTTCGATAAAACAAAAAAACGATGCGTTACGATATCAAACCTGATCACCATATTAAAGCCAAAAGGGGGTACCTGGCAGCCTTTTACATCGAATTGTTTCTGACATTGCAGGCCGGAATGGTACTCTTTCACTTCTCTTCGAATGAAACCTGGAGAAATGTGCTGGCTATTGTGGGCGGAGGATTATGCCTGTCCTTTGCAGGTGTGACCTTCTGGAAATATCGCAGGCTCGTCCAAGATAGTAAAAAGTAAGTTCATTAAAAATAAATTAAAAATATCATCCAATGGGAAGAGCGTTTGAATATAGAAAAGCTACAAAACTGAAAAGATGGGGTCACATGGCTAAGACCTTCACCCGTCTGGGTAAACAAATCGCTATTGCTGTAAAGGCTGGCGGTCCGGAACCGGAAAACAACCCGACTCTGCGTTCGGTTATCGCTACTTGTAAGCGTGAAAACATGCCGAAGGATAACATTGAACGTGCTATCAAGAACGCAATGGGTAAGGACCAGAGCGATTACAAAGGTATGACTTACGAAGGATACGGTCCTCACGGAGTAGCTGTGTTTGTAGATACTCTGACTGACAATACTACACGTACCGTAGCTGATGTCCGTTCTGTATTTAATAAGTTCGGTGGTAACCTGGGAACAACAGGTTCACTGGCTTTCTTGTTCGACCACAAGTGTGTGTTTACGTTCAAGAAGAAAGACGGAGTGGATATGGAAGAACTGATTCTTGATCTGATCGACTACAATGTAGAAGACGAATTCGATGAAGATCCGGAAGAAGGTACCATCACTATCTACGGTGATCCGAAGAGCTATGCTGCTATCCAGAAACATCTGGAAGAATGTGGATTCGAGGATGTCGGTGGTGACTTCACCTATATCCCGAACGATCTGAAAGATGTAACGGATGAACAGCGTGAAACTATCGACAAGATGGTTGAACGTCTGGAAGAATTCGATGATGTCCAGACCGTTTATACCAACATGCGTCCTTCAGAAGAATAACTTGTTTTTCATTGTTGAATCAGAGGTGTGCAGGGAATTTACTTTCTTTGTACGCCTCTGCAGTTTTATTACATATAGAAATCATCAGAACAACTTTATGAATATAGATTTTACGACTCAGGGAACGTGCAGCAAACGTATCGAAGCAGAGGTGGAGAACGGTATTGTGAAAGAGGTACGTTTTACAGGCGGATGCAACGGAAATCTTCAGGGAATCTGTGCTCTTGTAAAGGGAATGCCGGTTGATGAGGTGATCCGTAAGCTGGAAGGTATTCGTTGCGGTTCCCGTCCGACTTCCTGCCCCGATCAGCTTTGCCGGGCGTTGCGCTCGCTTCAGGCATAGCTGTGAAACTCGTCTCAACCTGTATTTGCCAGATTCAAAAGCCCATGAAGGCTTGTATATATGGCAGATTGTTCCGTATCGTCTGGAAGAAACTCTTGTATCGACTGCATGAAACTTTAGTATCGACTGGAAGAAACTTTTGTTTCATGCAGACGAAACTTTAGTTTCATCAGGACGATACTTTTTTTTCGTCCTGTCGAAACTCTTGTTTCAACCTGTCGAAACGATTGTTTTGTCCTGATAAACTTTCTGATTCCGGCCTTCGGAGCCGGAAAAACATCCTTTCGAAGCTGATAAAATGTATGCCTGCTTCCGGCACATTATGCCGTAAATTTCAGATTATTGTGCCGAAACTTTTCCGTATGTCTATTTTCTTATTAAATTTGCAGCCTAAATTACGGGACAGAGTATCCTGTATAAAAAGGAAAGAAATAAAATTAGTATACAACAATGAGTAAGAAGTTTACCGAATATTCGCAGCTGAACCTTTCTGATATCAACAAGGAAGTGCTGAAGAAGTGGGATGAGAACGATGTGTTCTCCCGCAGTATGACAGAACGTGAGGGACATCCTTCATTTGTATTTTATGAAGGTCCTCCTTCGGCAAATGGTATGCCGGGAATTCACCACGTGATGGCACGTACGATTAAGGATACCTTCTGCCGCTTCAAGACCATGAAAGGATTCCAGGTGAAACGTAAGGCAGGATGGGATACACACGGACTGCCGGTGGAACTGGGTGTGGAAAAAGCTTTGGGCATTACCAAGGAAGATATCGGTAAGACCATTTCTGTGGCAGAATACAACAAACACTGCCGTACTGATGTGATGAAGTTCACGAAAGAGTGGACCGACCTGACTCACAAGATGGGTTACTGGGTTGATCTGGACAATCCGTACATCACTTATGACAACCGTTATATCGAGACTTTGTGGTGGTTGCTGAAACAGCTCTACGGCAAAGGCCTGCTGTATAAAGGATATACCATTCAGCCTTATTCACCGGCTGCCGGAACCGGACTGAGCTCTCACGAACTGAACCAGCCGGGATGTTACCGCGACGTGAAGGACCTGACCGTTGTGGGACAGTTCAAGATGAAGAATCCGAAACCGGAAATGGCCCAGTGGGGTACTCCTTATTTCCTGGCATGGACAACCACTCCGTGGACTTTGCCTTCAAATACAGCATTGTGTGTCGGCCCGAAGATTGAGTATGTGGCTGTACAGACTTATAATGCCTATAATGGCGAGAAAATGACGGTTGTACTGGCTAAGCCGTTGCTTTACATGCACTTCAACAAGAAAGCGGAAGAACTTTCCCTGGAAGATTACAAACCGGGTGACAAGCTGATTCCGTTCAAGGTTGTAGGCGAATACAAGGGAACGGATCTGGTTGGTATGGAATACGAACAGTTGCTCCCGTGGGTAAAACCGGTGGAAGTGACCGAAGACGGCGGATGGCGTGAGGCTGCTGCCAAGGCATTCCGTGTGATTCCGGGTGATTATGTAACTACGGAAGACGGTACGGGTATTGTACACATTGCACCGACCTTCGGTGCGGATGACGCCAATGTGGCACGTGCTGCCGGCATTCCTTCTCTGTTTATGATCAACAAGAAGGGTGAAACCCGCCCGATGGTGGATCTGACCGGTAAGTTCTATCTGCTGGATGAACTGGACGAGAACTTTGTCAAGGAATGTGTTGATGTAGAAAAATACAAGGAATATCAGGGCCGTTGGGTGAAGAATGCTTATGATCCGCAGTTCACCGTTGACGGTAAATATGACGAAAAGGCCGCACAGGCTGCTGAGTCACTGGATGTGTATATCTGCATGAAGATGAAGCAGGAAAACCTGGCCTTTAAGACAGAAAAGCATGTACACAACTATCCTCACTGCTGGCGTACGGACAAACCGGTATTGTATTATCCGCTGGATAGCTGGTTCATCCGTTCTACTGCAGCGAAGGAACGCATGATCGAACTGAACAAGACCATCAACTGGAAGCCTGAATCCACCGGATCCGGACGTTTCGGAAAGTGGCTGGAAAACCTGAATGACTGGAACCTGAGCCGTTCACGTTACTGGGGTACTCCGCTGCCTATCTGGAGAAGTGAAGAAGGAGAGGAGATCTGTATCGGTTCGGTAGAAGAACTCTATAATGAAATTGAGAAATCGGTAGCTGCCGGTTTCATGACTGAAAATCCGTATAAGAAGCTGGGCTTCGTACCGGGAACATATACCAAGGAGAACTACGAAAAGATCGATCTGCACCGTCCGTATGTGGACGACATCATTCTGGCTTCTGCCAGCGGCAAGCCGATGAAGCGTGAATCAGACCTGATTGACGTCTGGTTTGACTCCGGTGCCATGCCATACGCTCAGTTGCATTATCCGTTCGAGAACAAGGAAATCGTGGACAACCGTTCCTACTATCCGGCAGATTTCATCGCCGAAGGTGTGGACCAGACCCGCGGATGGTTCTTTACCCTGCATGCCATTGCTACGATGGTATTCGACAGTGTAGCTTACAAGAACGTAATTTCCAACGGACTTGTACTTGACAAGAACGGAAACAAGATGTCAAAACGTCTGGGTAACGCCGTTGATCCGTTTGGAACCATCGAAAAATTCGGTTCCGATCCGCTGCGCTGGTACATGATTACCAACTCCTCTCCGTGGGACAACCTGAAGTTCGATGTGGATGGAGTGGACGAAGTGCGCCGCAAGTTCTTCGGTACCTTGTATAATACCTATTCGTTCTTTGCATTGTATGCCAATGTAGATGGCTTTACCTATGCTGAGGCAGATGTTCCGATGGAAGAACGTCCGGAGATCGACCGCTGGATCTTGTCTTTGCTGAACTCACTGATTCAGGAGGTAGATGCTTGCTATAATGACTACGAACCGACTAAGGCCGGCCGTGCAATCACAGACTTTGTGAACGATAACTTGAGTAACTGGTATGTACGTCTGAACCGTAAACGTTTCTGGGGAAGCGCGATGTCAACCGACAAGCTTTCTGCTTACCAGACTTTGTATACCTGTCTGGAAACCGTGGCTAAACTGATGGCTCCGATCGCACCGTTCTATGCAGACCGTCTGTATATGGATCTGATTCAGGTAACCGGACGTGATCATGTCGTATCTGTTCACCTGGCAGATTTCCCGGTAGCAGACGCTTCTCTGATCAACAAGGAACTGGAAGCCCGCATGCAGATGGCTCAGGATGTAACTTCCATGGTATTGGCTTTGCGCCGCAAAGTAAATATCAAGGTTCGCCAGCCGCTGCAGTGTATCATGATTCCGGTAGTTGATGAGACACAGAAACGTCACATCGAAGCTGTGAAAGATCTGATCATGAGCGAGGTGAACGTGAAGGAAATCCACTTCGAAGAAGGTGCTTCCGGCATTCTGGTGAAGAAAGTAAAATGCGACTTCAAGAAGCTGGGTCCGAAGTTCGGAAAGCAGATGAAGGCTGTAGCTGCTGCTGTTGCAGAGATGTCACAGGAGGCAATTGCCGAACTGGAAAAGAACGGCCGCTATACCTTCGTGCTGGATGGCGCGGAAGCTGTTGTAGAGGCTGCTGACGTGGAAATCTTCAGTGAAGACATCCCCGGCTGGCTGGTTGCTAATGAAGGAACCCTGACCGTAGCCCTTGAAGTGACTGTAACGGAAGAACTGAAACGTGAAGGTATCGCCCGTGAACTGGTGAACCGTATTCAGAACATCCGTAAGAGCAGCGGTTTTGAAATCACAGACAAGATCACCATTGTCCTGTCAAGAAATTCCAACTCGGATGATGCAGTGAATGAATATAATACTTATATTTGTAACCAGGTTCTGGCTACCTCTCTGGTTCTTGCAGATGAAGTGACCGATGGAACCGAACTGAATTTTGACGACTTTAACTTGTATATTAAAGTAAACAAATTGTGATAAATGATCCCATCCACTCGGACTTGTTCCGGGTGGATACTATTATTAATTTTTAAAACCTAATCACTATGGCTGAAAAGACGAGATACTCGGACGCTGAACTCGAGGAGTTCCGTGCCATTATCATGGAAAAACTTCAGCTCGCAGAACGCGACTATGAGAAATTAAGAAGCAGTATGATGAATGCTGACGGCAATGACACTGATGATACATCGCCTACATATAAGGTTTTGGAAGAAGGTGCCAACACTTTGTCGAAGGAAGAAACAACCCGTCTGGCTGCCCGTCAGTTGAAGTTCATACAGAATTTGCGTGCCGCTTTGGTACGTATTGAAAACAAAACGTATGGCATTTGCCGTGAAACCGGCAAGCTGATTCCTGCAGAACGTCTTCGTGCCGTACCGCATGCAACGTTGAGCATCGAGGCCAAGCAGCAGGGAAAGAGATGAGTTATTTGATTGACAATTGACGACTGGAAGCCGGTTTGCCGGCGATTTGTTTTCAGTTGTCAATTGTCAATTTTTCAATGAAAAAGAAGGATGAAGAATATGTTTACGCAAGGCCGTCTGGCAGCCTTGATTGTTTTGGTGGTATTGGTAATTGATCAGGTAATCAAGATTTGTGTGAAGACCGGTATGTATTTGCATGAAAGTATTCATGTGACCGACTGGTTTTACATTTATTTTACGGAGAACAACGGTATGGCTTTCGGTATGGAGATCATCGGAAAGCTTTTCCTGAGCTTGTTCCGCATTGTAGCTGTTGTGCTGATTGCGTGGTACCTGACGCGGGTTGTCAAGCAGAAGCCGCGGGTGAAGAACGGATACATCGTTTGTCTGTCACTGATTCTGGCCGGTGCGGTGGGAAATATTATTGACTGCGTGTTCTATGGTGAATTTTTCAGCGCCAGTACTCATACGGACATTGCTACCTGGGTGCCTATGGGACAAGGATATGCTGACTGGCTGCACGGAAGAGTGGTCGACATGTTCTATTTCCCGATTATTGATACCTACTGGCCCGACTGGATGCCATTCGTAGGCGGTGAGCATTTCATCTTCTTCAGCCCGATCTTTAATTTTGCCGATGCGGCCATCAGTTGCGGCATCATAGCATTGCTTCTTTTTTATAGCCGTTATTTGAACGAAGGGACTCACATCTCTTCCAATAAATAAGCAGATGACGATGATGAAGAGTATTCGAAAGGGAGGTATCTCCATGCTTCTTTTGTTAGGCCTGGCGGGTTGCGGTAAAGAGATCCCGTCAGACATTATCCAGCCGTCGGAAATGGAAAGTCTGTTGTATGACTATCATCTGGCAACGACGATGGGGAATGATCTGCCCTATGGGGAGACTTACAAGAAAGAAGCTTACCTGGATTATGTTTTCGACAAGCACCATGTGACTGAAGCGGAGTTTGATTCTTCCATGGTGTGGTACACCCGTCATACTTATCATCTGGTTACAATTTATGAAAACGTCCAGAAGCGTTTTGAGGAAGATGAGAAACATCTCCGGATGCAGATGAGCAAGGTGAGCGGACAGGTTGCGGTTTCTCTGTCGGGGGATTCAGTGGATGTCTGGCAGGATCAGCCGATATGCTGGCTCTCTTCCGGAACATGGACGAACAAATTGGTTTTCGACCTGAAGGCAGATACAAGTTTCAAGCCGAAGGATGCATTGGTGTTCGAAGCCGGCTTCCTGTTTATGCCGCAGCATAACCCTTCTGCAAAGGCAGTGATCGGATTGAACTTCTACTTTGAGAATGACAGTGTCATGGGAAAAACGCAGGTCGTAACGGCTTCAGGTCCTCAGCGCCTGTATTTCAAGCCAGACTCAGCCTTCCAGTTCAAGAACGTCAGTGGTTTTGTATATTATACGGATGATCAGAAGCATCCTGAAGCAAGCTTGTTGCTGCATGATATTCGTCTGATGCGTTATCATGACAAGAACAACGGAGTTCAGTCTCCGGAGGAAAAGCCCGGGCTGCAGGCAGATTCGCTGGCTGCCGATTCTTCTCGCACGGCAGTTCGTGTAGATACGTTACGGACAACGCGTCCGGTGCGGGGAACGGCTGCCCGGAATAAAGCAGGTCAGACACGATGAAACAGTATGCTGCCCATCGGGTTTATCTGGCCGGGACGGAGGAATGGTGTAATGGTTCTCAGGTTGTCTGCGTGTCAGAGGGGAAAGTGCTTTCCCTGTTTCCTTTTTCCGGAGAAATTCCTTCCGTCGAATGGTTAGGCGGGTTGCTGATCGTAGCCCCTTGTCTGCCAGAACGTATGGAAGCAGAATCCTTGACCCATTTCCTGAAACGTATTCCCAAGAGTAATATGGATAGCGGAACGGCTTCCGGTCTGTGGCATGTCACTTTCTTCGATGTACATGCCATGGAGTTTACCGCTGCAAGCCGTATAATCCGCTTGTGATGTCTTGTTGCTCCTTCTGACCGTTCAGGATCGTCTGCGGAATTCTGCGCATACGATAGCTGTGGCAACGGCTACATTGAGTGATTCGCTGGTGGTCTGCCCTTGCGGGTAGTTGGGGATCAGCAGTCTCCGGTTTACCGATTGTGCCACTTGCGGACTGATTCCGTTTCCTTCATTTCCCATGATGATGATTCCGTTTGTACTCAGTTCCTGAGCATACAGATTCTCTCCGTCAAGGAAGGTACCGAAGACGGGAACTTCTTTCGGCTGCGCCTGCAGGAAAGCCGGCAGATCACAATAGTGCAGCTGTACCCGTGCCAGTGCTCCCATGGTAGCCTGTACCGTCTTGGGGTTGAATGCATCCACGCAACCGTTGGAACAGAAGATGTGATGAATCCCGAACCAGTCAGCAATGCGGATAATGGTACCGAGGTTTCCCGGATCCTGTACATCGTCCAGAGCCAGACAGAGTGAACGTTCAGCTATTTTCGGATCCCATTCATAATGCGGTATTTCGAAAAGGGCGAGTACTTCCTGGGGAGTTTTCAGCAGACTGGCGCGTGACAGTTCTTCCCGGCTTACTTCAATGGTCTCTTCAGCTTCGATCAGAGGATGTTCGTTCAGCCATTTGTCGGTGCCCAGCAGCAGCCGGCAAGGGAAATGCCCCAGCAAATCTCCTACCAGTTTATGTCCTTCGGCAATGAATACTTGCTCTTCTTTCCGGTATTTTTTCAATTCCAGAGAACGGATGTATTTGATCTTGTTTTTACTCAGCATGATGTCTGTTCCGTTAAAAATAACATTTATTATCTGACAAAGCTAAAAAGATATTTTCAATTTATGCCTATATTTGCAAAGATATTTGCGTAGGTCTGCTGTTTATATGAGGAAAATAAAATGTTGTTTTACCGGTTTGTTCCTTTCGGCACTGTTGTTCAGTGGCTGTTCGGTGAGTAAGTTTATTCCCGAAGGGCATTATTTGTTGGATGACGTGAAGATAGAATCCGACAACAGGGAAGTCAAACCTTCGCAAATGAATGCATACGTGCGGCAGACACCGAATGCCAAGTGGTTCAGTCTTTTCAAACTCCCTTTAGCTATTTACAGTGCATCAGGACGCGATTCAACCAAATGGATGAACCGTTTTCTGCGCAAGATCGGGGAGGCTCCCCGGATTTATGATCCGGAACTGGCCGAAGAAACCCGCCAGCAGATTGAACAGGCCGTGCAGAACATGGGATATATGGGAGCCCGTGTGGAACTTTCTGAACATAAGAAGAATGACAGGCTGAAAGCACGGTATCGTATCTTTACGGGTGAGCCTTATATCGTGGAACACATTGCCTATGACATCAATGATTACAAAATAGATGATTACATGCTGGCTGATTCTGCGCATACGCTTCTTCATCCGGGGATGCGTTTTGACGTTAACCAGCTGGATGCCGAACGTCAGCGTATAACCCGTTATCTGCAGGATCATGGATATTACCGGTTCAACAAGGATTTCATTACTTATCAGGCCGATACGATGCTCAATACCCGGAAGGTGGATCTGACCATGCAGCTGATGCCTTATCAGCGGAAGAAAGAAGATGAACCGACACCTCACCGGCAGTATGTGGTCCGGGAGGTTAATTATCTGATTGATGTGGAAGAGTCGGATCCGGCAAGCATACTTCCGCAGGATTATGATTCTCTTACATACAAGGGACTGAATCTTTATTTCAACAAGAAGCCTTTCCTGCGTCCTTCCGTTCTTGCTGACAATACTTTTCTTCGGCCCGGACGGCAGTATCGGAGCCGGGATGTACAAAACACCTATTCAGCGCTGGGACGGCTGAATATTCTGAAATATTCGAATATCCGCTTCCGGGAAGAAGTGCGGGAAGACTCGGCTTATCTGGATGCTTTCATCACCTTGTCCAGAAACAAGAACAAGTCACTGGCTTTTGAAATTGAAGGGACAAACTCGGCAGGTGATTTGGGAGCGGCCGCTTCAGTGGCTTATACCCATCGGAATCTGTTTCGGGGATCGGAAACCTTTACAGCCAAAGTGCGTGGAGCCTACGAAGCTATTACTGGTCTGGAAGGATATGCCAACAATAACTACATGGAGTATGCTGTGGAGACAGGCCTCAGCTTTCCTGAATTTATGTTTCCGTTTCTGTCGTCTGACTTTAAACGGCGTATCCGTGCGACCTCGGAAGTGACTGCAAAGTTCAACTGGCAGGTGCGTCCGGAATTTGAACGTACCGTAGCATCGGCAGGATGGAGTTACCGCTGGACCAGGCGACAGAAAGCAAACCATCGTTTTGATGTGCTTGATGTGAACTATATTTATATGCCGTATCGTTCGGAAACCTTTAAGGAATATCTGGACGTGATGGATGAAATCAATCCTTTGTTGCGATATAGTTACGAGGATCTGATGATTGTACGTATGGGCTATACCTATACCTACAACAGTGCCGGAGCTGCTGCACTCAAAACTTCCCGGCGAAATTCGTATTCCATACGTTTCAATATCGAGGAGGCAGGTAACCTGCTGTATGCTTTTTCCAAGATGGTGCATGGCCATCCTCAGAACGGTGAAGCTTTTCAGATGGCGAATATAAACTTTGCCCAGTATGTGAAAGCTGATTTTGACTATGCGAAGAATTTCATGATTGACGAGCGTAATTCACTGGTATTCCATGTCGGGCTGGGACTGGCTTATCCTTATGGAAACTCCAAGAGCCTTCCGTTTGAAAAACTGTACTTCTCGGGAGGAGCCAACAGTGTCCGCGGATGGAGTGTCCGTTCGCTGGGACCGGGAGGATATCGTGGAAGCGACAACAGCCTGGACTATGTGAACCATACCGGTGATATGAAACTGGACCTGAATCTGGAATACCGTACGCATTTGTTCTGGAAACTGAACGGCGCTGCCTTTATTGATGCCGGTAATGTATGGAACATCCGGAACCGGGAAAACCAGCCGGAAGGACTTTTCAGATTCAACCGTTTCTATAAACAACTGGCGGTCGCTTACGGATTAGGTATCCGGTTTGACCTGGATTTCCTGATTCTCCGTTTTGACAGTGGCATGAAAGCTATAAACCCGATGTATACAGGGAAAGATCGTTTCCCGATTATCTCTCCGAGATTCAGCCGGGACTTTGCTTTCCATTTTGCAGTGGGATATCCGTTCTGATGTATAACCAATGATAACAAGTATATGAAGCAGACAGAAAAAAATACGTATACCGAAGAAGAAATCGAAGAATTGAAAAAATGGTTTGAGAGCCAGCAGTTGCCGGAAGAACTGGCACTGGATAAGGCGACGTATATTCCTAACCTGCGGGATACACTGGATCGTCTGCTGGAACAGGCGAATTTGTGTTGCGGAAATCCGAAGATGCAGGGATGTATCATTCTGCTGGAACGGATTCGGGAAAAACTCGTTTCTCAATCGAAATAGGCAGTAACGGAAAAAAGCAGACAGGCAGAAAAGATGGTCGGACGGATGATCTTTCTGTCTGTCTGCTTTTTTGAGACCGTATGTATAACGGTATGGAGGTTATTCTTCCGGAACGTAAATGATTTCTCCGTTTTCCAGCTCATAGGCGATGCCTACTTTCTTTCCTTTTTTCCCGTTCTGTGAGGAAGTATCTTCGCTGGGTGTATACCTGTTGATCTTTTCACCTTCCTTGGTAATGATTTCCATATTTTCTTTCCCGGGGTTCTTCACCATCGTAAAATCTTCCTGGCTGAACATCTCCGTCATACTGTAACGGCTGACCAGGGCAACCATAAGCGCCACGGCAAATACCATGGCTACATCAAAAAGGTTGCTGACCACACTCATCGGGTCGTTGTCTTCTTCCTTGCGCAACAGATTTCTTCTCATAAGGCTTCAGGCTTTTCGTTGAACAGGTTGGATAGGAATTCCAGGTTGGTCATATCCTGCAGATACCAGCGCTGTTTGACTTGTTGGGTAATGAAACCGACAGCTGCTGCAAACAGACCGACAACCGTTGTGGCAAAAGCAACCTGCATGTTATAGGCCATGGATGAGATGTCTCCGGTGGAAAGTCCCACCAGGGCAGGTCCCATCGGGATCAGTGTTCCCATCAGTCCCAGCATCGGTCCCATTTTGGTCAGCGTTTTCGATAGGGCGAGATCCTTGTCGGCTTTGATTTCGTAGTCAGCCAGCAGACGCTGTACATGTGCCGGACTGTTTCTTGTTTCCAGCATCTGGCGCATGTAACGGATGATCGGTGCATTTGACTGTTCGGGAAGTTGCTTCTCCAGATGTTGTATGCAGTCGGGTGTCAGTTCGTCGAGAGCTTTCCGGAGCAGAGTATCAGTTTTACGGATTGACAGGTACTGACCGAAAAAACTGCCGATAAGCAGTAAAGAGCGTACGAAAAGAATAATCAGTAATACGATGACCGGAACCAGTAGTCCGGTAGAGATCCAGTATAGGATATCAGAAATGTAATTCATTGTTTGAAGTTTTTTAAGTTGGTCATTATAAGTTTTTTCTTTTAGACAGATGGTACCGATAAAGCAGAAGGCCTAGAAATCCTCCGGCAACAATCAGTCCGGAGAGGCCCAGGAAAGCCTTCCAGTCCACATCTCCGGTTCCGTCCATGGCTGTTCTTCCGTTTACGGTGGCTACGATTCCCAGAATGGCAGTCAGCGCATGGGTCAGAAAGAGCAGTTCCAGGCGGATTTCCTTTTCCGGAAGAAGCCGGCGCAGAAGAACTGTACATAACGCTATACCCAGCAATACGCCGCCTGCCATGCTCCAGGCCAGCAGGGAAAATGAAGTTCCCGGGAAGCTGAAGATCAGAGCTACCAGTCCGCTGAACAGGACCGGGAAAATCAGAAATCCCGGAAACCATCGCAGGAAACGATAGATCCATAGTGTCCTTCTGGGAACAGTTCCTCCGGTCATCAGGTGAACGGCCAGCAGGCAGAAAGCCAGCTGCATACATATTTCCACGCTGAGTATGACGGAAGTATCAAGCATTAAAGCCGGATTAGCCAGCCAGTCGGCTATTTGTGTTTTCGATTGCAGGATGGCATACGGCCAGGATAATCCGGTCCAGAGTGCACAGGCGAGGGTAGTAATTCCCACAGCCCATCGCTTGTTGTAGGTCTGCTTCAACAGGAAATTGAAGCAGACCAGTAGCATCAATACAAATACCAGTGTTTGCATGTGTCAGGATATCAGTTATGGTTGATGGCGTTTGCGCCGGATTATAAAGATAAGCAAACCTGCTGCACCGGCCACCAGAATAGCGACGAGCGTGTTGCTCAGCCGGTTGGTTTTCATCTCCCCGGAAGATGTCATTTCTTCTTTTTTCATGACCATTCCCTGGGTATTTCCGGTGATGGATTCCCGCACCTGACTGATCCTTTTCTGATATTGGGCAGCTGCCCGGGCTTCAGTTCGGGAAGCAATGAAGTCACGCAGTCTGGCATTGTCGCAAACAAACTGCGAACAGGCCGGAGCATAACTGTTCACCAGTTCCGTATGCAGGGCAGCGATGTCTTTCAGTTGCTGTTCACTGGCTTTCCACATTCCCTTGCGGGCTGTTTCCATCATGACAGCCGTAATCTCCTGCAGGGCCGCCGGATTCTGCCGGCTGAAATACTCCTTGAGATTCAGCTGATACTTGTCCTTGACATAGACCTCATAGATTTCGTTCCACATTTGCGGATCGACAGCCTTGGGCTTCATGACGTTCCATCCGTAGGTATTCCGGATGATCTCAGCGAAAATTCCGGCCGAACTGCTTTCTCCTTTCATTTTCTCACGGATATAGTTCGGATTGAAGATTGTGGTACGGCTTTCTACACCGATTGCTTCTTTTACTTCCTGCATACGCACATTGTTGCGGTTGCGATAGTCACTCAGGTAAGCATCCGGATCTTTTCCGGTAACTTTCCGGACTGCCAGGTTCATGCCTCCCATGAATTCGTAAACGTGATCCAGACTCAAGGCTCCCCAGGTATTGCTTTGTCGGGGCTGGACGACGGCATCTGTACGGCTCAATGCCGCTTCGAAGGCGAATTGCCGGAAGGTTTCCCAGTCTTTTTCACTTCCATAATAGGCTCCCATGTTGTTCAGATAGGTATCTGCCAGTTCCTTCTCATTATCCCACCGGTCACCTGCTTCTACCATACCTGTTATGCCGGTTCCATAATTTCCGTTCATGCCTCCGAATACCCGGTAGGTTGACATTTCACGGGCATCTTTCGGAGAGATTCCTTTTTCGATAAGCAGACGTTCGGTTTCGATACTTCCGGCTGTCACCTGATTCTCGAAAGCATCATCTTTGGCTGCAGCAGCCATTTCCACGGCACGGCTGATCAGGAACAGACGTGATGCAGCCAGATCCCGCAACTGTCCGCTGGTCTGTACCACAACATCAATACGCGGTCGTCCCAGTTCGCGGGAAGGAATCAGGCGAAGATCACTGACACGTCCGAATGCATCCCGGACAGGTTCCACTCCCAGCATGTAGAGTACCTGCGCAATCGTGGCACCTTCTGTTTCTATGAATTCTCCGCTCCACAAGGTATAACTTACTTTACGCGGGATGGAGTCGTGATGTCTTTGTCTGTACAGTTCAATCGTACGGTTAGCCAGACGGATTCCTTTTTCCCAGGCAGCTTCCGAGGGAGTTGCTTCAGCATTGATGGCATACAGATTTCTTCCGGTAGGGAGTGTGTTCGGATTCGCTATCGGATCTCCTCCGGCTGAAGGAAGGGTATATCCTCCGTTCAGGGCATTCATCAGGCTGGACAGTTCTTTTCCGGGGCTTTCCAATAAAGCTTTACGGTAGTTCTCTACGTTCCGTATGGCTCTTTCTATCTCCAGTATGGCCATTGCCTGATGTTTTTCTTCCTTGCTGTATGCTTTTCTGTTCATCATCTTTTTCATGTGTTCCTTCATGCCTTTGCCGGAACCTGCCTGAGGTTGTTCGGCAGCCTGCCGCATCATTGCCATCAGTTGGTCCGGATCGGTGTGTGATCCGGCGATTGCATGAGCCTGATGCAGTTCATCCCGTGAGATTCCTGCCAGGCGGCATACCAGTTCTCCGGTACCGGAAGAAGGATCAGCCAGCAGACGGCCCACTTGTTCACGGGCCGGATTCAGGTAACGTTCCGTAAACAAGGAACGGTGCTTTTCGATGTCTTTCGGTGCCTTCCCGCGAAGTTTGTCGAGAGCCAGCAGGCTGTAAGCCAATGGATCAGTAGTCATGGCATAGACACTTGATTCTATGCGTGCTTTCTCATAAGGTACGCCCATGGTATAAAGTTGTCCGGTAATTTTCTCACTGGCCAGTTCTTCTGCAAAGCTTTCGATGCGGGCCACTTCGTCAGCCGTATAGGGCTGACTCAGGATACTGTCCATTTCCAGATCGCGGTGAATACCCAGTCGGACGGTCAGGGCTTTCACCTGAAGAGAGGCTTTATCTAAAGCGGAGGCCGAAGGATTTTCTTCTCCCAGCAAATTGTTGTAATTGCGGATGGCTTCGTTCAGTTCGCGGTAGATGCCGCGTACATTGCTTTCCAGGAACGGCGGTGTCAGATACGACTGCAGTCCGGCATAAGCCCGGCGTTTCGCAATGATCCCTTCTCCCACGTTCCCGATGGAATAGATATAAAAATGGGGGAGAGCACCGACCAGACGGTCTGGCCAGTCTTTGCCGGATAATGCTACTTGCTTGTGAGGAGTAAATTCCAGGCTGCCGTGTGTGCCGAAATGAATCAGGGCATCGGCCTTAAAACCATATTGTGTCCAGAGGTAAGAGGCAATGTAAGTGTGTGGAGGAGCAGCATTCGTTCCGTGAACAATCTGGAACGCATTTTTACCGGAACCGGCTGCGTTTTGCGGCAGCAGTACAACATTACCGAACTGCAGGCGGGCGACTCCCAGCCGTCCGTCAGCGGTTGTCATGTAGTTACCGGGAAACTCTCCGTTAGCGGCAACCACTTCAGCATATTGCTCGGGACGGATAGATTGTTTTACCCAGCTTTCATATTGTTCCCGGGTGATCAGTTCCGGATTTCCGGTTTCCATGAAGCGGTCGAAAGCACCTTCTGCGTACAGATTGAATACTGCTCCCTGTGACTGGATCATGCGCTCCAGTTCCTGACTGCTGGATGGAAGATTGTCTACTTTATATCCTTCCTGTTTCATGCGTACCAGCAGGTTGTAGAGTGAAGGTACCACTTCCATCCCCGCAGCGGTAAGGGCATGTTGTCCGGGGCCTTTGTAGTAATAAATGGCTATCCGCTTTTCGGCATTGGGCTTTTCTTGCAGGCGGATGTACCGGTTGACTGTTTCCACAAAAGTTTCCAGTCTTTCGGGAATGGCGTAGACGTGTTGGAGTCCTTCACTGTCCTGATAATGACCGAAAAGGGCAAAAGGGCGGATGGCTCCGTCAATTTCCGGGGTTACGACACTTTGCGAGAGAAAGCCGCCGTTCATACCCATGGGATCGTTCTCCCATTCCTCTGTCAGTCGGTTGACATTGAGCGGTGCAAACAGCGGAATGTTCTGTCGGGACAGGTAGTCAACGATGTAATCACCCATTCGCCCGTGAGCCATATTGATGACAGCTGAGGGCTGTATGGAATCAATATGCTGACGTACAAATTTCGTCATGGAACGGACCGGATAAACCATGTTGCCTGTTTCTTCCAGTCGTCGGATCAGGTCAGCCGGATCTCCCATCTGTCCGGTAACAACGATACGCGGAGCTTTCTCCTTCCAGAGTCCGTTTTCCTTTAGAAAGCGATTGTATGATTCTACGGTGTTGAATCCCAGATCCTCCTGTTCCGGATGGCGGGGATCGCAGTGATAGATCATGTCATTGGCCGCAGCTACAACAGGCTCCGGTTGTTTGACAGAAATTTGTTTACGGTCGATATACTTACGCACATAATTCAGCAGACTCCGGTAATTGCGTCGTCCGCCATTGTTCAGGTATTGTTTCAGGGTATCTGCCGTCAGGGAATCCAGAGAACAGATATTGTTGGCCGGATTAGTGATGGCAGTCGAGAGGACGGGTAATCCTTTGTCGGCTGCCAGCCGGATCTGTTCCCGTTGTTCCTCTGTGATGCGAAGGCCCATGGCATTAATAAAGATCATGTCATAATCATTCAGGCGATCCAGATTTTCCGTATTCAGTTCGTTGATCCGGATGAATGAATTGTCGTTGGCTTTTGATATTTCTCCCAGATTGATTACCTGATAATTGATGAAAGCGATACGGGTGGTACTGAACCAGCTGTTCCATATCCAGCCCACCAGCAGGATCAGCAGCAGGACGGCTCCTCCGTACAGGCTTCGTTTTTTGTGAATAGGTTTCATGTCTTTTCTCTTTTTTTTAATATGTATGATTAATAATTCAGAACAGGCGGTCAAGATCGACAGACACACCGGCTGCAAGAGTAGTTCCGGTAGTGTAAGGCGAATTGAAATAATAGTAGGATGGCCGGTAGTTGAACAGATTGTCTGCAGTCAGTGTGACATGGATGCCTTTGTAAATGTTTTGAGTCAGATTCAGTTTCCACATCGTATAAGCCGGATAGGTTTCCTGACTGCTTCCTTTCGAAGGATCGCTGGTATCGTTGTATACCAGAGTGGTCAGCTTTGAAAGCAGGCGGCCGCTCAGGGTTACATTGAATCCGTATTTTTTCCATTCCTTTCCATACGAGAAACGGGCTGTTCCTGCATGCGGACGGGCGGTAGAAACATATTGGTTGTATTTTTCCGACTGGTAAGTGTAAGCATACGACAGACGGATTTCCAGTCCGCAGGGATATTTGGCAGCAGCATCCACATTGGCACCGGCCATTTTCATCTTCCGGATGTTCGTGTACATCATGGCACCTTTTCCGTTTTCCAGAGAAGGATCCCATTGTACGTCAATCCGGTCGTTCACCAGATTATAGTATCCTGTGACTGTCAGATTATAGCGGCTTTTGAAATATTCTGCCGATAGGGAAAAATTATGACTTTTTTCCGGTTTCAGATGTTCGTTGCCGTAGATCCACCAGATGGATCCCATGTCAAAAGCCGAATACATTTCTTTCAGGGTAGGAGCGCGGAATCCTACAGCATACGAGCCGCGCAGTGAACAGTTCCTGAGTTTATACATCAGGTTCAGCTGCGGAGAAAAGTTTTGTGCCTTGGCTTCCGAATAATAGTCATAGCGTGCACTTGCTACGGCGTTGAAGTGCCTGTTCGGATTCCAGTCAAACTGAGCAAAGGCATCAGTCGTATATTGCCGGTAAGTTTCTCCTCCGGAAAACATGTAACTGGCCAGATAGTCGTAAAGATAATCTCCTCCGACGGTCAGGATATGTTTCCCGTTGAACGTATGATTGTATAAGGCACGGAAACTGTTTTGTACGTTACTGTAATCACGCACATCGCTTCGCTTCACCTTGTCGAAGTCACTTTTGTCATACTGATCGAAAGCATATGACACTTCGAGCGACTGGCCCTTGCTGAAAAGATAGCGTCCTTTCAAGCCACCGGTGAAATCCCGGTAACGGTTATCTTCCGATGAACTCCGCTCACGTTCGCGGTAATAATATCCAACGTTGGCTGTCAGCTTTAATTGGTTGTTGGGTGTAAAGGTCAGCCGGTCTTTGAAATTCCAGGAAGCTGTGGGATCCATCGAGTCATAGGATCCTTTGTCTCCTTCCGTGTCCGGATTAAAATATTCGATACGTCCCTGACTGAGCCGTTGCAGGTTGAACGAATTGTTGAAGTTGCCTGCCCGGAAACTGACGGTTGTTCCGTAACGCTGGTTGTCATAAGCTCCGTATCGGGCATTCACATTGGCGGTCCAGGGTTCGGTGGATGTCCGGGGGATGAGATTGATGACACCTCCTACGGCATTGGAACCATAGATGGAAGAAGCCGCTCCCCTGACAATTTCCACGCGTTCCACGTTGTCCATGTTCAGGCGGGAGAAGTCAACATCGTTCATGGTTTCGCCTGCCAGACGTTCTCCATCGACCAGAAACAGTACGGCATTCCCGCTGAACCCCTGAATGTTGAGTGATGGCTGCATGTCCATTGAATATGATGTTTCAATGGCCGGCATTTCCATTTCAAGAACATCGACAATGTTGGTAGCATCTGTTTTGCGGATGTCATCGAGGGTAATGACGCGTGTAATGACAGGAACTTCTTTCAGCCGTTTGGGAGTACGGGTACCGGTGACGACGACGGTTTCCATTCCGATGGCATCTTCCTTTAGCCGGAAATCGGCTGTCCTGTCCTGGGGAGAAATACTGCGGCTTTCGGTCACATAGCCCACAAAGCGCACTTTCAGTATGTAGGTTTGATGTTTTTCGGGAAGCCTCAACTGATACTTTCCGGAAAGATCGGTGACTGCTCCCAGGCCTTTTCTTCCTTCTACGGAAACGGTTGCTCCGATGAGTGGCTCTCCGTTGCTGTCGCAGACTGTGCCCGAAAGATTTCTCTGGGCCGCAGCCGGGATGATGGACAGACATCCCAAAAGGAGCATGTATAAGATTTTTAAGATAAATTGCATGGTTGATTTCCTTAGTTTATATTAGGTATAAGAACGGATGACAGCTATTTCAGGGCATTTTCCAGTGGATAGATATATTGCACCCGCATATAGCCGTTGACATACATTTCGTTCCGATAATCTGTCAGTTTCAGGGCTGCATGGGTTCCGTCTTTCAGCCGGAGGACATAGACTTTGCCCGACAGGGTATAAGTGGGAGGCATACCTTTTCGCGAGAGCCATTGGGAAAGGACGGAATTGTAGTCAGAACATGCGTATCTGATCATTCCGTTATACATGTCTGAAAGGTCAATGGTAATCTTATCCGTTGTTCCCGGTGTGTCGGCGGTATAGTTTCCCTGCGGAATTTCTTTTCCGGCCAGGAGTTCTTCCATACTTTCAGCCGAGGTTTCCAGTACGGCTCCTTCATTGGTTTTGGTATCATACCGGTGAATGGCAAAGTCCCATTCTTGCGGTAATGTTCCTTTGTCGGAAAGGGATACTTCTTCGCCTGCCTCATTGAGGATGCGGGTGGAGTCGACACTCAGGGAATGCAAGTCGATGTAGACCCATTGCGTGTAATCGCTGGAATTGACATAGAGTGTTCCGGAATGAGTTTCCGGAGAGACTTCGACAAAGCCGAATCCGTTGGTGGAAAGGTTTGCTTCCGACGGATTGTCGTAGATGTCATCAAACAGGCCTTCGCATGCCGGGAACGTCAGTAATAGAGTTCCCAGCATGGCGGCCTTGACATGAAACCTGTATTTTTTCATGAGCGGATAATTGCTTGTTGTCATTGGGCTGTGGTGAATTCACAGGTAATTGCCATCGGCATGGAGCCGGGTGTGACAGACATTTTGAATTGTGCATTGCTGCCGCTGACGGTGCCGGTAAAATCTTGTATTTTGAGATTGGTGTTTCCTGCAACCAGTGAAGTGTCTGCCTTGGAAAGTGTATAGTTTTCTCCATTTTGAGTGACAAGGACATCAGTCAGAGAGAAGGCAGACATGACCATGCTTCCGCTTCCGGTTTCCGGAATTTCCAGACTTACTTTCCCGTCTTTCTGATCTTTGATCTGAACAGTCATGGCAGATTCTCCGACATTGTTGTTCATCACATACATCTTGAAGGTTCCTTCATAGTTGTTTGCCACGGCTTTGGCTGCTTCCATTGCCGGGTCGGACGGTTCGTTACTGGAGCAGGCAATCAGGCTGAGTGCAATGGTTGTCATTGCGAACAAATTCTTAAGTTTCATAAATTTTTAATTATTTAGATTAATTGGTGATGCAAAGGTACAGGCCCCTTCATTCCCGGACAATACCTAATAAAGACCATTTACGGGGTGCTCCGGAGGGAGAAAGAAGCATTCTCTATACATCAAAATAGGTAGGGAAACAGGGAAAAAAGGATTACAGAAAAGAGAAATTCGGGTTCGGATAGTATAAAGTGAGTACTTACTTTTGGGGATCAGGGTTATGGGCCTTTGTCTGAAATATTCGTTGGAATGGAGTGATCTTTCCGATTTTTATTTGTACTTTTAGCCGGCCTGTTAAAGATGAAGCCGATCTTTTTCCTTTCTGCAGGATCGGATTGGATGAATCGTAGGCCGGAGAGTATTTTAATCAATTAATAAACCTTGAATTCAGAATGGCTTTATGGCTTGCCTGAATTCAGCAATGATTTTATCTGAAATGAGAAACACAATTAAATGTTTAGCTTTGGGGTTGGCTCTGACTGCATCAATTCCGACTTTCGGACAGTACGAAGGAATGCGTCACAAACGTTCTGACGGTTATGTATGGCCTACAGATTCACTGGTTTTGAAGAAGCTGGATCAATGGAAGGACTTGAAGTATGGTGTGATTTTCCATTGGGGACTTTATTCTGTGCCGGGAATTATGGAATCATGGGTACTTTGCGGTGAAGATCTGGACTGGATAGAGAATGCCCGCAGAAAAGATTTGAACTATGAAGACTATAAACGCTGGTACTGGAGTCACAAGGACTCAATAAATCCTGTGAAGTTTGATCCGGACAAGTGGGCGGATCTGATGGCTAAAGGTGGCATGAAATACATGGTTTTCACCACCAAGCATCACGAGGGCTTTTGTATGTTTGACACCAAGCAGACGGATTTTTCTATCATGAACAGTCCGTTCGGAAAAGATCCGAGAGCTAATGTTACGAAGCATGTGTTTGATGCATTCCGTAAAAAAGGTTTCATGATCGGTGCTTATTTCTCCAAGCCGGACTGGCACAGTGAATATTACTGGTGGCCTTTCTATCCGACCAAAGACCGCAACGTAAATTATAACATAGCCAGACATCCGGACCGCTGGGAAAAGTTCTGCCAGTTTACCTATAATCAGATTAATGAACTGACTAACGGAGACTATGGAAATGTAGATATTCTTTGGCTGGACGGCGGACAGGTTGCACCCGGCAATAACCAGGATATCCACATGGACAAGATTGCAGCTATGGCCAGAAAGAATCAGCCGGGACTGATTGTTGTGGACCGTACCGTGAAGGGAGAATTTGAAAATTATCAGACACCGGAGGGAGAGGTGCCTGCAACCCAGCTGGATATTCCCTGGGAAACCTGTTACAGTCTGTATGGCTGGGGATGGAGAAAGGGGGCTACCCTTAAATCTTCCAAGAAGGTGCTGGCTGTATTGATTGAAGTTGTAGCTAAAGGCGGAAACTTCCTGTTGGGAGTTGGACCTAAACCGGACGGAACGATCGAAGAGCAGGCCGTAGACCGCGTGACAACCATCGGCAAATGGCTGGACAAGAATGGTGAGGCAATTTATGCCACAGTGAATGCCCGGAAATATAACGATGGAAATGTGTGGTTCACCCAGTCTAAAAACGGAAAGAAGATGTATGCCATGTATGCCCTGAAGGAAGATGATCCCGAGGTTCCTGCTGTAATTGAATGGACAGGCAATATTCCTGCGGGAAAGAAGGTGACGTTGCTTTCCACCGGTAAGCGTGTGAAATGTGAAGTGGACGGTGACCGTGTCAAGGTCTATTTGCCCAAGCATGTAGACCGGACCGAATCACTGGCTTTCTCTTTCGGAATCAAGTAACGGACCGGAAAAATAACCATGCAGAAAACGTCGAAGCGTTTTGCCTGAAAGCCGGAATTCTTTTCATTGAAACGCCGAAACGTTTTTAAAAAAGCCCGAGGCCTTTTTTCAGATGACGGAAGGCCGTTTGCACTAGCCTGGCAGGTAGTGGCAGACGGCCTTCCGGGAAATGGATCTGAAGCAGGTTTCGGGCTTACAGTTTCTGGTCCGAGATGAGTCGGGCGATACGGGTCTTGCTCTGTGCACCCTTGGTGAGCAGATAGACATGCTTGTAGGTGTCGCGGTTCAGTTCGGTCGGTGATCCGTTGATCAGAATGATGTTCCGGTCATTGGCAAACTTCAGGATTCCGTTCACGTTGTTGGGATGCAGCTTTCCGATTTCGTCCATCATACAGTGAAGCTTGAAGTCTTTGAACTTCCGGGAAGCTCCTTCCTTGAACACATACAGCAACATGATGTTGATCATGGCTTTTACCAGAATGTCCGTACCTTCGGAACCGACGTTCGACAGTTTCTCTACAAATCCCGTGTCGTTGTTGTTTTCTACGATCCGGAAACGCAGTTCGAAAGAGTCGTAGAGGCGGATGGTGTCATACCGGTAGGCATGGATCTCCTTGATGAAATCACGCAGCAGAGCGATGGCTTCCTGCTTCACCAGCTGTTCGTTCTCGCTGGAGAAGAGATTGGTTCCCGGGGCCAGGTCGTGGGCATGCTCGTTGTAATATTTCCGGATGGCCCGCAGTGCATTGACCACGCGGTTGCTGCTTTCTTCCACCTTCATTTCGATGCGCTGGATAACTCCCACGAAATTGCAGGTCTGGAATCCTTTGTTCACCTTGCTGATGATGTCATGGATGTCCTTTTCCGAAGCCGTAAGCATCGAAGTGTCCATACTGATACGTTTGAATACGTCGGAGTGTTCGTTGTTGATGCGCCGGATAAACTCGTTGATCTTGTTTTCCCGGATGAAGTCGTTCAGCTCTTCAGCAAAGCGCAGATACTCCCAGTCATCGTTGAATTTGGTAGCAAACTTGAAAGTATTGTCCTCATCGAAATGCCCGGTGAAAAGATTGATTTCTTTGCGCAGACCTGTCTGTAATTGCAGGAACTGGTTTTCGTCCCGGCCCAGTTCTTCAATCAGTTCGATACAGCTCTTTCGGGGAGTGATTTCCCGTGCTGCAGCCCGTCCCGTATCTCCCAGAATATCCTGATGAGGCTTGTACCAGTCGTAGGCCGCAATCTTGGCATATGCATCCAGGTTGGCATGCAGGTCGCGTACGGCATTGTCCGTTTCTTTCAGTTCCTTGTCCAGCCGGTCAAGCTGTTCCTGCAAGATGGTGTTCTCTTTTTTCAGACTTTCCTTTTCCTGACTGAGCAACTGTTTCTGCTCTTCCTGTTCCCGTTTCCAGACCGGAATGCGGTCTATCAGGTCGCGTTTATCTTTCTGGTACTCGATCAGCAGGGTTGCATGATTCTTGATGAACTGCAGTTCGGCCTCTATCTCGTTCAGCTGCGAAGTAATGCTTTGCAGACGTTCCGTGTCAGCTCCCTGTGAATGCAGTTCCCGGTTCATCTGACTTTCGTAATTATTTTTCTCGGCAGTGATCCGCTGCTGTTCCAGCCGGTCTTCGTTTTTAAGTTGTTCGGCCTGTCTGTTCCTTTCATCAGCAATCTGTTGCTGCTGGTCATTCCATTGCTGCTTCAGTTCGTTGAGGCGCTTGCCTTTTTCCAGATTCAGGTTTTTCAGTTTTCCGTCGATTTCCTGCAATTCCAGCTGAAGTGTCTGACGGTCTTTATTCAGGACAGCAATGTGTGCATTCCGTTCTTCTTCCTCTTTCTTTTTCCAGAGTTCAATGTCCAGCATGTCCTGCTGGTATTGCTGTTCCAGTTTTTCCAGTTCATACTGCTGCACACTGATGATGTCTTTCTGCTCCTTGATGCGCGGCTGGTATTTGGCTTTCAGCTGCTCCTGAAGCAAATCCTTGTCTGCTTGCAGGTGTTGCAGCTCCGATGTGATTTCTTCCATACGTCCGCTATGGCTTTCCTTCTCTCTCTGGTAGTCATTGATGGACTTGATAGGCCGTTCGATGACCGATAGATCCAGGTTGATGCCATAGAAGGAAGCCCCTTCGTCTACCTGACGTGGAGACAGTCCGGTCTGCCACAGGATCGATTCATCACAAAGTTTTCCGATGTTTTCTTCCCATCCCGGCTTGTGATCCTTGAGCCATCCCTGTAAGGTGTTCCGGCTGTTCTGTAAGAATGTTTCCAGTTCTTCGATGCGTGTACGCAGCTGTTTCTGTTCGTGAGACAGAGCCTCCATGCGTTCATCTTTTTCCCTGAAGCCCTTTTGCAGTTCTTCATCCCACTTGAGTGTCAGTTCCCGGATGACAAGCTGAGCATTTTCAATGCGGTTCTTCTTGCTCAGATGCAGTCCGGTGTACGACTGGATACGATGTTTCAGCTCTTCCTGTTCGGCTGCGAAATAAGTTTCCTTGTGACACATCTGGATCTGATAGTCAAGAGCCGTCATAGCCTTCTGCTTTTCGTTGTATTCAGGATGGAGTGTCTGCGACAGCTGCTCGTATTCCTGATACAGGGCTTCGGTAGCCGTTTCGTGCTGCTTCCGTGCCTCTTCCATCCGGCTGTTATACGTGTTGCCCAGTTCCTCCTGTTGTTTCAGTTTGGCTTCATGGATCTTGTTCCACTGTTCATCCAGACTTTGGATCAGCAACTTGTATTTGGTAGAGATTTCCGTATACTGTGAGGTGAGGATGCGCTGCTCTTCCTGTAGTCCCTGCTGGCGGTTTTTCCATTCTTCCTTTTTGGCTGACCGTTCTGCAATCTGGGAAATGTTCAGCTGGTCGTATTCCTTTTCTTTCTGAGAAGCTTTCTGCAATTCATTGTTGACAACAGCCAGCACTTCCTGCAGCCGGTCACATTTCTTTTTCGACTGCTCCTGCAGTTCCATGCGGCGGGCCAGTACGATATGCCGGTCGTTTTCTGCCTGTTTTTTCTTTTCTTCCCATTGGGGGAGCGCCTCTTCTGCCTTGATGCGGGCGGCAGCCAGTTCCCGGCAGCCTTGCACCAGTGCAGTCTGTCTTCGGTTTACTTCCGTAGCCAGTCGGGTGATCTCTGCAGCCTGTTTCTGCGTTTCTCGTTTTTGGAACTCTTCAATATCGCGAAGCCGTGTTTCGAAGTTTTTCAGATGTTCCTTATAAGTGTTCAGATCCACGGAAGTATCTTCCTCGTTGAGTGACGAGATGATGGTTTTCTTGATGAATTCCGCATCCAGTTTTGAATTCAGCAGCACATTCTGGATGGTTCGCGGGATGTTCTGATATTGCTTGCTTTCCATCAGGGCATACCGTTGCATGTCGGCTCCTGCTTCGTTGCCGTAAAGAATGTTCCGGTATTCATCGTAAGTATAGATAATGCGTGAATAGTCCACATCATACTGATCCAGTATGGCCCGGATGCGGTCGGTACCACTGTATGCCGTACGGCTTTCCTCATCGATGAAGAATTCTTTCCGGTAGGGGGAATCGATAAAGCGGTAACACACCCGGTTCATCGACTTGAAGCTGAGGATACAGAAAGGTCCGTTCTCGGTAGCCACTTCATATACGATATACGAGTTGGAGTAGGGGAAATAGTATTCCGTGTAGCTTTGCTTTTCTACGGGAATACCCAGTTTCTGCGTGTCGGCATTATAGAAAAACAGGATGGCACGCAGGATGGTACTTTTTCCTACACCCTGTGTTCCGATAAAGTGGATGTTTCCATCCAGATAAATATCATCCGCATAGGGGATGTTTGCACTGTTGATAAAGATAATTCTATTCAGGTTTCTCATCGTCTTCCGTTTCGTCGTAAATTTGAATACTTTCGATCAGTCGTTCCAGGTAATGCCAGGAACTCATCACCTTGTAGGTGTTGTTTTTTTCGTTTTCCAGTTCCAGGAATGAATCCTTGGTGAGCTGGCGGATCATATTGTCCAGGACATCCTTGCGAACATCTTTGTCCGAGAAATGTTTCCGGATGCCGTCCAGCTTGTTCTGGAGCAGCACGTTGATGTTGGCTTCCACCAGAATCTGTTCGGGCTGAAACCGGAAGCCCGGTCCGAAAGTCTCATCGTAAGTCTTGAACAGGTCGAGCATATCAATCCAATAATAGGCACGCATGAGTTTCTGTTCCAGCGTAGCCCTCGGTTCGTTGCGTGAGAAATAAAAATATTCGTTGCCTCGTTCCAGTGTGTAACCGATCTGTCCGAAGTACAGGGACAGGGCTTCAAAGTTTTCATCGATATCGTCATAAAGCTGACGTACATCTTCGTTTGTGCTGTTGGAACTGATGAACAGTCCCTTTTGCAGGTAATCGAAGATCTGTGCTGTATGGTCAGGTATTCGTATGTTTAAATCCATTGTTTCGTTGTATTTTGGTCCGTCCGGGAAATTTCTCAGAGCGGATATACTTTGGCAAATTCAAATTCGTGATAGGTACCGAACTCTTCGGTGATGCGCAGTTGTGTTTCGTAGAGGGAAACGATCTGACAGAAGAGGGTGGTACGTTCTTTTTCGCTTACTTCCCGCTGGAAAGAATACTTCATCAGGTATGAGAACAGATCCTCCAGTGGTGCCGATTCGTCTGCCCATCGGGCCTGAGCCTGTGCCTGGAAATAATCCCCCACGGTCGTATCGAGGTTGATCAGTTCCTGATACATGGCCTGTGCTTCCAGCTCTTCTTCACTGAAGGCACCAGCCTCGTTGTTTCGCAGAGCCTCCCGGTATTGCCGGTTACGCATGACTTTCAGAATGACTGGACGGGCCTCGTCTGTACTCAGGTAATTGATTGACAGCTTGAAGGAACCTGGTGCAGATCCTTCCATCAGCAGGGAATGTTCCCGCTCAACGACTTCGGCCAGGTTGCTTCGGGCCCGCAATTCGAACTGGTCTTGCAGATATTTTACCTTCCGGATCTTTTCTACCAGAATGATCTGGCTCTTGATCTGATTGAGGTAATTGATGATATCTTGCTGGGCACGGATGAGGCTGTGTGCCGAGAGTTGCAGCTCCCGGCGGAGTTCGAGCAGGATACGTGTCAGTTCTTCATCCGTAGCCTGCATGAAAAAGGCTCTTTCTTCGTGCAGGATCAGATGCTCTGTCGTGTCGATCAGCCGCTGGATGTTGATCCGTTTCTTGTCCAGATTCTCCAGTTTGGCGATTTTGATCTGATACGTCGGTTCATGCTTGAACGCATTGTCTATGCTGTTCTGCAGATTCATGATGTTGCGGATGGTGGTACGCGCAATCTTCTGGAATGTAATCTTGATGTTGCGTACATAACTTTCCTTCCGGCTGGGAATTCTCTCCTTCAGGTAATAGTCAATCAGTTCGTGGAGATACTCGATGTTTTCATCAATGATGGCTGTATTGATCTCTTCATTGGCTTCCAGCAGCAATTCGAAGAAATCCAGGAAACGTGCATCCAGTTCCACATAGTTGCCGTTTTGCCGGATTACTTCCTTTTCGATAAGCAGTTTCAGACGATTCTCGTCATCCTTGAGCAGGGACAGGGCATCGGAGTATCTGAAGCTGAGAATTTTTCTTTTTTCAAACATCTCGGTCAGCAGTCCTTTGGCCGCAGCGACGGTGTTGATGATCTCTTGTATGGAGCGGAATATATACATAGTCTAGTTGAAAAAATCGGGCAAAGATATAATTTACCAGTGTAATTTCCTAATTTTTGTCTTCCATTCATTAAGGGGATAAGCTGCCTTCTGTCCGGCCTGGAATGAACCAATGCGGGAGCTGGATTGTTTTTTATAGAAACCATTGTTATTCCTTGTAATCAATTTGGAATATTCTTGAAAAATGTTAACTTTGTATCAAATTAAACCCGAGCAATCATGAAGCGTATTTATCTTCTGGGATGTCTGCTGGCCGTTTCCGTGGGTTGGACGGGATGCCGTAATGACGAGACGCAACTGGTCGAGGTTCCGTTTGAGGTGGATCATGCCCCTGATTCAATGGTGACGGTAGAATTTTCTTTCCAGGAGAAGCCGCTGACCGCAGCCGATATTGTACTTACCAAAGATTTGCTTTATGACAAATATACGCTGAAGGATACTTATCCATATAAGGACACAGTTCGTTCCGTCAAATGGGAGGTGATGCGTAAATGTCTGGCTTTTATTGAAAATATGCAGCGTGGTGATGAACTTCGCTGGGCTGTTTTCCAAAATTATAAGAATCTGAACACTGAGGCTCCCCTGGTGCGGAGTTATGTGCGTAATGTCTATAACCGGATTTCGGATACGCTCGGAGTGGAGCGTTATCAGTCGGTTCCTCTTTATCTTCCTGAAGATACATTGACTCCCGTACGCTATGGCAGAGACGGTTCGCTGGCTCAGCTGGAAAGAGAGGAAGGGAGTTTCTACAGGCTTCGTCCGGTGACGACAGAAGGAGAGTGGCTGGTTCCCAAACGCTACCTCAAGCTGTTGTCTGATTCTACCGTGTTTCATCATGTAATTTTCGTGGATCGTCTGGATCAGAATATTACGACTCTGGAAAGAGTGTCGGAAGGTGAATGGAAAATCCGGAGTATAAATCCGGCTACGACGGGACTGCATAATCCTCCTTACGGAATGGAAACTCCTTTAGGTATGTTTCTGATCCAGCAAAAGAAAGAAAAGATGGTATTTCTGAAGGACGGTTCCTCGGCGGTGGGCGGATATGCGCCATACGCCAGCCGTTTTACAAATGGTGCTTATATTCATGGTGTTCCGGTGAATGTACCCCGTACGGCCATGATCGAATACAGCTGGTCGCTTGGTACGACTCCACGTTCGCACATGTGTGTCCGCAATGCCACTTCCCATGCCAAGTTTGTGTTTGACTGGGCTCCGTTATATCGTTCCCTGGTTGTTGTCATTGAATAAAAAGAAGAAGTTATACAAAAGAAACCGGCCTGCCCTTTGATCAATCAAAGGGCAGGCCGTATAAGTTATTTCTTTGGAACCGGATTATTTCAGGATGATTTCCTTGATAATCGGCCAGCAGGTGTGATTGCCTGTTACCTGAATCTTGACAGCTTTGACTGGTTTGCCTCCGACATGTGCCTTGGCCTGTCCCAGTTCGTCAAATGTTCCGACTTTGTTGAATTTGTTTCCGTCTTCACTGATCAGCAGGTCAGCTTTTGTGATATAGTCCTTTGAATCACCTGTAATGATTTCGATATCACTTATCTTGGCCGGTTCTGTCAGGATGACCGTAAAATAATGTGACGGATTGATGGTACTTCCTCCCCAGAAGAATGTATTGGTCTTTCCGTCGAAAGCATATTCCGGATGATAGGGTGAGTTCAATGGAATGTTTGTATCAATGCTTGCCGGACGTATCAGCATGGGCTTCTCCTGAGTCGGTGCGAATTCTTTCTCGTTCAGTGCATCGTCTTCATAGAAATTGATACCCATCTTTCGCATTACCGGATAGAAATCCGTGATACGGCGGTAGAAGTCGTCCCAGTTGCGTTTGGAAGCATTGGTCCAGAATACTTCCGACAAAGCAGCCAGACGCGGATACAACATCCATTCCACACGATCTTGTGTTGCTACTCGTTCCGTCCACAAAGCGCCTTGTCCTCCTTTGACGAGTGCTTCCTGTTCGGGAGTTACCTGGCTGGTTACCGGATCCCATTCGTACACTTTCCGAGTAGAGTTGCCGGCATATCCCCAGTCAAGATAGCATCCGTGCTGCGGACACATGACTACCGGTATGCCTCGTTCCAGTGCGGCTTTCTGAGCTTTCAGACCATTGTCCCGCCATACGGTCAGCATATCTTCGGGCGTGGCGGCATGACGGTCGTTGATTTCATCCCATCCAACCATGATTTTACCTTTTGACCGGATGTATTCACTCATCTTGCGTGTGAAGTAGTCCTGAAGTTCACCGGGTTCCTTCATGCCTTCCTTCTTATAAAGGGCCTGACATTTCGGACATTTTTCCCAGATGGCTGTGGGTACTTCATCACCACCCAGGTGAATATACTCCGACGGGAAGATCTGGATCAGTGCGTCTACCACTTCCTGTGCGAAACGGATAGATTCCGGATTGCCGATGCAAAGCATATTCTCGTTTCCGCGTTTCCGCTGATTGAGCGGAAGTTCTTCCGGATAAGCTTCGAATGTACCTCCTTTACAGGAAAGTTGCGGCATGGCTGCGAGCAGTGCGATGGCATGACCGGGCAGATCGACTTCAGGAATGATTTCAATACCGAGAGCCTGAGCGTATTTTACGATTTCTTTCAGATCGTTTGTTGAGTAATATTTACCAGACAGATCCGGAAAATCTGAATAATAAGTACCTTTGGCAGTCAGTTCAGGATACTGATCCATAGCCAGACGCCAGGCATTGTTGTCTGTCAGGTGCATCTGCAGTTTATTCAGCTTGAAGAAAGCCATTTGAGACAACGTTTCTTTCAGTTCATCCACTGTCCAGAAATGCCGGCTGCAGTCAAGCATCAGTCCGCGATAACCGAAGCGTGGCTTATCCTGAATATTTATGATTGGAAGTTTGTTGTCTTTTGCTGTCAGAATGAGCTGGTGAAGCGTGGCCAGTGCATTGCTGATTCCCTGTGCGTCATTAGCTTCCAGAACGATACGTCCTCTTTCAATTTCCAGAGTATAGGCTTCTTCGGTCAGTTTATCGTTCTTGACCAAAGAGAGAGGAGCGTCAATATCGCTGATGGTCAATGAAACTCCGGTTGTTTTTTGTACCAGTTCTGTAAAAGCCTTGGCCGTTTCGTTCCATTCGGGAGGAACCTGCATGCTGCGCAGTTCCTGCAAGGGGAAAGATCCGTTTCCGATTGTGACAGACTGCGCTTGCGGAATCAGATCCACCTTTTCCACCAGTTTTCCTTCACATCCCGTGAAGAACAGGGAAACAGAGGCAGCCAGCAAGGGCAACATGATCATTTTCTTTGTCATAAGGTGTGATTTTTAGTTATTGAATGATTGATTTGTTCGATGTAGTCCAGAATTTCTTTTCGTCCGGTTTTCTTTTCAGCCGATGAAATGAAATAAGGGGGAAGCTCTTCCCATTGCTTGGAAAGTTCTGAAAGATAGATATCCACATTTGCACGCGTCTTTCCGGCACTTTGTTTGTCTGCTTTCGTGAAGATGATGGCAAAAGGAACTCCGTTTTCTCCAAGCCATTCGATAAATTCCATATCGATCTTCTGTGGAGCGAGCCGGCTGTCTACCAGAACAAAGAGGCATGTCATTTGCTCCCGTTCCAGGACGTAATGCTGGATCAGCTTTTCAATCTTGTCCATCATTTTCTTTCCCCGTTGTGCATAGCCGTATCCGGGAAGGTCTACCAGATACCATTCTTTATTAACCAGAAAATGGTTGATCAGCAAGGTTTTTCCAGGAGTGGCTGAGGTCATGGCCAACTTGGGCTGTTTGGTCAGCATATTGATGAGACTTGATTTTCCGACGTTGGAACGTCCGATGAACGCGTATTCGGGAAGGTGGGTTGCGGGACACATGTCCGCACGTGAATTACTTACTACAAATTCAGCACTGGTTATTTCCATGGTGTTGTTTTTATTAAGTCTTGACAAAGGTATGAAAAAAAAATGAAAAAGCAGGTACTTGCTTCCTTTTTCTGATCTATCTCATCCGAGTGTTGTTCTGAAATTCCTTACCTTTACTTTATTTCTCAATTTATGCCGGAATTTCGGGAGTTCTCCCTATCTTTGCACACCTGTTTTAATACAAAGAAGAGAATCATGAATCAACAATATCCGTCGGCATTGCTTGAAAAAGCAGTAGGAGAATTTGCCAAACTTCCCGGTATAGGGCGGAAGACCGCCATGCGTCTTGTGCTTCATCTGCTGAGACAGAGTACGGAAAGTGTAGAGGCTTTCAGCAGTGCCATGGTAACACTAAAGCATGAAGTAAAATATTGTAAAGTCTGTCATAATATCTCGGATACTGATATCTGCCGCATCTGTTCCAATCCTTCACGGGATGCATCGACAGTATGTGTGGTGGAGAATATCCGCGATGTAATGGCCGTTGAGAACACTCAGCAGTACAAAGGACTTTATCATGTGCTGGGCGGGGTCATATCTCCGATGGACGGTATCGGTCCTTCTGATCTGCAGATTGACAGTCTGGTGGAACGGGTTCGCTCCGGAGCCGTCAAGGAAGTTATTCTGGCATTAAGTTCTACGATGGAAGGCGATACGACCAATTTCTTTATTTATCGGAAGCTGAGTGGGTTTGATGTGAAACTGACAGTCATTGCCCGTGGTATATCCATTGGTGATGAACTGGAATATACGGATGAAGTTACACTGGGACGTTCTATCGTGAACCGGGTAGCTTTTACAGGAACAATGTAATTTTGGGGGAAATTTATGGAAAAAGAAATCAATCGGTTGCTACGCTGGCTGCAAGGGGAATTTATTCTGGCGTGGATGTTGGTACTGTTGCTTATCGCACTTTATGAAACGGATGTGTTGCCGCAAGGAATGATGGTGGGGGATGCCCGGATGGAATATATTCTCCAGACTGCAGGTATCCTGCTGGCCATGGGACTTATTCCCGTATCTCTTCGCCTGTTCAGTTTGTCACTGACCCGCTATGTAAAAACAATGCCCTTACCCGAAGCATTAAAGAGCTATCGGAGATGGAGTGAAGTCCGTTTGGGACTTTTGCTGGCTCCGGCATTGTTCAATCTGTCGGTTTACTATTGGACTCTTGACCTGACGGGAATGTTGTGTGCCGGAATGCTTCTGGTGGCTTCACTGTTCTGTGTACCCGGTCGTGAACGTTTGCTGATGGAACTGGATCTGAATCGGGAAGAGGGAGAAAAGGAGGAGTAACGATGGAAAAAACAGTTCCTCCAATCCGTTTGCGCGCCCCTGAGCCGGAAGATCTGGATGTCATGATGCTTTTTGAAAACGATGAAGATCAATGGGAGAACGGCATTGCTACCGGTCCTTATTCCCGATATCAGCTGAAGCAGTATATCGGGCAAAGTACGAATGACCTGTATACAGACCGTCAGTTGAGACTGATGATTGAGCTTCCTCAGGCCGGGGTAGTAGGTATTGTTGACCTTTGTTCCTTCGATCCCCGTCATAACCGTGCAGAAGTGGGAGTTATGGTGCTGGAGGAATACCGCCACCGGGGCATTGCTTCCGAAGCTTTGCGACAGTTGGAACATCATTGTTTTTCGCGGTTGGGAATTCATCAGCTGTATGCTTACGTACATGCAGACAATACACATTCTTTACATTTGTTTACCGGCCTGGGCTATGTACGTGCGGGCTATTTGCCTCATTGGATTTATACCGGACGTGGATACAAGGACGTCTGTCTGTTGCAGAAACTCTCTTCCAGCTCAGTTGAATGAAGGATAAACCGGATATTTGGACCATAAGGTGTATGGATTACCGAGATCGTTCATGCTGTTATTCCAAAGAACTTTCTGTGGATCATGCAGCAGCCGTTCGCTGTTTCCTTTTCCTATAAACCATGAGTTCCTTTGAATTTCCTGTTGCAGTTGTCCATGACTCCATCCTGCATATCCGGCAAAGAATCGGATATGCCCGTCAAGGGGACCTCCGTCAAGAATATATTGTTGCACAGCCTTAAAGTCTCCGTTCATGTACAATCCATTTCCCAGTTCCAGTGCTCCTTTCAGTTGTTTCAGAGTATGGATGAAAAAGATTGTATCCCGTTCCATGGGACCTCCTTTGAAGACAGGAATGTAAGCAGAACCTTCCAGCTCCGGAACCAGTTGGTTGAGGGATATGTGATATCGGAAGTCTTTGTTCATGACAATTCCCATGCTGCCTTCTTCACTGTGTGTGATGAGCAGTACCACTGACCGCATAAAATGATAATCATTTAGCAGAGGAGAGGCTATCAGGATTCCTCCCGGTGAGGGAAGAGTCTGATTGGACTTTATTTGAAAGATATGCATATCCATTTTTTCTCGTTTCTTTAATGTTCCTAAGGTAGCGATTAAAATCGGAAAAAGAAACTGTTTGCCTTTTTTTATTGCATTATCCCTCTTTTTTATGCGTTTTACGGATTGTAGAGGAGAGTCGGATTAAAATTTTTAGAAGAAAAATGAATAAAATGTTTGCAGATTCCGAAATAAGTTATACCTTTGCACCGCAATTGAGAGCAAGAGCAAATGAAAATGACATACTGGTGCGTTAGTTCAGTTGGTTAGAATACATGCCTGTCACGCATGGGGTCACGGGTTCGAGTCCCGTACGCACCGCTAAAAAGTAAGGCTTTCTCAAATTTTTGAGAAAGCCTTACTTTTTTTATCAAATATGGTCTTATTCTTGCAAGTCCCCCATGGCTACCTGATATTCATGCCACAGTTTGTTGATGTCGGCATCTTTCCCAAGCGCATATTTTACGCCGCCTTCGAATGACCATGGAATCACTTCAAGCGTACTTTTGTTCAGTTTTCGCAGGAAGTCTGGGTCCTTATGCTCTTTCAGCCATGCAAAGAAATATCCTGTTGTCCGATAGCCGTCCATGTAGTTGCCTCCTTTGGGACGGTCGTTTTCAGTGAATCCTCCGTTGGCAACCCGTACGGCATCCGCCATTCCTTCAATAAAAGCCCAGAATACCTGATTTGTTCCATACGAACCGATGCCTTGAGGTTCCAGCTGGTAGGCATGAGTCAGTTCGTGCAGCAATACGCCTCGGGTTTCAAAGAATACTTTGGAAGTATCTTGATTGGCAAAGGAGTTCTCGATATGCCGTGTGCTGTAAAAGACCGAAACGTCTCCGTTTCCGCCCGACTTGGCTGATACCCCCTCAATGTCTTTCAGATAATAGTGGAGTTTGTTGACCGGTACAATGCTGTCTTCAGGGCTAAAATAAAGAGTTGCCAGTACGGTACGTGCCTGTTCTGCGATATAGTTCTGGGGAACAGGAATGATGGAGTGGTATATTCTGGAACCTTCTGTGTCCGGAGCTTCATCGTAAAACAGGATATCGCCTACAAAGTAGTTACTCCAGTCGGCAGTAGTTTCTTCCGTTTGCTGCTCCTGGCTGTTGTTCGGGCCTGATTTCTCATTACATCCCGCAACGGATGCCGTCAGGCAAAGCAGGAATACATACTTGTTGAACAGGCTAGGTCGTAAGGTCTTGAAAATTTTCATATATACATAGTATTAAAGTTTATGCAAAGATACAGATTTATCGGAAATAGCGAAGAAGGTTGAGACTGATCCCGGCCATTATCGTAGCTCGTGGCATGGGATAACCGGCATTGATTTCGTAACGTTGGGCTAACAGGTTCTCGCCGCGGGCCCAAAGGTCGAGCCAGCGTGTAGCCTGAAAAGAAACGCGGAGATTCCACAACACGAAGTTTTCGGTTGTGACCGGATCTGTCTGGGTATAGAGTCCGGCGATATATTGCATACCGGTTGACAGGCTCCATCGGGCATGAGAGAAATTGGTTCCGGCATACAGCTTGTGTCCGGGAGCTGCAACGACGGGTTCCTTCATGTGGAGGTAGCTGTAGTTTCCGTCCACAGACCAGTGGCGGTTGATCCGGAAAGCCGCCTGCACTTCAATGCCGGTATTTTCTATTTCTCCGGAGTTCTGGTTCAGCATACCGCTTCCGTTGGGATTGGGGAGAGTGAGAATCAGATTCTTTCCGTCAATGTAAAACAGGTTGATACCGTAATTCAGCCGTCCGTTCAGCAGCCGTTGTGAGAAAGCCAGTTCGTAATTCCACATAGATTCAGGCTGAAGATCCGGATTCTGGGGAGGGAACATATACATTTCCCGAAGGATGGGATAGCGGAATCCTTTTGAGGCAGAAACTTTCAGTTCCATGGCATGAGACAGATGAAAAGCGAGTCCGGCCTGAGGTACCCATTCTGTTCCTATGCGGGAATGATGATCCACCCGGAGCCCCGCATTCAAGGTGAGCCAGGTGTTGAAGTCCTGACGGAAGTCAATATACCCGGCCAGTTCGTCTTCGTGTTTGTCTACCAGCTCGGAAGTCGTCCCTGCCTGACTGCCACTGACATATTCGTTCCATGCATGGCCTCCGTAGCGGAACCAGTCGAATCCTAGAGTAATGCGGTTCCCTTGAAAGAAACGGGTGCTCTGGTAAAGTGAGATACCCGTCATGTTGTCGTGTGACAGGAAGCGGCTGTCCTGAGGGCTTTCGCCGGCAGAGGGAGTATAACCGTCATTGATCCAGTGGTTCCCCCAGTTGTAGAAAATACTCAGTGCTCCGGAAGTCTTTTCATACCGGTTTTCCAGAGCCAGTGAAGTCATACCCCGCGTGATGCGCTGGTCACCGTCTGTGAGAGGCGCACTGACCGGACCGGGATAAGATGCATTGAAATGCGTTACGTTTACATCTCCCTGCAGATTCCAGTTGCCGCTGATTTCATAACCGAGTTTGGCATAACCTCCATATTGTTCAAAACCCATATCCGGGCGATGTCCGTCGGTGCGGTTGTAGGAACCGGAGAGAACACTCGAAAAGCCTCCTTTGCGGATACGGTTAGTCAGTTCCGTTTCCAGGGTGTTGTAGGAACCATATCCCGTATGGAGGCTGGTGTTGATTCCGTCCTCCTGCATCTTGCGGGTAACGATATTCACCACGCCACCCATGGCGTTTGATCCGTAAAGTACAGAAGCCGGTCCTCTCAGTACTTCCACCCGTTCGGCCAGGAACGACTGGTAGGCATCGGCGATCGGATGGCCGAAGATGCCGGCATATTGCGGATGTCCATCGATCATGACCATCAGCCGGGCAGAACTTCCGCTCAGTCCGCGGAGCGAGATACTGCCTGCTGCCCCGTTGGACACACCGTAACCCATGATGCCCCGCGATGTAACGAAGAGACCGGGGATCTGTTCGGTGAGAACAGGGAGAAGCGAAGATTGCCGGGAATTTTCTATTTGAGCGCGTCCGACAATAGAGACGGTTTGTGAGAGATGGCGTACATCTGTTTTCTGACGGGCACCGGTTACAACCACTTCGTCGATCTGGTAGAGAGTTTCTGCTGAAAGTGTGTCACGCAGTTGTTTCTGGCTCCTTCCCGGCTGGCAGGCAAGGGCAATCAGAGCAAGGGATATATAGATTCCTTTCATTGGGATAGTCTGATGGATAATTTCTTTTGTGTTTCGTGATATTTTAAACAATTGCGGCGCAAAGATATGGATTAGTTTTTAAAGTACAGAGTCTCCTTTATTTGTATTAGCGGGAAGAGAAAGATATTTTCCGCTTCCACCGGGGCAGATACCAGAGGCAGATGAAGAGTGATACCAGTGTGGAGAGCGGGGGAGCATATCCCATCCAGACCAGCGTGGTCGGGTCAATGTGACTGAAGGCCCACGAAAGAGGGATGCGGAACAACAGGGTGGCGATGAGGCTGTGTACCATGGGAAACCAGGAGTTTCCCTGTCCGCTGAAATAGGAATTGAAGCAGAACACGAAACTCACCATAATGCAGTCGATGCTGTATCCCCGCAGGTATCCGGCTCCCATCGTGATGACAGCGGGATCACTTGTAAAGATGCGAAGCAGGGTGTCGGGAAGAAACTGGGAATAGAGGCACATTGATACGCCGAAGACCAGTGCCATGCCGATTCCTGCCTTGAGGCAGCGGTTCATGCGTTCTGTCAGTCCGGCACCGAAGTTTTGTGCAGTCATGGCTGCCACGGCGGACGAGATGGCCACGGGAGGCAGCATGGCAAAGATGATGATTTTTTCAACCACACCGAGGGCTGCTGACGCAATGACCCCCATCTGATTGACGATGACCGTGATAAGCAGAAAGGAGATATTGATCAGGGCGTCTTGCAGGGCAATGGGAGCTCCCAGCAGAACGATTCGTCGGGACAGGAGACCATTCAGCCGGATATCCTGTCGGGTGAAACGGAAGCTGAACCCGCGGCGGCGCAGGAATATCAGAGCGGTCAGGAAACTGATGCCTTGTGAGGCGATGGTGGCAAAGGCTGCTCCCGCTGCCCTTAAATGAAAACCTCCGACCAGCAGGAAGTCGAGTGTGATATTTATGGCACAGGCCAGAGCTACAAAATAGAGCGGTGTGCGCGAGTCTCCCAGCCCGCGCAGGATTCCGCAAATGACATTGTAACCGATAATGAACGGAATCCCCAGCGAGCAGATCAGCAGATAATGGCAGGTGTCGCGCATGGCTTCGGCAGGAGTATGCATCAGTGCGGCTATCGGATTGTGGAGCAAGGTCATGAGCAGGGTAAGAAAACCTCCCACCAGGGCAAACAGCCAGATGGAAGAACCGATGATGGACGCAGTTTCTTTGTCATTGCGTGCTCCGGTGGCGATGCCGATAAGTACCGTGATGCCTGTGGTCAGTCCCAGAATGATACCGGTGACAGTCTGCATCACCTGGCTGCCGATGGCGACTCCGGCCACGCTTGCTGCGTCGTCAAACTGTCCCACTACGAAGAGGTCTGCGCCTCCGTAAAGGGCTTGCAGCATATTGGCCAGCAGATAGGGGAGGGCGAACTGAAACAGTACGCCGGGTACATTTCCCTGTGTCAAATCAAGTTTTTTCATTTTTCTGTTTGTTTTGTCTGTTTTTGATAAAAAGAAAAGCCGGATAAGGTGATTGGTTTTACCCAGTCATCTTATCCGGCCTTTTTCCGGCCCTCCGATGAGGATTACAAAACGCTAGTTCCGTTATGTCGCTGCAAAGGTAGGACGATTTTCCGGAGTTGCCAAATCTTTGCAGCGAATTGTTCATCTGCCTGTACCGGAGCGGGCAGTTTGTTGCGTCTGAATCGTGCGGTCGTTGCAGGAACTACTTCCCGTCGGTGAGCGAATAAGGTTTGTCGGCCTTCTTGAGTCCCCGTGACTTGTTGGGAGATGCGCTCATGACGAATGTAATTTCTCCACCTTTCATCAGGTCTTCCTGGGTGAGATACATCTTGTCATAGCGCTGTCCGTTCAGATAAACTTCCTTGACATATCGTTTCTTGTCGCTGACTCCCGGCGCTTTGATCCGGAACGTCTTTCCGTTGGGAAGCTGTAATTCCTGGCTGGGCAGATAGGGCGCTCCCAGTACATACTGGTTACTTCCCGGGCAAACCGGATAGAATCCCAGCGACGTGAAGATATACCAGGCCGACATCTGTCCGCAGTCATCGTTTCCGCTCAGTCCGTTCAGGTGATTGCGATACATGCGGTTCATGATTTCCCGTACCCAATACTGTGTTTTCCAGGGCTCTGAAGTCCAGGCATACAGGTAGGGAACATGGTGGCTGGGTTCATTTCCGTGTACGTAACCGCCCAGCAGACAGTCGCGGGTAATGTCTTCGTTTTTCTCATAATACTGGGCCGGCAGATCCATGGAGAAGAGGTCGTCCAGCCGCTTGATGAACTGACGGTCGCCGCCCATCAGGGAGATCAGTCCGTTGACATCGTGCGGAGCATGGAACGAAAAGTTCCAGGAGTTTCCTTCGATAAATCCTTCTCCGTGTGTCTGGAGCGGATCAAAATTGGTCTTGAATCTTCCGTCGGCATAGCGGGGACGGGCAAATCCTGTTTCCCGGTCGAAAATATGGCGGTAGTTCAATGCGCGTTTGCGGTATGTCTCTGCAAGTTCCGTGTCTCCGCTTCTCCGTGCCATTTCATAGATGCACCAGTCGTCGTAAGCATATTCCAGCGTAGTGGATGCGGCCGTGGCTGATTCTTCCAGAGGCACATAGCCCAGTTTCTGATACGAAGCCAGTCCTTCGTAATAAGGAACCTGAGAGGTGCGTACCATGGCTTTCAGTGCTTCCTGCGGGTTGATGTCAGCTCCTTTGGCAATGGCATCCAGCACGACTGACACCGAATGATAGCCGCTCATGCACCAGTTTTCGTTGGCCATGTGGCTCCAGACCGGCAGCATGCCGTGAACGCTCTGCTGCTGATGGCGGAGCATGGACTGCACCATGTCGCGGTTTTCCTGCGGTTTCATCAGCGCCAGCAGCGGGTGTTCGGCCCGGTAGGTATCCCACAGCGAGAAGATCGTGTAGTTGGTAAATCCTTCTGCCTGATGGATGTTGTTGTCGAGTCCCCGGTACTTCCCGTCCACATCGGTATATACCGACGGATTGATCATCGTGTGATAATAGGAGGTATAGAACATGGCTTTCTGATCCTCATTGCCTTCGATCCGGATGCTTCCCAGTGCCTTGTTCCAGCTATCCCGGGCTTCCTGTGCCAGTGTCGTGAAGTCTTTTCCTCCGGTTTCTTCCTGCAGGTTCCGGAGTGCTCCTTCCGTGCTGACACCCGACAGGCCGACTTTGATCTCCAGTTCATTGCCGTCTGATGTGTCAAACTCAAAGTAGGCTACGACCTTTCGTCCGGCCATTTCCGGAAAGTTCTCGTTCAGTTTGAACCGGCGCCAGAAGCCGTTGTAAGCCACGGGTGCCTTGTCTTTATAGCCGTATTTCCGGATCGGTTTGGAAAGTGACATGGCGAAATAGACCTGATTGGTACGTGCCCATCCGTTGGTAACCCGGTAACCGGTGATCAGTGTATCGTTTTCCACGCGGATGGAAGCCCACAGGGTTTTCCCGTCGTAGTTGTAAATGCCGTGATTCAGGTCGAGGATGATTCTTCCGTCCCGGTCTTTGTTGAGATACGTGTACTTATGTATCCCCGTATGGCGTGTGGCGGTGAGCTGTGCCTTTACCTGGTAATCATCCAGCACCACTTCATAATAGCCCGGTTCTGCCTTTTCTGTCTGATGGCTGAAACGGGAGCGGTAACCTTCGTCCGGGTGTGAAGCACGTCCCGGATTCAGTTTCAGTTCGCCGGTTGCAGGCATGATGAGGATGTCTCCCAGATCCGAATGTCCCGTTCCGTTGAGGTGTGTGTGACTGAATCCCACGATGGTCGGGTCGTCATACTGGTATCCTGCACAGTAGGCATATACTTCCGGAACGTATGCTCCGTTGATGTTGTGTGACAGCGTGTCCGTATCAGGGCTGAGCTGGATCATACTGAACGGCACGCAGGCGCCGGGAAATGTATGGCCCATTCCCTGTGTTCCGATGAGCGGATTGACATATTCACTTTGAGCGTGGAGAGAAAGACTCAGCAGCAGGCTGGTCAGAGAAACTCCGATTCTGAGTTTTTTCATTGTATTGTTTGAATTCTGATTGTTATACATCGGTTGATTTTATCAGGTCCAAAGATATGTCTTTTGTTTGAGACCGCCAAGGCCGGAAGCCCGTTCCGGCTTCTTTTTCCGCACAGTTTTTCCTATGGTCTGCTGCTCCGGCTGCATACGGCAAAAAGCCCGCGGGCTTTTTTAAAAACGTTTCGGGCTTTTGATGCAAACGCTTCGGGCTTTACCTTAAAACGTTTCGACATTTTTGCATATCCTCATTTTATTGGATATATTTGTAGCGTCAAACGAATGAAAAAACAATAAGAATATGTGTACATTTCTGATTTTAGGAGTGGGAACGCAGGAACTGCTGCTGATTTTTCTGGTGGCATTGCTGCTTTTCGGGGGAAAGAAGATCCCGGAACTGATGAAAGGTCTGGGCAAAGGTGTGAAGAGTTTCAGAGACGGGATGAACGGTCTGGACGAGGCTGACAAGGAAGATAAGAAGCAATCATGATGCGGAGAGCTTTGATGCTTGTCGTGCTGGGAGGTGTCTGCGGCATGACATGGGCAGGACAGGCGGGAGATACGTTGCGCAACGTTTTTCGCTCGCCTTTTGATTTTCCTATATTGCTGAGTGCAAATTTCGGTGAACTTCGTCCGAATCATTTTCACAACGGACTGGACATCAAGACACAGGGAGTGACGGGTAAGCCGATTCACTGTATTGCCGACGGATATGTGTCGCGTGTGGCCGTGCTGCACGGAGGTTACGGACAGGCGATTTACATTACGCATCCCAACGGGCTGACGTCCGTCTACGGGCACGTCGTGGCATTCTCGCCCGAGGTGGAACGCTATGTGCGCGACTATCAGTATGCCAACGAGACTTTTGTCTGTAATCTGTTTCCCGAGCCGGGACGTTTTCCGGTGAAGAAGGGAGACGTGATTGCCCTGAGCGGAAACGAAGGAGCATCGGCCGGTCCGCATCTGCATCTGGAACTGCGTCATTCCGATACCCAGGAATATATTGATCCGATGCCTTATTTCGGCCATTTGCTGAAGGACAGCAAGGCACCTGTTGCCAGCTTGGTGGGTATTTATCCGGTAGCCGGCAAAGGAGTGGTGGAAGGCCGTACACGCAAGAAGCTGGTGGCTGTGGGCAATCTGTCGCAGCCGGTTGAAGCATGGGGCGAGATTTATACGGGAATCAGTGCAAAGGATTATATGGACGGAACGTCAAACTTTTATGGAGTACATTCCGTGACTTTGTACGTGGATTCGGTCGAGGTGTTTCGCAGTGTGACCGACCGGGTACTTCCCGATGAAAACCGGATGATCAACGGATTTACGGACTACGAGGAACTGATGAAGACACGCCGGCTGGTGATGCGTTCGCGTGTATTGCCCGGTAACCGGCTTCGTCTGCTGCATGCGGATGAGAACGGAGGCATTGTAAATATCAGTGAGGAGCGCAATTATCGTTTCCGTTATGTGCTGGAAGATAACTTCGGAAACAAGCGGACGTATCGCTTTACGGTACGGGGACGGAAACAGCCAGTACCGGAATATGTGCCGGAATCAAACCATATTTTATACTGGGACCGCACGAATGTGATTCATGAGCCGGGCATGGAACTGGTGGTTCTAAGGGGCTATGTGTATGAGAATGCGGAACTGAATACCGAAGTGAAGGGAGACAGTGCCGGAATTTCGTTCGATTATGTGCTGGATGCCGGAGATACACCGCTTCACAGTTATTGTCCGCTGGCCATCGGCCTGCGTCACAAGCCGCTGGCAGACACCACCAAGTATTACATCATGCAGAAGGTCGGCAAATGGCAGGCTTCGGTAGGAGGAGAGTATGCGGACGGATGGATCAGAACCCGCGTGCGTACACTCGGAACATTTACGGTGGCAGTAGATACCATCGGTCCGCGGATTACTCCGCTGGGACAGGGAACATGGCGTGCCAATCCGCATAATCTTCGTTTCCGGGTGAAGGACGGTGAAACGGGAATCCGCAGTTATAAAGTGTATATCGACGGACATTTTGTGCTTTTCGGTCTGAAGAAAGGAATTCTGGTGATTCAGGATCCTGAAAAGGTGAAGCGAGGAGTCCCTCACCGGGCTGAAGTGACGGTGACCGACGAGTGCGGTAACGTGACGCGTAAAGAGTATCGCTTTTAAGTTGATTATTTAATCTAAAATTAAGATAAATATGAGAAGAAAACTAATCCTGGCTGTCATGATGCTGACAGCCGTCTTTGTGAACGGTTGGGCCTGTACCAACTTTATTGTCGGCAAGAAGGCTTCGGCCGACGGGTCTGTGATCGTGTCTTATTCGGCAGACTCGTACGGTATGTTCGGCTTCCTTTGCCATTTCCCGGCAGCTACGCATCCGGCAGGAACCATGCGTGACATTTTTGACTGGGACAGCGGCAAGTATCTGGGCAAGATCAAAGAGGCCAAGCAGACGTATAATGTGATCGGAAACATGAACGAATATCAGGTGACCATCGGTGAAACTACTTTCGGAGGTCGTCCGGAGCTGGTGGATACTACCGGTATCATGGACTACGGAAGCCTGATCTATGTAGCTTTGCAGCGTTCGCGTACTGCGAAGGAAGCTATCAAGGTGATGACAGATCTCGTGAAGGAGTATGGTTATTACAGCAGCGGCGAATCGTTCTCCATCGCCGATCCGAATGAAGCCTGGATCATGGAAATGATCGGTAAGGGTCCCGGTGTGAAAGGAGCAGTGTGGGTAGCTGTCCGTATTCCGGATGACTGCATTGCAGCTCATGCAAACCAGAGCCGTATCCATAAGTTCGACATGAACGACAAAGAAAACTGCCTGTATTCTCCGGATGTCATTTCCTTTGCACGTGAAAAAGGTTATTTCGACGGATTGAATAAGGATTTCAGTTTTGCGGATGCTTATTGTCCTCTGGATTTCTCCGGCCTGCGTGCCTGCGAAGCCCGGGTATGGAGTTTCTACAACATGTTCAGCAAGACGACCGGACAGGCTTATCTGCCGTATATTCAGGGAGAGAGCAGCGAGCCGATGCCGCTGTATGTGAAACCGGATGCAAAGGTGTCTGTACGCGACATCCAGCATGCTATGCGCGATCATTATGAAGGTACGCCGCTTGACATTACCAATGATCCGGGTGCCGGAGTGTTCAAGATGCCTTACCGTCTTTCTCCGCTGACCTTTAAGGTGGACGGACAGGAGTATTTCAACGAACGTCCGATTTCTACGCAGCAGAGTGCATTTGTTTTCGTTTCTCAGATGCGTGCAAACCTTCCTGACGCCATCGGCGGTGTGCTGTGGTTCGGACTGGACGATGCGAATATGACTGTATTTACTCCGGTTTATTGCAATACGGACAAGGTACCGGCATCGTATGCTCAAGGAGAAGGAGACTGCGTGACATTCTCATGGAACTCTGCTTTCTGGATCTATAACTGGGTGGCTGATATGATTCGTCCGCGTTACAGCCTGATGATAGACGATATGCGCACGGTACAGAACAGCCTGGAAGATATGTATGCCAACGCACAGAGCGGTGTAGAAAGCACAGCCTTGAAACTGTATCAGGAAGATCCGGCCAAGGCAAAGGCATTCCTGACAGACTATACTTCGATGACTGCCCAGACTGCGGTAGAAAGCTGGAAGAAGCTGGGAGAGTTTTTGGTTGTCCGTTACAATGACGGTGCCGTGAAGCGGGTTCAGAATGGAAAGCTGGTTCGTCCGGCAACCGGAAATACAGCCCCTCTGGATCGTCCGGGCTATACGCAGGAATTCTTGAAGGAACTGGTGAAAGCTACAGGTGACCGCTATAAATGCAAAGAGCTGAAATAAGCCGGAAGAATTAGATTTACAGATAAAAGAATCTCTATAAAAAGATAGCCGCCCAATTCCCTGGGCGGCTATCTTTTTATTTGTCCGGTCAGACATTATCCGGTGCGAAGGAGCGGCTTATTGCCAGCCTCCTCCCAATGCTTTATACAGGTTGACGAGAGTGATCTGCTTGTCGCGGATGGCATTGCTCAGGCTGATCTGTGCTTCAAGGTAACCACGCTGTGCATCGAGCAGGTCCATGTAAGCAATGACTCCTTCCATGTATTGCAGCTGTGCCAGTTCAAGGGCGCTTTTGGACGACTGTTCCAGACGCAGACGGGTTTCGTAGATTTCCTTGATTTTGTTGAATTCTACAATGGCATTATAAGCATCCTTGAATGCACTCAGGACAGCTTTTTCATAAGCATAGGCTGCTTGTTCGTAGGCCGCCTTCTTGGCTTTCAGCATTGCACGGTTCTTTCCCATGGCGAAAAGCGGTTGCAGCAGGTTGCCCACGATCAGATGATGAGGCGATTTCAGCAGATCGCTTAGCAATTTGCTTTCTGCACCATAGCTTGCTGTCAGGGTAATGCGCGGGAAAAGATTGGTGTAGGCAATTCCAACAGCCGCATTGGCTTCGATCAGGGCTTGTTCAGCTTGACGTACGTCCGGACGGCGTTCCAGCAGACTGGAAGGGAGCCCGACAGGCAGGCTTATGGGGAACATGACTTCTTCGGGCAGTACGGCACGGTTGATGTGACGCGGATAGTCTCCGGTGAGGAAAGCCAGTTCGTTTTCTTTCAGGGAGATCTTTCGTTCCAGATCCGGAACCAGCGTGGCGGTACGTGCCAGTTCGACCTGCGCCTGACGGAAAGCTGTTTCCGAGGTAAGACCGCCTTCATAGCGGATACGTGCCAGATGAAGACCTTCACGGCGTGCTTCTACGGTCTTGCGGACAATGGACAGTTCGTTGTCGAGTGCTACCAGTTCGAAGTAGGATTGGGCAACCTGGCTGACCAGAGTCATACGGACTGCACGTTGGTTTTCGATGGACCCCATGAACTGAGCAAGGCTTTTGTCGCGTGCCCAGCGAAGGTTCCCCCACAGGTCAAGTTCCCAGGAAACTCCTACTTTCAGGTCGAACTCATCGCTGTTTGTGGGATGGTTTCCTCCATAGTTTTCCCGTTCCCGTTCTCCGTAGACTTTCAGGTTGACTTCCGGAAACAGTTTGGCATAGTCAATCCGCTTCATGGCTGCCAGTTCCTTGACCCGGGATGCGGCAATCAGCATGTCCTTGTTGTAGGTAAGGGCCTTGCGGATCAGGGCCTGAAGTGTAGTGTCTGTATAGAGCTGTTCCCACGGATAGTCACCCAGGGAGGTGCTGTCCACACTGGTGCTGTCAAGGGTTTCCGGCAGTTGCAGTTGAGGGCGTGTATAGTGTTTCCCCAGCTGGCAGCTTCCCAGGAGGAAGCTGGTTGCCAGGAAAAGGAATATTTTAGGTAGCTGTTTAGTCTGTTTCATACGGATACAGGGTTTTATTTCTTGAGTTGTTTTAACTTGTGGGTTGTCTTGTAGATCATCACAAAGAAGAACGGAACCAATACGATGCCGACTGTAACGGCAACAAGCATTCCGAAGAATACACCGGTACCGATAGCCTGACGGCTGGCAGAACCCGGTCCTGAAGCAATAACCATCGGAAGCATACCGAGGATGAAAGCCAGTGAGGTCATCAAGATGGGACGGAAGCGCAACTGAGCTGCATACAGGGCGGCTTCTACGACATCGCGTCCTTTATCCACTTCGTCTTTGGCGAACTCTACGATCAGGATGGCATTCTTGGCTGCCAGACCGATCAGCATTACCAGACCAATCTGGAAGTAGGTATCGTTTTCCAGACCGCAGATTGCAACGCCGGCATAGGCACCGAGTACGGCTACCGGAAGTGAGATCAATACGGCTACCGGAATACTCCAGCTTTCGTAAAGGGCTGCCAGGAAGAGGAACACGAAGAGGAACACCAGTGACAGAATCAGACCTGTCTGTCCGCCTGCCTGCTTTTCCTGATAGGAGAGTCCGCTCCATTCTACTCCGATATTCTCTGGCAGTTTCTCACGTGCAATCTGTTCCAGTATTTCCATGGCCTGTCCGGAGCTGGCTCCGTTGGCTGTTGTTCCGTTGATGACAGAGGTGTTGAACATATTGAAACGCTTGATGCTACCCGGTCCGGTCGTATAGTCGGTTGTTCCCAGTGAGGTCAGCGGAATCATGTTTCCGTCACTTCCTTTTACGAAGAACAGTCCGATGTTATCGCGGTGAGCCCGATAAGGAGCTTCTGCCTGGATGTATACACGGTAGATACGGTTGAACAGGTTGAAGTCGTTCACGTATACGGATCCGGTATAGGCCTTCATTGTTGAGAATACATCCGCCATCGGTACACCGGACAGTTTTACCTTGTCGCGGTCTACGTCGAAATACAGTTGCGGGATTTCAGCCTGCAGGGATGAGGACAGTCCTGCGATTTCTTTCCGCTGTTTGGCATAATACATCAAAGTGTCCGTAGCGCGTACCAGATCGTCGTAGGTTGCATCACCACGAGCTTCCAGCTGCATTTCAAAACCACCTGATGTACCCAGTCCCGGAATAACGGGAGGAGTAGACAGATAGACTTTACTTTCCGGATACTCTTTCATTTCTTCCTGTACATTGGCCATGATTTCATTGATCGTCGTGTTGTCACGTTCTTTCCATTCTTTCAGGATGACGGTCAGCTGGCTTCGTGCCTGGCTCGTACCGATACGAGGGCTGCTACCCGTAACGTTCAATACATATTCCACTGCAGGATCTTTCATCAGGAAATCGATGGCCCGGTTGGTCACAATACGTGTGCGTTCCAGGGTCGTTCCTTCCGGAAGTTCCAGCTCGACTGTGAAATATCCCTGGTCTTCTGTCGGGAGGAAGCTGGTCGGGATCAGTCGGTAAAGTGTGAAAATAAACACGAGAACGATACCGAAGAATGAAATGACGCGTTTGGGGTGTCTGATGACACGGCGGATTTCTGCAATGTAATGATGATTGCCCACATCCAGCCAGCGGTTGATAGCCCGGAACACGCGGTTCTTCGGTTTGTTAGGATCAGCCGGTTTCAGAATGAGCGAACACATCACGGGGCTCAAGGTTAGGGCAACAACCGTAGACAGCAATACTGAAATAGCGATTGTCACACTGAACTGGCGATACAGCTGTCCGGTAATACCTGAAAGGAAACTTACAGGTACGAATACGGCTGCCAGTACCAAAGAGGTGGCAATGATGGCGCCCACCAGTCCGTCCATTGCTTTTTTCGTTGCTTCATAAGGAGGCAGATGCTCCTCTTCCATGATGCGTTCTACGTTTTCAACCACAACAATCGCGTCGTCGACCACAATACCAATGGCCAATACCAGACCGAGCAGGGTCAGAATGTTGAGCGAGAAGCCGAAGATCAGCATGAATCCGAAGGTTCCGATCAGTGAGATGGGGACTGCTACGATCGGGATGACAGTAGCCCGCCAGTTCTGTAAAGAAAGGAATACAACGACAATAACGAGGAACAACGCTTCAAACAAAGTCTTGTATACTTCGTGGATAGATTCAGAGATGTACTTCGTCATATCAAACGGGAAGTTATATTCCAGTCCTTCAGGGAAGTTCTTGCTAATCTCTGCCATCTCTTTTTTTACGCTTTCGGCTACTTCCATTGCATTGGCGCCCGGAAGCATATAGATTCCCAGTACGGCAGCATTGCCTGCATTGATACCACTTTCCGTATTGTAAGACTGTGCTTCGAGAGAAACACGGGCTACGTCACGCATACGTACCAGTGAACCGTCGGCATTGGTGCTCAGTACGATCTCTTCAAATTCAGATACACTTGACAGACGTCCCTGAGCTGTGATAGGAATCGTAATGTCAAGGCCGGTAACAGGCTGCTGTCCCAGAACTCCGGCTGCAGACTCACGGTTCTGATCTTTCAAGGCATTCTGTACGTCTTGTACGGTCAGACCGAAATTGGCCAGACGGGCAGGGTCTACCCAGATCTGCATGGCATAGTAACGGCTACCGACATTTGATACACGGCCCACGCCGGGAATACGCCGTAAAAGGTCGAGTACGTTGATGGTAGCGAAGTTACTTAAATAGATTTCATCGAACTTGGGGTCATCAGAAGTCAGACAGAGTGTCATCAGCTGGCTGGCTGCCTGTTTTTCGATTGTGATACCATTCTGTACGACTTCGGCAGGCAGACGGGATTCGGCCAGCTTGATACGGTTCTGTATTTCTACTGCGGCCAGATCCGGATCGGCTGAGATATCAAAAGTGACGGTTGCTGAGAATCCTCCCGAATTGGAGCTGTTGGACTCCATGTAGAGCATACCCGGCGTACCGTTCAGTTCCTGTTCAATAGGGGTTGCTACAGCTTGTGATACGGTTACGGCACTTGCACCCGGATAAGATGCGCTGATTTTTACAACCGGCGGTGTAATCTGGGGGTATTGATCGACCGGAAGCATCATCAGTCCGATGATTCCGATGATCACAATCAATATGGATATGACAGCCGAGAATACCGGTCTGTCAATGAAAAAATTCACTTTCATGGGGTTGTCTGATTAATGGGGTTTGCTTATTTGTCTTCCTCCTTTGCTTCCGGTGCTTCGCCAATGCGGACTTTGATGCCCGGAGTCAGTTTGTGATAACCTTCGTCAACAACCATTTCGCCGGCAGCAAGACCACGTTCTACCACTACGTTGTTCTGGAATTCCGGACCGAGTTCGATGAAACGTTTTTCTACAGTCGAGTCTTTACGCATCACGAATACGTAGGCACCTCCCTTTTCGATGATCAGTGATTTCTGGGGAACTACCGTGGCCTGTTCACGTACGTCAAGCAACAGTTTGACCTTGGTGAACTGTCCCGGCAGAAGAGCATGGTCGGGGTTGGCCATTTCTGCACGGACGGAGAACGTTCCGGTTTTCGGATTTACCTGTGGATCGGCAAAGTCAACGAGACCTTTGTGTGGATATACGGAGTTGTCGGCAAGCGTAATGCTGACGGTCGGTTGCCAGGAACGTGTAGAGTCCTTTTGGCCGAGAGTTACGTTACGCTCTTTACTTTTCAGATAGTCAAGTGCAGTCATGCTGAAATCAATCAGTACAGTATCGCTTTTTACGATGGTGGCAAGAAGAGACTGATTGCCGCTGCCTACCAGCGTTCCCAGGTCGACATATCTTTCACTGATCTGTCCGGATATCGGCGAACGTACGATGGTATATCCCAGTTCCTGTTCTGCCTGATCCAGATCAGCCTCACTCATGCCTACGCTGGCTACTGCAGTTTCATAAGCAGCAATGGCGTTGTCCAGGTCCAGCTGGCTGGCTGCATTCTTTTCATACAGCGGACGGATACGGTCCAGGTCACGTTGAGCCTTGCGGGCTGTTGCTTCGTCCTTCTTCAGCTGGGCACGTGCCTTGTCTGCTTTGGCACGGTATTTATCCTGATTAATGACAAAGAGTGTCTGGTTTCTTTTTACATAAGTTCCTTCCTCGAAAAGCATTTGTTCGAGGAAACCCTCTACGCGGGCGCGAACTTCTACAAACTGCTGAGCACGGATTCGGCCCACGTATTCTCCATAAATTTCTACATCTTGTTGCTGAGCCGGTGTCACGCAAACGATGGGAAGTTCAGGTTCCGGTTTTTCTTTGCGGGTCAGAACCAGGTACAGAGCAATGACAACGATTACGCTGATTGCTGCATAGATGGCTTGTTTTCTTTTCATTCTTAAATCTTTCCTTGTCAAAAATCGTTTCATATTCCTTTGGTTAATTTTAATTTTTGTGCGCTTCTTTGAATGTTGCAAATCCTGTGCCAAACCTTTGTCTCGTTTTTTTATGCTTGATTTCCTGTGTATTGTTAGGGTGGAGGGGATAAAAGTTGGGGAAGGAATGTCGGGGATTGTGGATTTATTCTACACTTGTTTTTGTGGATAATGGTTTTTTCTGATCAGGTGTTCGCCATACTCTCGCCAAATATGTTGCAGGGCAGCTATTGGATGGTAGAAGAGCATTCGGGGGCCTGCATAGCGCATAACGTTCCGGATCTGTGCTCTCATGTCGGGCTTGTAACAATGTTTTGGGCACAGACGACAAGTTTTTTTGTGATCTTTGAACGGACAGTTGTTCAGTCTTGCAGTGGCATATGCCAACAGAGACTGGCAATTGTTGCATAACGTTCTGTTGCCTTCCTTGTGGCGGCAATAGATCCGTATCATTTGTTCAACGATTCTTCTTTCTTCTTCTATCCTTGAAAGTTTGCGCATTTCATTAAACTTCTGGGTGCAAAGATAAAAAGAAAAACAGAATTTTTTGTACTTTTGCCCCCTGAAAAACAAAACTTATAATTAATGGTAATAGACGAACACTTGGAAACTACCGTGAAGGCGCACGATCAGCTCCTGCACCGTAGAGTAGACTTATTGTTGCGTACTGGCAAACTTTTGGTAGAAAGTCTGGCGGACACGAACCGCATTGTGAGAAACATGAAGCGTACGGCAGCGTATCTGGGTATTCCCGAAGAGAAACTTCACATCAATGTCAGCTTCACTATGCTGATGGTGAACGTGAGCGATGGAGACTATTCGTTTACGAAATTCCAGCGTATTGAAGGACACGGAGTGAACATGACAGCCATTTCTGAAGTAAGCAAATTGTCGTGGCGTGCCATTGAAAATGATTATACGCTTGACCAGTATGAGGAAGAACTTGAAAAGATCCGTACTCGCAAACGTAATTACACGCCGTGGCAGGTAGCCATTGGAGCCGGTTTTGCCTGCGGTGGATTCTGTATTCAGTTCGGATGTGACTGGATGGCTTTCCTGTATGCATCAATCGCTGCCATCATTGGAATGCGCGTGCGTGCGAAGTGCAACGAGTCTGGTCTGAACCATTATATGGGAATCGCAATCTCTGCTTTTATAGCTACCATGCTGGCATGGGCTTCTACGTTGTTGCCTGCTGAATGGACTTCTACTCCCTGGCACCCGCTGCTGGCTTGTGCCCTGTTTATCGTTCCGGGTGTACCTTTGATCAACTTCGTAGACGATATGCTTGACAATTATATTCAGGTCGGTATTGTCCGGGCAGTGAATACGTTGCTGATGGTATCGGCAATGGCTTTCGGTATTGCTTTTGCCGTGAAACTGTGCAGTATCGGTGATTTCTTCCCGACCATCAGTATGGTTCCTCATCACAATTATCTGGAGTATGCCATTGCGGCAGCCATCTCGGCGATGGGATTTTCCATGATCTTCAACATCCAGCGTCGTCTGCTTTGGGTTGTGGCCATTGGAGGTATCATCGCTGTATGTACCCGTAACTTTGTCAACCTCGGTCCGAGCACAAATAATATAGGTCTGGATATGGGATTGGTTATCGGTTCTTTCAGCGGCTCTGTTCTTGTGAGTCTGATTGCGATTAAGGCTGTTCACTGGTTCCATGTACCTAACCATGTGCTGACTATTCCTTCAGTAATCCCGATGATCCCGGGAGTTCTGATGTACCGCATGCTGTTTGGTCTGATCAACATGAATGTACAGTCCATCGATCAGGTTACTCCGTTGATGAAGGCCATTGAAAGCGGTGTAAACTCCGGACTGGTGATCATGTGTATTGCTTTGGGAGTTGCCATACCGAATATTTTCGGACGAAAATATATTGCCTCTTCCAAGAACAAACGTCTGGCTGAGATCCTGAAGGAACGTAAGGCTCGCGGCAAGTTCGTGGAATGGTAAATGGAAAGCATTTGCAAAGAATAACAACATAGACTTTTAAAACAGAAACAATTATGATTAGATTGAATGTATTTATCCAGGTTGGAGCAGAAAAACGTCAGGAAGTAGTGGCTCTGTCTAAAGAACTGGTAGCAGCATCGTTGAAAGACAATGGATGTGTAGCGTATGATTTGTTTGAAAGCGCAACCCGCCCTGATGTACTGATGATTTGTGAAACATGGCGTGATGCAGAATCTCTTTCTGCCCATGAACAGGCTGCTCACTTCACAACACTGGTTCCGAAGATTCAGGAACTGGCTGCAATGAAACTGGAAAAGTTTAATTTCTGATTTCGGAGTCTATCCGATAATATGGAACGCGGGTTATCCCAGGAGTCGTATGACTTGAAGGGAAACCCGCGTTTCTTTTTTCTCCGGCTGCCGGAAAATTGTGCTTACATTAGCGGAAAATCGACCGGTCGTTTAGGCTCCATCGTACTACTCGATGCGCCCTCATCGACTATTCGATTCAGCCTCATCGTACTACTCGATTCTGCGGATCCTGCTACTCGATATTGCCGTATTGTGTATTCGGTGTGATGCAGCCTATCTGTTGTCTGGAAAGGAAGAAACCTTTATGGGTAAAAAAGAAAACGGAGAGTTGCCTTGAGGCAACCCTCCGTTTCAGGAGTATCGATATTACCTGTTTGGGTAAGATAATTACTTCTTGAAGTATCTGTTGTACAAACCTTCGAAACCTTTACCGTGACGAGCTTCGTCTTTAGCCATTTCGTGAACAGTGTCGTGGATAGCATCCAGGTTCAGCTGTTTTGCACGAGTAGCGATACGTTTCTTGTCTTCGCAAGCACCGCATTCAGCGTTCATACGTTTTTCCAGGTTAGTTTTGGTATCCCATACACAGTCACCCAGCAGTTCTGCAAACTTAGCTGCGTGTTCAGCTTCTTCCCAAGCATAGCGTTTGAAAGCTTCTGCAACTTCAGGATAGCCTTCACGGTCAGCCTGACGGCTCATAGCCAGGTACATACCAACTTCTGTACATTCACCCATAAAGTGATTGTTCAGGTCTTTGATCATTTCGTCGTCGCAACCTTTAGCTACGCCGATTACGTGTTCGTCAACAAACTGAAGACCACCTTCTGCTTCTTCCATTTCTTTGAACTTAGAAGCCGGAGCTTTACACAACGGGCATTTTTCAGGAGCAGTTTCACCTTCGTAAATGTAACCACAAACAGTACAGATAAATTTTTTCATGACAATAAAAATTTTAGATGTTAGTTAATATTCTATTTTAAATACGTTATTAGTTCTGGTTTTCTTTTGAGCATTCGGGGCAGATACCTTTATAATAAAGGTGTGTTTCTTCAGTTATGAAGCCGTTTTGCGCCAGCTTTTCTACTTCCGGGTCTTTCATTTCCATGGGAAGATCGTAGATTTTTCCGCATGCTTTGCACTGGAAGTGTGCATGCACGGATGTATCTCCGTCGAAACAGGCATTCCTTTCATCAATGGTCAGCATCCGGGCAGCTCCATGTTCTATAAACAACTTCAGCGTATTGTATACGGTTGTTTTTGAAAGGGTAGGGATTTCTTTGCACAGAGCCATATAGATCTCATCGATACAGGGATGAGTTTTATGCTTCAGGAGATAATCCATGATGGCAATGCGTTGTACGGACGGCTTGATGTTGTAACTAATCAAATATTCGTAAACATTCATACTCTCTTTCAATTCTGTAACTATTACAATTTTATTTCGAAGGCAAAGATACAAAGTTTTTTTTGAATGACAAGAGTCTGTGAACTTTTTTTCATGTGCAGAAGTCTTTTTTTGCAACTCTTTTTTTGTTTCTCACATATTTTTAGTTTTCATCTTCGTATGCCGGATTAAATGATTATTTTTGCAGATAGATTGATCGGATCTTTGCCAGACCGGGCTGTGTCCCGGAGACAACGGTCGGCAGGATTCTATACCTTATTATATAGACAATATGAAATTTGGTTTTGTAAAAGTTGCAGCTGCTATTCCGACAGTGAAAGTGGCTGATTGCAAATTTAATGCCCAACAGGCAGAAACTCAGATTGCAATAGCTGATGGCAAGGGTGTACAGATCGTAGTCTTTCCGGAATTGAATCTTACCGGATACTCGTGTGGTGACCTGTTCGGACAGCAGTTGTTGCTGGAACAGGCAGAACTGGCATTGATGCAGATTATGAACAATACCCGCCAGCTGGATGTCATTTCCATCGTGGGTATGCCTGTCATTGTCAATTCTACACTATTGAATTGTGCAGTTGTGTTCCAGAAAGGAAAGATTCTTGGTGTCGTTCCGAAAACATATCTTCCAAACTATAAGGAGTTTTATGAACAGCGCTGGTTTGCTCCGTCTACGGCTCATCCTGAGGATACTATGGTCCGGCTATGTGGCCAGCTGGTACCGGTGAGCAGTAACATGCTCTTTGAAACGTCAGATGTCTGCTTCGGTGTAGAAATCTGTGAAGATGTGTGGGCTCCTGTTCCGCCCAGTTCCCTTCTGGCACTGAAAGGGGCTGAAATCATATTTAATATGTCGGCCGATACAGAGAACATATGCAAGCATCAGTACCTCCGTTCCTTGCTTGCCCAGCAGTCAGCCCGGTGTCTGGCCGGTTATGTTTTCGCCTCCAGCGGATTTGGAGAATCGACAACTGATGTGGTCTTTGCAGGCAACGGACTGATTTATGAAAACGGAACCTTGCTGGCCGAGTCTGAACGTTTCTCTTTTAAGGATCAACTGGTAGTGACGGAAATAGATGTGGAACGTCTGCGCGGAGAACGTCTGACCAATACTACATTTGCTGCCAGCGTGCGTATGCATGCCCAGCAGCCGGCCCGTCGTGTGACGGCAGAAATGGTAACCGGCCGCGATCTGATGCTGACCCGTTATGTAGAGCCGCATCCGTTTGTCCCGGCAGGAGGAGCATTATTGGATGAACGTTGCGAGGAAATATTCTCCATTCAGGTGGCCGGTCTGGCGAAACGTCTGGTACATACGGGATGCAAGACCGTAGTGGTCGGTATTTCGGGAGGGCTTGATTCCACTCTGGCTTTGCTGGTCTGCGTCAAGACATTTGATAAGCTGGGACTTTCGCGCAAAGGTATTATCGGTATTACGATGCCCGGTTTCGGAACGACAGACCGTACGTATAACAATGCCCTGACACTGATGAGTTCCCTGCAGGTAACTACGAAAGAAATCAGTATCAAGGATGCCTGTATCCAGCATTTTCAGGATATTGGTCATGATATGTCTATCCATGATGTTACCTATGAAAATTCACAGGCGCGTGAACGTACGCAGATTCTGATGGATTATGCCAATAAAGTAGGAGGACTGGTTATCGGTACGGGTGACCTGTCGGAACTGGCCTTGGGATGGGCTACATACAATGGTGACCACATGTCCATGTATGGAGTCAATGCCAGCATTCCCAAGACGCTGGTCCGCTACCTGGTTAACTGGGTTGCTCAGACTGGGGTAGATGTTCTGTCCCGCAATACATTGCTGGATATCATTGATACGCCGATTAGTCCGGAACTGATACCGGCTGATGAACATGGAAACATCCGTCAGAAGACAGAAGACCTGGTAGGTCCGTATGAATTACATGACTTTTTCATCTATTATTTCCTGCGCTTCGGCTTCCGTCCGGCTAAAATCTACTGGCTGGCTGAGAATGCCTTCCGCGGAACATACGACAGTACGACAATCAAGAAATGGCTGATCAGTTTCTATCGCCGCTTCTTTGCCCAGCAGTTCAAGCGTTCCTGTCTGCCGGACGGTCCGAAAGTCGGCTCAGTTTCGCTGAGTCCGCGCGGCGACTGGCGTATGCCGAGTGATGCCAGTGCCGCTTTGTGGCTTAAAGAGTGCGAGGAGCTGTAATCAGACTTCTCCTTCCAGCCAGGCGTCAATCAACCTGCGCGCGATACTCAGTTTTTTGGGTATCTCGGGCAGGTTGTCTCGTGTATAGAAGGCACCTGCACTCAGTTCTTCGTCCTGCAGTTTGATGCTTCCGCTTTCATATTCTGCCGTATAGCCTACCATGATTCCGCTCGGGTAAGGCCAGGGCTGGCTTCCGAAGTATTTCAGGTTGCGGATACGCAGGCCTGTTTCCTCCATGACTTCCCGGTGTACACATTCTTCCAGTGTTTCTCCCGGTTCCAGAAAACCGGCTACAAGTCCTTTGAACGTACCGCGGAAGTTGCGTGCATGTACCAGCAGAATGCTGTCTTCCTTTTTGATCAGAACGATAACGGCCGGAGATATGCGCGGATAGAATTCCTGCCGGCATTCCGGACATCGTTTGGCAATAGGGGAGACCTGTACGGTAGGAACGCCGCACATCGGACAATAACGGCTGTTTTTATCCCAGTTCAGAATCTGGGATGCTTTTCCGGCCATATCATATTCCTCCCGCGGAAGCACATCGAATGACGCCCGGAGGTCTTTCATCATACGGGGACTTTCTTCATCTCCGCTTACCGGTACATGGATGGCATAAGTCTTGGCCGTGAGCGTACCCAGCCGGCCGATGGTATGAATGGTGCTGCCGACAGGAACATATACCGGAGGTTCTGTGCCTGTCGGGATGTGATAGCAGTCTTCTTTTTTTTCAATCAATACCTGGCCGCTGTTGAAGACGAACCAGGCGCAAATCTCTTTTTCCATAATTCTCTGTATCTGCAAATGATATCTGTTCGTTACATGCCCTTCATGGTCAGTGCGATACGTTTCCGTTCGCGGTCTACACCAATAACCCGTACCCGTACATGCTGATGAATGCTGACCACAGTTGTGGGATCGCTCACGAATCTGTCAGCCAGCTGCGAGACGTGAATAAGGCCTTTTTCCTTGATTCCCAGATCGACGAAGCAGCCAAAATTTGTGATGTTGGTCACAATACCGGGAAGTTCCATTCCTTCCTGTACATCATCGATAGTCCGTACATTCTTGTCAAATTCAAAAACCTGAATTTTCTGTCTCGGGTCACGTCCCGGTTTCTCCAGTTCCTGAAGAATGTCTGTCAGAGTCGGCAGTCCGACCGTATCTGTTACATATTTCTCCGGTGAGATGCGGCTTCTCAGCTCCCGGTTGGCAATGAGATCACTTACGGAGCAGTGCAGGTCGGCTGCCATCCGTTCTACGATCGGGTAACTTTCCGGGTGTACGGCTGAGTTGTCCAGCGGGTTTTCGGCATGTGGTATGCGAAGGAATCCGGCACATTGTTCAAAGGCCTTGGCACCCATACGGGGAACCTTCAACAGTTCCCGGCGGGAGCGGAACGGGCCGTTGGCCGTGCGGTAGTCAACGATATTTTTGGCAAGAACCGGTCCCAGTCCGGAAACGTATGTCAGCAGATGGCTGCTTGCGGTGTTGACATTGACTCCAACCAGATTGACACAACTTTCCACCGTCTGGTCGAGCGCTTCTTTCAGTTTTGTCTGGTCTACATCGTGCTGATATTGTCCCACGCCGATAGACTTGGCATCAATCTTGACGAGTTCTGCCAGAGGATCCATCAGGCGGCGGCCGATAGAGACAGCTCCCCGTACGGTTACGTCATAATCCGGGAATTCATCACGGGCTGTTTTGGAAGCTGAATAGATGGATGCTCCGTCTTCGCTGACAACAAAGACCTGTATTTCGCGGTCAAAACGCTGGGAGGTAACAAATTGTTCCGTTTCACGACTGGCCGTACCATTCCCGATAGCAATTGCTTCAATGCGGTATTGTTCTACCAGTTTCACCAGCTTGCGACCTGCCAGCTGGTATTCAGACTTTGGAGGATGCGGATAGATGGCTTCATTGTGCAACAGAGTTCCCTGTGCATCCAGACATACGACCTTACATCCGGTACGGAATCCCGGATCGATACCCAGTACCCGTTTCTGTCCCAACGGCGGGGCAAGGAGCAACTGGCGAAGGTTACCTGCAAAGACCCGGATGGCTTCATCGTCGGCTTTCTCTTTGCTTAAAGCTGCAAATTCGGTTTCGATGGCAGGCTTAAGCAGACGTTTGTAAGCATCATTGACCGCTTCGCAAACCTGGCGGCTACATTCGTTGTTGCCTCTGACAAAACGGTGCTCCAGCCGGTCGGTACATTCGGTTTCATCAGAAGGGGTGATGCTGACTTTCAGAATTCCTTCAGCCTCTCCGCGCCGGATAGCCAGCAAACGGTGGGAAGAACAACGTTTCAACGGTTCGCTGAAATCAAAATAGTCGCGGTATTTGGCAGCAGCTTCATCTGTTTCCTTGCCATTGACCACTTTCGCGGAAATGACTGCCTGCCGGCTGAACTGATGCCGGATCTGATTACGGGCCTGTTCGTCCTCGTTTACCTGTTCTGCAATGATATCGCGGGCTCCTTTCAGAGCATCCTCTTCATTCTTCACCTCTCCTTTGACGAAATTCTTTACGTATGCATCGAGGGCGTTTCCTCGTTGTAACATCAGCCAGGCAGCCAGCGGCTCCAGTCCTTTCTGACGGGCTGCTTCAGCCCGTGTTTTTCGTTTAGGCTTGTAGGGCAGATAGATATCCTCCAGTTCGGTTGCGTCCCAGCATCCGTTGATACGCCGGCGAAGGTCATCGGTCAGTTTACCCAGGCTTTCAATGGTTGACTGTATGGTTTCCTTGCGTTTGGAGAGTTCGAGGAGTTTTTCGTAACGCGAACTGATTTCGCTGATCTGCACTTCGTCCAGTCCGCCTGTAGCTTCCTTGCGGTAACGGCTGATGAACGGGATTGTGGCACCACCTTGAAGTAGTTTAAGTGTATTTTCTACGCGATGAACCGGCAGCTTGAGTGCATCGGCAATCATCTGGATGAATTGTTCCATATAAGATAAAAAAATAGTTTAGTGAATTGATATGAACCGGGGACGGTTGCTCTCAGGGCTGAAGTTCAAGCTCGAAGTCTACGACATCCAGCTGGCGTCCGAATTTCAGTCCGACCTTTTCGAACCGTGAAACCTGCTTGAACCCGAGTGACTGATGCAGGGCGATGCTTGCTTCATTTCCTCCGGTGATACATGCAATCAGGACATGAAAGCCATTGGTACGGCATGTTTCGATGAGGCGTTCCATCAATTGTCTTCCCAGTCCTTTTCCGGTATGTTCCGGATGAAGATAAACCGTAGTTTCCAGTGTATGTCGGTAGGCTGCCTTTTCCTTCCATGGATGTGCGTAGCAGAATCCGGTCACTTGTCCTTCTTCTTCGCAGATCAGACAGGGGTATCCTTCGGAAGCCGAAGCAATGTGTCGGCTCATGGTAGTTGTCGGCAGGGGATCGGTGTCGAAGGTAGCCACACTTTCCCGAATATAAAAGTTATAGATGTCAGTCATTGCACCGGCATCTTCTGGTCTGGCATTTCTGATCATTCTTTATTTATTTTGTTGGTGCAAATATACCTATATTTCTGTGATTCGAAAGAAATCCCTTACCGGAAGTTTATTGAAGCAGGACAGGATCAGAAAACAGATCCTCTGCCACAGTCTGGGTTTATGGCATATAGGAAGAAGAGAGAAATAAGAAAAAGCTGACACAAGAGGTTGATGTGTCAGCTTTTTTGTATGGATGCGAATCGAATAATGGTTTCTTCGCACAGAATTCCAGATGTATTGTCAGCGCCGGTAGAACCGCAGTTCGTTTTCCAGAGTACGGACACGTTCCTGTAAACTTTCTACCCGTGTCAGCAGATGGCGGATGGCATCAATACCTTCCACGTTGATGGAAAGGTCATAATAGAGGTGGGCATAACGTTCCAGTTCTCTTAACTGAGCCGCCGGGAAACAACTTCGGTTGTCAATTTCCTCAATGTCTATCAGGCCGTCCTCACCCAACATCAGGATGAACGACGGTTCGATGTTGCAATGGTTGCAATACTCGCTGATGATGATCAAATCGTTTTGCATAATCGTTCGTTTTTCTGTTTATCCTTGTTGAATCTGGCGGAACAGTTCCTTCTGCTTTTCTGTCAGATTGGTGGGGATGGTTATATGATAAGTTACAATCAAATCTCCGAAACTTCCTTCCTGTTTGTAGACCGGAAATCCTTTTCCTTTCAGCCGTACCATGGCATCGTTCTGAGTGCCCGGCCGTACTTTCAGTTTTACTTGTCCGTCCAGGGTGTTGACAGTTACTTCGCCACCCAAAACGGCCGTATATAAGTCAATGGTCACGTCAGTAAACAGGTCGTCACCTTTCCGGCGGAAGTTCGGATCATCGCCTATCACAAAAGTGATATATAAATCTCCATCCGGTCCTCCGTTGGCACCTTTGCCTCCATGACCTTTCAGCTTGATGACCTGTCCGTTGGCAACACCGGCCGGAACAGTGATCCGTAAGGTCTCACCATTGATGGTAAAGGTCTGTTTGTGAGTCGTGGCAGCCTCACGCAGACTGAGTTGCAGTTCTGCTTCGATGTCCTGTCCGCGGAATCCTGCCTGTGAGCGTCTGCCTCCGGTGCCGTGATGTCCGAACAGTTCCTCAAAGAAGTCAGAGAATCCGCTTGCATTACCTCCTCCGAATCCATGTCCGAATCCGCCAGTGAAGTGTTCACCATCTGTAGAATACCAGTATTCACCCTGACCTCCGCCTCCTTGCTGTGCACGGTAAGCCTGCTGTTGTGCTTCAAATTCATCTGCATGTTTCCAGTGCTCTCCGTATGCGTCATATTTCTTACGCTTTTCCGGATCGCTCAATACCTCGTTGGCTTCGTTGATCTCCTGGAACTTGTCCTTGGCCGAAGGATCGTTCGGATTCAAGTCCGGGTGATATTTCCGGGCCAGCTTACGGTATGCTTTCTTGATGTCATCCTGAGTGGCATTTTTGTCAACCCCAAGTACTTTGTAATAGTCTATATAAGCCATATCGTCTGTTTGTTTTGTTTACGGAAATATTACAAACTGTGTGCCACTCCTGGCGGTTAAAGCATAATTGAATCTTCTTTCACAGTATTTTATCCTTGAATGTTTGAGTAAAACAAGAACTTCTTCTATCTTTGCAAAAACAAAACAGACTTCAACATGAAACATCTTGTTTGCCTGATGGCTTTGATCGGTCTGGGTTGCCTGCAGATGCGTGCAGCCGAAGACCAGGAAGTAACCCTGAGATTGATAGAAACCAGTGACGTACACGGATGTTATTTCCCTTATGACTTTATCGGTCGCCGCCCGGTGAAAGGAAGCCTGGCGCAGGTCAGTTCGTTTGTGAACGAACAGCGTAAGGTACATGGTGACAACCTGATACTTATGGATAACGGAGACATTCTGCAGGGACAGCCGATTGCTTATTATTATAACTTTATGGATACGGTTTCGGTACATGTGTGTGCCGATATCCTGAATTTCATGCGTTATGATGTCGGCAACATGGGTAATCATGATGTGGAAGCAGGCCCTTCTGTATATAATCGTTGGGTGAAACAGTGCGACTTTCCTGTTCTGGGAGCCAATATCATTGAGAAAGCAACCGGGCGTCCTTATCTGAAACCTTATGAGGTGATTGAGCGGGACGGCGTCAAGGTAGTGGTGCTGGGTATGATTACACCTGCCGTTCCGTCATGGTTGCCTGAGCAATTGTGGCCGGGACTTCATTTTGAAGATATGGAAACCTGTGCAGCCAAATGGGTCAGGACCATTCGGGAGACAGAGCATCCGGATGTACTGGTCGGCCTTTTCCATGCCGGTCCGGAGGGGAACAGGCTTGACAATGTGGTGGAAAATGCTTCGGCGGACGTAGCACAGAAGGTGCCGGGATTCGATGTCGTGTTTATGGGACATGATCATGCACGCCATTGCCGCAAGATTGTCAATGTGGCGGGTGATTCCGTACTGATTGTAGATCCTGCCAATCGGGCAGGCTTTGTTTCGGATGTGACCATCCGTGTCAGCAAGAAGGATGGCAAAGTTCTCCGTAAGTCGGTGGAGGGTACACTGACCAATGTCCGTGATTATCCGGCCGATGAGGCTTTTGTCCGTAAATTCCAGCCTCAATACCAGTCCACCATTGATTTTGTGTCACGTAAGATCGGACGTATCAATCAGACTATTTCCACGAAAGATGCCTACTTTGGTCCTTCAGCCTTTATTGATCTGATTCATCAGCTGCAGCTGGATATCAGTGGTGCGGACATCTCTTTCTGTGCTCCTCTTTCGTTTAATGCGGAAATCAGGGAGGGAGATATCTATATGAGCGATATGTTCAATCTCTATAAATACGAGAACATGCTTTACGTCATGCAGCTTTCCGGACAGGAAATCAAGGACTTTCTGGAAATGTCGTATGCCATCTGGACCAATCAGATGAAATCGGCAGATGATCATATCCTGTTACTGAATGAGGAAGACAAGGGCTTTGGACGTTTCAAGAATCCAAGCTTCAACTTCGATTCGGCTGCCGGCATCATTTATACGGTTGACGTAACCAAGCCTCAGGGTGAGAAGATCCGGATTGAGAGCATGGCTGACGGAACTCCCTTCAGTCTGCAAAAGATATATAAGGTGGCAGTCAATTCCTATCGCGGAAACGGTGGGGGAGACTTGCTGACCAAAGGGGCAGGCATCCCCAAGTCGGAACTGTCCAAACGTATCGTTTTTTCTACGGATAAGGATCTGCGTTACTACCTGATGAAACGCATTGAAGAAGTGAAGACACTCGATCCGAAGCCGTTGAACCAGTGGCGGTTTGTTCCCGAAGAATGGACGCGCCCGGCCATAGAACGAGATTATCAGTTATTATTTGGCAATAAATAAAGAAACCGGTTGATCCGGTAAGTTGAAAGGATGAAGTATATTTCCCGTCACGTACGTATCTGGGCGATCTGCCTGTTGAGCGTGTTTGCCACCTATTATGGGGCAGTCATGCTCTTTGCCCACGTGCACGTGGTGAACGGCGTGATGCTGGTACACTCGCATCCTTTCAATAAGCAACATACTCATGCAGGAGGGCAGGCACTGACCCTGCACTTCCTGTCAACCTTCTCCACGATAGAGCCTGAAATGGCTCATTGGGTCACTCCTGTCTGTCCGGTTTTGTATGTATTGTCCGGCGACATGGATTTGTGGCATGCCGTTTCACCTCATGTGGCGTGTATCCATCTTCGCGCTCCTCCTTCCAGTCTTTTCATTTAAGATTCTGTCAATTATCAGGCCAGGAATGTACTGAAAAGCCTTCAGAAGCCTATGCCAGCCCGCAACCGGACAGCGTTCTGCTGTTAGCCCGGAGTGTGTTCGCATGTTTCTGAACCGCCGGTTGCATTCTTAGTCCGGCCTGTCTTATTTTATGCTTTAAAGAACTTATTTCAATGAAAAGATATACCTTATTATATATAGTAGGAGTGCTGTGCACTTTTATGAATTTATCATGGGCTTATGCCAGCAATCCGGTAAAGGAAGGAAACGTTATTACCGGACACGTGATTGAGAAAGGATCAGAAGCGGGTATCGCTTATGCCACAGTATTAATCGTAGAAACCGGAAAGGGAACGGTGACCAATGATGAAGGTTATTTCCGTTTCAAGGATATTCCTGCGGGAGAATATACCCTGAAAGTACAGATGATGGGTTATACTACTCAGACAAAGAAGGTGACCGTCAGCAAGGAGTTTACGGTTGACATGCATTTTGTGATGGAAGAAGATGTCATTCAGGTGGATGAGGTGGTTGTTTCTGCCAACCGGAATGAAACCAGCCGCAAGCTGGCGCCTGTGGTGGTGAATGTCATGAATAACCGTCTGTTTGAGATTGTGAATTCTACTGACCTGGCCAAATCGCTCAATTACCAGTCCGGTCTGCGCGTGGAAAACAATTGTCAGAACTGTGGTTTCCCGCAAGTCCGCATCAATGGTCTGGAAGGCCCTTATTCGCAGATCCTTATCAACAGCCGTCCGGTGATGAGCGCCTTGTCGGGTGTATACGGACTGGAGCAGATTCCGGTGAATATGATTGAGCGTGTGGAAGTTGTTCGCGGCGGCGGTTCTGCTTTGTTCGGAGCCAATGCGGTAGGTGGAACCATTAATATTATCACGAAAGACCCCATCAATAATTCATTCCAGGTATCATCAACGATGTCGAATATGAATTCCAAATCCTGGGAGCAGTATGTGGGAGCCAATGCTTCGCTGGTATCTTCTGACAATTCTTACGGGATTGCTCTTTACCAGTCTTATCGTAACCGCAATCCGTATGATGCAGACGGAGACGGATTTTCTGAGCTGGGAAAACTGAATATGAATACTTTCGGTTTGCGTGCCTATTATCGTCCCACGCAGTTCAGCCGCATCAGTCTGGAATATCACACGACGAATGAGTTTCGTCGCGGCGGAAACAAGTTTGATCTTCAGCCGCATGAAACGGATATTACCGAACAGACCAAGCATATCATCAACAGCGGAGGACTGACATACGATGTCTTCTTCCGGGAGTATAAACATAAGCTCTCTATCTACGGTTCGGCACAGCATACGGACCGCAACAGTTACTATGGTGCCGGTATGGATCCGAATGCTTACGGAAGAACGAAGGACCTGACCGTCGTAGGCGGAGCCATGTATGTGGGGAATATGGACAACTGTTTCTTTTCGCCGGCTACTTTTACGGGAGGAATCGAATATCAGTATAATTCCCTGCATGATGTGATGACGGGTTATAAGCGTGATCTGAAACAGGATGTGAAGATTGCCAGCGGATTTGCACAGAATGAATGGAAGATGGAATATTTCACCTTGCTGGCCGGCTTCCGTCTGGACAAACATAATCTGGTGGACAACGTGATTTTCAGTCCCCGTGTCAATGCACTCTGGAAACCATCCGACCGCCTGCAGGGACGTCTGACCTGGTCTACCGGCTTCCGTGCTCCTCAGGCTTATGATGAAGATCTTCATGTGGCAGCTGTGGGTGGAGAAGCTATGCTGATCAAGCTGGCAGACGGATTGAAACCGGAGAAATCCAACAGCTTCAGCGGTTCGATTGACTGGAGCTTCAATTTCGGACATTTCCAGTCGAACCTGCTGGTAGAAGGTTTCTATACCGCCCTGAACGATGTGTTTTATCTGGAAGCGCTGGGCAAAGATCCGCAGACCGGAACGCAGATCCAGGAACGCCGCAACGGAAACGGTGCAAGAGTGTATGGAGCAAACATTGATTACAAGATCGCTCATGGCCGGGAAGCTGCCCTTCAGCTGGGATTTACCCTTCAGCGCAGCCGCTACACGGAGGCTGTCAGCTGGAGTGATGATCCTGATGTGGCTCCTATTAAGCGTATGCCTCGTACACCGGACTATTACGGATATGTGACTTTCACTTCAGCACCGTTGAAAAACTTTGATTTCTCGGTGTCGGGAGTCTATACAGGAAAGATGATTGTTCCTCACTTTGCCGGGTACATCGAGAAGGACCGTCTGGAGAAAACACCCGATTTCATGGATGTAAACGTGAAGCTGAACTATACGTTCGTTCTGAATGATCATCTGAAACTACAGCTCAACGGAGGCGTGCAGAATATCTTCAATGCTTTCCAGAAAGATCTGGATAAGGGAGGAAGCCGCGACTCCAAATATTTCTACGGACCGACTCAGCCGCGTACTTATTTTGTAGGCATCAAGTTCTTCAATTAAGACTTTCTTGAGTCTCAGAGAAAAAGGCTGCCGGCCCCCTGGAGGGCAGGTAGCCTTGCTTTTTATTTTCCTTGTAATACGGTCTTCTGACAGAACGGGCTTTTTAAATTTATTCCGTCGAAAAGCTAGGATTTATAAACAGATTATCCTACATTTGCGTAAACAAATTAAATTTTAAAATACTATCAATATGGGAAATGAAGAATTGATCAAGCAGTGTACCGAGAAAGCCATGAACTGGCTGACTCCTGCATACGATGCCGAAACACAGGCAGAAGTAAAACGTATGTTGGAAAATCCGGACAAGACCGAACTGATAGAAGCATTCTATAAGGATCTGGAATTTGGAACAGGTGGTTTGCGCGGTATTATGGGCGTAGGTTCCAACCGCATGAATATCTATACCGTAGGTGCAGCCACACAGGGTTTGTCCAATTATCTGAACAAATGTTTTGCCGGAAAGAAAGATATTTCTGTTGTTGTGGGTCATGACTGCCGTAACAACAGCCGCCTGTTTGCTGAAATCTCTGCAAACATTTTCTCTGCCAACGGCATTAAAGTATATTTGTTTGAAGACATGCGTCCGACACCTGAAATGTCGTTTGCCATCCGTCATCTGGGATGCCAGAGCGGTATTATCCTGACAGCTTCTCACAACCCGAAGGAATACAACGGCTACAAGGCTTATTGGGATGATGGCGCACAGGTATTGGCTCCGCATGACAAGGGTATCATTGACGAAGTGAATAAAGTTGCTTCTGCCAAGGATATCAAGTTTGAAGGAAACAAGGATCTGATTCAGATTATCGGTAAGGAAGTGGATGACGAATACTTGCGTCAGGTACATTCCATCTCGATTGATCCGGAAGTGATCAAGCGTCAGAAAGATCTGAAGATCGTCTATACTCCGATCCACGGAACAGGTATGATGCTGATTCCGCAGTCTCTGAAACTGTGGGGCTTCGAAAATGTTCATTGTGTACCCGAACAGATGGTGAAGAGCGGAGATTTCCCGACTGTAGTTTCACCGAACCCGGAAAATGCCGAAGCATTGACTCTGGCTATCAAGCTGGCGAAGGAAATCGATGCTGATATCGTGATGGCTTCCGACCCGGATGCTGACCGTGTGGGTATGGCTTGTAAGGACAGCAAAGGCGAATGGGTATTGATCAACGGTAACCAGACCTGTCTGCTCTTCCTGTACTATATCATCAAGAACCGCATTGCAATGGGTAAGATGAAAGGCAATGAGTTTATCGTGAAGACAATTGTAACTACTGAACTGATCAAAGCCGTTGCCGACAAGAACCATATCAAGATGCTGGACTGCTATACCGGTTTCAAATGGATCGCACGTGAAATCCGTCTGCGTGAAGGTAAGGAACAGTATATCGGCGGCGGTGAAGAAAGCTACGGCTTCCTGGCTGAAGATTTCGTTCGCGATAAAGATGCTGTTTCTGCTTGTTCTTTGCTGGCAGAAATCTGTGCCTGGGCCAAGGATCAGGACAAGACATTGTATGACGTGCTGATGGATATCTATGTAGAATACGGATTCTCCAAAGAAGTGACCGTCAATGTAGTTAAACCGGGTAAGAGCGGTGCTGACGAAATCAAGGCCATGATGGATAACTTCCGTGCTTGTCCTCCGAAAGAACTGGGCGGTTCAAAGGTTGTTCTGGTAAAAGATTACAAGACACTGACTGCTACCGATGGAGAAGGAAAGGCTACTCCGCTGGATATGCCGGAACCGTCGAATGTACTTCAGTTCTTCACGGAAGACGGAACCAAGATTTCTGTTCGTCCGTCAGGTACAGAACCGAAGATCAAGTTCTATATGGAAATTAAAGGTGAAATGCATTGTCCGAAATGCTATGCCGGAGCAAACGCTGATGCCATGGAAAAGGTTGAAGCTATCAAGAAGTCTCTGGGTATCTGAGAGGACAGATGAAGATAAACTGACTGAAAGCCGTCCGGAAAGTTCCGGGCGGCTTTTTTTGAATTCCTGAGTGCTGAAAAAAACGCTTCGGCGTTTGGGCTTGAATGCCGAAGCGTTTTTTAAAAATATCGAAACGTTTTAAAAAAAGCCCGCGGGCTTATTGGACGAAATTCCAGACTGCTTCTGAAATGGCTGCAATCACTCCGGCTGTTGCCGGAGCATCCTCTTCGGAGTTTTTGACGAACACCGCCAGACTGTACCGGCTGCCGTCAGGAAGAAGGAAGAAACCGATGTCATTGATTCCGATGATTTGTCCTTGTGCATTGCAGTCTCCTGTACCGGTCTTATGCCCGATGACTGCCTTTCCGGAAGGAATCGGTTTCACCAGTCTGTCTTTTCCTGTTTCACATTCGGTCAGTGTCTGTCGGATGAATTGCCGGTCAGATGGCCGGAAAAGTTCCCGGGTCAGAAAAATTTCAAGCAGCCGGGCAGCTTCCAGCGGGGTTGTCCAGTTGTCGTAGGAACGATTCAGATCGACATGCATGTCATCTTCAGTAGCCGTAATGGAGAAATGGCTGCATCCCAGTGAACGGATGTACCGGTCTGTTTCCTGTGGTCCTCCGGTAAGCCGGAACAGGATGTCACAGGCATTGTTGTCGCTTTGCTGGAGCGTGTATTTCAGCAGTTCGCGGACGGACAGGGAACAGTTCCCCTGCGGATAGCGGTCGCGTAACGGGCTGTAGGTATCAGGCTTTAAATCCTCCGGAGTGATATAAAGGACAGTGTCCAATGACAGGTGACGGGTTTCCAGCCAGTGGGTAACAGCCAGCGCCTGATGAAACTTGAAGACACTCATCAAAGGGTAGGGACGGTCGTTGTTGATGCTCAGGGTATCCTGTCCGTTCCAGATGAAGGCAACGCCCACCTGGGCTTTACAGGAATGAATGATTGCCTGAATCTGTTCCTTTAGCAGTGTAAGGTCTTTTTCCTTTTGTGAGAAAGCGGACAGAACAGGCAGCAGACTGACGAGCAGTAGAATAATTCTTTTCATGGTGAAATAAAATCTTTGCGGGTTATTGGAAAATAGATCCTTGCAAAGGTAACACTTTCCCCGACCGGATCTGACAGGGAAAGTGCAGTTTTTCATTCATGGCTTTATTCTTTTTCCGGAAGAATGGTTTTGCGGTGCTTTAACACCTCGGCATCGATGTAGAATACAGTTTCCTCAGCCAGGTTGTTGATGTGGTCTCCGGCTCTTTCAAGCTTGCGGAAGATACCGGACACTTCCAGACACAGACGGATGGATTCCGGGTGTTCGGTGGCATAAGCCGTCAGCCGGTCCAGGGCCTTTTGGTTGATCTGGTCAAGCGTTTCGTCTTTGTCGAAGACGGATTTCGCCAGTCCGATGTCCTGCCGCTGCAAGGCTTCATAAGTGGTGTTCAGCATGGAGAGCACTGTGTCGTACATATCTTCCAGCTGAAGGTCGGCAAACAGGATTTTGTTCTCCGGTTTCAGTTCAGTCCGGATCACAAAGCGGGCAATACTTTCGGCATAATCGCCGATGCGTTCCAGGTTGTTGTTGATCTTCAGCATAGCCAGGGCAAAACGGAGGTCGACGGCTACCGGATTATAGAGGGCGATGAAGTCCTCAATGTCACTGTCGATTTTCAGTTCGAAGGCATTGACGCGTTTTTCACGTGAAATCACTTTGTCGGCCAGTTCCTGGTCGGCGTTTAATACGGCATTATATGCATTATCCAGTTGCTGGTAGACCAGCTTCCACATTTCCTTGACTTCCCGCTGGATATTCTGAAGTTCGTTTTCTACAAATTTCACCATAATTGCTTTTAATAAAGTTGAATGTTTCCGGACGTTTATCCGAAACGTCCTGTAATATAGTTCTGGGTAGCCTCCTTGTCCGGATGGGTAAAGATTTTCTTGGTATCTCCGTATTCCACCATTTCGCCCAGATAGAAGAAGGCTGTTTTGTTGCTGACGCGGGCTGCCTGCTGCATGCTGTGCGTGACGATAATGATGGTCGTCTGCTGGCTGAGTTCGCAGATCAGTTCCTCGATCTTGGCCGTAGAAATCGGATCCAGGGCAGACGCCGGTTCGTCCATCAGCAGGACAGATGGCTCGACGGCCATGGCACGGGCAATACACAGTCTTTGCTGTTGTCCGCCGGAGAGTGCATAGGCTGATTCCTTCAGCTTGTGTTTCACTTCGTTCCAGAGTGCAGCTCCCTTCAGGGCTTCTTCTACCCGGTGGCAGATAAACTCTCTGTCTTTTACACCGTTGACCCGCAGACCGTAGGCCACGTTTTCGAAGATACTCTTCGGAAACGGATTCGGACGCTGGAATACCATGCCGACATCCTTACGCAAGGCATCTACGTCGACCGACTTGTCGTAAATGTTTTTTCCGTCAATCCGGATTTCGCCTGTGAGCCGTGTTCCCGGAATCAGATCGTTCATGCGGTTGAACAGGCGCAGAAAGGTGGATTTTCCACATCCGGAAGGACCGATGAAGGCGACAACTTCATTGTTCGGAATCGCGATATTGACATGCTTCAGTGCATGAAAGTCGCCGTAATGGAAATCTACGTTGATGGCTTCTATCTTGTTCATATCAGAGGTGCGTATTATTTTTGTTTTAGTTTGTTTTCAAAGAACTTCCGGATGCTGTTGGCTGCCAGGTTCATCAGCAGTACGATCAGAATCAGCACGAAAGCGGTTCCGTAGGCAATGGGCATCTGTGCTTCGATGTCCGTTCCGCTGGTTGCCACCACGTAAAGGTGGTAGGGGAGAGCCATACACTGGTCGAAGATACTGTCGGGCAGTTTCGGCAGAAAGTAGGCGGCACAGGTAAAGAGGATCGGTGCTGTTTCGCCGGAAACGCGGCCCAGTGACAGAATCAGTCCTGTGATGATGCGGGGCATCGCCATCGGGAGCAATACGTTCCAGATGGTCTGGGCTTTGGTAGCTCCCAAAGCGAGACTTCCTTCGCGGAAGCTGTCGGGAAGATCCTTGAAGGCTTCTTCCGTGGTACGGATCACGATGGGGAGGGCCAGCAGCCCCAGTGTGAGGGAGCCTGCCAGAATACTGTCTCCGAAATCCAGCCAGTTGACAAAGAAAGCCATTCCGAACAGTCCGAATACGATGGACGGGATGCCGGACAGGTTGTTCGTCATCATCCGGATGAAGCGTACCAGTTTTCCATCCTTTGCATATTCGTTCATGTAGATGCCGCTCATCACGCCTGTCGGGAAAGCGAAAAGAGCACTTCCTGCCATCAGGCAGCATGTTCCGAATATGGCGGGCCAGATTCCTCCTTTAGTCATTCCGTCAGAAGGTGCCTGGGAAAGGAACTCCCAGTTGATGACTCCGATTCCCTTCACGATGATAAATCCCAGGATGAAGAACAGAAGGGCTGCCACTCCGTAGCTGAGCAGCCGGAAGCAGCCGAATGCTGTCTGCTGGATGATATGCTTTCGCCGGTTGTAGGATGAATTGGGTTGAATAGCCATGACTTTAATGTTTGTTTTTATTGCGTGCGGAAACCAGTTCCACGCAGGAATTAATGATCAGGGTAATGAAAAACAGGATGACTCCCAGCAGGAAGAGCGCCTGATAGTGGGCACCGCCGGCAGGAGCTTCCCCGAGTTCGGCCGCAATGGTAGCCGGAATGGTTCGCAGAGGTTCCAGGAGGCTGGCAGGCATTACGGCGGCATTGCCCGTCACCATCAGTACAGCCATGGTTTCGCCAATAGCACGTCCGATGCCTAGCACAACTCCCGAAGTGATTCCCGAAATGGAAAACGGGATGACTACTTTATAAATGGTCTGCCATTGTGTTGCTCCCAGAGCCAGACTGGCTTCCCGCATGGAGCGCGGACAGCTTCGCATGGCGTCTTCGGCTACGGTAATAATGGTAGGCAAGGCCATGATGGCCAGTACAAGGCTGCCTGCCAGCCCGGATTCCCCGACGGGCAGGTGAAAAGTGTGTTGCAGGAAGGGAACAATGACTGCCAGCCCGAAAAATCCGTAGACCACCGACGGAATGCCGTTCAGCAGCTCGATGACAGGCTTCAGAAACTTTCTCATTTCCGGCGAGGCAACCTCTGCCAGATAAATGGAAACTGCCAGTCCGAAGGGCAATGCGATCAGAATGGCAAAGAAACTGACCCAAAGCGTTCCTCCGATCAGCGGAAGAATACCGAAGATAGGAGAGGGGGTGGCCGTAGGAAACCATTCGGTACCCAGCAGGACATCCTTGACCGGAATCGTTTCGTCTTTAATCAGATGAAGTTTGTTTGCGTAGGGCTTGACCAGTACTTCCGGGATGAAAGCGATGATACCCGGGTTTTGTTCTACCTGTTCCGTGATCTTTTCTCCGGCACGTTCGTATTCCGCGCCCAGTTCTGCTTCGGTATATAGCTTGTCCAGATCTTCCAGACGGAACACCTTGACCGGAAGATCCGGGCCTCCCACTTCCTTCCAGTTGGTAATTTCTTCATCAAACAGGTTCTTGATTTCCTGTGCACTCAGGGAACTGACCGGATTCTGAGGATTCAGCGCCAGCACATAACCTTTGTCTACAATCGGGTTGCCGAACAGTCCGACTGCTTCCTTGAAGAGAAATCCGATGATGAGCAGTATGGCGGCACTTGTCGTGAAGCCGCTGACCGTGAGGACGCGGCGAACCAATATATCAATCCATTTTTTCATGGGCAGAGGAATTATTGTTGAACAGAATTCGTGATGGGAATGAAACCGATGTTCAAGGTCTTGTCCTGACCGGCAGCCGACTGGATAAAGTCGATGAACGGACGGACACGGGCTTCGTTGGCCTTGTCATAATAATAATACAGGGGGCGCACCACCGGATAAGTCTTGCGGACAGCGTTCTCTACCGAAGGATATACATAGGTATGTCCCTGGTCGTAGGATACGGCCAGAGCCTTGACATACGGATTCAGATAAGCAAGTCCCACGTAACCGATTGCTCCTTTGGTCTGACGGACTGACTGGATGATGGCACCGGTAGCAGGCATGGACAGAATGCTGCTCATGTAATTTTTGTTGCCGAGAACACTTTCCTTGAAGAATTCGTACGTGCCCGAGGACGTCTCCCGGGAATAGACTACAATTTTTGCGTCAGGACCTCCCACCTCTTTCCAGTTGGTGATCTTTCCGCGGAAGATTGCTTCGAGCTGTTCGCGGGTCAGTTGTTTCACCGGATTGTCCGGATGTACGATAATAGCCAGTGCATCATAGGCTACGATGACCTCACAGGGTTCGTGATGCGACTGTTTCATCTTCAGTTTTTCACTGAACTTGATGCGTCGTGAAGCCATGGCCAGATCGGTGGTTCCGTCCATGAGTGCGGAGATTCCGACACCGCTTCCTCCTCCCGTTACGGTTATGGTGGCCTGCGGATTTAGTTTCATATACATTTCAGCCAGCTCCTGTGTCAGCGGTAACACCGTATCGCTTCCTTTGATGCGCTGGGCAGACAATATGGCCGGGGTGCAGAACAGAAGCAGTGAAATCAGGAACCGAAAATCTTTCTTTTTCATGTTTCGATGGTATCTTCTTGTTTAAAAGCCTTTTTGGAACGGCAAAGTTACGGCTTTGCAGCTGAAAAGGATGCTACAAAGCCGTTACAAGAATGATACAATCTTTTTGCGGGATTTCGTTCGCTCCGGAAAGATGCTTCAGTTGGAAAAGGCTTTCTCAACGAAGGCTTTAACCCGAAGGGTATATTCTTCGGGATAGTTCAGGTAAGAGACAGCATGTGCTGTCCGGGGGACGATCCATAAATCTTTGGGTGCGGGTTTGGCCTCATATACCTTATAAACCATTTGTGTGGGCACGAAGTCATCGTCTTCGCCGTGGATAAAGAGCATAGGCTGACGGCACTTCCGTACCTGTTCCAGTGCCGAAGCTTCCTGGAAATTCCATCCCCGCGTGAGATCACACAGCCAGCTGGCTGTATAAAGCAGCGGGAAAGCCGGAAGGTGAAACTGTTCTTTCAATTCCTTTTTGAACTGATCCCATACGCTGGTATAGCCACAGTCTTCGACGAAACAGTCCACATAGGCTGGCAGCTTTTCTCCGGATACCATCATGGTCGTTGCTGCCCCCATTGAAATGCCGTGGACGACCATTTGCAGGGAATCGCCAAACAGGGCAGGGGCCGTATCAATCCATTGGATGACGTCTTTCCGGTCAAGCCATCCCATCTGAAAATCTTCACCCTCGCTCAGTCCGCTGTACCGGAGATCCGGAATGAGGACGTTATAATCCAGAGAGTGATTGTAGAGATAACCAATCTGAAAGATCCGGATGGCATTGTCCGTGTAGCCATGTACAATGACTGCCGTCCGGCGCGAAGGACGTGAAGCGTAAGCATAATAGGCATGCAGACGAATTCCGTCGGGAGCCGTAATGAACGTATCCTTCAGTGCATGATGCTGTTGCAGGCTGTCCACCCAGGGTTTCAGCTGCGGATAATTCTGCATCATGTATTCCATGGATCCTTGCAGATCCTTTCCCCGGTTTTCAGGCCGCAGGGAATAATTCAGCATGTAGAGACTTCCCCCCGTAAGCGTACCGATCAGGGCGAGCAATACAATGCAGGAGATGGTGAGAACTTTCTTTTTCATAGCTGGCGGTTCCAGATATCCCATGAACCGAAGGCTTGCAGCAATAACATTTCAAGCCCGTTTTTCACGACGGCTCCCTGATCGGAACCTTTCTTCATGAAGAGAGTGGTATCGGGATTATAAAGCAGGTCATAAAGCAAATGTTGCGGGGTCAGGCATTCATACGGGATTTCCGGGCACTTGTCTGCCTGAGGATACATACCTACCGGAGTACAGTTGACGATAACCTTATATTCTGCCATGATTTCCGGAGTCAGTTCTTCGTAAGTCACTGTATTGGCATCGTGGCGGCTTCGTGAAACAAACAGCGTTTCCAGTCCCAGTTGTTGAAGCCCGTGATTGATGGCTTTCGACGCTCCTCCGGTTCCCAGGATCAGCGCTTTCTTATGAAACGGTTCCAGCAGCGGTTCGATGGATTGGGTAAAGCCGAGAAGATCGGAATTATAGCCGATCAGTTTCCGCTTGCCTTTTGTCTGAACCAGTTTAATCACGTTAACCGCTCCGATGGCTTCAGCATCCTTGTCCAGTTCGTCCAGGTAAGGAATGACCTTCTCCTTATAAGGAATGGTGACATTCAGTCCTGCCAGATTCGGGTTGGCTGCCAGTACTTTGGGAAAGTCTTCAATGGTAGGGATTTCAAAATTGACATATTCTGCGTCAATGTTTTCAGAATGAAACTTTTCGTTGAAAAAGTTCTTGGAAAACGAATGTCCGAGCGGAAAACCGATTAAACCGAATTTTTTCATAATAAGATTTTTTATTTTGTTGCGAAATAAAGGGTACAGATACCCAGTGTGAGTCGTTTGAAAGACACCTGGCTGAAACCTGCTTTGCGGATGATCTTCTGCATGACTTCTCCTTGCGGGAAAGCCTTGATGGATTGGGGCAAATAGGTATATGCACTTCGGTCTTTGGATAACAATTTACCCAATGTCGGGATGACGGCTTTGGAATAGACGGCATAAAGCTGTTTCATCGGGAAGTAGTCCGGTTCAGAAAGTTCCAGAATGACCAGATGCCCTCCCGGCGTCAGGACGCGGTACATTTCCTGCAGTCCCCGGTCGAGATCTTCGAAGTTTCGGATGCCGAAAGCTACGGTTATGGCATCAAAGCGGTTTTCGGGGAATGAGAGTTTCGTGCAGTCTTCCCTCTGAAAAGAGATGCTTTTCTCCAGTCCTTCTCGTTTCACTTTCTCGCGTCCCACGTTCATCATTCCTTCCGAAATATCCATGCCGATCAGTTCTTCTGGCTGTAGCGTCCGGCAAGCCTGTATGGCGAAATCTCCGGTTCCTGTGGCGACGTCCATGATATGCTGTGGTGCGAAGGGCTTGAGCAGGGCAATGGCTTTCTTGCGCCAGCTCTTGTCGATGTTCCATGAAAGGGCATGGTTGAGTTTGTCGTAGGCAGGAGCGATGTTGTTAAACATTTTTTCTACCTGTTCAGCTTTGCTTTCGTTTCCGTCGTAAGGCTTTATTTCTTCTTGGGGATAATTCATTGTGATGGAACAATTGGAAAAAGAAGGATGAGGCCGGAAAAGTGATTCCCGGGTCTCATCCTTGTCTTGGCTTATTTATTTAGTCAAATAGTCTGTTACATTCTTTTCGATGCGTTCAGCGATGTTTGCTGTGTCAGCTTTCACAAAGGTTTCGCCTGTGATATGCTCATACAGTTCAATGTATCTGTCGCTGATGGAAGAAACGATTTCCGGAGTCATTTCAGGAACCTGCTGTCCTTCTTTTCCCTGGAATCCGTTGGCCATCAACCATTCACGTACGAACTCTTTGGACAGCTGTTTCTGAGGTTCTTCTTTTTCGAAGCGTTCCTGATAGCCTTCCAGATAGAAGTAACGGCTTGAGTCCGGTGTATGGATTTCGTCCATGAGGTAGATTTCTCCATTGTGCTTACCGAATTCATACTTGGTATCTACCAGAATCAGGCCACGTTCTGCAGCCATTTGTGTTCCGCGTTCGAACAATGCCAGAGTGTATTTTTCCAGCGTTTCGTATTCTTCCGGAGTAGCGAGTCCCTTAGCCAGGATTTCTTCTTTGGAGATATCCTCATCGTGCATACCCATTTCGGCTTTGGTCGTCGGAGTGATAATGGGGTGAGGGAACTTTTCGTTTTCACGCATACCTTCGGGCAGACGGACACCGCAGATTTCGCGAACGCCGCTTTTATAAGCACGCCATGCACTTCCGCAGAGGTATCCGCGAACAATCATTTCTACCGGGAATCCCTGGCACATTACGCCGACAGTAACCATCGGGTCGGGAGTAGCCAGTTTCCAGTTCGGACAAATGTCAGTAGTTGCATCCAGGAATTTGGCTGCGATCTGGTTCAGCATCTGTCCTTTGTATGGAATTCCTTCCGGCAGAACAACGTCGAATGCCGAGATACGGTCGGTAGCAACCATTACTAACTTTTCATCACCGATGTTGTAAACATCACGAACTTTACCATGGTACACACTTTTCTGTCCCGGAAAGTGATAATCTGTTTTTGTTAAAGCTTTGCTCATTTTTTCTTTATTTAGATGAATGATTCTCTTTTTCAAATTTCTCGTATGCTTCGACTATCTGTGTCACGAGCTTGTGACGGACTATGTCTTTTTTGTTCAGTTCGATGAAACTGATTCCTTTTACATTCTTCAGAATCTTGATGGCCTGTACCAGACCGGAAGTCTGTGAGGCCGGCAGGTCGATTTGTGTCATATCTCCGGTAACGATCATTTTGGTGTTCATACCCATACGTGTAAGGAACATTTTGATCTGTTGGGGAGTGGTGTTTTGCGCTTCATCCAGAATAACGACAGCGTCGTTCAGTGTGCGGCCGCGCATGAAGGCGAGTGGAGCAATCTGGATGACATTCAGTTCCATGTATTCTTTCAGCTTGGCTGCCGGAATCATGTCTTCCAGGGCGTCGTAAAGAGGTTGCAGGTACGGATCGATTTTTTCTTTCATATCTCCCGGCAGGAAGCCGAGTTTTTCACCTGCTTCCACTGCAGGACGGCTGAGGATGATTTTTTTGATTTCCTTGTTTTTGAGAGCTCTTACAGCCAGTGCGATGGCGGTATAAGTCTTTCCTGAACCGGCCGGACCGATAGCGAAGATCATATCGTTCTTTTCAAACTCCTTGACGAGCTTCTGCTGGTTTTCACTTCTTGGCATGATGGGCTTGCCGGTTACGCTGAAAACAATGACATCGCCTGCATTTTCTACTCTCGGTTTCTTTCCTTTAATAATGTCCAGAAGGGTTTCTTCGTTCAGGGAATTGTATTTCACGCAATGTTTTTCCAGCGAGAGGACAGCTTCCTCAAAAGCGCATAACTCCTCTTCGTCTCCCATAACCTTGATGACATTTCCTCGTGCCACAATTCTCAGTTTGGGGAACAATGCCTTGATCATTTGCATGTTGGTGTTATTTACACCATAAAAAACTACAGGATCTACGTCCTCCAGTACGATATGCTTTTCTATCATTCTGTTATTTCTGCTTCGTATAGGTTTTTAAATTCCCTGCAAATTTAATCATTCCTTTTGATAGAAAACAGGAAAGCGGAAAGAAAATTTGAAAAGACAGATAGGATGAAGATTATCAGAAAGATATATCCGGGGGTGAGAAAAAGGTATGAAAAAAAAGCTTCAAATGCTTGCACAGGTCGAAAACTCCGTTTATCTTTGCACCGCGTTTGAGAGAAAACGCTTCCACAAAGAAAGTATTGGAAGTTTGGGTGAGTGGCTGAAACCAGCAGTTTGCTAAACTGCCGTACGGGTAACCGTACCGGGGGTTCGAATCCCCCAGCTTCCGCAACGACCTAAGAAATTAGGAGGAAAGAAATAGACAAGTCCCGTAAAATCAATGTTTTACGGGACTTTTTTTATTTATCCGACGGACAATCGAAAGACACTAAAATGCCTACTTCTGACAAAGTTCCGTTACTAAATCGTTACTAAAAATCAGCCTGTAAAAATAGTAACGATTTTCGATGTAAGTCCCTGATTTGTCGCTTATTGACGTTCAAATGTCTGCTTATAACCCAATTATTAATTATTCCTTTGCAGAGGGAAGTCATTACACCCACTGTAACGGAGCTAAATTAAAAAGGATATGAGTAAGAGTACATTTAAGATTTTGTTCTATCTAAGAAAAAATCAGGTAAACAAGGACGGAACAGTTTGTATTATGATTCGTCTGTCACTTAATGGTGAAATCTCACAGTTCAGTTCTAAACTAAGTGTCAAACCCGATGCTTGGGATAAAAACTTATGTAGAGCTAAGGGAAATAGTTTGAAATCACGCCAACTAAATGAAACACTAGAAGATATTCGTACCTCCTTAAAAAATCATTATAGAGATATTGAAATGCAGGAAACATTTGTTACTGCAGAGAAAGTTCGTAACGCATTTCTTGGTCTAACGACTAAACAGAGAACCCTATTAGAGATTTTGAAAAAACACAATGAGGATGAAAGAAAACTGGTTGGAATCAGTAAGAGTCTGGCTACGATAGAAAAATACGAACGCTGTCATAATCGCCTGGAGGAATTTATGAGGCTTAAATACAAAATATCAGATATACCTCTTAAAGAAATTAATAATGCTTTTATTACAGACTTTGAGTGTTTTCTAAGAACAAAATATAATTGTAATGAAAATACGACAGCAAAGTTTATTCAGATCTTACGCAAAATAATTCTTATGGCTAAAAATAATGGTTGGATTTTTATAGATCCTTTTGCTAACTACAAAATAAAAACCAAACCTGTTGACCGTGGCTATCTTACAGATGAGGAGGTTAAGAAGATAATGGACAAGTCCTTTCCTACAAAAAGATTGGAACAGGTAAGGGATTTATTTATTTTTTCTTGCTTCACAGGATTGTCCTATATTGATTTGAAGGAGTTGAAGGCAAGCGACATCAGAATCTCGTTTGACGGGAAGCCGTGGATCATGACGCACCGTCATAAGACAGATACTCCGGTAAACGTACCGCTGCTGAAGATACCGCAGGCGATACTCCAGAAATATGAAGGTCAGCTCCCCAAAGGTCAGTTGCTGCCTGTGCTGAGCAATCAAAAACTTAATTCTTACTTAAAAGAGATTGCGGATTTGTGCGGTATAAATAAAAATATTACCTTCCACCTGGCACGTCACACGTTTGCTACGACCACTACTCTGGCTAAAGGCGTGCCGATTGAAACGGTGTCGAAAATGCTGGGGCATACGAACATTGAAACGACGCAAATCTATGCCCGCATAACCAATGAGAAGATAAGAAAGGATATGGAGGTCCTTGCGGGAAAACTGGATGCCATGTTATGACCTCCATACTGAGATTCCATATATAATGTATAAAAGCAACTATTATGGTGAGATTTGGCAATTTTGAAGTGGAATATAACCGCAATGCACCTGATAAGGTGAGCGTAAGGATAGAAACGGACGACAAGGGCGAGGTATGGTTGCCGAAATGCGACATCGCACGGGCGTATGGTGTGTTTGTACAGTCGGTAAATGCCGGACTGAAATCCCTTGCAAAAACCGGTGACTTTGATGAATACCGGGACGTGCGGGTGGAACATTTCACCTATAACGGGAAAGATTGCAGTGTGGACCTCTACAGTCTGGCAACCATCATTGCACTGGGATTCCGCATGAAGGGACTGAAATGCGAGGCATTCAGAAAGTGGGCTGCAAGACGGCTGGCAGAATCATTTGAAAAGAAGAAAAATACGGTGATTCTCTGCATGAGCGGCGAAAAGAGAAACAGCTGGAACTGAAAGCCGCAGGATATGGCGGATATACGTGTCGGGATAGTCTCCCCTGTTCGGGAGGCTGTCCCGACACGTGTTTTATATAAGTTAAAAAACATGAAACTATAAACGTGCTTATCCGTAAACCGATAATAATGTGTAACTTAAATCCCTCTTAAACCTGTAATTAAAGACAGAAACGGTATGGTGGAAGAATTTGACCTGCTTGAAGAGGTGGAAGTGCAGTTCTGCGATGAGGAATGCACGGAGTCGGTATGGCACGGAGTGAATTACAGCGAGAGCCTGTTCTGCAGGGAGAAACCGAAGTCGGAACTGACGGTAGTCATCAGAGAGGAAGGCATGATGTACTTCCTGACTGCGGACATAAAGGAGTTTGCCGGCCTGTGCCGGAAACACGGGTGGTACATCGTCTCGCACCAGCGGTTCAGCGAGGCGATGGAAATCGGCATGTGCCTGATGGAAGCCGGGAAACATGCGGGATGGTATTCGCTGGGCAGGTCGAAGGAATGGAATGCCATGATGAGGGATGTGCTGAACTTTACGTTTGAAAGGGAGAAGAAAATGGACTTCTACCCGTACGAAACGATGTTCAAGGGAGAAGTTCTTATAGACGGGTGCAGGTGTCACTACCTGCATGACTATTACCCAACGAAGATTGAAAAGACGAATGCACACCAAAAACGGGTAAGCAACCTGATATTCCGTTTTAAGGAAGGTGGACACTGCGGCGAGCTGGTCGCACGGATACTGGCATTGTGTCTGAAACATGCGGGATTCAACGGAACGAAGGAAGACACGGTACTGATACCTATACCCGCATCGACAAGGGAAAGACAGCGGAAACGCTTTCCGGTGGTATGCTACTACCTGTCGGAATGGCTGGGCATTACGGACGGTTTCAAGGCCATCTGGATAGAGGAAGACCGCGAGCAGCTGAAAGGAAAGGGAAAGGATAAGGACATACTGCGAAACCTGCAATTCACACGGCGGTATATCAGAGGAAAGAATGTTGTCCTGCTGGATGATGTACTCACGACCGGGGAGAGTTTCAGGCAACTGCAACGAAAGATGAAGCAACTGGGGGCATTGTCGGTTATCGGGGTGTTTCTGGGGAAGACGGTGTGAGTCAGTCGTATTTCATTTTCAAAAGTTGCCCTAATTCACTGTCTTTAAAGTTTGGGGTACTTTTTATTCGAGATACAATCTGTTGTGCTGCTTTAGATGAAACTGGATTTTTTTCAATCAGAGATTTCTGTAAATCCGACCGTTCAAAAAGACACTCTATAATGCGGTTGTCATTTATTGTCCAATCTTCGATGAACGTCGTTTTTTCATATTCTGGTAGATTATTAACCAAGTATCCATATTCAAAGTCACCACTAGTTGAAGGCAATAAATCTGCAAAAAATATAAAGTTTGGGCACTTGCAAAAAAAAGCACAATTAATCATTATATCTAAGTTGTCTGTAATAACTCCAAAATCACAACTTCTTTTTAAATAAAATAGTAAATCAGCATTATCGGAAAATTCTGAGATGATATTATCAAAAGTTGCAATATAAATATTGGAATATATCTCAGGAATATCCCCTCCATTCAAATATTGCTTCCATTCTTTTTCTGCATCTATAACCAAGTCATAAATCTGTTTGTTTTTAAAGGCACTTTGAAAATTATCAGGGTGAAGATGCATTAAATAATGGATGGAACGCCATAATAAGGATACTGAGAAATAAAATAATTCATTTCTCATCTTTATTGGCTGAATGATTGTTTTTTGTTTATTATGATAATAATCAAACACGTTTTCTTTAAACCATTTTTCTTGTTTTGAAAATAATAGTTCTGCCTTATTTCCCAAAAGAGGAATTTTAATACCGTCTTTATGCTCTAATTTAGGATTATAAGTAGAACGAAAATAGCAGCCTCCTTTTTTCTTTAAATCAGCATAAAAGAATTTTGGTATGATATGTGAGGCTTTTAAATCAGTTACTTCTCCTGTTAGTGCACAAAATTTATTCATGTCTATTGATTTATATATTTTTCAATGTATAGCTTTTATAATACTGTTAGTAACAATATGTGTTGTAACTGGTTAAGTATATTTTGCTTCTAAAATACTTCTTTCTCTTGGAATTGTTATAGAAGCTTCAAAATTTATATTGGGATAAAATTTTATAGGAGAATATTTATCTTCTTCCCCCAATGGAATATTTTTAATGAAATTATATTTTGTAATAAGTTTATCATTTATATTGTTGGCATTATACTCCCATTCAGCCCCTAAATCACTTATTGTATCATAGAATAATAACTTTTCTTCTGTATTAGACATCTGACATCTTAAAATCTTTATATATTCATATTTCTCCATATAATGTAAAAACCGTTGCTTATTCACATATTTTACGCACTGAAATAGTGTTCTAAAATAATTACCACTTTCATGTTGAAATCCTGTGTAATATTTGTTGTCATTATTTATAATATTTGAATATTCAATAGGACCATGATATATTGCTATATTGTTACTGCCATTTATCCTTAAACGAAAACTTTTTAAAATATCATTTATGACATCTTCATTATATTTTTTCAGATACCTATTTTTCAAAAGATTGTATCCATATTTCTTTACGCCAAAGAAAACAATCAAAAAACTAATATTAATAATGGTACGCTCTTTTAACAACTCTTTCCATTTATTTTTGTCTTTATTGAATTCATTAATATCAGCGTATACAGTATCAATTTCTGCACCACTAATAATCTCATCTACAATTACTATAGCCTCTTCAATCTGTTTAACAAAGAACTCCATAAACTCAATAGACAAATCCTGATTAGGATTTTTATTGAGCAGTGAATTAGCTTTTTCTCTATTAAATTTTATCAATTCAAAATATTTGCTTTCAAAATTTTGAATTTGAAACTGCCTTCCTTGTTCTTTCAGAGTCTGATATAAATAATAAATACTTATAAAGGCTGCTATGCCACCCAGAAATGAACCATATTTATCCAAATAATCTGCATCAAATAACCAACTTAAACCAGTTTGAATAATCAAAGTTATTGCAGCATAAATTAATAGTAATATGGTTATGCCTAAAATAATATATTCTATTCGTTTACAGTTCCTGAAAATTAATTTCATGAGCATTAGCTTGAATTATAGTTAATTGTGATTTTCTCTTTGCCGAATGACCTTGGATACTCATAGACATATAAGAATTAGAAGAAAATCCATACAATTTTTCCATCTTCTTTATTACGTTGTCTACATTTGTATCAATAATAAATATAGGTTTAGATATACATTCATGTAATATACTATTAAAGTGCTCATCAGATTTATTGAATGAATAACCTACAATAATAATTTTGTCAGCTTCTTTCATTTTTTGCTCTGCTTTATACCATGTTTGAATAAAGGTCTTAGAAAGCACAGGTTTAATTTTTATTGGTGGCAAAAACTCAGGAATAGAATACTTTATATTATCCTCCTCAAAGTTTATATTGGGAGTTAATTGGTTTTCAATAAATGAAATAATATCTAATGAGCAATATTCTTGATCTTCAATTTTTATTTCTGTTTTATTCTGAATATCTACATAATTCATCAAATTACCATGAAAATATAATGCAGGATAGTCATTTCCTTTTGTAAAGAAATATGCAAATGAAGAGTAGTTAAAAGTAACAATCTGCCAATCTCCCGGAATCTTAGAATATACGGGAAACTCATGCATTCGTTCACTATATGTTGTATATATATCATTTTCCTTCTTTTTTAAATATACCCACAACATCCATGATATATAAATGTAATTTTTTATAGATGCTGGCTTGTCTATATAAAAACCGATAAAATAATTCATCAACAAATCTTCAATATCTAATAAATTATGATATACGTGTTTTAATATAGGATGATTAGGCTCTTGCATACTTCTTTCCAAAATCTGTCTCATAACACTTTTAAAGGTGTCAGTATATACTAATTTTGAAAAATCGATAATTGATTCATCTGTAACGGCAAAGTTTTCTCCAAAAACCTCTTCAATTAATTCAGCAGTTTCTTGATCCAATGTAGCCCCTGTTTTCATTGATTCTACCTTATTCATAATAGCAACAATCAATTGACCCATTTTTTGGTTTTCAGGACTCAATGTGTTATCATTAGTAAGAACAGTTTGTACCCCTTCTTTAATTTTAGTAATTTCTCTACCAAAATCTTGTACAAATCTTTCTATTGTATCTTTTATAAGTTTGTCAAAATGAAATCTTAATGATGGAATAATATTACGTAGCTTCTCATCTATTTCTCGTCCATCATTTTTTATAAAATCATTAATTTGAGGAATAAGTTCATTTGTCAATGGCATTTCGATACCAGATGTTGCATCTACTCCAGCTCCTAAAACTATAACTGTCATATTTGATATTTTAAATTTCTTGCAAAGATAATGATAATAAACAACTTATAAGAAAATCAGGAAGGAAAACGAGGAAAATCATTCCCTACTATGGAAATACTATGGATTGTGCCTGCGTGGAGTTGCGCACCTTTGCAGCGTAACCAATACGGAAGGATATGGAAATAATAACGATGGACAATGAGGTCGTGAAGACGATGATGGAGAAGATAGACCGCATAGCGGACTATGTTTTCAAGAAAGACAACGTGCCGAAGGAGGAAGCGGAAATCCTGCTGACGAGCGAGGAGGCGGCGGACCTGCTGAAAATCAGCACGAGGACACTGCAACGGATGCGAAAGGACAAGACTATTCCCTACATGATGGTGAGAAGCAAGTGCCGGTACAGACTGACGGATCTGGAGGAATGCGTAAGACGGAAAATCGTACACTGCAATCCCAAGACGCTGGAGGAGTTCAAGCATAACTACCTGATGACAAGAAAGGAGGCGGATGATGGAAGGGATTGGTAAGGATGTGTTCGAGGAATGGATGAAGCGCCTCATGGAACGGATTGACCGGCTGGACAGCATCATATCGGTGCTGATAAACAAGGAAGCGGCGGGCGTGAAGTACATGGACGGAGAACGGTTGTATGACAATCAGGACCTGTGCGAGATGCTGAGAACGAGCAAACGGTCGCTACAGCGGTTCCGCAGCGAATACGGACTGCGCTACCAGAAAATCAGCCGCAAGACCTACTACAAGGAATCGGACGTGCTGGAGTTCATCAGCCGGAACATGGAAGAGGTGACGCTGGACGGCAAAAAGGTGCTGAAAGTGAAGGAAGGAACGGGAAAGAAAGCTCCGGGCAAAACGGCGAAAGGGAAAAAAGGAGGCAGAAGGAATACCGGGACTGACAAGCACACGTGAAACGGATGCGAAAAGAGAAACCGGAAGTGGATGGTGAACCGGATGTAAATGGGAAACTGAGGGTGAGACTGATGTAATACCGGGACTGACAAACATACGTGAAACGGATGCGAAAAGAGAAACCGGAAGTGGATGGTGACCGGATGTAAACGGGAAGCTGAGGGCGAGCCTGATGCAAACCGGGACTGAAAGGTGAACGGGAAACCGGAACGAAAAGATAAACAGACCTGCACGGGAATACCGGCGGGACTATCATCAAACAATAAAAAAATCAATCAATGGAACAGAAAAAGAAAAAGCAAGAGGATGTACTGGTCGTCCGCGACGAGAAGACGGGCGAAATCAGTGTGGTTGCCGGACTGGATGCCAGGGGCTATCCCAAGAGGGCACAGGCAAAGGCGGAACACTCGCAGGAGTTTTTGCGCTTTGACCGCCACGGGGATGCGATAGACAATTTCATGAGAAATTTCTACCGCCAGTGTAAGGAGCCGACACGATTCGGTTTCTACAGGGTGGCAGCGGACACGGTGGAAGCTCTGCTTCCGGTTATCAAGGACCTGCTGAAAGACCCTGTGGCGAACGCTGACCTGCTCGCACCGCACAAAGTGGATACATCGGCGTACCAGCAGGCTGAGGAACAGCAGACTACTGAGGAGGCGAAAAAAGAAAATGCCGAAACGGAGACTGAGGAACAGCAGACTACAGAGGAGGCGAAAAAGGAAAATGCTGAAACGGAGACTGAGGAACAGCAGGCTGCGGAGGAGGCGAAAAGAGAAAATGGCGAAACGGAGGCTGAGGGACAGCAGACTGCGGAGGAGGTGAAAAGAGAAAATGCTGAAACGGAGTCTGAAGAACAGCAGGTCGCGGAAGAGGTGAAAAAAGAAAATACGGAAGAAAACAATGTGGAACAGAAAACGGACGAGAAAATGGAAGAAATGAAACAGAAAAATCAGGAACAGCAGCCGCAGGCAGCGGAAACGCAGACGGCACAGGGACAGCAGCCTGCACAGGAAGGGCAAGCGCAGACAAAACCGGAGAAACCGAACCTGATTGCGGACAGCGATGTGGACTGGAAGGAACTGGAACAGTTCGGTGTGAAAAGGGAAAACCTGTCTGAAAAGGACATGAAAGCCCTGATGAACTACGGGAAGACAAGGCTGGTGACGGTGGAACCGGTGCTGGGCGGAGAACGCTACGAGCTGCAAGCCCGACTCTCGTTGCAGAAAGCGGAGGACGGAAAGCTGAAACTTACCCCCCACTTCGTACGCCATGAGCCGAGACTCGACGTGCCATACAACGGCTATACATTCACGGACGAGGACAAGCAGGCACTGAAACAGACGGGCAACCTGGGCAAGCTGGTGAACGTTGCCGATACGAAGACCGGAGAGATGCGCCTGGCGTACGTCAGCATCGACCGACTGACGAATGAGATTGTGGACGTACCGACGAACAAGGTGCGCATCCCGAACCGGATCGGACTGACGGAACTGTCGAAGGCGGAACAGGAAATCCTGCGTGCGGGGCTGGCACTGCCCAAAGAGGTGACACTGAAGGGCGGGCGAAAGTTCGAGGCCATGCTGCAGGTGAACGCTGACAAGCGCGACGTGGAGTTTGTGCCGGAGCATCTGTGGCAAGGACAGTCGCAGCGACGCGGAAACGGACAGGAGAAAAAACAGAAAAGCCCGGAAGCCCCAGATGCTACCGGACAGCAACAGAAGGAAGACGGGAATCAGGAGAACGGACAGCGGCGCAACCGCTCGTGGACGAATGAGGACGGAAGCATACGTCCGATAGGCAAATGGAAGGACGACAAATTCACGGAACAGCAGAAGGCGGACTATGTGGCGGGCAAGGTTGTGGTGCTCGCCAACGCGAAGGATGACAAGGGACAGCCCTGCACAAAATACCTGAAGTTCGACCGTGAGAAAGGCAGACCGCTGACCTATTCGGAAAACCCTGACCTGGCACAGACCGTTGCCCCGTCGAACGAGAGCCGCACACAGCTTGCGGTGAACAACGAGGGCAAGACGAACGAGGCCACCAGACATGTGAAGGAGCCGCTTCAGCAGGGACAGACCGCCCCGAAGGACGACACCCAGAAACAACAGCAGGAAAAACCGAAGAAGAGCAAAGGCATGAAGGTGTCCTGAGTGCCACCACTAAATCCATTACAAGAGAATAAACAACGGATTGAAACGGGGCCTCATGCGCCATGTACCGCATATCCCACGGATAACCGGCGTACCCCGTTCCACTCCACAAGGAACAAAAGTATCAATGATTAAAACAGAAAATGTATGATTACCATATTGGCAGAAAAACCGAGCGTGGCGCGTGAGATAGCACGCATCGCCGGAGCAACAAGAAAGGAAGAAGGATTTTATACAGGAAACGGCTACCATGTGACATGGGCACTGGGGCATCTGGTACAGCCTGCCCTGCCTGAGGGCTACGGCTTCAAGGGATTCAGCAGGGACAGCCTGCCGGTGATACCGGAGGAGTTCATGCTGATCCCCCGCCAGGTAAAGACGGACAAGGGCTACAAGGCGGACGCGGCAGCGGTGAAACAGATAAAGGTGATAACGAAACTGTGGAACGAGAGCGACGGCATAATAGTGGCAACGGACTGCGCACGCGAAGGGGAACTGATATTCAGATACCTGTATGCCTATACGGGCTGTACGCTGCCCTTCCGCCGCCTGTGGATAAGCTCGCTTACGGACACCGCCATCCGCAAGGGATTGAAGGAACTGAAGGACGGGCATGAATATGACGACCTGTATCTGGCGGCAAAGGCACGCAGCGAGGCGGACTGGCTGGTGGGCATCAACGGCACGCAGGCACTGACCGTAGCCGCCGGACGGGGCACGTATTCGGTAGGACGCGTACAGACACCCACGCTGGGTATGGTCTGCAAGAGGTACTGGGAGAACAGACGCTTTACACCGGAACCGGTACACCAGCTGCATTTCTCGGTGACACCGGCGGGTACGGATACGGTAGTGAAGTTCTCCTCGGTAAAGAAATGGCAGGACAAGGAAGAGGCGGCTGCATCATACAATGAGGTAAAGGCGAAGATGTGCGCCACCGTCACCAAGGTGGAAAAGAAGGAGAAGGTGGAGAACCCGCCGCTTCTGTACGACCTTACCACACTGCAGAAGGAGGCGAACACGAAACACGGATTCACGGCGGAACAGACGCTGGAGCTGGTACAGAAGCTCTATGAAGCGAAGCTCGTCACCTATCCGAGAACATCGAGCCGTCATATTCCGGAAGATGTGTTTGCTGAAATACCGCTGCTGTTTGAACGGCTGGCAGGACACTCCGCCCTTGCGGAGAAAATCAGGGAACTGGGAGAACTGAACCGCCGTTGTGTGGATGCCTCGAAAGTGACTGACCACCATGCCCTGCTGGTGACGCCCAACCGCCCGCTTGCCCTGTACAAGAACGAGCAGATCATCTACGACATGATTGCCGGACGCATGGTAGAGGCATTTTCGGAGGAATGTGTGAAGGATACGGCTACCGTAGTAGCGGAGGTGGTGCCGGACGCAGGCGAAAGATGCGAGGGCCTGACATTTGAGGCGAAAGGCTGCATCGTGCGCAAGGCAGGCTGGCGCGGCGTGTACGGAGAGTACGGCGAGGACAGCGGCAATACGGCATTGCCGGACTGGGCGGAAGGCGACACACTGGTGATGGCGGGGTGCTCGATGAGTTCGGGCATGACCCGACCGAAACCGCTGCATACGGAAAGTTCGCTGCTGGCAGCGATGGAGACCGCCGGACGCGACGATGTGGAGGATGAGGAGGCACGCCAGGCCCTGAAGGACTGCGGTATCGGCACACCCGCCACACGTGCCGCAATCATCGAAACGCTGCTCAGAAGGGAATACATGGTGCGTGTGAAGAAATCGCTGGTGCCGACGGAGAAAGGGCTTGCCCTGTATTCCATTGTCAAGGAAATGGACATCGCCAATGTGGAGATGACCGGACGCTGGGAAGCGGAACTGGCAAAGATAGAACAGGGAAAGACACCGCATGAGGCTTTTATGAGGGACATAGAAAGCTATACCCGCAAGATTACCACGGACCTGCTTGCGTGTGACCGTATTTTCGGGCACAAGGCATCGGGTTGTACCTGCCCCAAATGCGGCACGGGCACGATGCAGTTCTACGGCAAGGTTGTGCGCTGCGACAATCCGGACTGCCTGCTGCCCGTGTTCCGCCAGATAGCGGGCAAGACACTCACAGACGAGGAAATGACCGGTCTGCTGACGGAAGGAAAGACGGCGATGCTCGGCGGGTTCAAGAGCAAGCAGGGCAAGCCCTTCAGCGCTGCGGTGACTTTTGATGCGGAGTTCAACACGAAGCTGGTGTTTGCGGAGAGCAAAGGCGAAAGAAAAGGTACGAAAACAAAAGGAAGAAGAAAATAATGAGTAATTTTGCCACTGATTCATGTCATAATCTGTTTCAACCTGGTTGTACTTTTTATTTACATGGATTTAGTGGTGACTGATTGTCGGCTGCACTCGGCATAGTTCTGACAAGTCCGACTCTGCCCTCATTTGCACGACAATTAGTGGTGGCACCCGGAGGGATACCGGGTGCCTTTTTCCTTTTCATTTCCATAATCATTTATCCACTAAATCCATCATAAAATGAAACAGAACAAGAAAACCGCTCCGGCGGAGCTGTCCTACTACGGGCTGTATCTGCTGGACTATCTGAGAAAATATCATCCGGACAAAGTATCAGACACCCCATTCATTGCAGGAAGGGAGGAAGCCGCCTCGGAAACATTCGAGAAGGAAAGGACGGCGGGAAGTACGGTGGAAGCCGCACAGGAGGAGGCCATGCGCGTCCTGCTCGAAGGGCTGCACTTCTCCCCCTATGCACTGCTGCTTGAGGTGGTGGAAAACGAGTTTTCCGAAGAGGTGCAGGAACAGGAACGCGAGGCGTTCTGCCGGGAGATATTCCCGCATCTGAAAAACCTGTTTGCCGGCTATCCCACAACGGACGACACATTCGCCCTGTCGCCCGAACATGACCTGCTCTATACAGAGCTGACGGGTGCGATAATGCTTTATCTGGAGGCTTATGGCGTTTAACAAGAAGCAGAGGCTCAGGGAAAACATCGAGGCGATACGGACGGCATTCACACTGGAGAAGGAACAGCGCACGCCCACCGCACGGGAACGGGCGCTGCTGGAGAGGTACTGCGGCTTCGGGGGACTGAAGTGCATACTGAATCCCGCCAGGGAACTGACGGATGCCGTACACTGGGCGAAATCAGACCTCGAACTGTTTGCCCCGACGGTGGAGCTGCACCGTCTGATACGGGAGAACAGCCGAGACGAAACGGAGTACAGGCGGTATGTGGACTCGCTGAAGGCATCGGTGCTGACGGCATTCTATACGCCGCAGGCCATTGCGGACACCATAGCGGACGTGCTGCACGACCGCAAGGTACGCCCAAGGCTGGTGCTGGAGCCGTCGGCGGGTATGGGCGCGTTCATCAGCCCGGTATTGTCGAACAATCCGCAGGCGGAGGTGATGGCATTTGAGAAAGACCTGCTGACAGGCAAGCTGCTGGGTTGCCTGTACCCGCAGCAGAAGATACGCACGGAGGGTTTCGAGAAAATAGAAAAGCCGTTTCTGAACCATTTTGACCTTGCCATCTCCAATATCCCTTTCGGGGATTTCGGAGTGTTCGATGCGGAGTTCAGCCGCAGCGCATCCTTCGGCAGACGTTCGGCACAGAAAGCCATCCATGACTATTTCTTTCTGAAAGGTCTGGATGCGGTGCGTGACGGCGGCATCGTGGCGTTCGTCACCTCGCAGGGGGTGCTGAACAGTTCGAGGGTTTCCGTCAGGAACGAGATGTTCAGCAAGGCGAATCTGGTATCGGCAATACGACTGCCAAACAACCTGTTTACCGACAATGCGGGCACGGAAGCCGGCAGCGACCTGATCATCCTGCAAAAAGACCTGCAAAAGAAGGGACTGACACAGGAGGAACGGGTGCTGACCATCATACAGACGGAACATAACGGCGGACTGACGGACAACGCCTATTTCGCCTATCACACGGAGCGTATCATACATACCGATGCGAAGAGGGGTACCGACCCGTACGGAAAACCGGCGATGGTATATACGCACAGCGGAGGTGTGGAGGGCATTGCCATAGACCTGTACAGGATGCTGTCGGAAGACCTGTCGGCACGGCTGGACATGGAACGCTACAACGGCATGGGGCATGAAAGAGAGGATGTGCGGCAGAACATTGCCGTACAGACTGAGGGTATTGAGGCGAAAAGAGAGAACTCCGCTTCGGCTGCGGGTGAACGGATGGAGGCGAAAAGAGAAAATACCCATCCGGTTGAGGGTGAACGGGCGGAGGCGAAAAGAGAAAACTCCGCTTCGGTTGCGAGAGAGCTGGAGGAGGCGAAAAGAGAAAACTCCACCTCTGTTGCTGGTATCGCGGACGGGACAAAACGGGAAGAAAACAGTGTGCAGCCGAAAGCGCAAGCCATGACCGGCATGTCGCAGGAAGCGCAAAGCAGACAGACGGGAGGAACGGTAATGGACCTGTATGACTTGTTCGGCTATACGCAGGAGGAAAGACGGATGGCTGAACAGGGCCTGAAACCGGACAGGAAGAAAGGCGGAAAGTACAAAGGGAAGAAACCCGTGCAGCCGACACTGTTCTCCCTGCCAGCGGAGGATACGGAAAGGACAACGGACAAGGGAAATGCGGAAGCGGTTGCCGGCATCACCCCGGAAGAGGCACGCGAAATGGACGAAATCATACGCGGCGGAACGGATGCGCCGACGGCTGCCGAAACGGAGGCGGCTGTCCCGACAACGGAAAAGACGGGACCCGGCACCGCAACGGAAGAATCCTATGACCCGGAAGATGAAGTGTACCGCAGTCTGGACTGGGAAACGAACCCGCCTATCAACGGATTCTATGAAATGATGATGGACCTCACGCCGGAACGACGTGCGGAGCTGCGCCGGCTGGGAAAGACGAAGATGGAGGCCAACACCGCCAGACAAGCGGCCGGAACAACGGAGGCGAAAAGAGAAAAAGCCGATGCAGGGAAAACGGCGGAAACGCAGGATACGACTGCTACGGTAGTCTATCCGGTGGAAAACGGATTCGAGGCGGAAAGAAAGCGCCGGATTGCGGAGGTGGAAGAAACCATGCGCAGGGAGGAAGCCGCCCTGACACCGGAAGAGCGGCAGCGCAAACGGGAGGAGGAAATGATGCCGCGCCCGTTCAAGGGCATACTGGAGCCGCACCTGAAGGACGGCTCGCTGGCATGGGAATACACAGCAGGCGTACGGTTCCAAGTGGGCGTGCTGAAGGATGTCACCCGCTACGGCGCCACATTCCAGCCGCTGGACATGGACGGGATGCAGGCACAGAAGGCACAGCTATACATAGACCTGCGCAACACCTACGAGCGGCTCTATGCCTACGAAGCGGAGAAGCACGAGGAGAACGAAATGCTGCGCCGCCACCTGAACACCTACTATGACGAGTTCGCGATGCGGTACGGCTGCCTGAACGCCAAGCAGAACGTGAAGCTGCTGATGATGGACGCTTCGGGGCGCAACATGCTGGCACTGGAACGCAGCGAGGGCGGCACGATGGTGAAGGCGGACATATTCGACCGCCCCGTTTCCTTTTCGCAGGAAACGGCAGTCGCCGCGGAATCGCCGGAGGAAGCCCTGTCCGCCTCGCTGAACCTGTATGGCGGAGTAAACCTGCCCTACATGGAATCCATCTGCGACATGCCGCAGGCGGACATGCTGGAAGCGCTGAAAGGACGGGTGTTCTACAACCCACTGGCAGAGGGCTACGAGATAGCCGACCGCTTCATAGCCGGGAATGTGGTACAGAAGGCCGCCGATGTGGAGGAATGGATAAGCGGACACGGGGAGCACGGGATGCTGCCGCAGGCAAGGGAGTCGCTGGAAGCGCTGAAAGAAGCCATGCCGGAACAGATTCCGTTTGAGGAACTGGACTTCAACTTCGGGGAACGATGGATACCCACGGGCGTGTATGCCGCCTACATGAGCCGTCTGTTTGACACGGACGTGCGGATAAGCTACTCGGAGAGCCTTGACGAGTATTCGGTGGCGTGCAGCCACAGGACGATGAAAATCACCGACGAGTTTCTGGTGAAGGGGTACTACCGCCACTATGACGGGATGCACCTGCTGAAACACGCCCTGCACAACACCTGCCCGGACATGATGAAGAAGGTCGGCGAGGACGAGAACGGGAACGACATAAAGGTGCGGGACAGCGAGGGCATACAGCTGGCAAACGCGAAGATTGACGAAATCAGAAACGGATTTACGGAATGGCTAGAGGAACAGTCGCCGGAGTTCAAGAAACGGTTGACGGACATGTACAACAACAAGTTCAACTGTTTCGTGCGACCGAAATATGACGGCTCGCACCAGAAATTTCCGGAACTGAACCTGAAAGGACTGGGAATCACAGACCTGTACCCCAGCCAGAAAGACTGTATCTGGATGCTGAAACAGAACGGCGGAGGAATAGCCGACCACGAGGTGGGAACCGGCAAGACGCTGATCATGTGCGTGGCAGCGCATGAGATGAAGCGTCTGGGGCTGGTACACAAGCCGATGATTATCGGGCTGAAGGCGAATGTAAGGGAGATAGCCGAATGCTACCGCACGGCATACCCCAACGCAAGAGTGCTGTATGCCTCGGAAAAGGATTTTGCCGCATCCGGCAGGGTGCGCTTCTTCAACGACATACGGAACAACGACTGGGACTGCATCATCATGAGCCACGACCAGTTCGGGAAGATACCGCAGTCGCCGGAACTGCAGCAGCGTATATTGCAGGCGGAGCTGGATACGGTGGAGGAAAATCTGGAAGTGCTGCGCTCGCAGGGCAAGGACGTGTCGCGTGCGATGCTGAAGGGACTGGAGAAGCGCAAGTTCAACCTGACAGCCAAACTGGAGAAGGTGGAACATGCTATAAAGTCGAGGACGGACGATGTGGTGGACTTCAGGCAGATGGGCATCGATCATATCTTTGTGGACGAGTCGCACCAGTTCAAGAACCTGACGTTCAACACAAGGCATGACCGTGTGGCGGGGCTGGGCAACTCGGAAGGCAGCCAGAAGGCACTGAACCTGCTGTTTGCCATCCGCACCATCCAGGAGCGGACGGGAAAGGATCTGGGGGCGACGTTCCTGTCGGGCACGACCATCAGCAACTCGCTGACGGAGCTGTACCTGCTTTTCAAGTACCTGCGCCCGAAGGAGCTGGAAAGACAGGACATACGATGCTTTGACGCATGGGCGGCAATCTTCGCCAAGAAGACGACGGATTTTGAGTTCAATGTGACGAACAACATCGTGCAGAAGGAACGCTTCCGCTACTTCATCAAGGTGCCGGAGCTGGCGGCATTCTACAACGAGATAACGGACTACCGCACGGCAGAGGATGTGGGCGTGGACCGTCCGCACAAGAACGAGATACTGCATAACATACCTCCCACACCCGACCAGGAACATTTCATCAAACAACTGATGGAATTTGCCAAGACGGGCGATGCCACGCTGCTGGGACGCGGAAAGCTGTCGGAAACGGAGGAAAAGGCGAAGATGCTCATCGCCACGGACTACGCAAGGAAGATGGCACTGGACATGCGCATGATAGACCCGGCGTATGAAGACCACCCGGACAACAAGGCGAGCCACTGCGCAAGGATGATAGCGGAATACTACCGTAGGTATGATGCACAGAAAGGAACGCAGTTCGTGTTTTCGGACCTGGGGACGTACCAGCCGGGCGGGTGGAGCGTATATACCGAGATAAAGCGCAAGCTGGTGGAAGACCACGGCATACCGGCACACGAGATACGCTTCATACAGGAATGCAAGAGCGAGAAGTCAAGGAAAGCGATGATCGAAGCGATGAACGAGGGATATGTGCGCGTACTGTTCGGCTCGACCTCGATGCTCGGCACGGGCGTGAACGCCCAGCGCAGGGCGGTGGCCATCCACCACCTGGACACGCCGTGGCGTCCGTCCGACCTCGCCCAGCGTGACGGACGGGCGGTGAGAAAAGGCAACGAGATAGCGAAGCTGTACGCCGACAACCGGGTGGATGTCATCATCTATGCGGTGGAAAAATCACTGGACTCGTACAAGTTCAACCTGCTGCACTGCAAGCAGACGTTCATCAGTCAGCTGAAGAGCGGCGCGATGGGCGCGAGAACCATTGACGAGGGAGCGATGGACGAGAAGTCGGGCATGAATTTTTCGGAATACATGGCGATACTGTCGGGAAACACCGACCTGCTGGACAAGGCGAAGCTGGAGAAGAAGATTGCCTCGCTGGAGGGTGAACGCAAGTCCTTCAGCAAGGGCAAGCGCGAGTCCGAACTGAAACTGGAGGGCAAGACTGGAGAACTGAGGAACAACCAGGCCACCATAGCCGCCATGACGGAGGACTGGGAGAAATTCACCGCTGCCGCCCGGACAGACCAGGAGGGCAACCGGCTGAACCTGCTCAGGATTGACGGGCTGGATTCCACCGACGAGAAGACAATCGGCAAGCGCCTGCAGGAGATAGCCAGGAATGCCACGACCGGCGGACAGTACAAGCGAGTGGGCGAACTGTACGGCTTCCCCATCGAGGTGGTCAGCGAAAGGACACTCAAAGACGGGCTGGAGTTCTGCGACAACCGATTTGTGGTGGCAGGCAACTACAGGTACAGCTACAACAACGGGCATCTGGCAATGGCTGACACACACGCCGCCGCCATGAATTTTCTGAACGCATTGGAGAGGATACCGGGTATCATCGACCAGTACAGGAAGAAGAACGAGGTGCTGGAGCGGGAAATCCCGCAGTTGAAGGAGATTGCCGGAAAGACATGGAAGAAGGAGGACGAGCTGAAACAGCTGAAATCCGAACTCGCCGCACTGGACCGCAAGATACAGCTGGAGCTGGCTCCGCCGACGCCGGAAAGCACGGAAGAGAACCGGCAAGGCAGCGAGAAGAAACAGACGGAACAGCAGCCGGAAAGCCCGCACGCGGACTTCGTGCGCAGCCATCTGGTTATAGGAAGACCGGGGCTGACGGAACCGAAGGGCATGAAGCTGTAGGTTATACAAAAAAAAGATTATGAAGAAGTTCCATGACTTTTCAGATAGGTTTATAATCTGATATCTGTTGCCTTAGTGGATGCTATAAAAATGAGTCCTATTATTCCTTCAGATTGAGGTTTGATAGGACTCATTTTATGATTGCTTTTTACAAACCAGCCAGCTTAAAATTTCCCCAATATATTATATATCCCTTTGATAGTTTCAAAATAAGAAAACAAGAACTGAAATTCAAGGTTAGGAAGAAAAGATATGTAGCTGAAATCTGTATTAAATGGATATGGATGATTACTTTATTGGTATTATAATCCCCATATATAATAGGGTGTTGTCATGAGTTTAAAGAAACTGTTTCTTTGAATAATATTGTTTCATCCTTTGAGAGTACTTCCCTTTTTATAGAAAAAGATGTTTCACCTTACATTTTGCACTAAAATAATATAGACACCCAATTTTAGTACTACTTTCTTTGTGGTTCAAATCAAACTATATATATTTGTACTCGATATACATAGTAATACAATGTATTTATAAGTAATTATGCTACAAGATAACTTAATAACACAGATGAAGAAAGGAATACTTCCACTTGTTGTACTTCTAATTATAAGTAAACAAGATAGTTATGGGTATCAAATTTCTTCAGAAATAGAGAAAGCTCTTGGATTTGAGGTCGCTGATGGAACTATTTATCCAATCTTAATGAGATTATGTAAAGATGAGTTAATTGAGCCATACTGGGTACAGAAAGACAGTGGTATGCCAAGAAAATATTACAGAATAACAGGGATTGGTAGAAAATACATAGTCAATCTTACAGACTATTATTTAAATATGACAAAGTGTATAGGACAGTTAATTTAGAATACAAATGAATACAGACTATCAAAACAGTAAGCGATATTTAGGTTATATGCATGAACTAGAGCATAACCTAAATATATTGGATAATGAGACTAAAGACGATATATTAAAGGAATTAGCTTCACATATATATGAAAGTATGTGTATGCAGCAAGACAAAATATTGTCAGAAGAAGAGCGTTTAGACAAGGTCTTAACCCAATTGGGTAGCCCGGCAAAAATAGCTCAATTATATATATCGGAAGCCCGATTAAAAAAAAATCTGATAAAAGGGAATCCTTTTAAAATTGTCAAATATGCAAGCCTTTGCATACTTCGTACTGGAAAATATCTGATTTCTGGTATTTTATACTTATTCAGTATAATCTTTCTCATATTATCTATACTTAAAGTATTTATACCTAATAGCATTGGATTTTTCTATAACCATGAGCAGTTTTTTATCGGATATACTTCGGAGATAAACTCATCAATGAATGATATTATTGGTTATTGGTTTATTCCTATAAGTCTCATTCTTTCAAGTATCCTGTATTTAATAGGAACAACACTTATAAAAAGAAATATTTTAAAGAAACAATTATGAAAAGAAATTTATTATTGATACTTGCCGTTTGGATATATTCGACAATATCTTATGCACAAGAAATTGACGGGATTTGGCATGGTAATCTGAATTTTAATGGACAAAAATTAGGTCTTATTTTCCATTTGAGCAAAGACGAAGATGGAAATCCTTCTGGAAAAATGGATATACCACAACAAGGTGTTATAGATATGCCCATCAATCTTTCACTACTTACTCAAGATTCTATAAGTTTACATTTACCTGCGATTGAAATGTCATATAATGGCAAACTGATACAAAATAAAATCAAAGGTGTATTTAAACAGAATGGGGTATCCATTCCTATGGACTTGGAGCATGGTAATATTGACAAGCCCAATCGCCCACAAGAACCATTTCCACCTTTTGATTATCAAACAGAAGAAATCTCCTTCACCAATAACAATGCAAAGGCCGTTTTTTCGGGTACTTTGACTTATCCAATAGGATATTCTAAAGAAAAACGAATACCTGTTGTTTTAATGATAACCGGAAGTGGTCCACAAGACCGTAATGAAGAAGTTTTTGAACATAAACCATTCATGGTTATTGCAGACTATTTAGCAAAAAATGGAATAGCTTCATTACGTTATGATGACAGAGGTGTAGGTAAATCAACCGGAAAACGTACAGAATGTACTTCAAAAGATTATGCTGCTGATGCAGATTGTGGATTACAATGGTTAAAAGATAGTGGTAAATTTGATAAAATAGGAGTATTAGGACACAGTGAAGGCGGTTTGATAGCTTTTATGTTAGGAGCTGAAAGTAAAGTTGATTTTATCATTAGCATGGCAGGCCCTGGAATAAAAGGTGATACACTACTAGCTGAACAACAAAATGCCGCATTAAGACTTTATGGTCAACCAACTAATCGAACAGTGGAATCTGTAAGAGCTGAAATAAATATTCAACCTAAAGATAGTTGGTTAAACTATTTTATAAATTATAATCCAACTTATACTATTTCACAAATAAAAATTCCTGTAATGGCAATTAATGGTAGTAATGATATGCAAGTAATATCCGCAAGTAACCTAAATGCTATAAAAAAGATTTTAATCAATAAAAATAAGAAGAATTTATTTAAAGAATATGCAGGTTTGAATCACTTATTTCAACACTGTCAAAGAAGTAATTCTCTTGATTACTATAATATTGAAGAAACTTGTTCTGAAGAAGTGCTTCAAGATATTGTTGATTGGATCAAAAACTTAATAAATTATTAGTATTATGAGAATAGTAATATAGATAGAATTATGTTCATTCTATTTATAAGATATAAGAATGATATAATTGTTTAGTTTTACAATTCTCTTAAATATTCATGTAGATTAGTTGGTAAAGCATATATTATTATGCACTTATATATATGGGCAATTTTAATTCTTTTGTAGACAAATTAGATATGGATTTTTGGCATGAGGCTTGTGCTAAAAACGGTAAACTATGTCATTACAAAAAAGGAGAATTCTTTGTGCAACAGGGAGATGTTATACGATATATGGGAATCGTAAAAGAGGGATATTTTAAATATGTCGTAACAGATTCAAAGGGTGATGAACATATAACTGGTTTGGCGCTGCCAGGAGCATTTGTTGGTGACTATTTAAGTACCACACACAAAACACCTTGTATGACCAGTCTTGTTGCTGCAACAAATGCGGAGGTTCTGGTATGTGACTGTGAAGTACTTAATAAAGTATTCGATGAGGACAGAGAGCTTCATCAGCAGCTTTCAGATTTATTGTTCCATCATGTTTATAAACAATACTTGGATATGCACCGTTTTTCACCCAAGGAACGCTATATTGCTTTATTGAAAAGATGTCCTGATATTCTTCAAAATATTACGATTGCAGAAGTTGCCTCTTATTTGAATGTTACACCAACCTATCTCAGCCGTATCCGTAAGGAAATTACTTTTGAGAATAAATGATTTTATCATATGAATGAGTTCAATACATACCTAAATGACTTAGACTATTCTTTTATTAAAGATTTATGCGAAAGGAAAGGGAAAGTGCGTACTTATCGTAAAGGAGATTTTTTTATCCGTCAGCATGAAAAAAAGCGTTTTGCGGGATGGGTGGAAGATGGAACCTTTCAATATACCCATATTGACGAAGAGGGAGAAGAACACATCGTAGGGTATTCCTTTACCAATGAATATGTATGTGACTATTCCTCATTCATGAAAGGTAGCTTGTCCTTGGTAAGCATTCAAGCAATAACTGATTGCTCCGTTTATGAAATATCACACCATGATATGATTGAATATTGGGAAACGAATATGGAAACTCAACGGTTCGGAAGATGCGTAGCCGAAAATCTGTATGAAATGGTATATGAACGGCTGCTCGATTCGTATTGCAGTCCTGAAATTCGGTACAAAAGATTGATGGAGCGTTGTCCCAATCTAAAAGAAGCAGTTCCTTTGAAGAACATTGCTTCATTCTTGGGGGTTACTCCTGAAACAGTCAGTCATATACGCCGAAAATTGAGGAAGTAGCCATATTTTTTAACATTTAAAGAAAAAGGTCTTGAAATATTTCAAGGCCTTTTTTATTTATTATCCCGTACTTTGCATTTAAAATCAGAGTTTCAATAGGAATATAAACAAGCACCCTTTTATCAAGGCCATACCTGTAAAAGTGAAAATATGTAGCTTCCTACATTATCATTGACAAAGTTTATGAGAAAAGGCAATGTCAATTTTATGCAATTGGAATATGATTCTGATTGCAACTCTCAAATTAGTTTGAGAGTTGTGTCGATTTAGGTATGTACATTTGCAAAAATAATATACTTTAAGCATTGTCTAATGTATATTTCTGATGAAACTTTTTAGAGTAAATACACAGCATAAAAATGATTTATATGAGACAGTTTAGATATCACTTCTTTTTGATACTTATGATGATATGTTGTTGTCATACGGTAAATGCACAAGTATGCATCATTGGTCGAATTGTGGATTCGGAACAGATTCCTATTGTAGGGGTAAATTGTGTCCTTTTGAATTTATCAGATTCGACTCTGATAACCGGTTCTACAAGTGATTTGAAAGGAAGGTTTAAATTAGAGGCAAAGGAGGATAAAGAATATATCCTGCAATTATCATCTGTTGGATATGAGAAGAGAAGCCAAATCTGCAAACCCGGCAATTTGGGAAATATAGTACTTAACGAGGATACCATGCTTCTTGACGAAGTGGTCGTTACTCCACAAATACTGAATACTTTCGGGAACAAAAATCAATTGATACTGGGCGAAACAGCCATGAAAGTAGGCAACAATGCTTTGGATGCTATCAGTAGCCTGCCACAATTTAAGACAGACATCAGCAGCGATGCTCTGGTGACTGTGGACAATAAAAGTATTCTTGTACTGATAGATGGGATGAGGCGTTCTTCGCGTGAACTGAAAATGCTTAAAGCCGATGAAATAAAGAATATTCAGTATTATAGCAATCCTCCGGCAAGGTACGCCCATGAAAACATAGGGGCCGTCATTGATGTGAAAACAAAGAAAAAAGTCGATAAACTATACAGCCTATATCTTGACACAAAGAACGGAATAACAACGGGATACGGTACAGATATGCTCTCGATAGCATATAGGGATTCTCTGAATATGCTCACTGCGGCGTATTTTATCGACTATAGGGCACTAAATGACAATAGGATGAACAATACCTATTCGTATGATGGAAAAATAAATGAATATAGAGGGTTACCAGGCAGTTATAACGGACAATATCATATTGGTCAGCTTACATATCAGCGTTATCAAGGCAAGAATCTTTTCAATGCCAAAGTTGAATACCGCAAATCTCCAGGCAAACAAGAATACGAACAAGAACTGATGGGGCAAAATGATAATTCTCTAATCAACAGTAGAAACCTCCAAAGCGACTATTCATCCGTTTCAGCCGACCTGTACTATATGTATATGTTCAATCAGAACAGAAATTTATCTATAAATATATTAAACACCTATTATCATTCAAACTCTGATAATATTTTGACAAGCAAAGAAGGCGGATACTCATTTGAAAACCATATAGACAACAAATCTTATTCCTTAATCGCTGAAGTTCTGTACAGCGATAAATTTTGGAACGGAGATTTTAATCTGGGTGCTTATTACCAATATAAGAACCTAGATCAAAAATATAATTTTACTGAAAACTCAACAGTTGACACACAAAAAGAATATGTATATGCCGATTATAGTAATGCGGTAGGTAAATTTTCATATAACATAGGTCTTGGACTGGAAAACAATCATTATGAAACAGCGACAAACGAAAAGTTCAATTATTGGGTATTTCGCCCATCTTTGTCTCTTAATATGCAAAACAATAAACATTCTGCTATAAGGTTAACGGCTTCAATAAATTCATCGATACCTAATGTAGGAGATCTTACCAATAGCATCGTAACTATTGACGAACATTTCTATTCACAAGGAAATACAGCACTTAAACCATATTATTACTATTATACAAACCTTGGCTACCAATATGCTTCTGACAATGGAATATTTTATATTGCGCCGTCAGTAACTTATTCTTATTATCCAAATAAGAATATGCCAATACTGTTTACCGAAGGTGATGATATTATTCTTAGGATAACGGAAATAAATAATGTTCATAATATAGGGGCATCTTTGTCGTTGAATTACAAGCCCATCAACTGGCTTGTACTCCATCCATTCTATAACTATGAATACATAACATACAAGACATACAATCAAGCCGTAAAGCATGACTTCCATAATGCCGGTATTAATATCCAGTTCCTGCCTAAAAACTGGCAGATTATGTGGAATGGTAACCTCCCTATGACATTGGTCGATGGTGACATATATACTCGTATGGGATTCAATATGAGTACATCAGTGCTCTACAAATTCAAGTCAATGTCAGTAGGTATGGAATATATTTACAATCCAAATCCATCAAAAGTATATGCTGACATCAAAGGCTTCAGCTATGCAGAAGAAACCAAGTGGAACAACTTCAAGAATCTAGTATCACTGAAGTTCACCTACTATTTCTACAAAGGTAAATCCCGTGGCCACGCAAGGAAGCGTATCAGTAATACTGATAAAGATTCTGGACTGATAAATATTAATACTGCAAAATAATTTGACGTGAAATTTCATTTTATAAAACAATTGTTGTTTTGTAATAAATCAGAAGCACACTTCCATCCGGATTCCTGTTGTCTGCTGATTTTAATTATGGTTCCAGAGGATATTATCAGTTGTACGAGGCGAAGAGTTACACCTCCTTCAACCTGAGTTTGAAGAAATCGTTCCTGAAAGACAAACTTCAACTTTCACTGGATGCTTACGACATTTTCAATAAGAACAATACGCGTGCTTCAGCCCGTCTGAATGATATTATCATGCACAGTGTCGGAAAGGAGGAAACCCGAAAAGTAGGTTTCACGGTTACTTATCGCTTCCGCACGGAAAAGAAAATTAATAATCAGAGTGCAGCTGAGACGGAAATGTCGCGGTTAAATATGGATACAAATTAATTTATTTCTCATTAAACCATCAAGTACTATCTTCATCCACTAATTCTTACTAGATACTGATGAAAACAATTGTTATACTGTAATATATCAGAAGCATAAAATTTTACAAGTATAGTAAATAATTAGCAATAAGATAAATAGTCATGAAAAAGGGTAATATACTTCTCTGGGTGATTCTGTTGATTATTCTTGATCAGGCAGTTAAAATGATTATACACCATTCATTTATTGATTTAAATATTGTATTAGTACCCAATTTGTTGGAATTTAAACCAAATTTCAATCCAAACTACAGTTTTTGGACTTCTAGATTTGGTGTAAACATGGGTATTGTGGCTCACTTGACAATGTTTTCGTTAATATGGACTTTTATTTTTCTTCTTTATAAGTTTTACCATAAGTTAGATACTAAAAATAAACTTCTTGACGTAGCCTTGATTTTTTTAACTGCTGGATTTATGTCTTCATATATCTGTATCATATTTTGGGAACAAGGGGTGTTAGATTTCATTTTCGTTAAACCATTGAATATTGTTTGTGATTTAAAAGACTTGTACATCAATATCTTTATATTATTATGGGTGATAAGTATTTCTAGCATATCAGCAAAGTATCGCATAAGGTCCAAAGATGTTGTTCAATATATCAGGTCATTGTTTTATAATAGGTTGAAATAGTTATCAAGAAAGATATATGTTGAAAAGATATCCTGATATTCCTCAAAAATATTACGATTGCAGAAGTTGCCTTTTATCTGAATGTCAGTCATATACGCCGAAAATTGAGGAAGTAACCGTATTTTTTAACATTTAGAGAAAAAGGTCTTGAAATATTTCAAGGCCTTTTTTATTTATTATCACGTACTTTGCATTTAAAATCAGAGTTTCAATAGGAATATAAACATGAACCTTCTATTATGGCCATATCTGTAAAAGTGAAAAGATGTCGCTTCCTACATTATCATTGACAGAGTTTATGAGAAAAAGCAATGTCAAATTTATGCAATTGGAATATGATTCTGATTGCAACTCTCAAATTAGTTTGAGAGTTGTGTCGATTTAGGTATGTACATTTGCAAAAATGTATGTTTACACAATTTAGATTCAATATGAAATTAAAAATAACTATTCTTTTAGCTTTCTGTATTCTGCTGGTTAGTTGTGCTTCTTTATTAGGTGTACAAAGCAGCAAATATATTTCTGAAAAGATTGAGATAGGTATGAGTAAGAATGAATTTCAGAAGCTTTTTGGTGAACCATATGCAAAGGAAATGATAACAGACAGATATAATCGTCCTGTTGAACGACTGCTATATCAGGAAAGCCTTTACGACCAAGAATGGTATACTTTAGTAACAGCTTTTACTTTTCAAGATGGAAAACTGGTAAGTCAAGAGGTTGTAAGTAAACAATATATCAATAGAAAAGGGAACAAATAACTTAAATATTAAATGAAGATTTTATGAGAACAAAGAATTTATTTGGAATACTGATGTTATTCCTGTCTACATTTACCCTTATTAGTTGTGATAAGGAAGATGAGAAAATGCAGCAGTTTGAATTTACACCAGAATCATTAAGCCAAACGGTCTGGAAAGGTAATATAACAGATCCTATCTATAATGGTGAAATAGGTATTAACTTTGAAACAAAGGAGAATGGGAAGGTCTCATACGTAGATCCAAAAGACTCACAATATCAGATAACAGACAACTTTACATACAATATAGATGGAAAATACATTTATTTCAATGGCACCATTATTCTATGTGATAATGCTCCATGGGTCTTAATTGAATTAACAGATGACAAAATGTTACTTAAATGTAATTTGGAAAATATAGATTCTCAATATCATTCAATATTGGAACTTAAAAGAATTTATTAACACGATAAGCCTCCAACGAGATCACTGCTGGGGGCTTTTTTATCGAATATATTTATGGTCTTAGATAAAAGCATATTGAGAACATTCGTAAGATGTGAAATAGGCTGAAATTATAAAGTCTAAACCTCGGAATTAAAGGAACTGATTCTTCCGCTTAGGACATTTAAATTTGAAAGCGATTAAAATAATTGATAATAGAATATAAAGATACAATGAATATCAGGTATATTATAAGTGCAATATTTACTTTATATTGTCCTGCTGTTATTTGGGGGCAGACAACAGGGAAAATATTAGATAATAACAGGCAACCAGTGGATGGTGCTACCATCGTCATGCAGTTGCCGGATTCTACCTATCTGGGAGCGACCATATCTGCGGCCGACGGTACATTCACGCTTGAACCGGAGGCGGAGAATTATCAGCTCATCATCCAGCATCTGCTTTATCAGACCAGGCAGATTAAGGGACAGGCTCGTGATATCGGTATCATTACTTTGGAATCGAAAGACTATAATCTGGAAGAAGTGGTAATCAAGGGAGAACGTCCGTTTGTAACTGTGGAACAGGGAAAATTGAATTATAATATTTCAGCAATTTCAGAAAAGCATATCGTAAACAATGCCTACGAGGCCATCTGTAAGCTGCCAGGTGTGCAGGACAAAAACGGCAAACTCTCATTGGTCGGTGCTAAAGACGTGACAGTTATACTGAATGGAAAGGCAAGTACACTGACACAGGAGCAGCTGATTGAAATGTTGAAGAATACTTCCGCTTCGCAGGTGCAGACAGCCGAAGTTATGTATAATACACCGCCTGAATATCATGTACGCGGGGCTGCCATTAATATCGTAACGGCAAAAGCAGCAGACAATACCATCCAGAGTGAGCTGTCTGCCAGCTACAGCAACCAGTATTTCAGCAGTTACAGCGGTAATGTAAACTTACTGCTGACGAAAGGTAAGTCGTCGCTGAATGTTTCTTATAACCCGGGCTATTCACATATCATGACCGTGATGGACCTGGCTTCCCTGCATAATTATGACGGGAAGATATATGACATCACACAGACACAGAAAATCAATACAAAGGGCTGGAGACATAACATCTATGCTGAATATGGATATCAGATAAATGAGGATAATGAGTTGAGTGTGGGCTACAACGGTGCCTTGTCGAACAATGGCAAAGGAGCGATTGATGTAAACGGGAACTTCCAGAACAGCCACAATGACAAGTTGCAGGACAGCCGTCTGCACAATGTCTTTGCCCGCTATTCTTCCGGCTTCGGACTGGATTTTGGGATGGATTATACGGACTATACCATGAATGACAATAACCATCTGGAAAGTGAACTGACAGACAATTCACGACAGCTGCTTGACTATACTTCGGACCAGAAAATCCGTAAGTTTTCGGTATATGCCGACCAGAGCCATGGTCTTGCCAATGACTGGATATTGAAGTATGGTGTCCGCTATGACTATACCGATAACAAGAACAGCCAGCTGTTCAATCAGGCGGAGGGAAAGGGGGACGTGGATAATTCCTCTTCGCGCCTTTATGAGCAGATTACCAACTTTTATGCCGGCTTCGACAAGGAGCTTGAGAACGGCCTCTCCCTTTCCCTGTCAGCAACCGGTGAGTATTACACCATCGGAAACTATCACAAATGGGCGGTCTATCCGCAGGCCAGTCTGAGCTATTCGCCGTCGGAAAAGCATACGTTCATGCTTGGCATTTCGTCGGAAAAGGACTATCCCACTTATTGGGACATGCAGACCAGTATCACCTACATGAATGCCTACGAAGAGCTTCAGACCATCGAGGGACTGCGGCCTGCCAATGTGTACAGTGTAAATGCCAATTATCTCTTCCTGCAGAAGTACATGTTATCGTTGTTCTACGAGCGTACCAACGATTATTTCACGATGGACATGTATCAGGCGAAAGACCGTCTGGCACTTGTGTACCGCACGCAGAACTGGAACTATTACCAGTCTTTCGGTATGAGTGCCAACATTCCGTTCAGCATAGGAAGCTGGCTTTCTTCTCAGGTAAACGCCACGGTTATGAACGACCGTAACCGTTGTGACAACTTCTGGGATATTCCTTTCGACCGCAAGAAATGGGCCTGTATGCTTGCCATGCAGAATCATTTCTCAGTAGGTTCAAACCTGGGTTTTGACCTTGATGCGATGTACCGTTCAAGCATGATTTCAGGTATTAGTGATACGAAACCAGTTTTTACAGTCAATGCGGGGGCACAATGGAATTTCCTTAAGGATAAGGCCAGTCTGAGCTTGAACTGTTATGACCTGTTTGATACTATGCGTATGAAGATAAGAAACCGCTATGCAGGACAGCACATCGACTTGAATATGGGGCAATATAGTCGTACTGTTTCTGTAAAATTTGTTTATCGCTTTGGCGGTAGCATCAGCAGGGAGAAGAAAGAAGTGGATTCTTCACGCTTCGGACATTAATTGGTATTTTAGTTATATTATATCAAAAATAGGATTAGATAATTTACTCTTCTTTATGTTTATAATAAATATTGTAAACCATAGTTGTGAATCAGAATCAATATTTTTTAATATACAAAAATACATTTTCAAGATGGAAGGAATCCCTCCACCTGAAAATCCTGTCGGGCTATCTCATACTGGGACTGCTCGTACTGGGCATCATCACGGCCGTATGGTACGAAAAGCAGGTATTTGAGCAGGCGGAGGCAGAGGAACGCAGCCTGCTCATGCAGCGTGCTGCCGCCAGCGAAGCATACCGGGGACTAATCACACTGTTTCTGGACAATGACCGCGCGATGCTGTGGGACGACTCGGACATGGATACATACGACCGGCGGGAATCGCACACGATGGAGGTGATAGACCGGCTGAAAGGCTACTACGGAGAACCGGCGCAGACGGCAAGGATAGACACGGTAGTAAGGCTGCTGCACGAGAAACGCAGGCTGATCGAGCGGATGGTGGATATGCCGACCACGGCGTACCGCATGGACAGCCTGCTGGAACGCCATCTGCCCGGACTGGAGCAGACGGCATCGGTACGGACAACGACAGTGACGGAACGCACCGAACCGGAAGAGGAAAAGAAACGGAGCGGACTGTTCGGCCTGTTCCGCAAGAAAAAGAAAGAAGAACCGGCACGCACGACCACACGGGTGAGCACGACACCCAACACCCGGCACATTGCGGAGATGCGGCGGTTTGAGGAAGAGATGCGTACGGCACTGGCAGAGCAGGAACAGGCATTCTCCCATCTGTCGGACTCACTGAAAATACGCAACAGCATACTGAACCGGAACCTTTCGCGGCTGATACGGGAAATCGGACAGGACGAGACGGAACGCATGGAAGAAAGGCACATGCGGGTGGCGGAACTGAGAGAAACGGCATTCGTACTGATATGCGGCATATCGGCGGCAGGTGTCCTGTGTGCAGTGCTGCTGTATGCAGTAGTCCGGAGGGACATCCGCCGCCGCACCAGAGACAGGAAACAGCGAGAGGAACTGATAGAGACCCTGCGCAGGTCGGTCCGGGAGAATGAAGAGCTGATAAAAAGCAGACAGAACATCATGCAGACGGTGACGCACGACCTGCGCTCACCGCTGACTGCCATCCGCGGCAATGCGGAACTGATACTGAAGGACGGGAACCGGGAGGCAACGGCGCTGCACGCGGAGCATATACGGCAGTCGGCGGAGCGTATGGGGGCACTGATGGAGAACCTGCTGGACTACTACCGCATAGACAACGGAAAGGAGACCGTCAGGGTGAAGCCGTTCAGACTGGCGGGAGTGGCGGAAACACTGGAAACGGAGTTTGCCGCACGGATGGAAGAGAAACGGCTGGAGTTCAGGGTGAACAACGCCGCTGACGAGGTGGTCATGGGCGACAGGAACCTGATACTGCGTATCGGCAGCAACCTGCTGTCGAACGCACTGAAGTTTACGGAACGCGGGGGCGTGACACTGACCGCCCTGTATGCCGGAGGGAAATTCACGCTTGCGGTGGAAGATACCGGAGGAGGAATAGACAAGGACAAACGGGAACAGATATTCAAGCCGTTCGAGCGGCTGAGCAATGCCGCCACGCAGGACGGCTTCGGGCTGGGACTGTCGATAGTGAAAAGCCTTGCGGAACTGATGGAGGGCAGCATATCGGTGGAGAACATACGGAACACGGGCAGCCGCTTCAGCGTGGTGCTGCCGCTGCCCCAGGCGGAGAAAGCCGGAGAAACAGGCCGCAAGGCAGCAGCGAGGCGGACAAGACTGGGCGGATGTTCGGTGTTGTCGCTGGACAACGACGGCATCATACTGGGGATGATACACGACATATTCGTGCAGAACGGGGTGCACTGCGACACCTGTACGAGTACGGGGGAAATGGCGGAGAAGCTGCGCGAGGGACACTATGACCTGCTGACCACGGACCTGAAGATGCAGGACGCAAGCGGCTACGAGGTGCTGGAACTGCTCCGCACGTCGGACATAGGCAACTCACGCACCATCCCCGTGATGGTGGTGACCGGCTCGAAAAGCATCACGAAAGAGGAGCTGGCAGGTGCGGGCTTCGGCTCGGTGCTGTACAAGCCGTTCTCCATCGACGAACTGCTGGCAGCCGCGGAAGAATGCATCGGTGAGGACAGCACTCCACGCATAGACCTCGGTCCGCTGTTCGCATACGGCGACAAGCGGCAGAGGCTGGAATGTCTGGTCAGGGAGACGGAGAAGGAAATGGCCGCCATACGGGAGGAAGCGGAAAGGTGTGACAGGGACAGGCTGGACTACTGGATACACCATATCCGCAGCTCGTGGATGCTGATACATGCCGAAGGACCGCTGCAGGAGCTGTATGACGTGCTCCACGGAAACGGGACGGCAGAAGAAATCAGGGAGTATGCCGGAAAGGTAACCGGTCAGGGCGAAACGATTATCCGGCTCGCCCGAAAGGAAATGGAGAGAACGGTATGGGAAGAATAATAGTAATAGAAGACAACCCGGTATTCCGCGACCATGTCTGCGGAATGCTGGAGAAGGCAGGCTACAAGACCCGCATGGCATACGACTGTGCCGGGGCACGGAGGCTGCTGGAGGAACTGGACGATGGGGACATCATCGTGTCGGACCTGCGTCTGCCCGACGGGGAATGTACGGAAGTGCTGGAGCGGATGCGGGAAGCGGGTATCAGAAACCCGTTTGTCATCATGACCGACTATGCGCAGGTCGCATCGGCTGTCAGCTCCATGAGGCTGGGAGCCGAGGACTATATCCCCAAGACCCTGCTGCAGGAAAAGCTGCTTCCGAGGATAAGTGAGCTGGTACGCAAAACGGAAAGAAGGCATACCATGCCCATACTGGAGCGCAGAAGTGCCGCATTCCGGACCATCGACCGGCGTATCTCACTGGTAGCCCCGACGGACATAGGGGTGCTGATACTTGGAGAGAACGGCACGGGCAAGGAACACGTAGCAGAAAAGATACATGCGCAGAGTACCCGGCAGAAAGGTCCGTTTGTCGCGATAGACTGCGGTATGCTGACACGGGAGCTGGCTGCATCCGAGCTGTTCGGATACGAGAAAGGCGCATTTACAGGAGCCATAACCGGAAAGAAGGGCTGCATGGCGGAAGCTGACGGCGGCACGCTGTTTCTGGACGAGGTGGGCAACCTGCCCGCTGAGGTACAGCAGAAACTGCTGCGTGCGCTGCAGACCAAATGCTACCGTCCGACGGGCTGCACCCGCGAGCGGAAAGCGGATGTGCGCATCGTGGCGGCAACCAACGAGAATCTGGAGAAGGCAGTGGAGGAAGGACGTTTCCGGCGGGACCTGTATCACCGCCTGAAGGAGTTTGTCATCAAGATACCGCCGCTGCGGGAATGCCGGGAGGACATACTGCCCCTTGCGGAGTTTTTCCGGGAGCTTGCCAACGAGGAACTGGGACGGCATACGGAAGGATTCGACAAGGAGGCGGAAAAGGAACTCATGAGGCGGATGTGGGCAGGAAATGTGAGGGAGCTGAAACAGACGGTGCGTTCCGCCGTCCTGCTGACGGAAGGAAGGCTGATAGGAGCCGACAGGCTGGAAGCGGAAAGTATGGCACAGGCAGGCAGCTCCCTGCTGCTGAAAGACGGGAATGAGGAAAGGGAACGCATCGTGCGGGCACTGGCACAGGCGGACGGGAACCGCGAAGTGACTGCCGGACTGCTGGGTATCAGCCGCACGACCCTGTACAACAAGATGAAAGAATACGGTATCATGCAGAAAAAGAGCGAAAAATGAGAAAATCTCGACTGAAAATCCTATCTTTGCATGAACATAGGAGAAAAACGGTATGGAGAAACACGGTTTCCCGTACCGACTAAGATATAGTATAGAATAAGACCGCAAGGCGTTTCGAGCGAAAATCTGGTAAATTGGAACTACAGAGGCGATTGTGTGATGCTTATGCTATGCCTGGGCATAGCGTGCATTCACATACTCTCTGTAAAGGCTTTACCAGAGCCGTCGCTTGAAAGTAGTGTGAATTGCACGCTACTTTTTTTATATACGGTTTCCGGTCGCAACAGAATGACCGCTATGGCAAAAGTCCGATTACTCGCCGTCCTGACAATGGACGGCTGTCCGGCAGAAACAACCGGTCTGTCCGGGCGATGGCTTGGTTCCGACCAGTACGGGATAGGTGCGCTGAAAGAGGCTGCCACCTGCGTCCTGACAGAAGACACGTCGCTTACACTCCTCTCCAACCGGATGGAAAACACCGGCGATTCCCTGAACTATCTGATAGAAGCAACCGAAAAGACGGCAGGTATCATCAACGGCATGATACGGATGCGGCTTGTGGATGAAATCATCCTATACATGGTTCCTGTCATTGCGGGAAACGGCAGCAGGCTGTTCCAGTCGTCGCTGCCCGAAAGCGAATGGACATGCACGGGAAGCAGACAATGGAAAGACGGAATGGTACGGATAGCCTACGGACGGAAAATACCCCGCCAACGGGTGGTGACGTTCGGAAAATGAACGCCCGGTACGTTCAAAAAGTGAACGTACGTTCAGATTCTGAACAAAAAATGAGGCGTCGGGAAAAGCTCCAAAAAATATTTTCAGTAAATATTTTGCTGAATATCAGCGAGATATATTCGTACGAAAAGAAAAACACTCCCACAGGACTGCTATTTGTCCCATAGTTTTATGTGCGCACACTTCAAACCAAGTGTAATAACATAAAACTGAAAGAAAATGGAACACCTCATATTGACAGAAACAGACTTCTTCCGTCTGATAGACAACCCCGGCTCTACCGGACTGGGAACCGCATACAACGAGTTCACGACCACAGTCGTATCCCTGTGCAAGGAAAGGGAAAGTGTCTGCCGGACTGTTTTCGCACTGAGCTATGCGGAAACGGAACTGCAATATCACGATGCCATGCAGGAGACGGACTCCAGCCGCAGCATGTATGTGAGAAAGGCGCTGTCGTTCGTGCGCAAGATACTGAAATATTATCAGGTAGGGCTGCATCGAGGCGGAGCCTTTGACGGAGGCGAAAAGACAAACCAAAGGCAGGACGAAGCCGCAGCGATGCAGTGGACGGGAAGCACGGCCGAGCTGGTGGAACTGATTTACGGTCTGGACGAGATGAAGCTCATCAACGGAGGGGAAACGGGCATCAAGGAGCTGCTGGCGAGATTCTGCCGCATGTTCGGTGTGGAGATAAAGGAGAACCAGTGCTACAACACCTATGCGGACATCAAGCGGCGGAAGAACGAGAGCCGGACGTATTTCTTTGACAGGGCGGCGGAACGGCTGAACCGCAGGATGATGCGGGACGAGGAGGCGGAACGGAAGAGGCGGTGAAAAAAGAAAAATCTGCCTTTACCGTAATTATCCACAAGAAAAGAATACCTTTGCAGAAACAATTATAATACAATATATTATGGCATTAGAAATCAAAGCAATTCCTACGCTGAAAGGGAAAGAAGCCGAACGTTTCGTGAAGGAAGCGGACAAGGCTTACCAAAAGAAGGAGAAAACAGATTTCAGCAAGCAGGTGAAAATAGCCCGTGCCATATTGAGAAAAGCCAATATGATATAATTATTTACTATGCAACAAGTGACAAGAGACTATCATATGCTTTTCAACTGTTCTGAACAGACTGAAAGTAAGAAAGATAATGATTCTCTTTAGTTTTCATCAAAAAAAGATTATTTTTGCAACATAACCGCCCTTAGATGGAAAAAGCTAAGGCACGCCACCCTCCAAAAGGGTGGCTTATTTTATTGTTGCGTAAAATATGGAAAATTATATTAAACCTCCTCTTACATATACAAATCAGGTTGCTCTCCTGCAATCAAGGGGAATGCTCATACCAGATGTCAAACGTGCCGAAAGATTGCTTGCAAACATAAGTTATTATCGGTTGAGTGCTTATATGCTACCGTATAAGAAAAAGGTAAACGGCTTAATCATAGATTGTTTCAAGGAAAATACGACATGGGACATGATTTATGATTTGTATGTATTCGACCGAAAGTTACGCTTACTTGTCTTCGATGCTATCGAGCGACTGGAAATAGCGATACGAACACAAATCATTTATCAGCTAAGCCATAAATACGGGTCGCACTGGCAGGACAATCCGAACATTTTCAAAGCGCCGGAACGGCGTGTGCTGCGTGACGGGTCTATAGTAACATTCGATGTGTATGCTGAAATTCAAAAACATATCAGTGAACAATTGCGTAGCAACCGTGCAGAAGTATTTATCCAGCACTACCGTAACAAATATGATACTCCTGTCAATCCTCCATCCTGGATGAGCGTAGAGGTTATGTATTTCAGTCATCTTTCACGTATTTGTACCGGATTGAAAAACAGAGCAGACATTAGTGGAATAGCAAATTATTTCAGCCTCCCTCCACAGATTTTCTGTTCGTGGATACATTCCATAAATTATATCCGAAACTTGTGTGCCCACCATGCACGATTATGGAACCGAGAAATGAGTATTGTTCCGGAAAAATTGCATTTTTCCAAAATACTGACATGGATAAGCAACCCCGATACAGTACAGCGTGGCAAGATTTATTATTTTTTCTGTATGCTTGACTATCTGTTACAGACAGCCAATCCTACATCTTCATTCAAAGAAAGGCTGAAAACATTGCTTGATGAGTATAAAAATGTAGTTTCACTTCCTGCAATGGGATTTTCCGAAGGATGGGAAAACGAAAAAATGTGGAAATAATCTTTTTTTCAAGATTGGAAACTTGCCATTCAAGAAAAAATCACTATCTTTGCACCATAAAATAGACAGTATTAACTAAAAGATAATAAGCCTCCCAGGCGAGCCGAAAGGCAGCATACTTGGGGGGCGTTCTTTATTTATAACGGGAACAGAAAAAAAAGGAAAATCCGTAACACGACAGGGAAAGGCTGTACGTGCTACGGATTTTCTCTTTTCATCTGACCGTATATCCGGTTATCTGCCGCTGAGCAGGTATTGCAGTTCGGGGTCGGACTGTATGCGCTGCAACTCGTCGGCGACAATCTGCCGGACCTCGGCACGGATACGGTTGTAGTTTTCCTGGATCATCTCCTTCATGCGGTCGTTGCCATCGGCATCGGTAAAGTCGGTGATGACGGGTATAGGCCGGTAAGCCTGTTCCTCACGCTTCACTTTCCCGGCATCGACCACAATCTCGCAATGGAAAATCTTCTGTTCGATACGCTCGTCGTAGTTGTCGGCGACGGCTCCCACGAACATGCCCTGCGTGAGCGTGGAAATCTTGCTTGCCGGAATCAGACTCTCCATCTGCGTATTGATGGAAGTGGACTTGTCCTCGCGGTTGATGGTGATGCTCTGCCGCCTCTGGAGAATCTTGCCGAAACGCTCGGAAAGGGTCTTGGCGGTCTCGCCCACGACCTGACCGGAAAAGATGTTGCCGACGGTGTTCATGACCACGGCGGCCTCCTTGTCGCCGTAGTCACGCTTGAGCTGGGAAAAGTCCTGAAAACCCAGCAGGGTGGAAACCTTGTTGCTTCGGGCGGTGGCAATCAGGTTGTCCAGCCCCTTGAAGTAAATCGTGGGCAGCTCGTCGATGATGATGGAGGACTTGAGCCTGCCCTTCCTGTTGACGAGCTTGACGATGCGCGAATTGTACAGCCCCAACGCCGCCCCGTAGATATTCTGGCGGTCGGGATTGTTGCCGACACAGAGAATCTTCGGCTCGTCGGGGTTGTTGATGTCAAGCGTGAACTCACTGTCGGACATGACCCAGTAGAGCTGCGGGGAAATCATGCGCGAGAGCGGAATCTTCGCCGAGGCTATCTGACCGGCGAGCTGTTCCATCGCCCCGCCCTGCCAGGCGTCCATGAACGGGGAAAGGTAGTTCTCCAGTTCGGGATAGCTGGTGAGAATCGGGAACAGGTCCTCGTAACGGCGGTTGAGCAGCTCGATGGCATGGGGAAAGGTGCAGTATTTCCCGTCCTGATAGATACGGAGGAACCATATCACGGCGGCGAACAGGATAATCGGAGACTCGACAAAGAAGTCGCCCTGCTTCTGCACCCAGGTCTTGTTCAAATTGAGCATTATCGTGTAGGCACTCTCGTAAGCATCGGTGATGTCCTCCATGAAATCCGGATGGATGGGATTGCAGCGATGGCTGCGGCGCGGGTCGTCGAAGTTGATGACGTAGAACTTCGGCCTGACCCTGTATGCGTCCATGTGGTTCAGCAGGTGGTTGTAGGCGATGGTGGAAAGGTCGCTGAACTTGAAATCATAGATGTACATCGCAAAGCCCTTCTCAATCTGCTGTTTGATGAAGCTGTTCACCACGGCATAGGACTTTCCGCTGCCCGGCGTACCCAGTACGATGGTGGCACGGAACGGGTTTACCACATTGATATAGCCATTGTTCCACTTCTTCCTATAGTAGAAACGTGTGGGCAGATTGACGGAATATCCGTTCTCCATGAGACGGGTCTCCTGCATGAAACTCTCATTCTCGACATTGAACACGTCTTCCATGAGGTTGGTACGCAAAAGGCGGCTCATCCATGTGCCCGCCATGAGCAGGCAGACATAGCCCGCCGCCATTGAAGCGGTGTAGAGACCCGCAACCGCCTCCACCGGAAGCGGCAGGGAGAGCACCCACCAGTTGCCGAAGAACAGCACCAGCCCTGCGGCAAGTACCGTCCAGATCCGGCGCCAGGTGATTTTCTCCTCCTTGACACCCTTCGTGCCGAGGCACGAGAGCGCAAGCAGAAGAAGGGCAAAGAGCTTCGTGTAGAGAATGTGATGGAACAGTCCGGCGGTACGGTCGAAGTTCATCAGTACCCGGTCCACGACACCTATGCCGATGCCCCACAGCCTTACGGCTTCGTAACAATACCAGTAGAGGTGGATGACCACCAGAATAATGCTTACGGCACGGAGAAAATCCATGATTTTCGCCAGTGCCCTCAAATCGTCTTCCTGTTGTGACATAATCTGTTTCTGTTTTCAAGTGAATGAGTGAATTATAATCCCTGTCCCTTGCGGCGTTTTTTCCGCCTGCGCCTGAGGTCGCGCTCGAAGGCGGCTTCCTCGGCCTGTGCGCCCGAAGCATCGCCGCCGAGCAAGCCCAAGCCGGAGGAATACCCCTCGTCGTATTCCACGGCGGGACGGGTGTCGGGCTGCTGCCCGTCCACGGCGATGGTGAACGGTATGGGCGGAGTGCCGGCATACGGCAGGGTGAAATGCTCCTGCAAGGCATTGGCGGAAAACTCCCTGCCCAGACGAGAGCCGTTGAGCACACAGCCCGTGCGATGGTCGATGAAGGTGGTCCCGTAGATGCGCCCTTCGTCGGTATGGCGGAACACCACATCCACACCTTTCGCTTTGAGCAGGGCGACAAACTCCTCGCGGCGGTATGTCCGGGCAAGCGCGGCGGCGACGGTCTTGCGGGTTATCTCCGCCAGACGTTTATCCCGAATTTGTCCTTTGGAAAATTCAAACCTGCGCTGCACGGCTTCGTAGCCGACGGACTTGCCGATGCGGGAAGCCTTGAAGGGAGTGCCGGTCCTGTTGCCGGCATCGCCGGTGGCGGACGGGTTGCTGAACGATAGCGAAAAATAGACCAGTCCGTGGTACTCGCGCCCGTTCACGATGCCGTGGGCTTCCTCCACGGTGACGTTGTAGAGCGAGAGAAGGGCACGGTATTCACCCATTGTCTGGAACCTGTAGCCTGCCATGACCGCCTTGACGACATTCGATACCTGCCGCCTGACATCGCCCTGCGATGTGTCCACCGGGCGGAGCGGATTGTCGGTACGGTGCTGCCGGCGGTCAGCCGGGTGCAGCCCGTATTTCTTTTCCAGCTCGGAGGTGATGCGCCTGCTGCGGCGGTGGATGAAATCGCGGTTGAGCCGCCTTCCCTGCTCGTCCACATTGACGGAGACGATGTGCAGGTGGTGGCGGCTGATGTCCTCGTGCTTGAAGACAAGGTAAGGCTGGTCGCCGTAGCCCAGCCTGTCGAGATACTCGCGTGCGAGCTGTTCCAGCTCCACGTCGGTCAGGCGGTCGTCGGGGTGCGGATTGAGGGAAATATGGATGACCTTATTCCGAGTGCGCACCTGCTCCGGCATGAAGCGCTTGAAGTCCTGCTCGGCACGGGCTATGTCCACATGTCCGGTGCCGTCGTCGAAAATCCGGTTTACGGCAAGGAGCCTGCCTTCGCCTTCGTTCACCTTCTGCCCGTTGTAGGCAAGCGCACCGTACAGTGACGTGCCTACGGTAATTTTCGCTATCATGACTTTTCCTCCTTTTCCGACAGCTTCTGCCGGAACTCACGTGACAGCTCCATGACCTGCTGCGTCAGGGCGGCCAGCTCCCCGGTACACTTCTCCAGACGGTAGAGCAATGCCATCGCCTTCTTCTCCGAAAAATGACAGCGCAGCTCCCTGACCACCTGATTGTAGTTGTTGCCTACCATGCGGTACTGCGCATGGAAAGCGGAGAGCTTCGTGCAGTAATCCAGCAGCGTCCTGTCCGTAACCAGTACCCGGAAGGGCTGCCTGAAAAAGTGTGCCTTGAGAAACACCGCCCTTGCATATACGCCGGACTTCTCGTGCATGGAGAGGAACTTCAGCCATTCCTCATTGTCGAAACGCACCATCACGCAGTGCGACTTGCGGCTTTCCTTGGGATGCCGCCCCCATTTGGAGCCTTCCGCTCCGTTTCCTTTACCATTTCTGTTCATCTTACATAAGGATTTAGTGGTTTGTATAAAAATGTGCCGGACGGCAGCATCCGCAGACACGGCGCAGCCGGGAGACAGGCTTCCCGACTCCGGAGAGGAAGCCCCTCCCCGCATGGGGCAAGGTCGTTTCCGGGAGTAACCGGAAACCCTTTGAGTTACTCAAAGGACACCTTGCTATTAGCGGTTGCTAATAAGAATCCGTCCGCGACGGATTGGAAAGCCAACCTGCCATCACCCACGGGACAGGGTACCGGCCAACCGGTACCCCGGAGCTGCCCAAAAGAGAAAACGGAAGCCCGGCATACACCAGAGGCATCAGTCTGCCGTCGTGGGTGCAAAGTTAGGGTGCGGGACAGAGCCGCGGAACCGCCGGAAAAAGCCACAGACTTCCACATCGGCGCCAAATGCTGCCACGAAGACCCGAAGTGATACAGATACGGGAAAATGCCCCTTCCTTTGCGGACAGGAAAACCGGCACGCCCACCAGCCGGCACGCCGCATTGTCCGCCACACTGCCAGTATGCCTGCCTGCCGGCACGCAGGCATACCGGCGGGAACACAGACAGGCAGACCGGGGAACCGGCACGCCGGCAATGGTACACACAGGCTGACGGGCATGGAGACAGCCCGGCGTGCGCAAGGGCCGGCATCCCTGCCGCCAAGCGGACACGCCAGTGCGGACGCAGGGACGCCTGCCGGGAAAACAAACTGAAGTATAACGAACAAAAGACAAGGAAGCATGAAGAAAGAACCCCTGTTCATCGCCTTCTCCACCCAGAAGGGAGGAGCCGGCAAAACGACACTCACCGTGCTGATGGCGAGTTACCTGTATTATGTGAAGGGATACGACGTGGCAGTCGTGGACTGCGACTATCCCCAGTTCAGCCTGAAGGACATGCGCGAGCGTGACCTGAAGAACATCGAACGCAACCCGCACCTGCGCAGGGCTGCCTACGAGCAGTTCAAACGCCTGGGCAAACGTGCGTACCCGATAGTCGGGAGCCGTCCGGACCATGCGGTGGAAGCGGCAAGGCCGTTTGTGGAATCGGAGACACCGCCCGACTTTGTATTCTTCGACCTGACGGGTACGGTAAACAACATGGGACTCATAAAGACGGTGGCGACGATGGACTACATATTCTGTCCCATAGCTGCCGACCGCTTTATCATGGAAAGCTCGCTGAAATATGCGGGCATACTGAACGACACGCTGGTGACAACGGGAAAGTCGAACATAAAGGGCATCCGCCTGCTGTGGAACATGGTGGACCGGCGCGAGAAGACCGACCTGTACGACATCTACGAGAAGGTAATCGCCGGAATGGGGCTTGAGGTGCTGAAGACGAGCCTGCCGGACAGCAAGCGTTTCCGCAAGGAAGGTGCCGAGGAAGGCGACCGCCCGCTGTTCCGCTCGACGCTGCTGCCTCCGGACAGGACACTGGCAAAGGGCAGCGGCATAGACGCACTGGCGGAAGAGATACTGGAAATAGTAAACCGCTGAACGGATGGCAAAGAAACTCGATGTCGATATTGATCCCGGCAAGTTTCTGGACTCGTTCCGTCCGGAGATGCCCGCGTCCGCCCCCGAGGTGGAGGACAAGGCAGAAGGAAATGCGGGCGGAAAACCCGCAGCAGAGAGGACAAAGGCTCCACAGAAGACCCCAAGGACCGGAAAGGGAAAGGAAGAGGAATATCTGGAACGCTTCCTGAACGCCCCGAAAATCCCGGTATGCTCCGGCAAGACAGCCTATATACGCAAGAGCTACCACGAGCGGATACAGCGCATCGTGCAGGTCATCGGCAAGAACGGGCTTACCCTGTCGGTCTATGTGGACCGCGTACTGGAAGAGCACTTCCGCGAGTATGAGGAAGTGATACGCAAGCTCTACAAAAAGAGCTATGAGGACATTTACTGATTATTCATCCAAAAAGAAAGGAAAAGACAATGGGAAGATTTTTCAAGACAGACAGGAAAAAGGAGACACACGGCAGGCTCACGCTCCCCGTGCGTGCCCTGGCCGGTGACAGCAGCACCACAGGCGGACAGAGAGGGAACATACCGGAAGAACACCCACAGACATCCGGGGACGGGACCGCCTCCCTGATGTGCCGGGAAAAACCGCAACCGCTTTAGCCTATGGCGACACTGCTGATAGTGCTGCTGATGGCCTTCAACATGTGGATGGTCATCTACCTGACCTGGGAACGCAGGACGGGAGACACAACCCGAGAGAAGAACGGAAAGGACGGCGGGAACAGGACGGCGGCTTCCGAGATCGTGGGCAGAAGCCGCTTCAGGATGCCGGAAACGAAGCCACAGACTGCCACACCTGCGCCAAATGCCGCCACGGAAATACGAAGTGAAGAGGTGGACGAGAAGGACGTTACCTTTGCCGACGAAGCACAGGAGGACGGCGCGGACGCACACCGCCGCCGGATACCGGACGAGGAGCTGGACGAGGTGTTTACGGACAGACGGGTGTCGGACATAGCCGGATATGACGGGGACGAAGAGCCGGATGCGGAACCGAATACTGCCGAAGGGTTCACGTTTGAGGACATCGACCTCGCCGTACGCACGGCGAAGAAAGCGGACGCCACTGGAGATGAACGGCGCCATGCAGGAATGGTATTCTGCGAAATGAAGGGCAACGAGCTGTTTGCCCTGATAGAACGCAGCTCGGAGGCGACACGCAGGAGACTGGACGAACTGATGGACTACTATCTGGACTCGATACCTGCCCCACCTGCCGCATCAACGGCAAGTGCCGCACTGAGAAGGCCGCCTGCCATGCCGGAGAGATTCGAGGATTTCAATATCCGCGACTATGTATAACACTGTAAAAAACGTAACGAAGATGCGAAAAAAGAAAATTGACTACGGCTGAATCATCGGCTTGCCACCGAATCCACTAAATCCACAAGCCGGCTTTATCCGAAGCCGCAAAAATTAAAGAAAAGTATCAACTGCCGAAGGGAATATCCCGCCCGGAGGCATAAAAACAAGAAAAGATTATGACAGAAACATCGAAGAAAAAACAAATCATTCTGGCAGTCCTTCTGACGGCTGCAAACATTTCCGCCTTTGCACAGGGCAACGGCATGGCGGGCATCACGGAGGCAACCAATCTTGTGACCTCGTATTTCGACCCGGCGACAAAGCTCATCTATGCCATCGGCGCGGTAGTGGGACTCATAGGAGGCATCAAGGTCTATGGCAAGTTCTCGTCCGGTGATCCGGACACGAGCAAGACTGCCGCAAGCTGGTTCGGAGCCTGTATCTTCCTGATTGTAAGCGCAACCATCCTGCGCTCGTTCTTCCTGTAAACAGAATAAGAAAGGACAATGGCTGAATATCCGGTAAACAAGGGCATCGGTCGTCCGGTGGAGTTCAAGGGGCTGAAGGCGCAGTACCTGTTCGTGTTTGCGGGCGGGCTGCTTGCCGCCTTCCTCCTGTTTGTCATCCTGTACATGGCGGGCGTGAGCCAGTGGGTCTGCATCGGCCTGGGAGTCACGGCGGCTTCCGCCGTGGTATGGCTCACGTTCCGGCTGAACGCGAAGTACGGCCAGCACGGACTGATGAAGCTGGGCGCTGCACGGATGCGCCCGCGCTACCTGCTCCACCGCAGACGGGTGTCCCATCTGTTGAGACGAAAAAGGAAAGGAAGGAAAGAATGAGAAATGTAATGAAAGCCACCACACTGGAGAGCCGGTTCCCGCTGCTGGCGGTGGAACACGGGTGCATCATCTCGAAGGATGCCGACATCACCGCAGCCTTCGAGGTGGAGCTGCCGGAGGTCTATACCGTAACGGCGGAGGAATACGAGAGTATCCATGCCACGTGGTGCAAGGCAATCAAGGTACTGCCCGACTATTCGGTACTGCACAAGCAGGACTGGTATATGAAGGAGCTGTACCGCCCCGACTGGCAGAAGGAAGGTACGGGCTTCCTGGCACGGAGCAACGGGATGCACTTCAACGAACGCCCGTTTCTGAGCCACAGAAGCTACCTGTTCCTGACCAAGACGACGAAGGAACGCATGAGGCGGCAGAGCAACTGGAGCACGCTGTGCCGCGGACATATCATCCCGAAGGAGATACAGGACAGGGAGACGGCGGTGAAGTTCATGGAGGCGGTGGAACAGTTCGCCCGCATCCTGAACGATTCGGGACACGTCCGCCTGCGCCGCCTGAGGGACGATGAGATTACGGGAACGGAAAAGGAAACGGGTATCATAGGCAGATACCTGGCACTGACAACGGAGGATACGGCGTGTCTGGAAGACATCGCCATGAGCGCGGAGGAGATGCGCATCGGCGACAAACGCCTGTGCCTGCACACGCTGTCGGACACGGAAGACCTGCCGGCTGCGGTAGCCACGGACAGCCGTTACGAACGGCTCTCGACCGACCGCTCGGACTGCCGTCTGTCGTTTGCCGCCCCGCTGGGACTGCTGCTTCCCTGCAACCATATCTACAACCAGTACGTGTTTGTCGGCAACAGCGACGAGGAGCTGCGCTGCTTCGAGAAGTCGGCAAGGAACATGCAGTCGCTCTCGCGCTACAGCCGCCAGAACGCCATCAACTGCGAGTGGATAGAGGAATATCTGAACGAAGCCCACTCACAGGGGCTGAAGTCCGTCCGCGCCCACTTCAACGTGATGGCGTGGAGCGACGACACGGAGGAGCTGAAACGGATAAGGAACGACGTGGGGAGCCAGCTGGCCTCGATGGGATGCGTGCCCCGCCACAACACGACGGACTGCCCGACGCTGTTCTGGGCGGGCATACCGGGCAATGCGGCGGACTTTCCGGCAGAGGAATCGTTCCACACGTTTGTCGAGCAGGCAGTATGCCTGTTCGCCGGAGAGACCAACTACCGGGACTCGCCCTCGGCTTTCGGCATCCGCATGGCAGACCGTATCAGCGGCAAGCCGCTGCATATCGACATATCCGACCTGCCGATGAAGCGCGGCATCACGACCAACCGCAACAAGTTCGTGCTGGGACCGAGCGGAAGCGGCAAGTCGTTCTTCATGAACCATCTGGTGCGGCAGTATTACGAGCAGGGCACGCACGTGGTACTGGTGGATACGGGAAACTCCTATCAGGGACTGTGCGAGATGATACACCGCCGCACGCACGGAAAGGACGGCATCTACTTCACCTACACGGAGGAGAAGCCCATCTCGTTCAACCCGTTTTACACGGATGACGGGGTGTTCGACGTGGAGAAGAAGGACAGCATCAAGACGCTGCTGCTGACGCTGTGGAAAAGCGAGAACGAACCCGCCACGAAAACGGAATCGGCGGAGCTGGGAAGTGCGGTGAACGCCTATATCCAGCTGCTCGGTCAGGACAAGGGCATCGTGCCGTCGTTCGATTCGTTCTACGAATACATGCGGGACGTGTACCGCAAGGAAATGGAGGAACGCTACATCAAGGTGGAGAAGTCGGACTTCAACATCGACAATTTCCTGACCACCCTGAGGCAGTACTACCGGGGCGGACGCTACGACTTCCTGCTCAACTCGGCGGAGAACATCGACCTGCTGCACAAGCGGTTCGTGGTCTTCGAGATTGACTCGATAAAGGACAATGCCGAGCTGTTCCCGGTGGTGACCATCATCATCATGGAGGCGTTCATCAACAAGATGCGCCGGTTGAAAGGCGTAAGGAAACAGCTGATTGTGGAAGAGGCATGGAAAGCCCTTTCATCGGCAAACATGGCTGACTACCTGCGATACATGTACAAGACGGTGAGAAAGTATTTCGGGGAGGCGATTGTGGTGACACAGGAAGTGGACGACATCATCAGCTCGCCCATCGTGAAGGAAAGCATCATCAACAACTCGGACTGCAAAATCCTGCTGGACCAGCGCAAATACATGAACAAGTTCGACCAGATACAGTCGCTGCTGGGTCTGACGGAAAAGGAGAAGTCGCAGATACTCTCGATCAACCAGTCCAACGACCCGTCGAGGCGGTACAAGGAGGTGTGGATAGGACTTGGGGGCACGCATTCGGCGGTATATGCCACGGAGGTGTCGATGCAAGAGTATCTCGCCTATACGACGGAGGAGACAGAGAAGATGGAAGTACGCGAACTGGCGGAGAAACCGGGAGGCGACATGGAAGCTGCCATCCGTCAGGTGGCGGAGCGACGGAAAGAGGAACGGACGGGACAATGAACCGGCAGGAAATATACAGTAAATGAAAAATAGAAAATGATTTATGAACCAAAAGACTGACAACATGTACATTGATGACCGATACAGCGATGAAGCGCTGCGGAAACGGGAGGAAATCCGGGAGCATATCTCATGGTTCCGTGAGTTCCTGACATTCGGGACTTCGCTACCGGAACATATCAGAAGGCGATACGGACTGGAAGAAGACTACCAGCGGTACAAGAAACTGGAAATACAGGTTCACCGGATGCCTGCTGAACCGGACTGCAGGGGATATGGGAAGGAGCAGCGCATGAAAGAACTGTGCGAGGCAGGAAGAGCCAAGGGAAAAATCACTCTTGCGGTGGAAAAGGCTTACGAAAGCATCTGCCCCGCTCCGGCAAGGGACTATCTGGAAGAAAAATATCAGGAACTGCTCTATCTGAGAGGTATGGTGTACCGGAAAGACTATGACGACCCGATGTGGTACAAGCCGGAAATCCTGAACAAATACGGCATTGACCACAAGGGACCGCGCGAAACGGTGCTCAAGCAGGTGGAAAAGGCATACCGGGAACTGGATGCCCGATTCTGCCGGATGACGGGCAAGAAGCCTGATGCGGACGAGCTGTTCGGCAAACCCGCAGTACGGCAGTCGGTACCTGCACAGAAGGAGGCACCGGAGAATGGCGCAAGGGAAAACCGCATGTGCAGGCGTAAAGGCAGAAGACCGGGATTCTGACGGAAAAGGAAACCGGGCGGACTCCGGTTACGGAAAAGACGAAAAGAAAAAAGGATTGAAAAAAATGAAAGAACAAAACTTAAAGAAGACAAGAAAATGAACATCAAACTGACAAAGACCGAAAGGCTGCTGCTGTGCGGCGGTCTGATAGGCATGGCATCGCTGATGCTGCAAGCCTGTGATATAATGGCAAAAGAAGACGGCGACACCCGCGACAGAATCTGCGGAAACTGGGAAAACGCGGAAGCCGGTCCCGACATACTGGTGTACAGGGAGGGAGAATCATATAAGGTGACCCTGTTCAGACGCAAGGGCGTACGCCGCGTACTGAGACCGGAGACCTATCTGCTGCAGAGGGAGGAGAACGGCAACCTGTATATGAACACGGGGTTCCGCATTGACGTGGCATACAACGAGGAGACGGATGTGCTGACATTTTCGCCGGGCGGTGACTATGTCCGGGTGAACACGGATGCAGGTGACGGCGAAAGGACAAAGGAGAAAGAGAATATGCAATAGCAATTTAACGAACCACTAAATCCAAAAAAAGAATGAGAATGAGACAGAAACTGAAAATACCGCTGATTGCGGTCTGTCTGTGCCTTGCGGGGACAGGCGGGGCAAATGCCCAATGGGTGGTGTCCGACCCCGGAAACCTTGCGCAGAGCATCATCAACTCCGCCAAGGAGATGGTGGAGACAGCCGGGACGAAGGCCAACACCCTGAACGGCTTTCTGGAAACGAAGAAGGTGTTCGAGCAGGGAAAGGCGTATTACGACGCACTGAAATCAGTGCACGACGTGGTAAAGGGCGGCGCGAAGGTGGCGAAAAGCATCTCTCTGGTAATGGAAATATCGGAAATCTATGTGGACAACTACCAGAAGATGCTTTCGGACGAGAACTACACGCCGGAGGAGCTTGCCGCCATCTCGTCGGGCTATGCGATGCTGATAGACGAAAGCTCGGACGTGCTGCAGGACCTGAAGAATGTGGTGAACGTGACGGGCATGTCACTGACGGATGCGGAAAGGCTCGCCATCATAGACAATGCCTACCGCAGCCTGATGAACTACCGCAACCTCGTGCGCTACTACACGAACAAGACCATATCGGTGTCGTACCTGCGGGCGAGAAAGAAGAACGACATGGACCGGGTGATGGCACTTTACGGAAACTCCAACGAAAAATACTGGTAGCCTATGGGAGAGTTTGACAACCTGCACCAGATACTCCTCTCGCTGTATGAGGAGATGATGCCGCTCTGCTCGGACATGGCAGGAGTGGCAAAGGGGCTTGCCGGACTGGGCGCCCTGTTCTATGTGGCGATGCGCGTGTGGCAGTCGCTCGCCCGTGCCGAGGCGATAGACGTGTACCCGCTGCTGCGGCCGTTTGCCATCGGACTGTGCATCCTCTTCTTCCCGACCATCGTGCTGGGAACGATGAACTCCGTTCTGGGAGTAATCGTACAGGGGACGCACTCGATACTGGAGGAACAGACCTTTGACATGGAGAAGTACAGGGAACAGAAAGACAGGCTGGAATACGAGGCGATGATGCGCAACCCGGAGACCGCCTATCTCGCCTCGGACGAGGAGTTCGACCGCCAGATAGACGAGCTGGGCTGGTCGCCGTCGGACATGATCACCATGACGGGCATGTACATGGACCGTGCGGCGTACAACATCAAGAAGAGCGTGCGTGACTGGTTCCGCGAGCTGCTGGAGCTGATGTTCGCAGCTGCCGCCCTTGTCATCGACACGCTCAGGACGTTCTTCCTGGTGGTGCTGTCGATATTGGGACCCGTCGCCTTCGCCTTCTCGGTATGGGACGGCTTCCACTCCACGCTTTCGGCATGGTTCAGCCGCTACATACAGATTTACCTGTGGCTGCCCGTCTCCGACCTGTTCAGCACGATACTGGCGAAGATACAGATACTGATGCTCCAGAATGACATCGAGGCGATGCAGGCAGACCCGAACTTCTCGGTAGAGGCGAGCAACGGGGTGTACATCGTGTTCCTCGTTATCGGCATCGTGGGATACTTCACCATCCCGACGGTAGCCGGATGGATAATCCAGGCCGGTGGCGGAGTGGGCAGCTACAACAAGAACATCGGTACTGCGGGCGCCCTTGGCGGCAGTCTGGCGGGTGCGGCAGCCGGAAACGTGGCGGGACGCACGGGCAAGTTTATCAGAAAACAGGCCGGACGGCTGCTGAAAAGGTAACAGCCGGAGAACCGGAAAATGATTTTACAAACCATAAAAAACAGAAAGAATGGAGTTCAAGAGCCTGAATAACATAGAAACGAGTTTCCGACAGATACGACTGTTCGGAATCATCTACACGGCGGTATGTGCCGCCATCGTCCTCTGCTCGGTGGTATGCGCCTTCCGCTTCGCCGAAGCGCAGAGACAGAAGATATACGTACTTGACGGGGGAAAGAGCCTGATGCTCGCCCTCTCGCAGGACCTGTCGCAGAACCGCCCGGCGGAAGCAAGGGAGCATGTGCGCCGCTTCCACGAGCTGTTCTTCACCCTCTCGCCGGAGAAAAGCGCAATCGAGCACAACGTGAAGCGTGCGCTGCTGCTGGCGGACAGAAGCGCGTACAACTACTACGCCGACTTTGCGGAAAAGGGATTCTACAACCGCATCATCGCGGGGAACATCAACCAGGTGCTCCAGGTGGACAGCGTGGTCTGCAACTTCGACCACTATCCCTACGAGGCACGCACCTACGCAAGGCAGATGATCATCAGGGAAAGCAACGTGACGGAGCGCACGCTGGTAACGACCTGCCGGCTGCTCAACGCGAGCCGCTCGGACGACAATCCGAACGGGTTCACCATAGAGGGATTCACGATACTGGAGAACAGGGACATCAGAAGCATGGAGAGATAGGCGTATGGGAAAGATGAATATTCTGACGGGAAAATGCGCTGCCGTTCTCAGGGAAAAACTGCACAGGAGACTGGACGCACTGTCGCCGAAGGCAAGGCTGGCGACGGTGGCAGTGATGTCCGCCGCCTTTGCCGCAGGCTGTCTGTACATGACCGCCACCGCCATCGCCGGCTTCGGGAAAGGAAACGGGACGATGGAGATACGGCACATGAAGAAACCGGAACTGCCGCAAAAAGCGGATTTGCAGGAAGCGTATGAACATTATCATAAAAACAGGATATATGGAAAAGGAACAGAAAAGGAATGAGACAAAAGAGAAAAGACCGCTGACAGAGGAACAGCGCCAGCGGAGAAAGAAGATGCTGGTCTATCCGCTGATGGTGCTGACCTTTCTGGGGTGCATGTGGCTCATCTTTGCCCCCTCGCAGAAGGACGGCGGAAAGGAACGGCAGGGACTGGGATTCAACACGGACATGCCCCTGCCGGAAAACTCCGGAATCATCGGCGACAAGGCGAAGGCATACGAACAGCAGCAGCTGGAGAACAGGAAGAAGGAACGCCGGGGCATGGTGGGCGACCTGTCCGCATTCTGGGACGACAGGACGGAAGGAACGGACACGGCAGACGGAACGGACGACTGCCGGCTGGCACAACCGGAAACATCGCCGAAGACGGCCGGAAGCGGAATACAGACAGGCATCCGCTCCTCGGCTGCCGCCAACGAGCGGCTGAACACCTCGCTGGGTACGTTCTATGAGCCGCCGAAGGAGGACGCCGAAAAGAAGGAGCTCAGGCAGCGCATCGACGAACTGGAACGCATGGTCATGGAACAGGAGAAACAGCCCGCAAGGATGGAGGAACAGGTCGCCCTGCTGGAGAAGTCGTACGAGCTGGCGGCGAAGTACCAGAACGGAGGAAACAATGCCGGGCAGACCGCACGGACCGATGGGACGGAAATGACGGAAAGCAATGCCGGCGAAAAGAAAATGAAGGCTGAACCAGTGAGCGGCGTGCGCCCGTCAACGGTGTCCGCCCTGCCGCAGCCCCTGACAGATTCCGCCTTTATAGCGGACTACGGGGGCGAAAGGAACTACGGATTCCACACTGCCATCGGCAGTACGGAGGCACCGGGAAAGAACACCATAGCAGCCTGCGTGCAGGGCGACCAGACGGTAACGGACGGACAGACGGTAAGGCTGCGGCTGCTGGAGCCGATGCGGGTGTCTGGACGGACAATACCAAGGAATACGACCCTTGTGGGGACGGCACGCCTGCAGGGTGAGCGTCTGGATATAGGCATCGGCTCGCTGGAGCATGAGGGAACTATCGTAGGTGTGGAACTGGCGGTGTACGACAGCGACGGACAGGCGGGCATCTTTGTGCCCGGCTCGATGGAAACGGACGCGGCAAAGGAAATCGGGGCGAACATGGGCAGTTCGCTCGGCAGCAGCATCAACATCTCGACCGATGCGGGGGCGCAGCTCGCCTCCGATCTGGGAAAGGGAGTGATACAGGGAGTCTCGCAGTATATATCGAAGAGGATGCGCACGGTAAGGGTGCATCTGAAATCGGGATACAGGGTGTTGCTGTATCAGGAAAAATAGACAGCAAGAGACGAAAGGAAAAAGAACATTCAAATTTTATCAACCACTAAATCCAACGTAAAAATGAGTATCAGAAAAGTAATGATGATGTTTGCCCTTATGACGGGCATTGTCTGTGCAGGACACGCACAGGAAGTGAAAAACGACAGCACCGCCACCACGAAGGCGGAGGAGCTGAAACCGGTAAAGGACGTCTATCCGCAGACGGAGGAGAACGGCGACCTGTATCACGGACTGACCAGGAAACTGATGTTTGACCGCATGATACCGCCGCACGGTCTGGAGGTCACGTATGACAAGACGGTACATATCCTGTTTCCCTCGGCAGTGCGCTATGTGGATCTCGGCTCGCCCAACCTCATAGCGGGCAAGGCTGACGGTGCGGAGAACGTCATCCGCGTGAAGGCGACGGTAAGGAACTTCCGCACGGAGACGAACATGAGCGTCATCACGGAGGACGGGTCCTATTATTCGTTCAACGTGAAATACGCCGACGAGCCGCTGCTGCTCAATGTGGAGATGAAGGACTTCATCCATGACGGCAGCACGGTGAACCGCCCGAACAACGCGCAGGAAATCTATCTGAAGGAACTGGGAAGCGAAAGCCCCATGCTGGTGCATCTCATCATGAAGTCGCTGCACAAGGAGAACAAGCGCAAGGTGAAGCACATCGGCTGCAAGCGTTTCGGCATCCAGTATCTGCTGAAAGGGATATATGTCCACAACGACCTGCTTTACCTGCACACGGAGATAAAGAACCAGAGCAACGTGCCGTTTGACGTGGACTACATCACGTTCAAGATTGTGGACAAGAAGGTGGCGAAACGAACCGCCATCCAGGAACAGGTGCTGTTTCCGCTCCGCGCGTACAACTATGCGGTGCGCGTGGCCGGGAAAAAGTCCGAGCGCACGGTGTTCTGCCTGCAGAAGTTCACCATCCCCGACGGCAAGCAGCTGGTGGTGGAAATGAACGAGAAGAACGGCGGGCGTCACCAGACGTTCACCGTGGAGAACGAAGACCTGGTACAGGCTGAAACCATCAACGAACTGCGTGTACGATGAAAGGCAAGGCGGTGTTTTTAGCAATGCTTCTGTCCGTCCTTCTTGCAGGACGGGCGGAAGCCCAGCGATGCCTGCCGAAGATGCGGGGCATTGAGATGAAAGCCGGAATGACCGGGGCGGACGGATACTGGCTGGGAGCCGCACTGTCGAGCTATGCAAGGGGCGGCAACAAATGGGTGTACGGGGCGGAATACCTGCAGACCAATCATCCGTACAGGAGCGTGAATGTTCCCGTGGCACAGTTCACGGCGGAGGGCGGTTTCCACTACAACTTCCTGTCGGATGTGAAAAAGACGGTGTTCTTCTATGCGGGGGCGTCAGCCCTTGCCGGATACGAGACGGTAAACTGGGGAGAAAGGACGCTGTATGACGGGGCAAGGCTGAACAACAGGGACGGCTTCGTCTATGGCTGCGCCGCCACACTGGACATGGAGCTGTATCTTGCGGACTTCATCGCACTGACGGCTTCGGTAAGGGAGCGTTTCCTATGGGGCGGCAGTACGGGTGTGTGCCGTACGGAGTACGGGATAGGTATAAAGTTCATTATCAACTGACGGCAATCATGAAAAAGGAAGTGATAAAAAAGGAATGGCATGTACCGGAGAAGTACCATGCCCAGGTCCGGGAAAAACCGGAGACTTTCTATAACGTTCCGCACGAATACCGCAGCCCGCAGCTCTGTCTGGAGGCGGTGCGCGGATGGGGATACAATCTGGGAATAGTGCCGGAAGAAATGAAGACACGCGAGATGTGCCGGGAAGCGTTCAACGCCAGTCCCGACCTCGATTACGGGCATTGCGCCATCATCGGCTTCATGCCTTTTGCGGACGTGGTACTCGAATGCCTGAAGGACTCCGCCGGAGGAACGGACATGACGGATCTTGCGGCGACTGTCCGCCCGGAAGTCATGGACAGGGAGATTGCCGGTTTTCTTGTCGGGAAGGACGGGCACTGCCTGCAGTATGTACCCGTGCACCTGCAGACGGAAGAGCTTGCGCTGATGGCAGTCAGGACATCGGGGAATGCGGCGCTGCTGCACCGCAGCGTACGTGAGGACATCAAAACGGAAAAGGTCTATATGGCAGGTATGGAAGAGGACTGTTTCCAGTCGTTCCTGCACATCCCGCCGGACAGACGCACGCCGGAAATATGCCTCGTGGCAGAAAAACTGTATCCGGACGTGATACGGGCAAGACCGGACTCCATACCGGAGGCGGTCAGGAACGGATGCAATATATATACGCTGGGGAATCTGCTGGAAAAGGCCTGCGGTGAGAGATTCGATGCAGGTACGGTAAAACGGGTCTATGAAGGCAAGCCGCTGCGGGTGAAACAGTTCACCACACCGACTGGAGTAATGAACGATACGGTTATCCGCTTCTCGAAGGAGAACAGCCGGTTCCAGTATGACCAGCCTCATAAGAACAGGATGATAAAACGGGGGATGAAGCCATGAGTACGGAAACGGAAATAGACAGAATGAAGAGGATACCGATTGAGGAGTTCCTCGCACGGCTGGGTCATTCGCCCGTGCAGCGCAGGACAAACGCGCTGTGGTACAAGGCTCCGTACAGGGAGGAACGCACGGCGTCGTTCAAGGTGAACATGGAGCGAAACCTGTGGTATGACTACGGACTGGGCAAGGGCGGCAATATCTTCGCCCTTGCCGGGGAGTTCATCCATTACGAGGATTTCCTCTCGCAGGTAAGGTATGTGGCGGAAGTGGCGGGTATGCCGCTGCCGGAAAAGAAGGTGTACCACCCATGCGAAGTGAGGCAGCCGGTAGAGCCATCCTTCGAGGACGTGGAACTGATGCCGCTCCAGAACCGGGCGCTGCTCTGCTACATGCAGGAAAGGGGCATATCGTCGGGGGTGGCCATCGGCGGATGCAGGGAGATACACTACACCACACACGGGAAGCGGTATTTTGCCGTGGCATTCGGTAACGGAGGGGGTGGCTATGAGATACGCAACCGCTTCTTCAAGGGATGCCTGCCGCCCAAGGATGTGACACTGCTGGCTTACGGTTCTGCAAGCTGCAACCTGTACGAGGGTTTCATGGACTATCTGTCGGCACGTGTGCTTGGAATTGGAAACGGTGAAGACCACCTCGTGCTGAACTCGGTGTCGAACCTGACGAAGGCATACAGGCATCTGGACGGTTACGGGAAGCTGCAATGTCACTTTGACAATGATGAAGCCGGACGGAGGACGCTGGAAGCCCTGCGTACACGGTACGGCGGAAAGGTGACGGACTGCTCCGGACTGTACGGCGGATGCAAGGACCTGAACGACTATCTGCAAAAGACGCTTGCCGAAAGGCAGGCATGGCGGGAAAACGAAAAGAAAGGAAAAAACAACGGAATAAAATTATAATGATTATGGACATGAACAGACTTAAAGATGGAATAAGAGAAAAGGTAAATACAGTAAAAATGCTGGCAGTCTTCTGTGCCGGACTGCTTTCTATCGGCATGACGGCCTGCGATGATGGGCTGGACGTGACGCAGGCTTATCCGTTTACGGTGGAAACGATGCCCGTACCGAAGGAGCTGGCAAAGGGTGAAACGGCGGAAATCCGCTGCGAGCTGGTGCGTGAGGGCGAGTTTGACGGGGCGGTCTATACCATCCGATATTTTCAGTTTGACGGCGAAGGTACGCTGAAGCTCGACAACGGGCTGGTGTTCCAGCCCAACGACCGTTACCTGCTGGAGAACGAGAAGTTCCGCCTGTACTACACATCGGAGTGTGACGAGTCACAGAGCCTGACCATTACGGTGGAAGATAATTTCGGGAACTCTTTTGAATGGGAAACGGACTTCAACAACGATTCGGATGCGGAAGAGGTTCCGTCCGGGAACGATACGCTGAATACGGTGAAAGGAGGTGTCTATCAGTAAGGGGGTAATGAAAAGGCTGCTTGCCCCGGCGGTGCTGGCGGTTGCTTTTTCCGCCAGCCTGCCGGCGCAGAATACGGGTACGGTTGGGACACCCGCCTCGTTCAAAGATGAAGCGAAGGCCGGGTTAGCCGTCGAGCTGATTAAGAAATACGAAGGACTCCATGACCGTTCTGATTATCCGTACTACGGTTACGGACATTGTAAACTTCCGGGAGAGGAACTGTCCTATGATATGACGGAGGCGGAAGCGGAAAAACTGCTGATAAGGGATTTGGAGAAGCGTTACAGGTTGTTCAGCAAGTATGGGAAAGATGCCCTGATCCTGACCGTACTCAGCTACAATGTGGGTCACGGAACTCTGCTCGGATATGGGAAACACCCGAAAAGCCGTCTGGTGAAAAAGCTGGAAGCCGGTGACAGGGACATCTATAAGGAGTATATATCCTACTGCCACTACAAGGGACGGAAAATCCGCTCGATAGAGCGGCGACGGAAAATGGAGTTTTTGCTGCTGTATGAGAAGTAACGCAAAGGGAGAGCTTCACACAAATGGTGGGGTCTCCCTTTGCTGTTTGAAATAATATCATCTTCCGTTTGTGAGTGAGTTAAGAACTACCCTACAGGGTAGTGGAAAAGTCTCGCGAAGTATGGAACTTTGCAGCAGAAAACTAAAAGCTATGGTATCAACAATTTCATATATAAATCTCTCTTGGGCGGTTGTGGGCATCATCGACAAGGATGTCCACAACTCCCTACAATCCATGAAGCGTTCCAACGAACCGATAGAAGCTACCATTGAAAGGTACGTCATCGGTTATCTGGTCTTCTGGCGTATTGCCTATATTGATAAAGAAAAGATGAACAGATGTGACGATGAGAATGTAATCGAACTTGGACGGAAGAAAATGGAGGAATACGTCACCTCACATCCACCTGCAGTTACTTTGCCGAAGTTCTACATCGTCTTCCTAAATCAGCCTCATATTGGCTGCGATACCCACGGCCTCAGTGATGTTTTCTGCGTGTAGTTTCTCGAAAAGTTTTTTCTTGTGAAACTTGACGGTATTGGCATTTATATTTATAGTTTATCATCATGAATATTAAAGAAAAGTTACTTAAATTTTTAATCATAGTAGTTTCTTCTATGATTATATTAGTACTTTATAAACAAGTACATTTAATTGTTTCTCCATTACATTTGCAAAGAATATTAGCTTCATTTTTAATGCATCTGATAGTATGTTTGCCCATTGGAATTGTATTACTCATATTGTACAAGCCTAAGAACTTTTTTAATCAGCTTGGACTTGATGGCAATTTCCTCAAAGGAATGGTTTTTGCCTTAATAAGTACGCTCCCTCTTTTTATAGCTTTCCCGATTGTTGGAAAATTTAATAATGAACTGACATTAGAAAAACTGATCCCTTCAACTGTTATTGTAGCAGTATTTGAGGAAATCATTTTTAGGGGTTTTATCTTTGGGCAATTATTCCGATATTGTAAAATAGGTTTCGGTTGGTCGGTCCTGATTCCTTCCTTAATGTTTGGTTCTCTTCATCTTTATCAAGGCCATGATTTAATATCTTCTTTGATGGCATTTGGAGTAACATTTTTGGGAGGATTGTATTTCAGTTGGATTTATATGAAGTGGAATTTCAATCTTTGGTGTCCTATAGGATTACATTTCTTTATGAATTTATCTTGGCAATTGTTTATTATAGAAGGAAATTCTGTAGCTGCAGGTGGTATGATTTCAAACATTTTTAGACTCTTATCGGTTGCTATAGCCATAATTATAACGAATATATACTTACATAAATCTCGATAAGTATTAATCCATATATTAAAGAACCTGTTATATATCTGTATTCTTTTATAGATTTGCAAAAAATCAGAAGCACAAGATTTTTTAAGCATAGTAGTTAGTTGTTATCTTATCTAAAAAAGCAAGATACGCACTAACGTCAGACCTCTTTATTCTTATGAAAAAGAGTAATTCTATTGAAAAGAACTTAAAATAAATGAGAATCAAGGATCAAAGTACACGATTGTTGTAAGCAGAATTAAAACTTCTTATTAATCTTCCTAAATCAGCCTCATATTGGCTGCGATACCCACGGCCTCAGTGATGTTTTCTGCGTGTAGTTTCTCGAAAAGTTTCTTCTTGTGAAACTTGACGGTATTGGCATCAATAAAGAGAGTTTCTCCAATCTCCGTGTTCGACAGTCCTTTGACGGAGAGCTGGAGAATCTCTTTTTCACGGTCGGAAAGAATCAGTTCAGGCTGTTTTCTCCATCGTCTTCCCTCGAATGAGTAGAAATACCTGTCAGTACATGTATGGTCTGAAATAACTACATCTCCGATAGTTTTCTCCGGTGACAGTGAAACTGTACATAGAGCCAGCCATATATCCCCATTATCACTCAGCAAGGCAGGTGTCAGTTTGTGGTGGATAAGGTGCGAGTGCTTTTCTGATGTACGGATATGAAAGTTATACTCGATGGACAAGTCAAGTCTTTTTTCTACCGGCTGGTCATAGTAAAACCGGAATCCGGCTTCGTTGATTTCCATAAGACGGTTTATCTCGTCAGACGGAACGACATCAAAATAAAAGGCATAACCTTTCTGTTGCACATCTTCCGGTGAATGACCGCAGAGGAAAAGCGGGTTGGACGATACGTAAAGGAAGTTCTTGCGGTTATAGTCTATGATATACAGACTGTGATTTGTATTGCGTGCCAGAGCCTTAGCCATAGCAATACAGAGTCCGGTCCTGTCGTATTCGCAGTCGGGAATGTTCATTTGTGGATTGACGGGATGAAAAAAGCTTTTTATATCCTTTTGCATAACTGATTGCGTTTTGTCCACAAAATTAGGGAAATATTTCTGGAGCATGTGGTAAATGACTGTTTTTTATTCAAATCCGGAAAAATAACCTGAGTTTATAATATGAAATTCATGGTATATAAAATGTCATGTTTACTTTATTCAATAAAATTTGTTTCTGCTTTCCGAAAGCCTTAATTTTGCATGACTTTTACATCAAACAATCATGGAAAATTATATGGCAAAAGCAGCGGATGCCTTTCTGACTGGGCGTCCGTATGGCATACGTCTTGACTTCAAACATAAGGGCTTCGCTCTTTTCAACTACAACATGAACGAGCTTGGCAACCATCTTCCCGGCAGACTGGAAACGCTTCCGCTAGAGGATATTGACGTGGAGGATATTCCGCTGTGCGGGGAGCGCATTGTCCGAAAGGAAAACATAACGGACATCTTTTTCTACGACGAGAATAGCAACCCGTATTCGGATAATCGTGTGGATATGAAGAAACTGAAAGCATACAACAAATATATCTATCCGCTTTCACTTATTCTGAATAGAAATCTGTAAGATGGGAACAAAAAAGACTTCCGTCAGTGGAAGTCTTTGGAACAGCGGTTTCTTTGCTACTTTCTTTGTCCGCCTTCTGCTCACCGAAAGAAAGTAGGGCGGCTCTCGCCGCCTCTGCCTAAAGTCGGGTGTAAAGTCCCGTTACATCCGTGAAAATCTGCTGGAGCATATCAAAGTACACTCCCTCGTATTTGGCTATCTCCTTGACCCTGATGTCCGCATACTTCGTCAGTGTCTGACGATAGAAATACATGGTGTATGTATCCGTGTCTTCATCCAATATGATTTTCAGTCTGTTGGCTGACGTCTTGTTCCTTGCAAGGCTCATTTGTAGTCCGTTGCCCAAATTGATATAGTTACGGCTTCCCGTCATGACGGTAAATCCATGACCGCCCAACTGCTGTAAGATTGTATTCGCTATCATCTGTATATGAATTTAAGTTATTGTCAATGGGTGGCTTTTGCCACCCGATTTTTTTATACGTTCATGCTCTGCCTTATATGTTCCAATGTGCGCTCGGCAATGGGGCGTGTTTCCTCCGTCCAAAGGTCATAGTCATGTACGGATATTCCCACACTCTGCAAGTCACGGATATAGCCGGACACATAATCTCCCGTAGGGAGGTAAACGAACTGCATCCATGCATCCCTGCTGTCTGTCAATATAAAATAGTATTTCATGCTCTTTCTGTTTTATGGGTTATCTGTTTCGGGTGCGGGCGGTATTGTGTACCGCCACACCTTTAGTATTCTTTCATTTCGGCAATGGGGGTATATTTTCTGAGCCATTCCACCACATGCACCATGTTGTATTCGGAAGTGATGACTGCCGTATGTTCGTTTATCGGGGTCATTCTTGTACTTTCGTAGCTCTCTATCCACTCCTTTAGTGTTGCCACATCACAAGTATCGGTACACATCATATCCAAAATTCTGATAGGGTCGCTGAATGTCACAATCAAAGTATCATAGTATGCTGTCATAATCTGTCCTCCTTTCCTTTTATCCATTCGTCACGCAGGTGTCTGCACTCCTCCAATGTCGGTCTCACGCAAGAGAAAAGTTCTCCGTCCGTGTGTCGGTAGTCATACTGGAAAAGGGTTGTTCTTTTCCGTCTGATAGTCGTTTGGTACTTTTCGTACTTCTCAGTACCTGCCGTCTGGCAGGTACTCACTCCGTTGATGGTCATTCTTGTTGTCATGGTAGTCATTTATTAAAATTCAACAATCAGCAGTCGGTTCTCCATTACCTTTTCGGGGTCGGTTATCATCCTTTGGGCTACCCAAAGGTGATGCGCTCCGAAGCCGTAGGCGAACAGCCTTCCGAAGTTCTCGTTTTCTGAAAGTTTCGCCATTGAATTGCGGATTTCCTTTTCACTGAAACTCAAGGACAAGGTGTTTATCAGATTGACAAAGATGTCGGTTACTTTCTCGTCCCATAATATCAGTATGTTTTCTATCTTTATTTCCATATCATGTATATTTTAGTCTATAAATCAAGCACTCATCCGCTTGCGGATAAGTTCGGCATTGCTCTCTACAAGGCTGATGATGCGGTCGTGGTATTCAGTATTGGAATTGCATACACCTCTGCTCTGCACCACCTTGAATGTTGTCAGTGAAACCTCTACCGTTTCAATACGTTTGCCGTCAATGGTTGCGGATAGGATAAGAGAGTCTGTCCTCTTGTGATAGCTTCCCACACAATGGTGCATCAGTTTACCTTCAAGTTGCATTTCCGCCACACTCTCAATGACCTTTACAAGAATAAGGTTGTCGGTAAACACAAGTCCGAAGAACTTGCCTTTGGACTTCAGATAATTCTTTTCATCCTTGACCAACTGCTCCCTGCGTTGCTCCGCTCTTTCCCTTTCTATCTGTTCTTCGCGTTTTCTGACAAGTCGGTCATGTGCCTTTTTCAAGTCTGTCGGACAAATATATTTTGGGCAGTGGGTATCTTTCCCGAAATGTCGGAGCAGTCTTACAAGGTCACACCACATGGAGGCATCTGCAATATGATAGCCGTTTCGGATACAGATTTTTATGGAGTTCCAATATTCATGTAAATTGATATTTGATATGACGGCATATCTGAACATTTCTGTCTGTTCCGCTTTAAGCAATGTTTCCTTTTTGCTGTCGGTCAGAATGGCGGTAAAAAATTCGTATGGGGTCAGTTCGTGGAATGCTCCCTTGAAGCCGTTTTGCCTTAATTCGGGAATGATGCGCATTGCCGGATAAGTCTTGTATGCGTCTATGTTGTATGCTTTCAGCATCTTGTTGCTGCGTAAATCCATATCGCTCCATTCAGTCCAAAGGTCATAGTACATCGTGTGCATGGCTCTCAGTCGGGCAATAACCTCGGTCTTTCCGTTTGGGGCAATCCACCATTGCACCACCTCCCGAATGGAATACTCTGCCTTCTGTCCCACCTTGTATGTTGCTCCTACCATAAAGTAGCGCAACACTTGATAGCCTTTTCGGGTCGTAATGATTTCATAATATGCGCTGCCTCTGAAAACTCTCTTTCGGGTATCAAGTATTTCAAGTTCCTTTCCGCAATGGGGACAGCTACAGCCACATATAGTTTCCGCAAGAGTGTGTCCGCCTTTCCAGCGGTGTCCACATTCCGAACAAGTGATAGTTCCGCCTTTTGTGCGGTAGGCATGATGCTTGAAGCAATGTTCAAAAGCGTATGCTTTCTGCTTGTCTGTCAGTTCGGGCAGTCCGCTTGACAAACGGACTACCTCTTTTTGTATGCGTGTTCTCGGTTTCATATCAAAAATCAAATAATGAGGGTTGGACTTGTGTTTCTTTTTTCGCTGTCGGCTTGTTGCGGTTCTGTAGCTTTTGGAGTTCCATCTGCTGATATTGGGCAACAGCCTTTCTTCTTGCTTCCTGCTTTTCCTCTTCTGTCAGTTCCACCACATGGTTTACAACTACTTGACATTGTATAGGCTTGCCTACTTCAATCTCGTTTTCATCGTAATAGTGAATGGCTTGTCCGTAAATCTCTCCGTCTGAAAAGCCGTTGCAACCGCTTTTCTGCACATAGTTCAGAATGTATGTGACACAATCGTCTATGTTCTTGGCTGGGTTATGGTAGCTTTTGGCGAATAGTTCATCTTCCGCTGCTCTCTGCTCCAAAAACATCTGTATGGTTCGTTTGAAATGGTCTGTTCCTTTCATCATAATTTCAAATTTTAGTCGGGTTGTCGTTCAAATAAAGTATCTCGCAATCTTCCACTTCTGTGGGAAGTCCGAAAAGGGGGTAATGGGTGAAATAAGGCTGTGCGTTCCCTTCTTCATCTGTGAGGGGTGAAACATCTTGTACTTGCCATTGCTTCATCCATCTGTCTATTGTCTGAACTTCATCGTCTGTGAGTGCGGTTGCATCGCCATTGATGATATAGGCTAAACTCCATGTGGGTATCTTTTCCGTTGTCCTGTTCATATCCGTTCCTTTATGTGGTCAGACAATCTCTTGTAAAATCTCCGTGTGGTATTGTGGAGGACATTCCACCAAAAGAAAACCGATAAAGTCCTTTCTCGCTTCCTTGTTGAGTTCGTGGTATAGCCTTCTTAGGGTTGAATGGTTGCCGTTGATGTAGGTTTCCACCATATACTCAAAGATGTTGTCCACCTCGTAAAATCTGCATTGCTGCGCTGCTGTCTTGCTGTATCGTCTTGCCATATCCTTATTTGTTAGATTGTTAATAACCAAATGAAAAAGCCGATTGCCGCCATTACTGAAAATAGGGAGATTAGGATGCCGAACATGATGCTCAACATGCCGAATAGGATTTCTCCTATGATACCTACTACCAAACTGCCAGCACAAAAGGCTATGTTTGATGTTGTCGTTACTACTGCGGATAATGCTTTCCACAATACCTTTCCGATGTCACTCAATATCATTCTCATATTTTCCGATTTTAGATTGTTGATTACCTTGTTCGGATTTGGAGTGGGCGGTTTCTTTTTCTTTTCGCCTCTCTGTATGTCCGATGTTTTCTTGTGACGTCTTCCGACCGCATTGGTCGTTTTCGTTTCGAGGGCTTCTCAAAGGTTAGGGAGTAGGATTAGCAAATTTTTTAGACAAAATACTACCCCTGAAAGGGCGTGGAGATTTTTCGACAAAAAATTTGAGTTCCTAATCCCGTCTTTACCTTTGCCCCATGCAACGAAAATGACACCTGATGCCGTCCTGGATGGCGGCATGGAAACAGAGGCATACGCATAGAGAGGCGGAAAGGAAAAGGGACAGATGTATTGGCGTGCAGCGCCATGTGGATGGATTAAGGGCGGTGCTACAAATAAGGGGAAAGTTGGCTTTCCGACCGCCGTGTGGAAGTCCTGTAACCGTCATTGTCATGCGTGCATGGCTTGCGGTTACTGGTGTTCCTCCGGTGGTACATTGTCGTAAAACGGGATTGTCTGCCGTTGCTTTGTCTGCAATGGAAGGCAAACTGGTTTTACGACACGGGGCATTGTAGCCGAAAATGGTCACAAGAACAGATCCACGCTTGGCGTGTCCTGTAGAAGTGGCATTTTCGGCTACTTGTATATGGATGAAATAATGACTATAAGAACGGTTTTACCGTTTTAGTACAAGCATATAAAAGAAGTGCCCACGGCGATGGCTGTGTCATTTATGACATTGTGGTCGCTGTGGGCTTTTCTTTAGCTTGTACTGTTTCTGAAATCGGCTTTTGCGCATCAGGCAGAAGCGGTTTTCAGAATAGAATAAATAGTATAAGATTCTGAAAATATTGATTTTTATTTGAAGTAATGACACACATCTAACGTTTTATTTAAGAACTAACTCCCCAAAGAAGTAGGATTAATTTAATGGCTTTAACTTTTTTAGTACGGACACATTTAAAAGAAAATATTCATAAATATGATTTCGTGATCGTTATAGAGTCCTTTTGTTTATTTTTTTATTAACTTAAGTGAGATAAACCTTAGAAGTTCCCGAAAATGTAATGATATACTTGCTAATTGATTTTGTGGAAATTAAAAACATCATACTCGAATTTAAATTTCTCACCTTCTCGTTGAGAATATAAATCAAAGATACTATCTTTGTATATGACGAAATTACATATTAATTGTATAGACTATTATATTTTGAAAATAAGAGTTTGTTAAAATGTAACGTATAGATTTACTTACCTAGACCTTCATATCATAATGGTAGAAGATTGATTTTTATATTAGTATATTTATCGTATTTATGTTTGAGTTATCTGTAAATAAAATGATATGCATAGAAAAGAAAAAATAGAAAAAATAGCAGAATTATTTGCTAGATTTAGGACTGAGGTTGAAAGTTTAAATAGCTTGAATTTATATGATATAAATATTCATGCAGAAAATGTAATTATTCCGATTTTAAATTTAGTATATGGGATAAATTTGGTAAATATAAATAATCAAGTGAAGAATTCTGCTGCTATAGATTTAGTAGATACAGAAAATAGAATAGCTATTCAAGTTACATCAACTGCTACAGGTGAAAAAATCAAACATACAATAAATGAATTTGTAAAAAATAAGCGTCCTGAGGATTATGATAGATTACTTGTATATATCATAACAGAGAAGCAGAAAAGGTATTCTGATTCTATTTTTTCTGTGGTTAATGATAATAAATTAGAATTCTCAGAAAAAGATATATTAGATTATAGTGATATCCTTAAGGAAATAAATTCTTTTATTAGTCTTGCTAAAATAGACTCTTTATTACAATTGTTAAAAGATGAGTTTTGTGAAGAAGAAATAAGTAAGAGAAAATATCTATTAGAACATAAAGAGAGTATAAAAACAGAAATATTATTTCCCAATATACTTGAAATACACATTCCATCAAAGGTATATGTAGGTATTATAGGGATAGATCGAGATGATATAATTACGCAATCATGGAGTACTCCAAATAAATTAAAAAAGAGCGCCTCTATGGGTAAGGTACTTAGAAAAGCTTTCGATTTGATGAAAATTGCATATTGCAGAGATTGGTTTACTTTTGAAGATAAAATTTTATCATTTAGACCACTGGATAACCGGGATGAACCTTTAAATAGATTTGTGGAAATAGGAACGGTAGAAGAGTATTCTATAAATGAATTTGTTAATATTAGTTATAAGTATGAAGAGGCTTTGCTTCATTTGATAAATCGTTCAATAGAGGAGTTAGTATCATACAAAAATATCCAATGGCTTTCAAAGGAAAAATATTTTAGATTTAAACCCATTGGAATACCAAGGGAACGAAAAATTACGTGGAAAAATAAAAAAGTGGCAACACGTTCTGTTGTTGCAGAAGTCTGGAATGACGAAAAAAAACAAATTTTGTATTTTAGACAACTTACGTTTAAAATTCAATCTTTTAGATCAAATGAAAAATGGTTTATAAGTATAACTCCTGGATGGAGCTTTACTTATGATGGATATCATAGTTGTAAACAAGAAAGCCAGCTAATAGCTCAAAAAAAGAATTTAGAGAGTAACTCCTCTGTTTATCAGCATTTTATGTTTCTATCATATTGCCTCATAAATAAATTGGATGAGAATGAGAGTGAATATAAATATATTTCATTTTCTTCTCCATTTGGTTTAACTCTTAATTATACTTCACTGCATGGAAATTAAATTATTAGACGAACCTTTATTACAGTTTGGTAAAGGAGAATATATTTGTCCTCGGGCTGGTATATATAAATATAATGTTTCAGATATTAATGATATAAGACCGGATAGAATAGTTGTTGGATTTATAGGATTGAGTGAGAGCATAAATATAGCTATTAGTTGGATAAAAAAATGTAGTAGCCATATTGAAGCAAAGAAAAGTAAGCAACCTAATTTATTTACAAATTTTCCAGGGTTTAATGAGTCTGTTGGCTTTTATAGCAAAATTGTATATGATGAATCGTATATACGTAAAATAAATAATTCGACTCTTGATAGAATAAAAAAAGAGGCTAATGATATTGATCAACTAATTGTTAAAACAGTAGATCTTTATTTATTAGAAATACAATTCCTTGCTAAGAATAAGAAACCGGATGTTATTTTATGCGTATTGGATGAATCTTTGACAAAAATTATATATGGAACCAAAACTTTCGAAATAGACGACGATTTTGGTGAGGATGATTCTGTTGAAATTGAAGTAAATTTTAGGCGATTACTTAAGGCAAAGGCTATGGAATATAATATTCCAATTCAAATAATTAGGGATAGAATCGCTAAACCTTCTTCAGAGATGCAAGATGAGGCAAGTATAGCATGGAATTTTTTTACAGCATTATATTATAAAGCTGGAGGTATTCCTTGGTCTTTAAAAAAAGAAACTAATAATATAACTTGTTTTGCAGGAATAAGTTTTTATCGAACTCGTGATAAGAAAACTATTCAAACTAGTGTAGCACAAATTTTTAATGAACATGGTAATGGGGTAATACTAAGAGGAACTCCTGTGAAAGAAGATAAAAAGGATCGACAGCCTCATTTGACGGAAAAACAAGCATATAACCTTTTAAAAGAATCTTTAAGTGAATATTATAATGCAATAAAAATTTTCCCTCAAAGACTGGTAATTCATAAGAGTTCCAATTACTCCGAAGAAGAGATAGATGGTTTTAAGAAAGTTGCTTATGACATGAATATTAACTCAATTGATTTAGTAACTATTATGCCTACAACTTTTAGATTATATAGAGATAATGATTATCCTCCGTTAAGAGGGACAATGTTTAGTCTAGACAAAACTCATCATTTTTTATATACTCGAGGATTTGTTGAATATTATGGGACTTATCCAGGTAAATATATCCCTAATCCTATAGAAGTAAGGCTTTTTTCTTTTGATGAATCTCCAGAACAAATATGTAAGGAAATATTAGCTCTTACAAAAATGAATTGGAATAATACACAATTTGATAGAAAATTTCCGATTACGATTGACTGTAGTAGGAATGTTGGAGAAATATTAAAGTATGTATCACCAGAACAAAAACCTCAAATAAAGTATAGCTTTTATATGTAAAAATAAAGTTTTCTTTATTTTAGGAATAATTTTTGTGTTAAAGCTATTGACTTTCATATTAGTTTGATTTTCTTGCCTTTAATTTATGTGAGTTTGATGGCATATCTAGTTATAAGTGAGCTTTAAAAGTGAATGGACATAAAAATATTAAAATGAGGGTATTTTTCAATATAGTATCAACTAAAAATATTATATTCGCAACGTAATGATAAAGTTTAGACAAGTGAAAGTCTATGAGTGACATAAACAGACAAGGTTCAGTTACTAAATCGTTACTATTAAAAGTGATTATTTAACAGGAATCTGATTATAAGGGATTTAAGCTGAAAGGGTTCAAGCCCCCCAGCTTCCGCGATAAATCAAGTGAATATGAATTGCTGAACTCTCGTAAATATATATATTTACGAGAGTTTTTTTATTTTATAATGTAAGATTTGCCGGAAACGTCCTGTAATTTTTCTCTCTTTGTCCGGTCGTTATTCCAGTTTCTTCAGGACAAAATAAAAGTTCCACCAGCAGAAAACAAAAGTTCCACTAGGACAAAATAAAAGTTCCACCAGCACGATACAAAAGTTTCTTCAAGACGAAACAGCTGAATCGTCTGTATCATGCCGGTGATTTGTCCTTTCGATACCGGGAAATTGTCCGGCCGGAGAAGCGCAGTTCACAAATCAATTGACGAAGAATCCCGAAAAGAGTATCTCATGGATAGGTTTCTCTGAAAAAGCAATATCTTTGCAGATGTGATTTTTTATATCTTGACTCAATGAATGTGAAACATATCCTCGGCCTTTCCTTTTGCACGTTGCTGCTGATCATTCTTTTTCAGCAGGCAGGTGTGTGGTTTGCCTACCATACTCAGATGCAGAAGACGGAGGCTGTTCTGGCCTCAAGTTTTAAAGAAACCTTTATACTGGTGACGGATGCACAGGTAAATCGTCTGCCTTATGCGGAAGGAACACTGACGCACATGGTGTATGCTCCCGACAGCCTGCGCCTGAATGATGAAGACCGTCAGTTTTATTATGCAGAGCAGACTTCAGTAGTCTTACAGGATGGTTACGGACTGCCGGAGACCTCACTTGATTCGATCCGTCTGACGTTAGGCCGTATATTGGAGAATGAAAGAGTGGAGGGGAGTATCTATATCCGTAAACTGGATGCAGCGACGGGGCAGACCTTGCAGACTTCTCCTGCCGGAATCGCATTACCCGATCAGGAAGGAATCGGTGTGCTGACTTCGCCCCGTGCTTTTCTGCATCAGGGGAAAGGAATTGCCGTAGAAGCTATTGTGGATCAACAATATTTTGATCATCCGTCGAATCTGTTGTTTCCCGGACTGACTTTTCTTATTGCCGTTCTGCTGACAGGAACCATTGCCCTGCGTATGCGCTTGCTGCAAAACTTGCGGCATGATGTCGAACGTCAGTGTGAAGATTTTTATCGCCTGGCCGAACAGATGGCTAAACCTGTCCGGAAGATGGAGACCTATTTGCATGCATCCTGCTGGGCAGAAGCCCGTGAACAGGGGCAGCAGGTGCTGGCAGATACGGAAGCTACGCTGACCCGTGCCAAACAGGAGCATGCACGTCTGCGTTCACACCGCTTTGTGTGGTTACATCGGTTGTCGTGGAGTATGATACCGCTGGCATTTATTCTGCCTGCACTCTGGGGTAAATACATTTACAGTGAGCAGTGGCAAATCATGAACCATGAGGTGCAGGTATGCTTTGAAGAGGCTTTTGTGGAAGAAAATGACTTGCGCCATACCCGCTCGCTGGATGTAAACCATCTGCGGGGAACCCGTAAGTCGTTTATAACTGGGATGACAGATTATTTTCGTTATCAGACCGATTCCCTGACTTCCGTCCTGTATCGGAAAACGACCGATGAAAACGACAGTGTTATATATGTTCCTGCTACTCCGACTTCCATCAATGGAATTTATGTATCCCGCAAGTCGATGGACCTGAGTGAGGGGATTCGTCTTTACCGGGCCTATGGTACACAGCAGTTAATCAATGAACGGCCTGTTGCTGTTCCTCCTGATATGTCGCGCATGGGTTCGCTGTTTCATTCCTTTTTGTCTGAGGCTGGCCTGAATGTACGGAGCGGTGTCCGCATGCTGCGTCCTGCCACGGATCAGGTGATCAGTCAGACTGGTGATGCCAGTATTCAGCGGGGCAGTTTCGTTACAACTCCCTTGCGCCTTACGGAAGACGGTTCAGAATGTGTGCAGGGAGTGGTTCCCGGTTCGGTAATGACTGTCATTCATTCGGTGTGGTATCTGTTTCTGCCTCTGGGAATGGTCTTTGTATTCTGTTTGCTGTGTATTGTCCTGCTGTGGCGTGCCTGGAGACAGCAACGCAGGCTGGAGCAGTTCCGGAAGGATTTCACTTATTCGATGATTCACGATATGAAGTCACCTTTGCAGACGATTCTGATGGGGACTCAAATGCTGGAAAGTGGCAGACTGGCTGACAAACCTGAGAAAATGGAAAAGATAGGTCAGGCGATGAACGACGAATGTGTCCGCTTGCTCACCCTTTCGGGGCGTGTGGTCATGTTGACTGAAATAGAGCGTGGCGAGCTGCAGCTTCATCCGGTCCGTATGGCCATATTGCCGTTGTTTAATGATCTGGTGACGAAGTTTCGGCTGAAGGCTTCCAAGCCTGTGGAGTTCGATGTCGTATGTTCTGAAGATCTCCGGGTTACGGCCGATCCCTTCTGCCTGCAGGAGGTCTTGTCCAATCTGGTGGACAATGCCTTAAAGTATTCCGGAAAGGAAGTTCGCATCCGGCTTTCGGCAGAAGTTGCTGCCGGTGGTGTCCTGCAAATAAAGGTAGGAGATAACGGTATCGGTATTCCTCAGAATCAGCAGATGAAGATATTCAACCGGTTTGAACGTGTCGCCTCCGGAAGCCATACTACCGGAGCTTCGGGCTTTGGTCTGGGATTGAACTTTGTCTGGCAGGTCGTACAGTTGCAGGGCGGCACCATCTCTGTGAAAAGTACGGAAGGCAGTGGCAGTGAGTTCACGATCTCCTTACCGCTTTGATATGACGGCAGGCAGGAACCGAAAGAAAACGGGCAGGTGCCTGTAAAAAGAAGCAGAGACCATCTCTGATTAGAAACAGTCTCTGCTGAAGTTCTGTTATGTCTGTCACGGGAGTGTTCCGTGGATCTTATTTGGCAAATAAGCCGTCAACAGGAATTACATTTTCCTTGCTGTCTCTTACTTCCATTTTGAGCATACCGCCGTTGCTGTCAAAGTATCTTACCTCTATCGGATGATATCCTTTGGCTAAGGCTTTCTGGCCGATGACTTCGCGGGGACCGTGAGGACCGTCGTTGTCTATAACCGGATCACCGTCGATGACCAGCGTACTGCCGTCGTCGGAAGTCAGGGCAAACGTATAGATACCATCTTCCGGAACGTTGATGAATCCCTTGATGACAAGGCCGATATTTCCTTTTGCTTCTGCAGGTATGGAAACTTCAGTCACATTGTAGCTGCCTTTCCTGGAGGCTTTGTCTATGTCTGCACATTTGTTGCCCTTAAAGTCATACCATACGGCTTCAAGTCCTTTTCCGGCCGGAGTTTCGGATGAGGCCGGTGAGAACTCGCCTTTTATGAATTTGGTAGTAAAGGTATCGCATGGCTTGCCGTTGGCACGGAAGGTACGGAAAGTAAACTCAGTTGTTTCTGTAACTTTCAGATTACCGTCGTATTTGGGCGAGTTCAGTGTGGGAACACTTCCGTCGGTTGTGTAATGGATTTCCGCACTGGGATCCATGCATGAAATCTTCACCTCACCTTCACCTATGAATACATTGGTCTTATAGAAACCTTCCAGATCCGGAATACGGTAATTTACATTCATCACGTTCAGGCGTTCAAACTGATCGGAAAGTCTGTTCTTGAATCCATCCCAGTCTTTCTGCTTGGGATCACTCCATCCTAATTCAGCGATGGCCAGCATACGCGGAGCAGCCATGTACTGCATACGTTCTCTTGAAGGAATCCATTCGCACCAGATATTTCCCTGTACGCCGAGTACCTGATTGATCAGTTCGGGCTGCTGTTCAAATTCAGCCGAAGGATCGTAGTTGTAGATGTTGGGCAGTGATTTTATATCCTGTTCATAGTCGAGATAGAACTGAGAGTTAGGAGTAAAGATGATATGATTGCCCTGAGATGTCGTTTTCATCGGAGCATCCTTGGCCCATGTACGCCACCACATTACGGTTGCAGTCTTTGAGAGTCCTCCTTCAAGAATTTCATCCCATCCGATCATGTCCTTGCCCTGGGAATTGAAGAAGGCTTCCATTTCGTGGATGAACCATGACTGCAATTCTTCTTCTGACTTCAGGTTCTTTTCGCGGATGCGTTTCTGGCAGTCCGGACATTTCTTCCAGTTTGTTTTTTCAACTTCGTCCCCGCCAATGTGAATGTATTTGTAGGGGAACAGGGGGATGATTTCGCTGTATACGTTTTTACAGAACTAAAGAGCAGATTCCTTGCCCGGACATACCGGAGAAGAGAATGTGGTTCCCCAGCCTGTGGCCTTGAAGCATGATACACCGTCGTAGTTGCTTACTGCGGCAAGCATGTGGCCCGGCATATCAATTTCCGGAATGACGTCGATTCCTCTGACCTGTGCATACGATACGATTTCCTTGATGTCATCCTGGGTGTAGAATCCGCCATAGAGTGTATCGCCCTCAACGACTCTGATTTTTTCTTCCGGGATGAGGTAGTCTGTGTTGTCATTCTTTTTGGCCAGCTCCAGACAGGTCTTGTCATGTGAGTTGTATTTTCTCCATGCTCCTTTTTCGGTGAGAAGAGGATATTTTTTTATTTCCACACGCCATCCCTGGTCGTCTGTCAGATGCCAGTGGAATTTGTTCATCTTATACAGTGCCATCAGATCCAGCAGTTCCTTCACTTCGTCTTTATCGTAGAAATGGCGGGATACATCGAGCATCAGTCCTCTCCAGCCAAATCTCGGGCTGTCCTTTATTTCAACGGCGGGGATGGCCCATTCCATATTGCTGACAACTTCTTTGCTTTCAATGCCTGATGGCAACAGCTGACGGAGAGTTTCTATACCATAAATTACACCGGCATAGGAACTTCCGGATATAGATACGGAATTCTTTGTGGAGACAAAACTGTAGCTTCCTTCTTTTCCGGAATCTGCAAGAGAGAGATTGATGTCACCTTTTCCTTCGGTTACAGAGAACTGGTAACCGGTAGATTTACTTAAAATGCTTACGAGATAATCGGCAGCAGGGATCAGGCTTTTATCTGTTACCCCTATCGTACATTTCTCGGGCAGAACGAATGCAGAACTGGTTTCGACAATACTGTTGGGAAGCGGAATGATGGATATTTCCTTGACTTGCGTCGAAGTGCTGTTACATGCACTGAGGAATACAGCACCGGCAAACCCAAGTACCGTAATCCAGCCTTTGTAGCTTTTTTTCATGGTAGTAAATTATTTAAAATGATTGTTTATTTCTGACAAAGGTAAATATTATATGTTGATTAGCCAAAGTCTTCCTGATTCTTTCCGGAAGTAATAGCAAGAATAGTTCCTGAGAGTGTTTGTACATTGGGGATTTGTGTTGCTGGTCTGCCTTGTCAGAATGAAATTATGTACTCATTGAACATCGGGGAACTGCGAATAGGGAAACTGAAGGCTTGCCTGGGTAATAATCCGGCATTGATATTGGTTGAAACTCTGTCAAAACAAAGCTTTATTGGGATTTAAGAAATCCCCGTTTGAACTTTTAAGCAGAAAGCGTTATCTTTGCGAGCATGAAAAAGTATCTGAACATAAGCAAGAAAGTACGTGTCGGGCTGGCTGTTCTTGTTGGAATAATCGGCCTGTTTCTGATTTTTCGCCCGAAGCCCCGGATGAATGATTCATTGGATGAAGTTGAGGTAACGGACTCGGTAGAAGTAAAAGAGATTGTCTGCAAGTATGGTATACCGGTAGACCATTACGATATCAGTTATGGAATTGTTCAGCCGAACCAGAACCTTTCTTATATATTAGGAGATCATGGCTTGTCTTCGGCGGATATTCATGAACTGAACGAAAAGGCAAAGGGAGTATTTGATGTGAGGAAGATACGCAGCGGTCAGGCTTACGCTGTTTTTACCGTGCCCGACAGCACCCGCAGAGTTCGTTTCTTCGTTTATGAGGAAACTCCAAAGACTTATGTTGTTTTTGACCTTCGGGGAGAGCGTCGGGTGTATCGGGGAGAGAATCCGGTAGAATGGAAACAAAAGGAGATTAAGGGTAAGGTGGAATCGTCCTTGTGGATGGCTATGCAGAAACTGGATACTTCTCCGCAACTGGCGTTGGTTCTCTCGAATATTTACGGATGGTCCATTGATTTCTTCAGTTTGCAGAAGGAGGATGAGTTTCGTGTGATTTATGAGCAGGAATGTGTGGAAGGGAAAGAGTTGGATAACTTCCATATATTGGCTGCCTCTTTCCGGTATTCGGACAGTATTTATTATGCCATACCTTTTGTGCAGGACGGTGAAGAATTATATTATGGGGCAACGGGAAACAGCCTGGAAGGAGCATTCTTGAAGGCTCCTCTGGATTTTTACCGGATTACATCCCGTTTTTCAAACAGTCGCTTCCATCCGGTACTGCGACGTTACCGCGCTCATCATGGAGTGGATTATGCAGCTCCTACCGGAACGCCTGTCTATGCAATTGGTAACGGAAAGGTAATAGCAAAGGGATTTCAGGCAAACGGAGGCGGAAACTTTCTGAAGATCCGTCACAACAGCGTCTATGTGACTACTTATATGCACTTGTCCCGTTTTGCAAAGGGAATAAAGGTCGGTTCGGAGGTGAAGCAGAAAGAGGTGATCGGATACGTGGGATCTACGGGGCTTTCAACCGGACCACATTTGGATTTCCGTGTATTTGAAAACGGAAAGCCCATCAATCCGCTGCTGATCAAGTCGCAACCTAAGAAACCGATCAGCCCGGATAATATGTCTCAGTTTGTTGTTTTACGTGATTCATTGATTAACCGGCTTTCAGCCATAAACTAAGAAGAAATGAAGAAGATGTTATGTCCGCAGTGCAAGATTGCAGCAATGTATGTGAAGAATGCTGCCGGTGAACGTCTGCTGGTGTATGTCACTGACCAGGGAGAGGTTGTTCCTAAAGATCCTTCACAATCTCTTGAAGGGTTTGATGTGAGTGAAGTTTTCTGTCTGGGATGCTCCTGGCATGGTTCTCCCAAGCGTCTGGTACGTTATTAATGTGCGGAAAAGGGAATCTTTACAGGTAAAATTTGGGGTATTTATTGCACATTTCCCGTTTCTGTGTGTACTTTCTTTGCAAGAAAGAGCGGAATACAGGATAAATGATGTATCTTTGCCTTATTATTTCTGTATTATATAATTAAGAGCAACATGGATAAAGTAATCATTAATTCGTACGAAGAATTTGAAAAATTGGTAGGCCAGCAGATTGGCGTTTCTGACTGGCTGGAAATCCCCCAGGAGCGTATCAATCAGTTTGCTGATGCTACATTGGATCATCAGTGGATTCATGTGGATGCAGAACGCGCCAAGGTGGAAAGTCCCTATAAGAGTACGATTGTTCACGGATATCTGACTCTCTCCTTGCTTCCTCATCTGTGGAACGAGATTATTGAGGTAAATAATCTGAAGATGATGGTTAACTATGGCATGGACAAGATGAAATTTGGACAGGCTGTATTGTCTGGACAAAGTGTACGTCTGGTAGCTTATCTGCATTCTCTGGTGAATCTGCGTGGAGTTGCCAAGGCTGAAATCAAGTTCTCCATTGAAATCAAGGACGAGAAAAAGAAAGCACTGGAAGGTATTGCTACATTCCTTTATTATTTTAATTGATGAAGCAGACCTTTTCCGGTTTGCTGGAGGCTCGCGAAGGAGAAGGGGATACCCGGCCTCGTTCGCGGGCTTTCTTTTTTATTGTACTGCTGATGTTGGAAGGCCAGAATGAAAAAAGACAAAGAACAGATTGAACAGCGAAACAGACAACTGCGTGAATGGGCATGTAACTATCATTCCGCTTCATTTATAGAAAGTGATCCGGTACAGTTTCCGCACCGTTATGTATTGAAGCAGGATATTGAGATCAGTGGCTTGCTGACGGCAATATTGAGCTTTGGAAACCGGCGGCAGATACTGAAGAAAGCTGATCAGCTGGATGAAATGATGGGGCATGCTCCCCTGCGTTATGTATTGTCGGAATGCTGGAAGGAGGATTTCAGGGAAGGAGACAGGCGCAGTTTTTACCGCATGTTGTCGTATGCGGAATTCCGGATATATTTTGAAAAGTTATATTCAGTTTATGCATCCGGCCGGTCACTGGAGGATGTGTTGTTGGAATATGACGGCACTCCGATGCAGCGGTTGTGTGCTTTTCTGGGAGTTACGGATCGCAGTCCGCAGAAGAAGCTGAATATGTTTCTTCGCTGGATGATACGTACAGGATCAGAAGTAGATTTCGGTATCTGGAAGAAAATGAGCCCCGCGGATCTGCTGATACCGCTGGATACTCATGTATGCCGGATGGCTTACCGGCTGGGACTGACGGACCGTCAGACATTCTCTTTGGGTAATGCCCGTCGGATTACCGGAGCACTGGAAGAGATCTTTCCCGGTGATCCTTGTCTGGGAGACTTTGCCTTGTTCGGTTATGGCGTTTCCCATCCCGACAAGGATGAACCGGCAAGTGATCAGAATTTCAGGGAGGCGTAGACACCACAGTGTCCGTCACCGGCAACCGGAGCGATTGTCAGGTCATGTTGTCTGGCAAAAGGCCGGGTAAAAATATAGGAACTGCCGACTCCGATTGCAGCACCGGCAGCTACATCCCACCAGTCATGTTTCTTGCCGTATACCCGGCTCCATCCTACATAGGTAGAGACCACATACGCCGGAATGCCCCATTTCCAGCCATAACGGCGCTGAATGAATGAAGCCGCAGCAAAGGATACCGAGGTATGCATGGACGGAAAGGAATGGTTGTCGCTGTGATCCGGGCGGTCTTTCTTGACGATATATTTCAGGGCATACGTCACTCCCAGTGTGGTTACCCCGGCCAAAGCGCCCTGTTTCAGGCCCTGCCAGTCTTTATTGATCAGAATAGCAGTCAGGCCGGCTACGGGAAGAAGGACAGCTCCTATATCTCCTGAAGTGCGTACGGCCTTGCGGCTTCCTGTGACTTCTATTTCCTGGGCTCCTGTGGATATGCAAAAGCATAAGGCAGCCAGAATGAGTAAGATTTGTTTCATTGTTTCAGTTTAAGAATTTGGGAATAAAGATAAGCAGTCCGACAATGGCGGCCGCAATAGCCAGAATCAGTACGGCTCCTGCAGCCAGATCCTTTGTGCGTTTGATAGCTTCGTTGTAGTCGGGAGAAACCAGATCAGCCAGTGCCTCGATGGAAGAGTTGACGGCTTCGGCTGCCAGAACCATCCCTATGGCAAAGATTACTGCAATCCATTCCATAACAGATAATCCGGTCAGACAGCCGGCTGTAACTACGCAGACAGCTGCAAAGCAGTGGATCCAGGCATTGTGTTCATGCCGGATCAGGAGCTGAATGCCGTGGAAGGCATAACGGAAACTGCGAAGCCGTTTGCGGAGTGTGAAACCATCGTTCTTCATGCGGCTTACACGTTTAGGGTGACTTCAACGGGGCAGTGGTCTGAACCGAAGATCTCTGTATGAATTTTGGCTGACTCCAGTTTGTCTGCCAGACGTCTGGAAGCCAGGAAATAGTCAATACGCCACCCTGCATTCTTTTCGCGAGCCTTGAAGCGATATGACCACCACGAGTAGATACCTGTCTGTTCCGGATAGAAATAACGGAACGTATCGATGAAGCCTGCATCCAGCAGAATCTGGAACTTTTCACGTTCCTGATCCGTGAAACCTGCGTTCATGCGGTTAGTTTTGGGGTTCTTCAAGTCAATCTCTTTGTGAGCTACGTTCAGGTCGCCACACACCAGCACCGGTTTTTTCTTGTCCAGTTCCAGAAGGTAATTCCGGAAATCATCTTCCCAGGTCATGCGGTAATCCAGTCGTTTCAGTCCATCCTGAGAGTTGGGAGTATATACGGTTACAAGATAGAAGTTATCCATTTCCAGCGTGATGACACGTCCTTCATGGTCATGCACATCAATGCCCAGCCCGTATGTAACGTTCAGAGGCTTCAGGCGGGTAAAGATGGCTGTACCTGAATAACCTTTCTTTTCGGCATAGTTCCAGTAAGAGGTATATCCTTCAAAGGAAAGGTCAAGCTGGCCTTCCTGCATTTTGGTTTCCTGAAGACAGAAAAAGTCTGCGTCGAGTGTCTGAAAGGCTTCGCGGAAGCCCTTGTCGCAACAGGCTCTCAGCCCGTTTACGTTCCAAGAAATCAATTTCATGTTATTTTTCTTTTGGGAAATAATAGTTATCGGGTTATGTCAAACAGATAAGTCAGTTTGGCCGTGATGTATGAATGGGCTGAGCGGGAAAAATAATCTTTCTTCGTGCTGTTGAAGAAATCACTCAGGCCGAAATAATAACGTGCCTCAGCAACAAAATGGCCGATTCCGGTACGGATTTCCACACCACCTCCGCCGATGATGCCGTAGTCGAACTTGTTTTCTGCAGCTTTGTCGTATTGGACATTCACTCCGTAAGGCCGGTCTTCCGGATGCCAGGCTGCACTTTTATATTCCTTTTCATTGATCAGGAAGCCGATCTGGGGTCCCAGGTTCAGAACGAAACGGACACCGTTTCCCCTGTCTTTTCCGAAGGCCAGATGAGCCAGCAGGGGAACTTCCAGATAATTCATGGCGCGGTGATAAGTATCTTCTGTCCCGTCTTCAATGATTTCCTTCCAGCCTCGCTGAGAGTAATTGACTTCAGCCTGAATACCACAAATCATGCTGAAGTATTTTTCGGAAATATAACGTGCGGTCACTCCGAAAGTCGGACCGATCAGATAACCCTGTTTGATAGTCGGGCTGAAACTGACTTTACTCAGGTTTACTCCTCCATTGACTCCCAGTGCAAAGTTATGCCGCTGTTCCTGCAACTGTGCCTGAACAGACAGAGGGAGCAGACAGAAAAGTATTCCCAGAAGGGTGATGACGGACGTCTTTTTCATGCAATTATTCAAAATCAAGTTTTATCAATTCGTAATCTTTGGTAAAATGAACGAAGAAGACCTTGCGGTTGATGAATCCTCCCCAGTTGTTGACCCGTTCAAACTTGAATCCGTTCTGGATCGGAGTTACCTGTACCTTGTCGAGATTTTCTTCCAGTTTGTTTCCTTTCTGGGCCAGTCCCTTCAGGAAGAAATAGCCGGTGTCGAATCCCAGCATGCCATACTTGGGGAAGGTATTGGCCATATCTTTGCTATACCAGCGCCGGTAAGCCTGGGTAAAGTTGATTGCTTCCGGGAAAAGGTTGTTGGTATAGAAAGATGAATAAAAATAAGTATCCAGTTCATAGAAGCTGGCCAGATGATCCTGCGTGTAAGTCTGCCATTCCGGATAGCCGAACAGATGCATGTTGTAGTTCGGATGTTCGCGGCGAACCAGAGTCAGCTGAGGCATCAGGCGGTTGAGTGCCAGATTTTGTCCGGATATGGGGATAAAGATATTTTCGCGCAAGGTATCCATGGCTGCGATGATCTTGTTGGGTTCCATTTCCGTACCCAGACGGACTTGTTTGAACTTAACCTTGTTGTTGGTCAGCTCGTCTTTCATTCCTTTGATGAATTCAGCCTTTTCCTTGTCGTTGGTTCCGGCATCCAGGAAGATAATGTTCGACTGGCTGAACTTACGCAGGAAATGCTCATACACTTCGGAATAAAGATATGACTGAGGGGTATTGATCTGGTAAACATGCGGATTGTTGAACACCTGATCTACCTTAGGCAGGAATGGAACCACCAGACGGATGTTATTCTTGTCCGCAAAGTCTGTCAGCGGTTTGAGGTTGCCAGTGTGTGCAGGACCGAAGATGATATCCATGTCCTTCATTTCATTTCTGTTCAGAATAGATTGGATGGCATTGGCAGATCCTTTGGTGTCATAAGCATAAAGATCGACGGAAATACCCTGACGTTTCAGACTGTCAACGGCAATGAGCAGTCCTTCGTAATATTCCACCATACGGGTCTGTTCGTCTGCATTGGTCTTTGTTCCGGCCATGAACGGCAGCATTACCGCAGCCTTGATGGTCTGTATCTGTTTGAGCTTCGGTAAACTTTGGCTGAACAGCTCCTCGTTTGAAGGAGTGTATGCCGGAGAGGGCTTGTCGGTTTCTCCTTTCTTGGCCTCTTGTTTGGGGTACGGAATGAAAAGGAAGCTGCCTTTTTTGAGCTTCTGGGTCTTCAGTTCCGGGTTGGCTGCGATCAGTTCTTCCTGGCTGATACCATACATCTGACTGATGCTGAAAATGGTTTCTTTGCGCTCCACCTTGTGCATGTCTTTCCAGCCTTTTTCCTTTTCAGCCGGTTGTTCAGGTTCTTGACGTTTGACATCGGCTGCAGACTCAGACGATGCAGTTCCCTGTGCGGGTATAACGATAACCTGTCCGATGCGGAAGTTCCGGGCACTCAGTCCGGGGTTGGCATCACAGATAGCCTGAGCCGTAATGTTATATTTTACAGTCAGCTGATACAAAGTCTCCCCAGCCTGAATGGTATGGAAGGTGGAAGAACTCTGATTGGAAGTTTGTACCTGTGGAATCTTCAGTGCTTCTCCGGCGCGGATCTGGTCTCGGCTGCCAGGATTCAGACGGACGATGTCATCAACCGTTACGTGATACATACTGGCAATGGAATAAAGGCTCTGTCCTTTGGTAACGGTGTGCAGGAAGTATCCGGAACCGTTTTGTGCCTGTGCCGTCAAGCTTGTGCTGCTCACAGTCAAAGCCAGCGAGAGGCAAAGAGTATGAATAAATCTCATTGTTGTCGTTTACTAAGTTTACATTGCAAAAGTACAAAAAAGTTCCTTAATCCTCATCAAGATAAAGGATATTTATCGTTTGGCGGTTATTTATTAAGATCCGCAAAAGGAGTCGGAAGCTGTTTTTTCAATTTTTCTCCTTATATTTGCGGGGATATATCATCAGTAAGGACATGACAGAAGAAAAAGAAATGATCAGTGTACAGGGCGCCCGTGTACACAACCTGAAAAATATAGACGTGGAGATTCCGCGGGACAGTCTGACCGTTATTACGGGACTCAGCGGAAGCGGAAAGTCATCCTTGGCATTCGATACGATCTTTGCCGAGGGACAGCGCCGTTATATCGAAACATTCTCGGCATATGCCCGCAACTTTCTGGGCGGTATGGAACGGCCGGATGTGGACAAAATTACGGGACTGAGTCCGGTCATCTCCATCGAACAGAAGACCACAAACAAGAATCCCCGTTCTACCGTAGGGACAACTACTGAGATTTATGATTATCTCCGTCTGCTGTATGCCCGGGCAGGTACGGCTTATTCCTATCTCTCCGGTGAGAAGATGGTGAAGTATACGGAAGAGCAGATTCTGGATCTGATTCACCGCGATTATAAAGGAAAACGTATTTTCATCCTGGCACCGCTGGTGCGGACCCGTAAGGGACATTATAAGGAACTTTTCGAGCAGGTGCGCAAGAAAGGCTATCTGTATGTACGGGTTGACGGAGAAATCAAGGAAGTCGTTCACGGAATGAAGCTGGACCGTTACAAGAATCATGACATAGAAGTAGTGATCGACAAGACGGTGGTGACCGAGAAAGAAGAGAAACGACTGAAGCAGAGTGTGGCTACGGCCATGCAGCAGGGGGATGGACTGCTGATGATTCTGGATGCCCAGACCGAGAGTGTACGCCATTACAGCAAGCGGCTGATGTGCCCCGTTACGGGTCTGTCTTACCGGGAACCGGCCCCGCATAATTTCTCTTTCAACTCACCGCAGGGGGCCTGTCCGCGCTGCAAGGGACTGGGGTATGTAAACCTGATTGATGTAGATAAAGTAATTCCCGACCGCTCTCTGTCGGTTTATGAAGGAGCTGTTGCTCCGTTGGGAAAATATAAGAATGCCATGATCTTCTGGCAGATTGACGCTTTGCTTGAACGTTACGAAGCAACGCTCAAAACGCCGGTTTCCGAACTGCCGGAGGATGCTATCAATGAAATCCTCTATGGATCAGACGAACGTCTGAAGATCAAGAGTTCACTGATTCATGCCACTTCCGACTATTTTGTGGTTTACGAAGGAATTGTGAAGTATATTCAGATGATGCAGGAAAAGGATGCCTCGGCTACGGCACAGAAGTGGGCTGAACAGTTTGCCAAGACAGATGTCTGCCCCGAATGTAAGGGAGCCCGTCTGAACAAAGAGGCGCTTCATTTCCGTTTGCATGACAAAAATATTTATCAGCTGGCCAGCATGGACATCAACGAACTGTATGACTGGGTGTTGCATGTGGAGGATTTCCTGGAAGAGAAACAACGGATCATTGCATCTGAAATTCTGAAGGAAATACGAACCCGCCTCAAGTTCCTTCTGGATGTAGGGCTGGACTATCTTTCTCTGAACCGTTCGTCAGTCAGTTTGTCGGGAGGAGAGAGCCAGCGTATCCGTCTGGCTACGCAGATTGGTTCACAGCTGGTCAATGTACTTTATATTTTGGACGAACCTAGTATCGGTCTGCATCAGCGGGATAATCTGCGGCTTATTCATTCTTTGAAGAGTCTGCGTGACCTGGGTAACTCGGTAATTGTTGTCGAGCATGACAAAGACATGATGCTTTCGGCTGATTATGTTGTCGACATGGGACCGAAGGCCGGCCGTCTGGGTGGTGAGGTTGTGTTTGCAGGAACTCCGGAAGAAATGCTGAAGACCAACACGCTGACCTCTCAGTATCTGAACGGGAAAATGAAACTGGAAGTTCCTGCCCGGCGCCGGCAGGGGAGTGGCAAGTCCCTCTGGCTGCGGGGTGCCCGTGGAAACAACCTGAAAGGGGTGGATGTGGAATTTCCGCTGGGACGCCTGATTTGTGTGACCGGTGTTTCAGGAAGCGGCAAGTCTACACTGATCAATGATACCCTGCAACCGATTCTGTCGCAGCATTTCTACCGCTCCTTGCAGGAACCGTTGCCATACGACAAGATTGAAGGACTGGAATATATCGATAAGGTGGTCAATGTCGACCAGTCACCGCTCGGACGAACTCCCCGTTCAAATCCCGCCACTTATACCGGTGTCTTTTCTGATATCCGTAACTTGTTTGTCGGATTGCCGGAAGCCAAGATGCGCGGCTATAAGCCGGGACGTTTCTCTTTCAATGTGTCGGGAGGCCGTTGCGAAGCCTGTGGCGGAAATGGTTACAAGACAATCGAAATGAACTTCCTGCCGGATGTGCTGGTGCCGTGCGAAGTATGTCACGGCAAGCGTTACAACCGGGAGACTCTGGAAGTGCGCTATAAAGGCAAGTCCATAGCCGATGTGCTGGATATGACCATCAACCGGGCTGTGGAATTCTTTGAGAATGTGCCGCAGATTCTGAACAAGATCAAGGTGCTGCAGGAAGTAGGGCTGGGATACATCAAGCTGGGACAGCCCTCTACTACGCTTTCGGGTGGAGAAAGCCAGCGTGTGAAACTCGCTACTGAACTGTCCAAGCGGGATACTGGCCGTACGGTTTATATTCTGGATGAGCCGACTACCGGACTTCACTTTGAGGATATCCGGGTACTGATGAACGTACTGAACCGGTTGGTGGACAAAGGAAATACAGTGATCGTGATTGAACACAACCTGGATGTTATCAAGATGGCCGATTATCTGATTGATATGGGTCCGGAAGGTGGAAAAGGAGGAGGGCAGCTGCTTTCCTGCGGAACACCGGAAGAGGTCGCTTTGTCGGAGAAAGGCTATACGCCGGAATTTATCCGGGAAGAACTGGGGATGTGTAAACCATAAAAAACAAACCAAAAACTAGAAAAAACGATGGCAAAAGAAAAAATTGCGAAGACAAACGCTGCCCGTTTACTGGACAAGGACAAAATTCATTACGAACTCGTTCCGTATGAAGTGGATGAAAATGATTTAAGCTGCATACATGTGGCTGCTTCCCTTGGGGAAAATATTGAACAGGTCTTCAAGACCCTGGTGCTCCATGGTGACAAGTCAGGCTATTTTGTCTGTGTGATTCCCGGCGAGCATGAAGTGGATCTCAAGATGGCCGCCAAGGTTTCAGGCAACAAGAAGTGTGACCTGATACCGATGAAAGAGTTGCTTCCTCTGACCGGATATATCCGTGGAGGCTGTTCTCCCATCGGCATGAAAAAACATTTTCCTACCTATATTCATCATACGTGTAAGGATTTTCCGTTCATCTATGTCAGTGCCGGCGTACGCGGACTGCAGGTGAAGCTGGCCCCCGATGATCTGATCCGGGTCAGTCAGGCGGAAGTCTGTACACTCTTTGCAGATACGGAGGAATAAACGACTATACGATCCCGCCGCAACGTACTACTCGATGCGGCGGGATCGTGCGTTCGTTTGAGCCTGATCGTGCGTTCGTTTGAGCCTGATCGTGCGTTCGTTTGAGCCTGATCGTGCGTTCGTTTGAGCCTGATCGTGCGTT